>Ga0335073_10010496_pt1 | contig 13014 bp, 10 predicted proteins | sample Lox_Sample_22_FD_207093 | JGI IMG/M metagenome (GOLD analysis project Ga0335073, IMG submission 207093) | Soil microbial communities from Loxahatchee National Wildlife Refuge, Florida, United States - Lox_Sample_2.2 | ecosystem: Environmental > Terrestrial > Soil > Wetlands | place: USA...
GTCGTCTTCATCAAGGGCGGCGCCCTGAATCCCTTCGGCTGGAAGCCCGCCAATCCCCGCGCCCGCAACATCCTCGGCGACGACGACCACCCCGCCTACTCCGACTCACAGCTCTCTGAATCCCTCGTCGCCACAGTGGTCAACGCCGTCGCCCGCAGCCCTTACTGGAACGACTCCGCCATCATCGTCCTCTGGGACGACTCAGAGGGCTTCTACGACCACGTCCCACCACCGCAATTCGAGCAGTGCCCCGACAACCATCCCTGCGGCGATGGTCCTCGCGTCCCGCTCATCCTCATTTCGCCGTACGCCAAATCCGCCGGCGTCGACTCCGATCCTGGCGATCACGCCTCCTTCGCCAAATTCCTCGATGTGCTCTTCAACCTGCCTCCGCTCGCCTCGCTCCCCGACGAGAAACCGTATCTCCCCGAAGGTCCGCGCGACACCCTGCCGCAGCTCACCGATCTTACTGGCGGATTCGATCCAGCCCGCCTCGCCGGCCGCCGGCCGCCCATCCCCGCCAGCCAGGCGGAAATTCCCGATCCCATCGTGAATCACTTCCCGCCGCGCATGACCTGCCGCGAAACCGGCGTCGAGCCCATCCCCATCCCCGGAGGCTCCCTCACCTGGCCAAAGGGCTTCACCAACCCCCTGCCGTGAGTGGCAGGAATCAGTTGTCAGTGAACGGTGATCAGTGATTCGCGATCAGCTTCCCCTCTGGGGACTGGCAACTGGGGACTGGGGACCGGCAACCGGGGACTGGGGACCGGCAACCGGGGACTGGCAACTAGGGACTGGGGACTGTCTCCTGTCTCCCGCCTCAACCAAAATTCCGATACTTCTTCCACAACACCGGCCACGAGATCTTCATCCCGCTGCACACATAAATGTCCGGGTGGGATTCGCTCTCTTCGTTTTTCACCCCCTCTGGATTTCCGTTATGTCCCGCCAGCCTGCACGTCGTGAAAACGACGGGCAGGTCCTTGCCGTTCACCCCCACCACAATCAGCGTCTCCGGCGGCGTCTTCGGATAGCTCCAGTACCACGCTGAATTCGTCAGGCTGATCGGTGTGGGCAATCCATACGCAGGCCCAAACAGCTCCAGCGCGCCTTCCTCGCCGTAATTCCCCACGATAATCCCGTAGCTCGCCCGCTCCTGCGGCGTCAGTCCGTCCCGCACCTCGGCCACGGCTCGAACCAGGTCGTGCCAGCCAATCTCCTCGCGCAAATCACCGTTGTGGTTCAGCGCATACTCTCTGAGCGGACCGCTCGCCGCCAGCGGCACAATCTGCGCCATCAGGTAGAGCCCATAGCCCACCACCGCCACCAGCACCACGCCCCACGCGGTCCTGCGCCACACCGGGCGCCACCCCGCGCTCCAGCGCTCGCAGGCCACCGCGCCCATCGCCACCAGCATCGGATACGCCGGCGCGATGTAGTAGAACCGTGCCCGCGTCGCCGCAAACAGCACCAGCGGGATCACGAACATCCACCCCACCATCCGGTACCGCCTGCTCCGGAAGAACGCCACCAGCCCCGCGATCCACAGCGGCGCCGCGCACGCGTTCACATCCAGCAGCCACTGATACTTCCAGAATCCCGCCGCGCGCCCCTCGCCCACATCCCGCTTGTGGATGTACTGCAGAAACGTCAGGGTGATGAAGTGGTGCCGTGCTTCCCATACCAGGTTCGGCAGGAACATCAGCAGCGCCAAAGCCGTCCCCGCCCAGAACCATCCGCTTGCAAACCATCGTCGCGCGCTCGTCAGCGCCATCCCGGCCAGAATGCCGGCAAAGAAAAAGCAGACGGTGTATTTCGTCTCCAGCGCCAGCCCCGCCGCCGCTCCAATCGCCAGCCACCATCGGCCCTCCTCCGACTTCAGCAGCCGGATCACCGCATACGCGATCAGCACCCACCACAGCAGATCGAACGTTGAGTACTGGAACTCTGTCCCTTCGAACATCGGCAACGGCGACAGCGCCACCGCCAGCGCCGCCGATGCCTGCGCCAGCCGCCCTCCGCCCAGTTCCCGCGCGATGAACCCGGCCAGCACCACGACGAAGAATTGCGCGATCACCGAAAACAGCCGCAGCCCCGTCAACGACAGGCCAAACCACGCCATCGACACCCGCTCTACCGCGGCCGTAAACGGCGGGACCGCCACAAAACCCCACTCCAGATGCCGCGCGTCGCTCAGGAACTGCAGTTCGTCCCGATGGAACCCGTACCGCCCATTGGTCAGCATGTGCAGCACGGCCATCGCCGCCGCAATCCCCAGCACCCACGCCGTGCCGCTGCGCGTCCTTGTCGCTTCCTCAGGGCCCACAACGACACGCGTCGCCACCCTCTGCGCCTCCAGGCACAGGTTCAGGATACGCAGCATCTCTGCCCGTCGTTCCCCGCCCAATTGCATGCTTTTGGAATTCGCTGCCCGGCTCTTCGCTAACCGCTTTTCAGCTGACCGCTTCTCCGCCAGCCGGTTCTTAGCTCACCGCCTCTTCGCTAGCCGGCTTTCAGCTGACCGCTTCTCAGCTGCGCTCAAAACACCCGCAGATCGCCCTCGACCCTGGGTGCGTTCACCAGCAGACCAAGCTCTCCCGCCATGCGCTCCAGAAACGCTCGCGTCGCCGGCTGCACCGGCACCATCGGCAACCGGTAGTTGTCTGCGATCCGTCCCGTCATCGCCAGAATCGCCTTCACCGGCCCCGGGCTCGTTTCTTTGAAGAGCCCCTGCATCAGCCGATAGTATTTTCGGTTGATCAGCCGCGCCGTGGCCCAGTCGCCCTCAAGCGCCGCCCGCACCATCTGCGCCAAATCTGCCGGAATCAGATTCGACGCCACCGACACCACACCCGCGCCGCCCACCGCGACTACGCCCAGCGCCATCGTGTCGTCACCGGAATAAACGCGGAAGGTACGCGGCGCCTGCGTGATCAGCTCCGTAATCTGTACCAGGTTTCCGCTCGACTCTTTCACGCCCTCAATGTTCGGCGCCGCCTCGATCAGCCGCAGCACCGTCGCCGGCTCCAGGTTCGCCGATGTTCGTGAAGGAATGTTGTAGAGCACCACCGGCAGCTTCACCGCCTGCGCCACGGCTTTGAAGTGCTCGTACTGCCCTTCCTGCGTCGGCTTGTTGTAGTAAGGGTTCGCCGTTAGAATCGCCGTCACGCCCGGCACCTGCGCAGCCGCGCGCGCTCTGGCTACCGCCTGCCGCGTTGCGTTGTGCGTGCATCCGGCCCACACCGGCACGCGTCCCGCCGCCGCCTCGGCCACAATGCGGATGACCTCGAGCCACTCCGCCTCGTCCAGCGTCGGTGTCTCGGCAGTCGTCCCGCACGCCACCAGCCAGTCGATGCCGCTCTCCACCTGCCAGCGCGCCAGATCGTACAGCGCCCGCTCGTCGATACTCCCATCCGCCCGAAACGGCGTCACCAGCGCGGTCCCGCAGCCCTGCTGCTCCATAACAAGTCGAGTCTACACTGCCCTTCGCGCCGCTCTCCGGCTCTCGCGTCTTTCGTACAGCTTGGCGTCGATCAGGAAACGGAACCAGAACGTCTGCAGCACAAAAAAGATTAAGCCCTCTGTGCCATCCATAAATCCCGCCCGCAGAAAATAGCGGTAGAAGAAGAGCGCGAACGGCCGCAAAAACAGCGGAGCCCGGTTATACAGTCCGCGCAGGTATCGCTTCCGCTCCACCGGATTTCCGGAGAACTGCCCCCCGATCCGGCCCTGGCTATCCCCCTCCGACAGCTCCTCAACCTCGGCGTCAGACCAGCGGTTATGCCGGAACGTCCACTCCGTGAGTGGCATGCGGATATCGTCGATCATGTGCGCCCGCAGCCGGGCGGTCTGCCCCGAGGTCACGTAGAAATGCTGATCGTAGCGCCGCGTCTCGCAGCGGCCCAGGCCGTTACGAAACAAACGCATGTGCCAGGTGGGAAACATCGCGCCGTGGCGGATGGGGCGGCCGAGAAAGTGCATGAGCCGGGGCAGATGATAGCCTGCCATCTCTGCGTTCTCGTCGAGCGCCGCGATCTCATCTCGAAGTTCCGGCGTGAGCTGCTCGTCGGCATCGAGATGCAGCTGCCAGCCGTATTTCGGTGCGATGCAGTCGATGGCCCAGTTGCGCTGCGCACCATAATTCTCGAAAGGATGCTCCAGCACCGTGGCGCCAAAGCTCCGGGCGATCTCCAGAGTGCGATCCCGGCTCCCGGAATCCACTACATGGATATCATCCGTGAGCCCGCTCACCGACTGCAAAGTCTGCCCGATCGAGAGCTCCGAATTGAAAGTAAGAATGATGACAGAAGGTTTCAAACCGGCCTCATCGCCAAAAGATGCGCGACATTGAAAAGATAGCGCATGCCCCGCACGCGTAGATGAATGGCGGCATCACCCCTGCGAATGCAGGCGATGCGCCAGCCGCAGCCCCAGTGCCACGGCCGGAAACGTCGAGTTGGCCTGTCCCGTGGTGGGGAAGACGCTGGACGAGGCGATGTGCAGGTTCTCCACTCCGTGCACCCGCAAATCGCTGTCCACCACGCTGCTTTGCGGATCTCTGCCCATCCGCGTCGTGCCCGCCTGGTGATATCCATCCGCAGCCTGATCTCGCACCCGGTCCGCCAGCTCCTCCTGGTGGTAGCGATATTCGAGCCGGGCGATCCCGACGGCGCGCAGCGCCGCATCCAGCACGCGGTGCGATCGTACGACGCTGTCTACGTCATTCACCGTGAATCGCAGGTCGATGGCCGCGCGCGGCAGGCCGAAGCGGTCAGCCTCGTCCGCCAGCGTGATCCGGCTCTCCTCGTTCGGCTCCTGCTCGCCGTGGTAGTGCAGCGCGTATTTGCCCGCGGCGTTCCGCACCAGGAACCCCGGCTTGCGGGGTTTCGACAGAAAGCGATCGCGCACGATCCTCGCGACATCCCTCGCTCCGGCCGGCGCACCCACGACCGCATTCCACAAATGCGCCCCGTAATGCCGCGGCTTCGGGCCGATGTGCGCGATGCGGATGCCCTCCGGCAGAATTCTGCGCCCCGTCGGCGGAAAGCTTAGCGCCAAAAATACACCGGAGAGTACTCCGCTGCGATGCCGGTAATCGTAGAACGGTGGATTGTCCGGCCAGAACGCGAGGTTGAGCAGTCGATGTTCACGTTGCGCCTCATCGCTCAACATCAGCCGCCGGCGCGTGAAGCATCCCGTCGCGTCCTTCTCGAAATCGAAATCGGCGACCGAGTCGGGCCGCGTGAACACGATATCCGCGATCTTGCCCGAGATATGGCCCATGTAAAAGCGCCCCAGCGGTCCGCCCGCACCGCCGAACAGGCAGGGCAGCCGCCGCTGCACCGCCAGCAGCAGGCGCGTGGCTTCCACGCCGCCCATGGCGAGAATGATCTGCCGCGCGCGCACCCGGGATCGGCCATTGGGTCCGGCAACCACGAGCCCTTCAATCTGCCGCGTCGCCGAATTGAATTCCAGATCCACCACAGTGCTGTTGACGCACAGCTGGATGTGCCGGGACGCTTCGATCCGCGCCCGATGGACGAGTGCAAGCCGCGACTCTGTCGCCCAGCGCTCCAGCGCGTCCACACGAAGTTCCGGATGCGTGCCTCGCAGATGGGCAGGCGCACTGGTGAAATGATCGTTGCCGCACAGCAGATACTCCGCAGCCTTTGGGTACCAGCGGCGCAGCTCCGCCTGATCGATCGGCCACTCCGAATGTGGAACCCAGCGGCGATCGGCCAGATCGATATCATCGAAAGGAACGGATCGCCCGCCCCACGTCCACGATGTCCCGCCCAACGCGCGGCAGGTCGCGATCTCCATCGGCACGTGGGTTTGAGGATTCACCAGAACGGCGCGCGAATCCTCCGAGCGCTTCGGATCGACCTCCGGACCGCCGGACTCCAGCACCAGAACCTCGCGGCCGAGGCGATCGAATTCCAGCGCCATCGCCATGCCCACGGGACCGGAACCCACGATGCACAGATGCCACTGGCGCGCCCCGTCGGGGGCATGACCGATAATCACAGGACTCATTTCCAATCAGGTCGAGATTTCCATAAACTATCTTAACCATCCCCGGGAACCCGTAGCGGCCCGATTCGCGAGCCGTGCCCCGAGCAAAGCACGTGCAAAGCACACGTAATGACCACCCCCACTGCGAACTCGGAGACCGTAACCTCGTCAGGAATCGCACATCGGTTCAGCGCCTATCTCCGGCGGCAGACTTCGGGCAGGACCTACGTGCCTGAAGTCGACGGCCTGCGCTTCATAGCGATTCTTTCCGTTGTCGTCTTTCATATCGCCGTTCAGGTCCCCGAGCAGCCGAATGGCTACAGAATCGCCAACATCCTGAGCCCCTTCGTGCACAATGGTTACCGCGGCGTTCAGCTCTTTTTCGTGATTAGCGGATTCATTCTGGGTCTGCCCTTCGCGCGGCATCGCCTGACCGGCGACTCCGCGATGCGGCTCCGCGCTTATTTCCTGCGTCGCGTGACCAGGCTGGAACCGCCCTACTTCGCCATTATGTTGATTCGTGCGGCGCTGGCCATCGCCATCCTGCACAAGACCGCCGGGATAATCGTCCCGCATTTGCTGGCCAGCCTGCTCTATGCTCACAATCTGATCTACGGCAGGGACAGCGTGATCAATCCGCCTGCCTGGTCGCTGGAGGTCGAGATTCAGTTCTATCTGCTCGCCCCATTGATCGCGTGGCTGCTCTTTTCCATTCGGCGGGCAGGTTGGCGAAGATGCCTCATGCTCATCCTCATCGTCGCGATCGGCGTGCTGCAGCAGCTCTTCATCGCGCCGGACAGCCGTCCCGCGTTGTCCATCGTCTACTGGATCCAGGATTTCCTGGCTGGCTTCGTGCTTTGCGATCTTTTCATCGTCGACTGGAAAAGCATTCCCTCCCACTGGATATGGGACATAGCCTGCCTGCCGCTCTGGCTCTGGGTATTCTGGTGGAACAGCGAGTGGTATCGCGTATTGTTACCGCTGGCCTGTATCGTGCTCTACATCGGCGCATTCAAAGGCCCCCTGCAGCGAGCCTTTTTTCGAAATCCCATCATCGCTCTCACCGGGGGCATGTGTTACAGCATCTACCTGACTCACAACCTGACGCTGACGGTGGCCCTGCGGCTGTTTCGGAGACTCTCATCCCAACCATCGCCGAATATTCCCGGCGTCTGCGTCATCTCTGCATTTGTCGTCCTGCTTGCTTTCGGCGTCGGGCTCCTCTTCTACGTGGCTCTCGAACGGCCGTGCATGGAACGCGACTGGCCGCAAAAGCTCGCAGCGCGAATTCGTGCCCGTCTGCCCCAGCCGGCGCCTTCACTGGACAAATCGCTGTAAGGCGCAACGCAGCCACCCGATCTCATCCCCGGAAAAGCGTGAACCCTCCATCGCCTCCACATTCCTCCGCAGGTGCTCCGTCTTCATCATGGCCGGTACCACAACTTGAATCCCCGTGCCCTGCACAATCAGATTCAGCACCACATCCGCCAGAACCGCATCCTCCACAGTCCCAAGTTTCTCGCGCAGCCCCGCAGGCGTCGCGGGCGAGGCCGCAATCTGCCCCAGCATGGCCCTGCACTGCTGCACCCGCATGACCCCTCCAAAGGGATGGTTGGCAATCGTCGCCCACCCGCAGTTGCCGGAAGCGTCCGCCATGCCGGTCGCGGAGAGATCGAATACGTTGCATGGAAACTGTACCGCGCGCAATGGTCGCGGCTTCTGCTGCAGCGCCAGCGCGGCCACATCCGGCTCGCACGAAATGCCCGCCACGCGCACTTTTCCGGAGGTCACCAGCTTTTCCAGCGCTGCCAGCAGTTCCGGCTGCGCCAGCACGCTCGCCGGCGCAGAGTGCATGAACAGCAGATCGACATAGTCCGTCCTGAGCTTGCGCAGGCTCTCGTGCAGGCTGCGTTCCAGTACCTCCACGGTGAACTGATTGGCGGCGAATTCACCTGCCGCCTGGCGGCGCACTGCGCTGCGAGCCTGCGGGGCCACCGCGAGCAGCGCCCGCAGCACCGGTTTCGCCGCACGCTTCCACAGCGGCTGTGGAGACGCCAGGATGCCGAACTTCGTCGCGATCACCGCGCGGTCCCTGCGTCCTCGCAGAAACTCGCCCAACAGCGTTTCTGACTCGCCGTACCCGTAGGATCGCGCTGTATCGAAGAACGTAATGCCCGCGTCCCACGCCGCAGCCAGTGCCCGCAGAGACTGCTTTTGTCCACTGCGCCCCAGCAGCGCTGAGCATCCGAAGCCGAGCACCGACGAGGATATTCCGGTCTCGCCCAGCCGAATGCGGCGCATCAAACTCACTCCAGGATCAGAGGCGTACGGTAATGTTGTACCATGCGTTCGCCTGAAAATTGGCAGAACGAGGGGTCCGCATCGCCCTCAGTTTCCGACCCTCTCAAGCTGCCTGCTTTCCCGTTGCGCAACCGCGCCTCGCGACTGTTCTGGGATCTCTGCTACGTGCTTTTCTTTCGCCTTTCTCCACGCCCGTTCTTCGCGTGGAGGGCTCTGTTGTTACGGCTCTTCGGCGCTCATCTGGGACCCACCTGCAAGTTCTATCCCAAAGCTCGTATCTGGGCGCCCTGGAACCTCATCTGCGGTGAGCTGGTTGCTGTCGCCGACGACGCCGAGATCTACAATCCCTCTCAGCTCACCATGGGCTCGCACTGCATCGTCTCCCAGGGCGCGTACATCTGTGGCGCGACCCACGAATACAACGACCCGGCCTTTCGGCTGGTACACTTCCCGACGCGCCTCGGCGCGTATTCATGGATTTGCGCGCGAGCCACCGTCAATCCCGGTGTGAACGTCGGAGCCGGCGCCATCCTCGCTCTCGGCTCGGTGGCCACGCGCGATCTGGAACCATTTGGAATCTACGCCGGGATTCCGGCGCGAAAAGTGAAGGAGCGCCTGCGCAGCGCGGTGCCGATGACCGACGAGCAGCTCGGCCTTCCCTAAGTTCGCCTTCAGCCCCGCGAAGATCTCCTGGAAATCCTTTTGGCCCAGCTCGAACACCCGTCTCAGCCTGCGTCTTTTGCGCGCTCCTCCCTCTTCTGCCAAACGAGGGAGTCATGAAAAAATAAATCTCCTACTTCAGTTCCTTCACAATCTCCTGGAAGTCCCAGCACCCCGTCCGTCCGGCAATCCATTCCGCCGCCCGCACCGCGCCATCCGCGAACCCGCGCCGCGAGTATGAATCGTGCTTCAGCTCGATGCAGTCGCTTTCCGAACGCGCCTCGACCACATGCGTCCCCGGAGCTTCGCCCTCGCGCTTCGACGTAATCTCGACGCTCAGTTTCGGATTCGCCGACTCGAGGATCTTCTTCAGCGAGAGCGCTGTGCCCGAAGGCGCATCTACCTTCGTCGCGTGATGCGTCTCCGTAATGTGAAACCGGTAATCGGGAAGAGCCAGGGCCAGCTCCCGCACCACGCGAAACATCGCCTGCACTCCGACCGAAAAATTCGAGCTGTAAACCAGACCCGCTCCCCGGCGCAGTGCCAGGTCGCGCATGTCGGCCAGATGCTGGTACCACCCCGTCGTGCCCACCACCACCCGCGCGCCGTTGGCGAGGCACGCCCGCATGTTCTGCACCGCCGCTTCCCGAGTGGTAAAGTCGATCACCGCATCGAAACCCGCGAGGAACGGCGCCGTCAGCGCAGCGGCATTGCGATTCTCCTCTTCGCCCACCACGCGCACGCTGTGGCCGCGCTCCCGCGCCACCTGGGCCACCTGGCCGCCCGTTTTTCCGCGTCCCAGAACCAGAAAGAGCATCGGGTTATCCTCCCTGCGCCAGCGGTCGCCGCGCTTCCACGTCGAAGATTTCCGGATCCGGGTCGCTGAAGAATTCAGCATGCAGCGACCGCACCGCCTCTTCGGCATCATCCTCTTCGATCATGAAGCTCATGTTGATCTCCGACGCGCCCTGGGAGATCATGCGCAGGTTAATGTGGCGCACGCTCTGGAAAACCCGCGCCGCGATGCCGTTCTGCCCGCGAATGTTTTCGCCCACCATGCACACCAGTGCCTTGCGCCCTTCATATTTCACGTCCGCCAGTTTGCTCAGGTCGGCTGCAATCGCCGGCAGCTTCTCGTTCGAATCCACGCTCAGCGAAACGCTCACCTCTGAGGTCGACACCATGTCCACCGGACACTTGTGTTTGTCGAATACCTCGAAGATCGCCTTCAGATACCCGTGCGAGAGCAGCATCCGGCTGGCCACGATGTCCATAATCGTCAGCCGCTTCTTCACCGCGATCGACTTGAACGGGCTACGGCAGTGTGCCGCCAGCGCCGTGATCCGCGTCCCGCCGTTCTCCGGGTTGCGCGAATTCAGCACGAACACCGGAATATTCTTCTTCACCGCCGGCAAAATCGTTGCCGGGTGCAGCACCTTCGCCCCGAAGTACGCCAGCTCCGCCGCCTCTTCGAAGCTGATCGTCTTCACCCGCAGAGCATCCGGGCACACGCGCGGATCGGCGGTCATAATTCCATTCACGTCCGTCCAGATCTCGATCGCGCCCGCGTCGATCCCGCCCCCCACCAGCGCAGCCGTAAAGTCTGAGCCGCCCCGGCCCAGCGTCGTGGTCACGCCCTGTTCCGTCGCGCCGATAAATCCGCCCATCACCGGCACGCGGCCTTCCGCAAGGTGAGGCGTCACATTCTGGCGCAGTTTCTGCTCGATCAGCGTGTCCTGCGGGATTGCCTTGCCGTGATGGGTGTCCGTCACGATGCAGGAGCGCGCGTCCACGTGCACGGCTTGCAGTCCGCACCGCGCAAAGGCCTCGGCGATCATCCGGCTGGAGATTCGCTCGCCGTAGGAGACCACCATGTCCGCGATCCGCGGCGTCAGCTCGCCAACTGCAGCCAGACCGCGCAGGATTTCGTCGAGCGAGTCGAATTCCGGCTCCATCCAGGCGTGCGTCTCCGAAGCCGGATCCGGCTCTGTCACGTTGCAGCCGTCGGCCAGCGCCGTCGCCGTGTCCTTGTGCCGGATGCGCAGCCGCTCCGTGATGGCCAGCGCGCTGGCACGATCGCCGCGCGCCGCCGTATTGGCCGCCGAGATCAGCAGGTCGGTGACCTTCGCCATGGCGCTTACCACCACCACCGGCTGCAGCCCTTTGGCCACGCGCCTCGCCACGATCTGCGCGGTGCGCCGGATCGCCGCCGCATCCTCGACCGACGTCCCGCCGAATTTCATCACCACGAGCCGGTTCATGCTGGCACGGCCGCCGGATCGAGCTTGCCCAGGGAAACCAGCAGCTCGGCGTTCAGCAGCGCCGCGCCTGCCGCCCCGCGAATGGTGTTGTGCGACAGCACTGTGAATTTCCAGTCCAGCAGTCCGCACGGCCGCAGCCGGCCCACGCTCGCCGCCATCCCTGCCCCGCGCATGCGATCCAGCCGCGGCTGCGGCCGATCTTCAGCGGCCAGAAATTCCACCGGCTGGGCAGGCGCCGTCGGCAGCTCGCGGCCCTTCAGCGGCGCAAACTCCGCCCACGCCGCAATCATCTCTTCGCGCGTCGCCCTGCGTCCCAGTTTGATGCTGACACTCTCCGTGTGCCCATCTTCCACCGCAACCCGATTGCAGTGCGCGCTCATCTTCGCGCCCAGCGGCTGCACGCGATTCCCCGTGAGTCGTCCCAGCAGCTTCAGCGTCTCTTCCTGCATCTTCTCTTCTTCGTTTTTGATGAAGGGAACGACGTTGCCCAGAATATCCAGCGACGCCACGCCCGGATACCCAGCCCCGCTCACAGCCTGCATGGTGCTGACAAAGATCGCCTCGATCCCGAAGCGGTCTGCAATCGGCTTCAGCGCCAGCACCAGCCCGATCGCCGAACAGTTGGGATTGGTCACGATGTAGCCGCCGGACTCTTTGCGCCATCTCTGGTTCTCGACCAGCGCCAGATGTTCGGGATTCACCTCCGGAATCACCAGCGGCACATCCTCCTGCATCCGGAATGCGCTTGAATTCGAGATCACTGCGCACCCGGCGGCGGCAAACTGCGGCTCCATCTCACGCGCGATGTCCGCGTCCAGCGCAGCGAAGATCACCTTCGGCGCGCCCTCCGGCGTTGCCGGCGACACCGGCATCGCGGCGATCCGCTCGGGCAGCGGCGTGTCCAGCTTCCAGCGCACCGCTTCGCCATACGGTTTGCCGCTGGAGCGGTCGCTCGCCGCGAGCCATGCCACTTCAAACCAGGGATGCCTCTCAAGGATCTGAATGAAACGCTGGCCGACCATCCCGGTCGCGCCCAGAATGCCAATCTTCTGCCGCATGTTCCTGGCCTTTGCGAGGGTGCACCGCGGGCTGCGCCTCTCCGCACGCCGGCCCGTCCGGTGATTGTGTGCTTAGTGTAAATGCTCTTTGTGCGCTGCCTGCACTTTTGCTGCCTTTACTGCGGCGTGGTTCCCTTGAATGTGAAGTCCTGTACGGCTGTCTGCTTCGCATTCACCGTCACCGTCGCCGTCTGCTGTCCCAGATTCTCCTGGTCGGCCACCACCGTGTACGTGCCCGGCGGCAGCCCTTTGATGGCGAAGTGTCCCGTTGCATCCGATACCGCGAAGAACGGACTGGCCGCCACATTGATGAAGGCCTGCATCCACGGGTGCATCGCGCAGCGCACCGGGATCATCAGCTCCGGTTTGGCAAAGACTGTCTGATTCGGCGGACTTCCCGGAGCCTGCGACAGATCCATCGCCTGGTTTCCGGCCACCGTCGGCGTGATGTCGATGTTGTGTGCTGTGGGATCGCTGTTGATGAACTTTACCGGCTGGTCCACCATCACCCCCACCACATGCGGATCGTAGCGGCATCCCTTCTGATCCACGGTGACGGGCCCCGTCGGCGCCGCGTAGACCTTGTTGCCCAGCCCGTCCTTCACGTACACAAAAACGTTGGCCAGGCCGCCCTGATTCACCACGTAGCCTTCGGTGGTATTCGGCGGCCCAAAGTTGCACGCCGGGTCCTGCGACATATCGATCTGGATCCGCTTCGG
>Ga0335073_10010497_pt1 | contig 13014 bp, 7 predicted proteins | sample Lox_Sample_22_FD_207093 | JGI IMG/M metagenome (GOLD analysis project Ga0335073, IMG submission 207093) | Soil microbial communities from Loxahatchee National Wildlife Refuge, Florida, United States - Lox_Sample_2.2 | ecosystem: Environmental > Terrestrial > Soil > Wetlands | place: USA: Florida...
CCGAACCAAATCGTTCGGTGAGATTCAGGCGAGAAAGCTTTGTCGCAAGCTCGCCATCTTGCTCGCTCTTGGCCTGAGACAGAATCTGCTCCAACTGTGATACGCCGACATTTTGGGCGCTGACAGGGGATGCTGCCAGGACGAGGAAGATTGCAATGAGAGTCGAGGTGCGGGTCATGCCATGCCTCCCGGCAAACGGTCCTCAGCGGACACTGATGCATTCATGAACGATTTGGGTGGGTAGCGGAGTTGTGCTTGTTTTCTGGTGCTCCGCTTGGCCGACATTGTAAGCCGGTCGCGGACCCATTTCATCCTGAAATGTTGTCAGCCGGGAGCGCTGCAGGCCCAAAGGCGCAAGAAGACTCCCCTGACGGAATGGCTTTGACTTCAGGATTGTCATTGTAAGACATTTAAAATGTTTGGCTTGACAATATCTTGAGCAACATGGGAACCCATGGCGGGAAGCGCACGTTTTCTTGTTGACAGTTACGCTAGAGTCGCTCTAACATTCGCGCTGTCATTCTTAGCTAATCGCTTTACTACTGTAACGCCGTCAGTTCGACCGATGCATGTGAACGCTTAGGTAAGCCATGCTTTGGTGATTGGGGCCAGGAAACGCAAGGGGTCTCTTTGGTGTTGCAGTTGAATTCGTGGAGATGTTTCTGGAGCTCATTGAGTTCTGTCAATCTCCTCTCTTCTGTCTCTGTATTGCAGTTCTTGAATTTTGATTGGAGCGCAGGCCAGTAAACGCATAAGAAGTCTCCCCTACGTCAAAACCACAACAAGAAACAGCAACACTTCAAAAAAGGAAGGCCACATGAGAAAGGCAACAAATTGGTACATCCTGCTGCCCTTGCTCTTTGTGTTAGGAGGCATAGGCGCATTCGCGCAAGCCAACTCAGAGCTGACAGGCATCGTCACCGACCAAACCGGAGCGGTGGTGGGCGGAGCGCATCTTACGCTCATTGACCCATCCACTGGATTCAGCAAATCAACCGATAGCGGACCGACGGGCTTGTACGATATCAACGGTTTGAACCCATCCACCTACAACCTCAAGGTCTCGGCGAAAGGCTTCGAGGCATTCGAGCAAAAAGGAATTCAGATCTACGTTTCAGCAACGTTCCGCGTCGATGTCAAGCTAGCCATTGGCGCTGAAAATACGACGATCACGGTCGAGGCGGATGCACTGACTGTGCAGACCGACTCAAACGTCGTCAGCACGCTGATCAGCTCGGAACAGATCAGCGAAATCGCGACTGAGAACCGCAACTTCGCTGCCCTGGCGGCGATGGGTCTGGGCGTCAGTTCAGCCCTGCCTGACTCCAACACACCGACGTCGGTTGCCTCCAGTTTCACCATCAGCGTGAACGGACTGCGCCAGAGCCATAACATCTGGCTGATCGACGGCGGCGAAGCAGATGACCGCGGCGGCGCCGGCGGCATGGACATCATGCCTTCCCAGGATGCGATCGCCGAGTTCAACATGTTGACCTCGAACTATCCTCCTGACTACGGTATTTCTTCCGGCGCGACGATGAGCCTTTCGCTCAAGAGCGGCACGCAGAAGTACCACGGGGAGTTGTTTGAGTTCAACCGCAACACCGATTACGACGCCAACAACTACTTCAACAAGCTGTCCACCCCGATCACCCCGAGAACCAGCACGCACTACAACATCTTCGGCGGCAACATCGGTGGTCCGCTGTTTATTCCTCACGTTTACAACACGAACCGGCAGCACACCTTCTTCTTCTGGAATGAGGAGTGGCGCAAGATTCTTAACGGTGCCGGCACCAACGAAGAACCAACCATCGACGATGCTGACCGGCCGGTTGCAGGCCAGGATTTGACCTATGTAGCGCCGGCATTTGCGAACACGACAGCGCTTGTGGTTCCTAAGGTCGGCGACCCGGCATTCAATGCGAAGCTCGCGGCCGACGGATTGACACCGGGAGACCCGATGCCGGTCATTCCCGCCAACCTGTTCGATTCGAATGCAATTCTCTACTTGAACTCGTCGATCCTGCCGAAGGCGAACCTGGCAGGCCAGGACAAGAACATCACCAACGTGTCGAACCCCATTCAGGTGCGCGACGATATCGTTCGCGTCGACCACAAGTGGAACGACAAGTGGGCGATTCTTGGCCACTACATGCACGACTCTGTAACGCAGGGCTACGCGCAACCCGAACTCGGCTGGCTGTGGGCGAGCTACAACACCGTCACCAGCACGCTATCTAACCCGTCGAACAGCGCTGCTCTCAAACTCAGCGGCACCATCAACCCCAACCTGTTGCTGGAAGCCAGCATGAATTACGACGGCAACATCATCAACATCACCAATAGCGCAAATGCCAACCTGTCGACCCTCAGCGGCTGGTCGCAGAACAAATACTTCAGCAACGGCAATCCGTATCTTCCCGGTGTGACCGGCTTCGGCGGTCCGTACTACACCGCCGAGGACATGGGATCGGCTCCCTGGCACAACGCGGCTGAGGACTATGAGCCCAAGGTGGATATTTCCTACACGATGGGCAAGCACGCCATGAAGTTCGGCTTCAGCTACAACCGCTACACCAAGAATCAGCAGTTGTTCGGAGATGCCGAAGGCGATGTCAGCCAGGGGCAGCTAACCAACGACGGCATGATGGATATGCTGCTCGGCTTGTCGAGTGGATTCTCGCAGTTCCAGGCGACACCCATCCGGCACTATGTCAACCAGACACCGTCGGCCTATGCAATGGACAACTGGCACGTCACGCCGCGGCTGAGCTTACAACTCGGCTTGCGATATGATGCGCTGCCGCATGCATGGGAGCGGAACAACGACGTAGCGAACTTCAACCCAGCCGCCTATCTCTCGTCTCAGGGGCCCGAATGGAATACGGATGGCTCGATGAATCCCAATGGACCTGGATTCCAGATAGTCAACGGAACCCCGTTCTATCTGAATGGTATGGGACTCGCGGGTCAGAACGGCTTCCCCAAGGGGCTCGTCACCAACGACTACGATACCCTTCAGCCTCGTGTCGGGTTCTCTGAAGATCTCTTCGGAAACGGCAAGACCGTTCTCCGCGGCGGTTTTGGAACCTTCTTCGAGCGCATGCAGGGCAACGACATTTACAACGCAGCTACCGCCCCGCCGTTCGCATTCAACCCGGGTGCGACCAACGTCTACTTCAGCAACCCGAGCACAAGCTGGGTAACCGGCGCGACGGCTGCTCTGCCGTTCTACGCCCAGGGTCTCACCAACCTGGCGCAGACCTACCGCGCCCCGGCTGTGGCACAATTCAGCCTCGGCGTGCAGCATGAACTACAGCCTTCGGTCATCTGGGTCGTGCAATATGTTGGCAACATCGCATGGCACCAGAATATCGAGCGCGACATCAACAACTTCCCGCTGAACGAGGACCTCACGGTTCGCTGCGACGCGGGTGACGGAAGCAACAAGTATCCGGGTGGAGATGTTTGCCCGGCCAGCAGCCTGACCGGAACGGCGATTAACTCCAACCAGGCGCCTCCGAATGCTGCGGGCGGTGCTCCGGCGAACCTTGCCAACTCCAACATCTATCGATCCTATGCTGGGTTTGGTGGCATTACCCAGCAAGAGAACACGACAAATGGTACGTACAACGGTTTCCAGACCGGCGTGCGTATTCAGAACCGCTGGGGTCTGAGCGGTGAAGTCGATTACACGTGGTCACACGAAATCGATATCACCAGCTACGATCTTGGCCCCGTCAGCAACCCGTTCAACCTGAAGTACGACAAGGGTTCGGGTGCACTCGATCGTCGCAACATGCTGAGCGCGAACTACGTCTACAAGCTCCCGGTCTTCAACGGCAGTCAGGGACTGGTTCACTCGATCGCGGGAGGATGGGAACTGGCCGGTACGTTCATCGACGAGGCAGGCCTCATCCCGACCAACCAGGGTCCCGGGCTCTCCATCGCGTACGATCCGGTCGGCCTCGATGGCGGATATACCAACCGTCCGAACGCCACTGGGAAGATGCATTATCCCAAGAAGTTCGGCGAGTGGTTCGACACCACCCTGCTGTCTGCTCCAGTGCCGGCCTGGCTGGGCGGACCGAACCAGGGCTTCGGAAGTGCACGCAAGGATGCCATTGTGGGTCCCGGCCGCGTGAACTTTACGACGTCTCTCTACAAGTCGTTTGCGATGACAGAGCGCGCTCGCTTTGAGCTCCGCTTCGAATCGTTCAATACGTTCAACCACACCGAATACAACGGACTGAACGACAGCCTCGGTGCGAGCCAATACGGTCAGATCACTTCTACATTCGATCCCCGTGTTCTCGAACTGGGCGGCAAGTTCATCTTCTAGTCTGCTAACCGGGCGCGGCATGGGTAACTCCCCTGCCGCGCTCTTTGTTTTTCAGCTGAAAGACGCCTGAACCAGCTCGAACAAGGCACTGATCAATAATTCCCGAGTAGAATTGAGCGTGCCGAGATTCCGGATGAATTCGGTTTTGAATGCGGTTTTCCTCTTCTCTATAGCACTGATCGCGAGCGCGCAACAGCATCCCGTCAGCAGCCCTGAAGCTGATCGACAGGCGGCTTTGCAACTCGAACAGCAGGGCAGGACTGCTGACGCTATCACAGCCTGGACCGAAGTGAGTAAGGCTCATCCTGCAAACCCGGAGCCCTATGCTCATCTCGGGTTACTCCAAGCGCGCCAGGAACAATACAAAACGGCGATTGCCTTCTATCGCAAAGCTCTAAAGCTCGATCCCAACAAAACTGCGGTTCGACTAAACCTGGGATTGGCCTTCTTTAAAGACGGCCAGTTGAGGAATGCAGCCGGCGAATTCGGCGCTCTGAGAAAACAACTTCCTGCCAATTCGGCAGAAGCGCCACGGCTGGACGTTCTCATCGGGTTGTCATACTACGGACTCGCCCAGTATGCAGAAGCTGTCCCTTTTCTCGAGGCGGCCTCAAAGCGAGACCAGCAGAACCTTCCGCTGCTTCTGGCATTGGCGCACAGCTGTCTGTGGTCGAAGCACTATCAGTGCGTCATGGATACGTATCATCAGATGCTCTCTCTGAATGCCGAGTCGGCCGAGGCCGATATGCTCGCCGGCGAAGCGCTGGACGAGATGAAGGATAATGAGGGATCGACGAAGATGTTTCGCGCCGCGGTAAAGGCCAATCCCAAGGAGCCGAATGTGCACTTCGGGCTTGGTTATCTCCTCTGGACGCAGAAGCAATACCCAGAGGCGGTCGAGCAGTTCAAGGCGGAACTGGAGAATGACCCAAATCACGCGCAGTCTCTCCTATATATGGGAGACAGTTTCCTGCAGTTGAACAATCCGGCAGAGGCTCGTGCTCCGCTGGCGAAGGCTCATGAGCTCGATTCTTCGCTCTGGCTCGCGGACCTTGATCTGGGCATTATCGATTCCGACGCCGGCAGAAACGATGATGCGCTACGCGAGTTGAGAACAGCCGTCAAACTTAAGCCTGACGAAGTGAGCGTTCATTGGCACCTGGCGCGGCACCTTCGCAAAGTAGGTCAAAAAGAGGAGGCCCAGGCCGAGTTTGACGCAGCGAAAAAGCTGAACAAAGCGGCGGATGAGGATCTCTACAAAAAGATTGCCGCTAACGGAGAGCGGCATCGCAAGGATCAGATTTCGCAGGCAACAACCAAGCCCACGCAGCAATAAAAGGAGTATCAGTCGGCCCAATCGAGGGGGATATGCAGATGAAACGTTGTGTATGCATTTTGGCCATGGCAGTTTTTGCACTTCCTGCCTGGCCCGCCAAGAAGGTCACCGTCGTCGAACTTACCGACATGCTCAAATCCATGCGGGACCAAAAGAAATCCGACTCGGAAGTGGCCAACGAGCTCAAGCAGGTGCAGCTGAGCGAACAGTTGACGCGGAGCGCAATGAACGGCCTTGCCGAGTACGCGCCCGGACCATTGACCACAGAACAGGTCTACGTGCTTGAAGCGCGGAGTGCCATTCTCGCACCGCCGGCCGCGGACATTCCTACAACCCCAGCACCCGATGCCGCCGCCCAGAAGGCGATTCTGGACAAAGCGGCTGAATACGTCACGAAGACATATGAACAGCTAGCGGCGCTGACGGCAACCAAGACAACGCTCCGCTTTCAGGACAATGTGGAAGCCGCCGCTGCGAGTTCAGGTATGAAGGGCAGCGCGTCTGATGTTTCCGTTGGTTCAGGATTCGTCAGTCCTTTTCAGTACGTGCACTATATCAACTCTACCGATAGCGTTTACTCGAGTGACCGCGGAATTGAGAAGCTTCCGGTAGACAAGACAAAGTGGGGAGCGAACAAGATGATCGCTCTCGAGGAACCAGACCCCAGCCTGGGCGTTCTCTTTCCGGAAGCCCAGTCAAATGGCGGAATCTCGTGGCTCCGATGGGAGACCGTCAACGGAAAAACCGCGGCGGTGTTTTCCTATCAGGTTCCAAAGAAGAAATCTCACTTCAACGTGAACATCTGCTGCTTCCCGAATGTCGATCAGACCGGAGATGCGCACTTCAGCTCGGCTGCGGTTGCCGGTCTTCAAGGGGGATCGGGTGGCGCAAAAGGCAACTTCCAGACCACGACCGATTGGCGCAACTTCAAGGCCAACGGTGTTCCTTATCATGGGGAATTCTTCATCGATCCCGATACGGGAATTGTTGTCCGCATGATTGCTCAAGTTGATTTCAAGCCGACGGAGGTCGTGCACCAGGAGGACACGCGCGTTGACTACGGTCCGGAGAAAGTTGGGGACAAGACTCTAGTTTTGCCGATGAGGACGGTGATTCTTACCGAGGTTGTTCCCAACGGCGACTCTCAGGCTGCCGGCAAGTTCTCCACGCGAGACACATTCTTTACGATCGAATACAAGGACTACCAACTCGCCGGCGCCGCAGGGCAGAGATAGTGCCGGCGCTCAACTTTCGCGGCGATCTTTCGTTTTTTCACGCAGGCTGTCTGCCCTTGAGAAACCAGATCATGCGGCGTTTCATCACGTTCCTGGCATTCTCCGTTCTTGTCACACCGGCGTGGTGCGGCAAAAGAATGACTGTGGGGCAGCTTCAGGAGCTGCTCCATTCTTTTCAGCAGGAGAAGAAGTCGGATGCAGAGATAGCGACGGCGCTGGAACAACTGGAGCTGACCGAGGAGCTGACGCGCTCAACGATGAAGAACCTTGTCGGCATGGTGCAAGGTCCTCTCTCCATGGAGCAGATCTATGTTCTTGAAGCGCGCAGCGCCGACCTGGTTCCTCCTCGCGCCGATCTGCCGGACACGCCGGCTCCGGACGAAACTTCAAAGAGCGCAATTATCGGACGGGCGGAAGCGTACATTACGAAGACCTATGAGCAACTTCCTCTGCTGACGGCTACGAAGACAACGTTGCGATTTCAGGACAACACCACAGCGCTGGAAGCGAGTTCAGGGATAAGTGGAAGCGCAAAAGACGCCGTTACGTCGTCGGGGTTATCCAATCCCGCCGTCTTCGTTCACTACATCAACACCTCCGCTCGCCCCGTGACCATCGAGCACGGCACGGAAAAGAAAGCCACTGCAAGCGATGCGAACCACTGGGGAGCGAACGGACTGATTGAGTTCCTGAATCCCGAGCCTAGCCTCAGCCATGTTTTCAAGGAGGCCCAGAGTGCGGGAAAGATCCAATGGTCTCGCTGGGAGTCGATTGATGGAACGCCCGCTGCGGTGTTCTCGTTTGATGTGCCGAGACAAAAATCCAAACTGGCCATCAATGTCTGCTGCTTTCCGGATCTCAGACAGGCAGGCATAGCACGTTTCTACTCGGCAACCAGTGAACGACAGCTGGCGGGTTCGGATGCCTCGAGTGGCGGCGGGGTGGCGGGCAACTTTCAGACCACCACGGAATGGCACCCTTTCCGGACCGTTGTGCCATATCACGGGCTGCTTTTTCTCGACCCTGACACCGGTATCGTTCGGCGAATGATCATTAATGCAACGCTGAAACCGACTGATGTCGTACACCAGGTGGATATTCGCGTTGACTACGCGCGAGTGACAGCAGGTCAGAGTTCGTTGATTGTTCCGATCAAATCCGTCATGAATTCGCTTGTTGTGCCGAATGGCGAATCCGGCGCCGGCGGTTACTCGACGCGGACAACGCTATTTACCTCGCAATATTCTGACTACCGGCCGGTCCCTGGTAAATAGCGGGTTCTTCAAAGGACACGGGCTTCGTATAATCCTTTAGCGCAACTCACGTGGTAGTTGTCGAGGTGATGAATGAAATCAATTCTTTTGTGTTTTGCAATTCTTGCGTGCACACTACGATCTGCGAATTGCCAGGACAACACACCCGCGCCGCAGGCCCAGGCTCCTGCTGTCCGTCAGGAACCACCAGTGAGCAAGAAGGATTCTGAAAGCCTGAACGCGCTATTGACTGAGGCGCGCAAAGCAAGCGCAGAGAAGCGTTTTGCGGACTCTGAAGCGCTTATGTTGAAGGTCACCCAGTCGAATCCTAATCTCATTCTCCCCTGGGTTGAGTTGGGTCTTGCGCAGCTGTCCCTCCAGAAATATTCGGACGCCGAAATTGACTTCAAAAATGCATTGGGGATTGATCCCGCTGCACTGAAGCGCGCACATTCGGACGACTTCTATCAGCCGGATGCGGGACCAGGCGTAGTGGCTCCGACGGCAACAAGAGCGTCGCGCAATGTTGCGGGCGGAGGAGTCGTCAATTCTGGCGAAAACCGCACGCCCGACATCAAGGGCACAAGCTATGCCAGCCTGGGCGAAATCTACGCTCATCAGGGGAAGATCAAGGAGGCTGAAGAGGCCTTCGATACTGCCGTGAACGCCTATCCGGCGCAGGCTGCGCAATATCGCCACAACGAGATGCTTGTGTTTTTCCAGACTGGACAGTCGGATGCGCAGCTTGCTGCCGCGGAAAAGGCCATCAGCCTCGATCCGAGCCGTGCCTCCAACTTCTACTTCAAGGCACAAGCTTTGGTCTCAAAAGCAACCCTGGATCCCAAGACCCAGAAAATGGTTCTACCTCACGGCTGCGCGGAAGCCTATGAGAAGTATCTGCAACTCGAACCCAATGGCCCGTACTCCGCCGATGCCAAAGGTGTTCTTCAGGGCGCCGGTATTGCCATTAAGCGGTGAGACAAGGGAAGTATCTTGACGCCTTTTTCTCACTCGGGGTAACCTCCCCGCAGCGGAAAAACGCCCGAAGAACGCAGGAGCCTCGGAGCGGGGACCGAGGGGCGCGAAAGTGAGATCCAGAGATATGAGACCTGGTCACTTATTGTGCGGGTTCGATTTTGCAGCAAATCGAAGCATAGCCTGCATGGCGGCGCTATTCGCTTGTACCGAACTGTTGACCCTGGGCAGCATTCCGCAACAACAACCGAATCCGGTACCGCAGTATATCGACAAGGCGTATCCTGCCAGCCCCACCAACCTGCAACCTGACAAGAACGCCCAAATGTTGATGCACGAGCAGATCGCCAGAAGGAAGAATTTCGACGCGGCAAACCTCGAGCGCAAACGCCAAATCGAAAGTGACTGCGCGTTGCTTCTCAGCCTGGCACGCGAGTTGAAGGCTTCGATCGATACGTCAGACCAGGAAAAACTCTCAGCCGAGAATGTTCGACGAGCAGAACTCATGGAAAAGCTTGCCCATAACATCAAAGAAAAGATGAAGCTTACCGTGAACTGAGGCGGTCATTTTGCAATCAGACCGAAGGATCGTTGGATAGCCAACCAAAGATCCGTTGCAGCATGGTTACGATTTCGGCTCGGTAAGTGTCAGCTGGTCGTTATCGAGATTGTCTTTGGCTTCGCATCTATCGTTGAAGATCATGGTGGTCCGCGCGGCTTCAGTAAACGGCTTCCAGTGAGGAAGACCTTTCCCATTGGGATCGCCGGTTCGCGCGAAGGCGACCCAGGCGTCACTCATTTTGGCGGCGAGTGAGCGCGCCGATTCACCGTCACCGGTCATTCGATCGCAGCGAGCGGTGTTGTTGAAGACGAAGGCGAGCTCGGAGCAGTGGAAAGACATGGGACGCCCATTCAGGATCGGTGTCTGCCACGCGAACTGATAGCAATAAGCGGGAGCAGCATTTTGAGCGGCTTTGCGCCTGCATTGGTCAATGACGTTACGGCGAACGCCGGAGGTGGCAATTACGCTCCAGAGTTGGAAGGGATTAGCGTTGGGATAGAGCTGACGATAGGAGGCGATAACCTGGCCGGCGCGGTCCTGATACGCATCAGAGACGTGCTTCTCCATTTCGGCTTGAGTCATCTCGAAGGCGTCGGGATGATTAATGCCGGTAGTGAACTCGTTCAGCGTGCTTCCGGCCAGCAGTGGTACGGACGCGGAGAGCGGGGAAGCCTGCGGATCGAACGGATGCTGGGCGACGATGCGGCTATCCATGACGGGGTACCAGCCGGGACGCTCAGACATGCTGCGAAGATTAATGACACCGGTGAGGCGCGGGGGCCGGGTCACCTTGACTGCTGCGGCTTCGAGATCGGCGACCGGTATCTCGTGGAGTTTTTCGACGGTGTTCTTATCCAGGCCGAGTTCCTTGAGCAGCGCGGCGGCAGTTGCGCGGGAAACGTCTTCTTTTCCGACGCGAAGGGTCGATCCGCTTTCGACAATGGCGCGATGGAAGCGGCCTTTGGCCGAAGGCATGGCCATTAGCGTTGAGACTTTGCCACCTCCGCCCGACTGGCCGAAGATGAGCACGGTGCCAGGATCGCCGCCAAAGTTGCCAATATTGTCGCGAACCCATTCGAGTGCCGCGACGATGTCGAGCATGCCGACGTTGGCGGAGTCGGCGTACTGCGAGCCATAGTCGGCGAGATTGAGATAGCCGAAGACGTTTAGCCGGTGGTTGATGCTGACTACGACCACGTCACCGCGCCGGCTGAGACTTTCGCCATCATAGGAGGGCAATTCTTGTCCGGAGCCGGCCGTGTAGCCACCACCATGCAGCCAGACCATGACGGGGCGTTTGCGGTTGTCGAGCCCGGGTGACCAGAGGTTGACGCGCAGGCAGTCTTCGCCGGGCTGGCCGTCGTCCCAGTTGAAGAGCCATGCCTCTTCGTCATTGGCCCAACCGGTACGCGCAGGCTGAGGACACACCTGGCCGTAGGTGAGAGAGCTGCGCACGCCAGTCCATGGGGTCGCCTTTTGCGGGGGCAGAAAGCGCGCGGCGCCGGCGGTAGAAGCTGCGTAGGGGATGCCCTTAAAAGTGAAGATGCCGTCGCATGAGGAACCGCGAATCTTCCCGGAAACCGTTTCAACTACCGCGTAGTCAGCCTGGGCGATCACACGATTGGCCGTGGACGGCGCAGCGGAGGGATAGTCGGGCGTGGCGGACCCGGTGCGCGGCAGCGCGCCAGCGGCTGCCGCCAGGACGGAGCTCTTAAGAAGACTGCGGCGAGAGAGCATGGATTCCTCCGGCAATTCTGGAACGGAACCATCGTACACGTCGCGGTTGGGTCTGCGACGCTAACGTGCAGGTTATGTCTGATCTGTCTGCCGGCGATCACGAACACAATTGACTTCAGTTTGTTCTTCATCGGGCCGTCGGAGAGTTCCGAAGGCCCGATTTTCAGGTGCAACTGGTCTGAGAGCGCGATCAATATGCCGCCCTACTGATCATCGTCGTCATCGGGTGATGCATCTGCGCCCTTCGGCAACATGCGAGGGTCGGGCAGGATCGTCACTGGCTGGGTCAGGGTTTGGCCATCGACCGTGAGTTTGACGGTGTAATTTCCCGGTTCAAGGCTCATCGGCCCGCGGAATACTCCGGCGCCGGGGGCTGGCGCTGGTGCAGGCTTGGTTCCGGCGGGGTGACAGGCATCCACCGGAGGAGCAGCGGGCGCGCGTCGGCCGAACGCAAATCCGCGGGGCGACTCGACGTTGAGAGCGACGCGATGCATTCCGGGCTCAGCTGAAGGCGGAGTCGTAGGTTCGAGCCAATAGGCCTGTACATTGATCGCTTCGGTATCGACCGGCTTCATCGGCGTGTCGCTGGCCAGGCATGCGGCAATTTTGTTTTGCGCGTCGACAAGCTCAATTTTTATCGGCGATTTTGGAGTCATCTTGAGCCAGTAGTAGACGAGCACCCCCGCTGGAGGATTCAGCTCCTGCGGCTCTTCGTGAGGAAGCGGTGTGCCATTCTGTCCGCCCTGGTGGATGCTCAATGTCTTCCCGGGAGTGAACAGCCACGCACTCGCACTTTGGATCTCGCTGCCCTTTGCGGCGATCTGGCGCAGCGCGGCCATCTGGTCGAGCACCCAGAAGCCACGACCATGTGTTGCAATGGCGAGATCGTCGCTGTGCACGATAATGTCGCGGATGGACGTGACCGGCATGTTCAACTGCAACGGCTGCCAATGATCGCCATCGTCAAACGAAACATAAACGCGCAACTCGGTTGCGGCGTAGAGCAGGCCTTTTTGTTTTGGGTCTTCCTTTACGGAGTTGACGAACGCGCCGTTGGGAATTCCGTTCACTGCATTGGTCCAGGTCTTGCCGCCGTCGTGGGTGCGATAAATATACGGCTGATCGTCGGCGAGCCGATGACGATCGACGGAGGCGTAAGCAGTTTCCACATCAAAGTGGCCGGCTTCAATCTGCGAAACCTTGCTCCATGCAGTCATCGGCGGCGGGGTCACGTTGTTCCAATGCGCGCCGTCGTCGCGGGTTACGTGGATCAGGCCGTCATCGGTGCCGACCCAGACGGTTTTGGCATCGAGCGGCGACGGCCCAATGGAATAGACAACGCCGAAGCGATCGGTCATTGCCTCATCGATGTCTTTCGCAGTTACGGAGTCCAGCGTCTTCGGCAGCTCAGGATTGAGCCGCGTCAAATCGGGACTGATCTTCTCCCAGCTTTTACCGCGGTCGCGCGTACGGAAGACGAACTGGTTGGAGTAGTAGAGAGCTTCGTCAGCTTCAGAGAAGACCTGCGGCAGGGTCCAGGTTCTGCGATCAGGGTCGGCTGGATCCTGCGG
>Ga0335073_10010498_pt1 | contig 13014 bp, 20 predicted proteins | sample Lox_Sample_22_FD_207093 | JGI IMG/M metagenome (GOLD analysis project Ga0335073, IMG submission 207093) | Soil microbial communities from Loxahatchee National Wildlife Refuge, Florida, United States - Lox_Sample_2.2 | ecosystem: Environmental > Terrestrial > Soil > Wetlands | place: USA...
TGCTCCTCAACACGATGCACTCGGCGTTAGTTCTTTCTGCAGAAATGGAGAAGCAGATGGTAATCGGTGCTGTAGACGTCGCATACCAAAATCTAATGTCACTCGAGCGGACGATTCAGGAGCTTCGGGAGAAGAATGACTCACTCGCCATTCTAAGTTCCCTGGATGAAAGAGTTGGAGTCCTTAGAGATGTGCTCTCCGTCGAGACTGAGAAAATGTGGAATTCCTTTGTAATTTTCAGCGAGGAAGGAGACATTTCTCTCACCATTCGAAAAGATACTCTCTGTAACCTCTAATTAGTTGCTCCTCTAATTGCAGCTTCAAGGGAGAACCCCTCTTCTCTTTCTGTGATATCGGTGGCAGAACTGCTGGATCGCTTAAATCTCCTCGAATCATCAATGAAGACCCTATCTTCCTTGCTTTCCCGTGCTTTCTTCGAACATTTACTAGCCAATCCAGTAGGATGGCAGTTCATATATCAAAAACACGATCCAACGGCACCCAGCATAACCATGACACCCACAAATTTCATTCTACCGAATCTCGCTCCGCATGCACGTACTCACCTTTTGGAATTTCGCTGACGAACAGACCGTATATTCGATTATTTCGAATGCATAGTGGACTTCCTCGAATTCAATCTGCCTCCACTGGCCTTGAAATTCCTGGTCCCAATGATAGTGCCCTCCATGACAACAAAACTTAGTGAAGAATGGCTCGAACGATACATCCCATCAGGGACAGAAAATCTCGACGAGTATGCAAATTTAATTGCTGCTGCCCAAAGGTTCGAAGCTACTCTGCACCGCCTAGGATGGACCACGGAAACAAGTCTCCACAATTGGAGTGGCCGAGCAGGTGAATTATGGGGTCGTCGACATAATACCGAAATTCTGCATCGAATTCAAATAATTCTTCGTGCGGGAGTGGTACCGACCGCTCGCTTGACTGCGAGCCCAGGAGCAATTTCATCCGGAGAATACAGGGTGGCTCCATCTAGTGTATCTTCGTCAAATGAGAATTTGTCAGATTGGGCCTGGGATGAAGATTGGACTTCTCCTCTTCCGGTACGCCGTAATTCAAGGAATGCAGTAGTTGGGATTCCCAAAACATATGAATGCACTGCCATTGCGGGGCCATTACTCACTGTTCTGGGAGGAGTATTGCAGGAATATACACATTTACGGGAACATCCTATAATACAATCTGCTCGCCTTTTGTATCCTGATCTTATAAGGAAGATGGTAGCATTGTATCGAGCAGCAGTGGTTCTTCATGCTACCGTTCAAGCAGACATACCACTGAGACTTGTAAATGATTGTCGTTACCTTGCTGGTGAGATTGGACTGATGACATTGGGAATGAGTCATTTGGGGTTGAATGAAATCACTAGCGTTTTGGAGGAATTGCGTCAGACAATGGAGTCTTCTGCAGTTACATGGCGAGACCGTTATTTGGTCATTCATTCGATTACATATTCTGACTTTAGACTAATCTCCAGTATGGCCTTATCGAACGTCTCCGAGCTGCGGAAGGGTTCATTCATCCTGCTAGCGCAGAACGAAAAGAACGCTACAATACCATCATCGCAGGAGTAATCCAACAAATTAGATCAATTGGCCCACTGTGGGATGTAGGTCCTCTCCCAAACGTTGCTAAGTGTAGCGATTGTTGACGGTGGATGAAAGAGATTCATTGTTAGCCAGGATAATCACTGCCGTTTTGGAAGCCGTCATAGAAGATATAACCCTTCTTCCATCTCTACCCCAGCATGATTCATCCGCGATGTCAGCGATATTTCTTCCGCTTTTATCTCTCGAGGATCTATTTCCTCGAAATCGCATCATTGATATCATTCCCTCTTGGCCACGTTACAAAGTTGTACCTCAATTATTAGAGTCGACGTCTAGTGCAATTTTGGGATTATGGAAGAGCGGAAGATTGAGGAGTGCGGGTTGGGATGCCAATAGTGTAATAGATATTGTGGAAAGGCGATTTGGTAGAAATGCCGAAGACGTGGTTCGTGAGATACGCATGTATTAAAGGGTATATCTGCTCTGGAGGTATGGCATTGAATACCGGGTTAATTTGGGAGTTTGGGGTGTTGCTGCTTTCTGTCTTGATACCTTGATTTGACGTATCAGGAGGTTCTGTCTTAAGTTTGCCCATATTATATTCATATAATCGCTAACCTATCACCGATCTCATCGAGACTACCTTGAAACAATAATGCAAAATGCTACCATCTGATAATGCGTTGACTCTGAATCTTATCAGTCAATACTTCCCTAATTTTCAACATCACATCCCTTGTTCTCACAAAGAAAGCCTGCACCTCAATTTTTTTATTGCCTGTCGTCACATCCTCGACCCATCGACTCGCCTTCATTGAAAATGTATCAACATGTGCTTTCCACAAAGTACACGCAAACAATAAACTCCCAAGCCAGATTAAGCACATCGGAAACACCACCATTTTACATCCGAAAGAATTGCATGCAAGGTTAAGGAAGTCTCGACCACCGTTTGGATCTTCCCGTCTCTTAATAATATCGAGGCCAGGAACGGAAGGGAGAAAACCGAACAAGATCCACGTGAGAGGTCCTCGTATAAATGTTCCGTGAAGAAGATATAGAGCGAAAGAAATGCTTCCGAGAAATACAAAGGCACGGTTCGAGAAAACTCGTTGAAGAGTTGGAGACATAAGTACGGAATGGATAAACATAATCGCTCCTACCGCGGCTATGACTCTGTCGTTTGCACCTAATAACAATTAGCCTTCCGTTTTGGCAGCGAAGATACCATTTCGAGGAGTGACGTATTTTTCGAAAGCGTTCCAGAAAATTCTGCTGTGGAATTTGTATGTGGGATTATCTGGCGGAACTGAGGCCATTAGAAGACCTAGAAATGCTTCCAACAGTGGCCAATGGCTGCTGATAGGACCACGAAGGTGAAAACCAGGAGTATTAGGTTCTGCCGGTGGAAGTCGAAGTGAAAGGTCTGCCAACAATGCTCCTGAGATGAAACAGAATGGGCTCATAAATTCGCCTATTCTGAAAGCGTAACAGGCTGAACCCAAAAGGAATATACGTCGCCAAAATGGTGTGCAGTGAGATGACATCACGAGGATAATGAAAAGTAACATCGATCCTCTCATTTCCCAGCATAACGTCCATTGATTCAGCTCGTACCAATTATCCTTTCCAGTCCAAGTATTGAACTGCAACGCGTCAGATTTATACATTGAGATTGGGATTCGTACACTCTGGACAAGGAGATTTAGGATAGGAGGCCAAAACCCGGGAATTCTGAAAGGCGTAGTTCTTCCAATCCATTCCGAATCAACATTTAGTCGATGAATAGGCCCATATACGCCAATTTGCGCCAACGTCCACGACATGATTGTAGCAATTGTCGCAGGTATTCCTATCCTTGGTATCCTTCTAAAAGCACTACTCCCAATAACTTGTCTCGCTTCATCGGCATGGCCAGCATTATACAATTTCAAAGGCTTTATCGCACAAACGTATCCTGACAAGATGAAAAAACAGGCAGTCCAGAATGGTCCTGCAGCGATTAAGCGGAGAAAAGGTCTCTGGAAAAGTTTAGGGTGGCCGCCGTATTCATTCGCAGGGGAGAGATATTCCTTCACGAATGCTCTGCAACAGTGTGATGTGACGATTAATAGTGATGCAATCCCTCGAATTCCCTATTCAAATACAGTTAGCTTGAAAAGTTTCTTCGCGTCGTCGATTGAAGAGGGGAACTGTACGTCTGCCCATTTCACGTCTCTGCGTGTAGTTGGTTTTGCTTTCAGTCCCTTGTCCATAGAAATATGTAGAACGAATCCTGTCTTTTGTCAACACAGAAGTCTCTCTTCACATTCGAATCCCCGACAACGTTGTCTGTTCAAGGTATGAACTCCAAACACGCCGAATGAAGGTCTTCTTAAGGGACTTTTGTCGACCCCAGCCAAGATTCATTTCCCCCAGGTCGTTTCCAAAATGAAAAACTTTTAATTTCTCCGGTTTCTAATGCAATCCTTCCAAGCCTCCTCTTGGCGGTGGCTACCTTGATCTTCATTCTCCCAGAACCCCTTGCCGCAAGTCTGAACGAATCGTCACGGTCCTCTCCCCAATCACATCTAAGACAGACCCCTTTGTCCAGCTGCTTGCACCTGTGGATGAGCAGAATTTGGCAATGCTTAGCGATTGCAGAGTCATCTAGGGTTGATTATAGCCCGTATAATAGCTCTCGATTTATCGACGCTTGACGTCCCTCGAGCTTCGACTGGGAACGCGCGACGCGTCGGAGGATTTCTTACATCAGATTACGCCTCCAACTCGGAATTTAACTCCCTCGGAACTTCAGCTGCACAGCCGGCGGGTCTCTAGGTCGCTTCTTTGTCCTAGCCATCTTCAATTGCAATCTATGATATTATGCGTTTGGAAGAAGAAATCGATGATTGATCATGATTCATGAAATTCGTGCTACCGACCACCGATTATCTCTCCAATGTTCTCCATTTAGCGCCTATAATCTCATGGCCGAGACTCATTATTCTCATCTCATCCAACACTCCTATTCTCCTCCCTCCCTATTAGATGCGCACCCTCTCATCTCACCCCACGCAAAATACCAAAACCTCCTCAACTCCCAATTCACAGGACTATCATCCTTCCACATCTTATCATGTACCGCCCTAGAAACATCCAAATCCTGCAACCGTGGCCACTGTGTATTATACATCTGACTCAACCGTATCCAAGGATACTTGCCATCATCTCTATACGCATATCTCAATAACCCCTGCTCCATCATGTCCGTAAAATGTTGCGACACACTTACATCATTATAAATACTCTGAACATACGCAGCTTGTCGCTCTGAAGGTTGTAGTAGGAAAAGTCCTGCATTTATTTCAGACGCAGCAGACGTATCACTCGGTCCTAAATTTGGTATTGGTCTCGTGAATTTCCCAAAATCCCTCACGCCTGCAGAATCATAAGTCGCGGCAAATAAATACTCTTCGCCATCTTCATTGTGTGCAGAGGGTGTTTCGAAAACAGCGGACATGGGTCGTATAGGAAGTAAATCTGCATCCATATACAGTATTTTTGAGAATTGGGTCATGTTCCACATCACCAGTTTAGTGAATTGGTCTTTCCATTGTTGGTTTATGAAGGCTGGATCGATCCCGTGAGGAGGTGGGAGAGAATGTACTTTATGTATTATTGCGCCGTCGGATTCGAGGATGTGTTGTTGCTCGGAGGTTACGGTTTCGGTGGCGAGGATTATGAGGGGACGGTTGCGGAGGTCCCGGGTGGATGGTTTGTGGAGGAGACGGTAGGTTAGGATGCGAGTTGCTTCAAAGTAGTAGTCTACTCCACCTTGGGAGGAGGAGGGTGGACAGAGGAGGGTCATGTAGACTTCATCTCCGTGGGAGGAGGGATGTCGGTCGTTTGTGTGTTTTATGTGGATTGAGTTGATGGAGGAGGAGAAGGAGGATTGCGAATAAGAAAGGAAGGACAGAGCGAGTAGGATTAGGAAGCCTGCGGTAATGTATATAGCTATTGCTGGTCTTCGTTGACGTAATATACTGGAAAACGAATTCATTGCCAAGGTATTACATCCAGAATTGAGAGACCGAGCTCAGGCCATATCGAAGAGAAGAACGAAGAGAGTGGACTGTGGTGCAGTTGGGGCCGGACAGCGCTATGACCGCATGTGGCAGAACCAGGATCATGCATGATGACAAAAATGCAGCCAATAGCACAGGGCGGAAAATCGCAGGAAAATCGCAATCACCGCATTAGCTTATGGTCGAAAAGTGAGGAGAACTGGAGAAGCTTAAGGAGGTTCTGAACTACAATCCCGATCGCGCGATATCTGCTGGTCATAGCGTAAAGAATCACGAGAATCCTTTCCTTTAGAATCCACTTTTCCGCAACTACTTTCTGGGGAATCGGAGAAATGTCGTTTAACTCTAAAACAATGAAACTGTATTGTAATTATAGTTTTGAATTGTCGAATTTCATTCAACATGCATGAGGTAAAAATTGAGTGCATCCACACAAGTTTGAAGGTTATCGACGATCAGAATGACAATGATGAATGGCTTGGCCTATTTAATAATCTATGACAAACAGAAATCAGGAGCAGTGACGTGCTGGGTGACCTGACCTCGGAGCAGAGCATAATTCTGTAGCGCTTCAATGGATACCTTCAACACAGGATCTGAAAAGTTGATGTTCTCCGTCCGCCCAGAGCCCAGAGACGTCTCCAATCCAGATCTATGGCAACGGATACAATACCTCGGCAAACTTCGGGAAGTTGAAGCTGCTGCTTCGGGGGAAACCGCTCAACACTTTTCACAAGGAACAGGAACTCCCGCGGCCAGAAGCAGTTTCTACGGATAGAAACCGTGTCGCGTGCCTATGCAGTTAAGTTGAAGTTTCATTGAGAACAGCTTTAGGCGAGGTACGCCAAGAAAAATCAAATGAGATATTGTCAATGAGATTCGGTTTAAGCGGTCAATGCGAGACAAGTGACCCAATAGAATGCCTATTCAGGAAGCATTATGCGGGGGAATAAAAGCCAAAAAAGATCTTAGCACAATCCTAACGTGTGCTACCTTGTCTATACGTGAAGACTTGTGCCGTTTGTAATTGTATTTTGATCTGATCGGTCTTATTGTCCGGACGGTGTGAGCGGAAATTGAGCCACTTAGTCGCGTGCCAGAATCCCGTGACGTGGCTTTGACCCGCAGTACGCACAGATGCGGCACAATAATCCATGCCACAAGTGCGGCGCAACCGAGAACAAGCGAATTTACCCTGCACATGTCCACATCACTCAGTCTAAAAATAAATTCGTGCATTGTATGATCGCCGCTTACGAGACTTCGATAAGGGGTATTCTCCACACCGAATAACGCACTCCCAGCATTGCGCAAGTGTGCCCTTGATGATGACGATGTAAGCTTGTTGTGTTGCTGTAGTGTTTGTAAATGCAACTGCGGTTGAACGGAGTGCAGCTTGGGGAACGGCACGGAAAGAAGGAATTACCGACCTCCCGGACGCCAAAAAGTCAAAAAAGCAAAAACGAACCGATTCGTGTTCCCGGTTCTTTAGCACATTTTCATATTATGCAGGAGTAAAAAGTGTAGGCGCTCGAGCCTCGGGACCCTTTTCAGTTTTGTTTTGACTTTAAACGTGAGTTAACTCTGTCTCCCGATTTGCAAGGACATCATGCAGCAGACGGTGGGAATTCAATGCCTTGATTTACGCAACTAAGCTGAGGTATTCTTGTTGTCGGGCTGTATTGCCGTCATTTTCTTGGTTTGATCAACTTCCTTCTACCCCGCAAATTGCAAAACTTTGTTATTGAATTCCGTGACTTTGGCACAACTCAGTCCAACTTGAGAAATACTTTGTCGGTTCAATTGTAATAATAAAACTCATAAGGTAAATGAAGCATGTTACATAGCAATTATAAAACCGAAGGAGATTGAATTGAGGCCGAGAGGGGAAAGAGGGTAGGTCGGGTGTTTGGTCATTGTATGAGTTCGGGCTATAGTGACACGTAGAATTTCATTAGAGTCACGTTCTAGTCAGCTGCCAGAAGGAGTTACGAGATGAAAATTACCACAGTCCTTCTTCCCCAACAAATTTCTATTTTGATTTTCTCCTTTGAAACATAAATATTTAACCCTTTGTTTCGAATCGTTAGATTGAATTCGTTGTCTTTTGGATTTTGCTTGTTTTCTCTTCGAGGACAAAAGCCTCTGTTGAGTGAGTGATCAGTCAGAGTCATACCGCTCAGCCTCGAGATAAAAATAAACTTCAGAGTGAGTCAGCCAGCAGGCAGTAGCCAAATCGCCGATCTCATTTAAATATTCGCTGCAACAACGTCCACGGTCCGTTATCGGCATCCAACCCAAAAAGTTCAAACCTTGCTCTGACAACTCCACTTCGGTCCGACCATCTGGACAGTACTGTTACCGAAAACGACTCAATTCTTTACCTCTTCCTTCAATTCAACGTAAACCATCCCTGAATACGATACGACGGTAAAATCGCGAATACAGTAACACAAATGCTAACATTTAGAGAATAACACTTTGTTTCTCCGGTTTTCGATTTTCGTTTTATTCCTTTTTCCTCGGGTCACAGTCCAGCCAGCTGACTATTCCATACAATTCCTAAAACCTTTTTCATTAGCGCCCTGTCCTTTTTTCTGACGTCCCTCCGTCAATTCAAATATGGACTCAAAACCTCTTCCTCCTGACCCTCCTCCTCCTCCTCCTCGAATCACCACTACCTCACCCACCAACAGCTCTACTTCTCAGACGGCTAAAGTTATGTCTCCATGTACTGCGGCTCCAGGCTCTTCCGGCTCTGGTTCTTCTGTTCGTTCCAATGGTTCTGTCGTAACTGGAACTTCGACGCCGTCACGTACACCTCGTTCCGGAACACCGTTCACTTCGCATGCTCTGCAACCTGTTAAACATTTCAAGTTGCATGAAAAGACTGGGTATACGGAGACTAGATTTCACGGCAAAGAAAAACAACTTTTGGACGTGATTAAAGCTTTGAAGTCAAAAGGATTCATTCCGGATAATCTGGTCGAAAATGAGGTACCTTTTCTCCGAGATAACCCCGACACCTGTCTTTTGTCAATTGTTCTGCGCGCCTTATAGTTTGCGCGCAGACATGTTATTCATACTTTACTTATGGATCTGATTGTGAATGTGCTAACAGTATGGTGTAGGCACGCTGGTTCTACAATAATTTGGGCATTGACGATGCTTATTTCGCACAAGAAGCAATTGACACAATCGTCAACCACATCCTCTCTCTCTACGGCGCCAAAGTCGCAGCATTCGCCAGAAACGACACAAACTTTGGAATCAGACTCGATCTAGAACAAGCCGATCATGCAGTCTACATCGACACCTCCGAACCCGGAGTCTCAAACCTTTCCGGTCCTCAATATGAACAACGGTACCTCCTCCCATCCCATCCCACTCATCCCACCTCCCCACACTCATCCTCCAATCCCCGCTCTTCCCCTCCCTTTTCTCCCTCGGCTGCAAATGTCGCGTGTTTGAGTGCTGATGACTAGGATTGACGCACGTTATTTGAACGGATCGACACCTGCTAGAGCATATCGCCTTGAAACTTTTCGGTCGATGGGAACTGTGTCGATCACCTCGAGAGCTCAAATCAGATGTTATTTCGTGACGCAATGTGAATTTGTCAATCCGAATCCCAGTCTTGAGGAGATGCATGATCTGAGAGTCTGTGGAGATAAGAGGTTTTTGGAGAAAGTTACTGCCAATACATTGGAGATTTATCAACAGGTTGTTGATGCTGTTCTTGGACGAAGTGGTATGTCCTGACGCTGCGATCGACGTGTTGACTTGCTGCTGTAGGTCCGGTGATTGAGATGTTTGAATTAGAGGGTTCTAGAGAACGACGATTGGTCATTGGATACCGACAATTGACTTCGACAAACTTTTTCAGTGCCCTCTCCGACTTGTATCACTTTTACGGACTTACCAGTTCTCGCAAATATGTCGAACAATTCTCTAACGGAGTCACTGTTATTGGAATTTACTTGCTTCCATCCAGGGATCTTCGCTTTCCCCCAATTGAAAGCTCAATATACCAGGTACCCTCCCAGCCTTCGTTTTCTTGATACTTTCCTCGCGATTTGTAGCTCATCTGACGAATAGATCATCAAAGAAGCTTCCCTATTATACTGCATGCCTAAATCTCAATTCCAGCAACACTTCGCAGCAATGGAACTTTCCATCCAAGAATGCGTCTACGCACACTGCGCCTGGGTCTTCGTAGGCCACTTCCTCAACCGTCTCGGAAGCGAATACACTTCCCTCTCCTCTATCCTCTCCCCGGAAAACACAACCCACCAAGAAATCCTCTCCAAACTCAAAAAACGTCTTCGCGACGAAACCTACACTCGCCAACTCATCTTCGAAGTCATGTCCACTTACCCCGCCCTTTTAAAACTATGTTATTTGAATTTCGCATATACTCATTATATTCCAAATTCATCGTATACAAGTTCGCAAGATATGGGACCTACGCTCTCTTACCAGAGATTGCAGACTGAGACGAAGGTTGGAGAACCGGAGATCATGGCGGAAATTCAACGACACGCGCATACTCATGATCATGCTATGGTTATGAGTAGTATGCTTATTTTCAATAGGGCGGTGTTGAAGACAAATTTTTATCAGCCTACGAAGGTTGCAGTGAGTTTTAGGATGGATCCGAGCTTTTTGAGTAAGTATGAGTATCCGATGGGACTTTATGGCATGTTTTTGGTTATTGGAAGTGAATTCCGTGGATTCCATTTGAGGTTCAGGGATGTTGCTAGAGGTGGAATTAGGATTGTTAAGTCTAGATCCAAGGAAGCGTATTCTCTCAACGCAAGTAAGATTCCCCACTTTCTCTTTTTGAATGTGGTGTTGACGGGTAGGAACGTTGTTTGATGAGAATTACAACTTGGCAAATACTCAACAACGTAAAAACAAAGATATCCCTGAAGGCGGTGCCAAGGGAGTTATTCTGCTCGATTATGATCAACAAGATCAACCTACTATCGCTTTCGAAAAATATATCGATGCCATTCTTGATTTGCTTCTTCCTGGCCACAGTCCTGGTATAAAAGATCCCATTGTCGATTTACACGGTCAACAAGAAATCCTGTTTATGGGTCCTGACGAGAACACCGCAAATCTCGTCGATTGGGCGACTGAACATGCCAGAATCAGGGGAGCCAAGTGGTGGAAATCCTTTTTCACGGGCAAGAGTATGAATCTGGGTGGTATTCCACATGATAGGTTTGGTATGACTACGAAGAGTGTCAGAGCATTTGTTGAGGGAATTTATCATAAATTCGGATTGAAAGAGGAGGAAGTTACGAAAATGCAAACTGGCGGGCCAGATGGTGATTTGGGATCAAGTATTACTCCCCTTTCCTTTTTGTTTTTGGTTTTGTTGGTTGTGCGGATGGGGCTCATGAGTAGATGAAATTTTGTCCGGGAAGGAGAAGTATACTGCTATTATTGATGGGTCGGGAGTCCTTGTTGATCCTCATGGACTAGATCGAGGAGAGCTTGTGCGTTTGGCTGAAGCACGATTGATGATTTCTCATTTCGACGTGAGCAAGTTGTCGAAAGATGGATTTAGGGTGTTGATTGATGAGATGGATGTGAAATTGCCCAGTGGAGAGGTTGTTCCGAATGGTATGACTTTCAGAAATCAGTACCATCTTCGCGCGCAAGCGCAATGTTTCGTTCCATGCGGAGGAAGACCTGAGGCAATTGATATTTCCAATGTCGGAAGTCTTATCATCGATGGCAAATGCAAGATTCCTTACATTGTGGAGGGAGCTAATTTGTACTGGTCTCCTGCTTGCCATTGCTAACTTTAGGTTCATCACTCAAGAAGCCAAATTGAGATTAGAAAAGGCTGGCGCTATCATCTACAAAGATGCCAGTGCCAACAAAGGAGGTGTTACATCAAGTTCCCTTGAAGGTACAATTTCTTACGATGCTGTGACTAATTCTAGTTCTCGCTTCACTCTCCTTCACAGATGACGAATTCTTAGAACACATGTGCGTCACAGACGGTGTCATCCCGCCTTTCTACACCCGCTACGTCGAAAACGTCCAACGCATCATCAAACAAAACGCCACACTCGAATTCGAAGCAATCTGGAGCGAACACTCTCGTACCAACAAACCACGCTCAATCCTATCCGACGAAATTTCTCTCGAAATCATCAAACTCGATGAAGAACTCCAAAAGACTACATTATGGGACAACATTTCCTTACGCAAGACCATTATGGCAGAAGCCTTGCCCGAAACTTTGTTGGAACAATTGGGCTTGGATACCATTCTTTCAAGAGTTCCCGTTGCGTATTTGAAAGCTATTTTTGGAAGTTATTTGGCGAGTCGGTTTATTTATTTGCATGGTATTGGAGCGAGTCAGTTTGCTTTCTTCGATTTTATGAACCAGAAGTTGAAGTTGGTGTAAGCGAGGTTATGCATTACGCACTGGTTCGCTTTTCGGTGTATGGACTTAACAAGAAAAGAGAAGCGGCAGTGATGTGTGTTTTAGGAGTGGGAGCAAAAAAGGTGTTTTAGTGTTGTGGGAGTCATTTTTAATCTGTACGAGTTTTCCGGGGGTGGATCAGTAAGTAGATTGCTTTAGTTGATTTCAATTGAATGTTGTCTTGAATACGTGTCTTCTTTTGTCTTGAACTTTTGAAGATGTGGCTGTGGAAATTGATTACCCCGCCAGGTACGAGGAATGTAGCAGCCTACATCTTGAAATTAGCCACCTAATTTCAGATGCTATCTGAGATTGATCTAGTCCATTGACAGAGTCAACATGAGGTACCCGCAGATAAGGTGCATATGGTGCCTTGATTAAGGCACGGTTGGAATGTGGAGCAAAGCAAATGGTGGAGATCGGGACTTCCGATAGAATAGTGGGCGGCAGGTTTGTCATCATACATATTCCTCCTACCCGATTGCCTCGCTACAAAAGAAAATGGAATAGATACGGGACAGAATAAGTCTTTGTTGAATCGGCCGCAAATATCCTTTGACCGAACCCGATCGCGCTCCACCGGACTGGTGCTTGTGACATTTACCGGGTGAAAGAAATCACGGAATGCATAACAAAGCGGGGTCTCGACCTTATTCTCGCCTGTTCCACCTTTAATTTCCTCCTCCTTCCGAGATCAAATCTCCGAACGGCCGATACCGCAATCTCGTATCCTTTGTCAAGACGATGTGCAGTAAAAGTGTGCAAAAGTCGTATGCATCATCGCTGCTGGAATGCGCAAGACATTCCCTTGAGGGGTCAGTGGCAGGGCGTACTGACGTTAGGCGCGTCTTCCAAGAGGTCCAAGTTCAAGTCTCTCAGCCACTCATGCAGGTGCATTTGATGCCGAGGAATGTCGCGTCACACT
>Ga0335073_10010499_pt1 | contig 13013 bp, 9 predicted proteins | sample Lox_Sample_22_FD_207093 | JGI IMG/M metagenome (GOLD analysis project Ga0335073, IMG submission 207093) | Soil microbial communities from Loxahatchee National Wildlife Refuge, Florida, United States - Lox_Sample_2.2 | ecosystem: Environmental > Terrestrial > Soil > Wetlands | place: USA: Florida...
TACGGCATTTTCTACAATCCGATTGAGCAACTGGTGCTGGAGCAGTTCAGTGCTGAACCGCCGTTTGGCGGCAGCAATAATATCGTTAACTCACTGCTGCAGACGCCGTTTGTCGACCAGAGCGGTGACGTTTTCCCTAATCCGTTCACCGGCATTCTGAGTCCCGCTCGTGGCAACTCGGTTGACTGGGCGTCGTTCCGGCCCATGACTTTCTTCGGCCAATTTCCGCCGAACCTGCGGTTGCAGTATTCCGACCAATACAACCTAACTATCAAACGCCAATTGCCACACGATGTGCTTTTCCAGATCGGCTACGTTGGCTCGCAGGGTCATCGTCTCCTGGCGAGCTATGAAGTCAATCCGGGCAATCCGCTTACTTGCAACGATCTCGCGGCGCTGGGCCAAGGCTGCGGTCCGTTCGGTGAAGACAGCGCCTACTCTTTCATCCTGCCCCAAGGTGATACGTTTCACTTACCGTACGCGCCCGGCGGACCGAACGGAACCAACGTCCCTTGCCCGATCACGAATATTCCTGCCAGTTGCATGGTGACCGGCGCGGCCGGAGGAACCCCGATTACGCTCGTCGGCATTCGCAAGTACTCTTCGCCGCTGTGCAATCCGCTCAGCGGCAGCGGCTGTCCCGCCGATGGCACACCGGTTTTCTCGGGCATCTTCAGCGAAGATACCGTAGCGCGTTCCAATTACAACTCGCTGCAAGTTCTGCTGCAGAAGAACGTGTCGCATGGCCTGCAGTTTCAGGCGTCGTATACCTGGAGCAAGACCATGGACAACGCTTCCAGCTTTGAAAGCGCGCTCAATCCTCTGGATTTCAACGCGACTTATGGACTCTCCGATTACGACGCGCGCAATCGGTTCGTCTTCAACTACGTTTGGGATCTGCCCGTTCCCAAGTACGACGGCTTCAAGGGTAAGCTACTGGACGGTTGGGAATTCTCCGGCATCGCCACTTTTCAAAGTGGCTTCCCCATTCGGATTACGTCCGAAGATGACGTGGAACAACTTGACTCCACGGACCTCTTCGAGTTCCCCGGTGAACCCAATCTCACTGGGCCGTTTCATACGCAGAACATCCGTCAGAACAACGGCTTCGTCTTTGACCCCAACCTCTTCACCAATGGCACCGTGGCGCCCGGCACCATCGGCAACGCGCCGCGAACGATCTGCTGCGGACCGGGCCTTAACAATTGGGATATGAGTTTCATGAAGGAAACATCTTTTAGCGAGCGCTGGAACATGGAATTCCGTGCTGACATTTTCAATATCTGGAATCACGCGCAGTTTTACAGCGTGGACGGCGACGTCTCGGATCAGGGCAGCACGTTTGGCCAGGTACAGCACGTGCACGATCCGCGCCTGGTGCAGTTTTCTCTGAAGTTCCGTTTCTGAGGTAGGTTCTTCTTTGGAGACATGGCGCACCTCCGCGTTGTGGGCGTGGGTTGAGCTCCCAGGAAGAGACGGGCTTTCGTCGATTAATCTGACCGCAGGGAACAGACCTGCAAGCCGCTGGCCGTAAGCACAGCCGATGCGGCCACTGGATCACCACATGTACGACGCACTAGAGAAAGAAATTGCGACCTACGAAAAACGCACGCCCAAATCTGCGAGTGCTCACCAGCGGGCCCTGCAACGCATTCCGCTGGGTGTCGCCAGCAACTACCGTCATTATGAGCCATATCCTATCTTCGTCAAAGACGGCAAAGCCGGCCGGATCCATGATATCGACGGCCACGAGTATATCGACCACAACCTCTGTTTCGGCGCGCTGATGGCGGGCCACTGCCACCCCGCAGTGGTCAAGGCCGTGGAAGAAAAACTGCACGAAGGCACAACCTTCGGCATGCCCCACGACCAGGAATGGGAGTTGGCTGAAGAAATTTGCCAGCGCTATCCCGTCGAAATGGTCCGGTTTGGCTCCAGCGGTACGGAAGTGACGATGCACGCTTGCCGCATCGCGCGCGCGGCGACCAACCGCGAAAAAATCATAAAGTTTGAAGGCGCCTACCACGGGCTGCACGACACGGCCCTCGTCAGCGTCAAACCGAAGGCGGAGGACTACGGCGATCCCGAAGCGCCTACGTCCGTTCCGGGCGGTGGAGGCATCCCGAAGGCTTCGCTCGCGAACGTTCCCGTCGCCGCTTTCAATAATCTCGCCAGTGTCGAACGTCGCTTCCGCGAAAACCCCGGTCAGATCGCGGCGATTATTCTTGAACCTATCCTGATGAACGTTGGCCTGTGCATGCCACAGCCCGGTTTTCTCCAGGGACTGCGCCATCTCTGCGATAAAAATGGCAGCCTGCTCGTTTACGACGAGGTGAAGACCGGGGCGAAGCTCGCCTGGGGCGGTGCCAGCGATTATTTCGGCGTGAAACCCGACATGATCTGCCTAGCCAAGTCGATTGGCGGCGGACTGCCACTCGGTGCGTTCGGCGCCAACCGCGCGACCATGGAACTGATCGCCCAGCACAAAGTCTTTCACGGCGGCACCTACAACACCAACCGTGTGGCGATGGCCGCTGGCCTCGCTACCTTCCGCGAGGTGTTGACCCGCGAAAATTACGCGCACGTAGAAAAACTGAGCAAGAAACTGACGGAGGGCTATCGCAGGATCGTCACGAAGAACGGGTTGCAAGCTTACGTGATTAGTGCGGGCGCCAATGGCGCGCTGATGCTGCTTCCGCAGGAAATCAAGAATTATCGCGATTGGACCAAAATTGATACCGATCTGTGGCGCCATTACTGGTTTGCCATGGTCAATCGGGGCGTGCTCGCGCAGCCGTATTGGTGGGACGAGCAGTGGACCGTCTCCGTGCAGCACACCGAGGCTGATATTGACAAGCACCTTGCGGCCTTCGACGAAATTTGCCCGGCGCTGGCCAGAGCCCAACAGGAGCGCGGCGCGGCCTACGTTGGCGCTGCCGGCCATTAGCTAGCCAGGTTTCTGTCGAGTACGGTAACGGCCTTTGTAGGCGCCGGCCTCAGCCTGGCACTAGAGATTCTTATTCCGAGCGCGGAGAAAAGCACTCCGGATAATCGCGTTGCGTCTTGCGCGATTGGTCTCTGTTCGTCTCTGCGTGGGAGCAAACCTGTTGTCAGCCGAGGCCCTAACTCGCAGCAGCGCTGCGGACGCAAAAGCGCATCTGCGCCGCGTCCTGGGGCGCCGCGACCTCGTGCTTCTTTTCGTCGTCGCTGTCTTCAACCTCAACGTTCTTCCGTCCATCGCGGCCAACGGCGGCGTGACCGTTTGGCTGTGGCTTATCTCTCTGCTTCTGTTCTTCTGGCCGCAGGGCATTGCCGTCATCGAGCTCGCCCATCGTTATCCCGGCGAAGGCGGCGTCTACCTGTGGGCGAAGGAAGTTTTTGGCGATTTTCACGGCTTCCTTTCCGGCTGGTGCTACTGGACCAACAACATGATGTACGTGCCTACGGTGATGCTGTATTTCGTCGGCGTATCCGTCTTCGTTGCCGGCCCATCGCGCGTAGGGCTTGCCGATAATCACAAGTTCGCCTTGGCAGTCTCTCTCGCGCTGCTCATCATTCTCGTGATGCTGAACATCGTCGGGCTCGGCGTCGGCAAATGGATTAACAATATCGGAGGCCTCGGCACGTTTATCGCAGCCGGCCTGCTGATTGGCCTTGGCATCCTCACCATGCTTCGCTTCGGCACGCATATAGCCTGGTCCGACTTTCGAATTCCTGCGGATCCGCGCTCCGTCTTCAACGCCTTCGGCGTGATCTGCTTCGGTCTGGTCGGTCTCGAACTCGCTTCCATCATGGGCGACGAAATCGAGCAACCGGACAAAACGTTGCCCGGCGCGGTTGCGTGGGGCGGCGTTCTTTCCGGAGCGCTCTACTTGGGCGCCACGCTCACTTTGCTCGTCGCCGTCAGCAGGCAGGACATCAGCGTCCTGCAAGGCATTGTGCAAGCCGTCAGCCACATGGCTGCGAGAGTTGGTGTTAGTTGGATTACCGCGCCGTTTGCGTTTCTGCTCAGCCTGAGCATCGCCGGAATCGGCTCGGCTTGGCTCGGGGGCTCGGCGCGTATTCCTTTTGTCGCCGGTCTTGATTCCTACATGCCCGCGTGGATGGGGAAAGTTCACAGCAAGTACGCGACGCCGTACGCCGCGCTGATCGTGCATGCAACCGTTTCGATGATTCTGGTCGTGCTAAATTTTGCGCTCGTCGGTGCCGCTGTTCAGGAATCCTTTCAACGCCTCCTCTCGTTGGCGGTCGTGCTGCAGCTCATTCCTTTTGTGTACATGTTCGCGGCGCTCCTGAAGATCAGCTTCAGCGCCTCATTTGTGAAAGGTCGCTACAACCGGGCCAGCTTGCGTTTTGCAGGTGGCGCCGGCCTGGTCACCACGCTGCTGGGCATCGTGCTCGCGTTTTTTCCGGCGCAGCAGATTACGTCAGTCTTTTCTTATGAAGTCTGGATGTTCGGCGGTACGCTGGTGTTCATCGGCCTCGCCGCGTTTTTCTTTTTCGTTTACGGCAGGCGCAAAGCGGCCCGCAAGCTCGCCGCCGAGGAAGCGTCCGTCATCTGAGCAGCGCAGGCGCTGCTTACCTGTTTTTTTGTTCGTAGGGAGGCGGTCATGTCGTCGAGCCCGGTAAAAGCAGGCGTTCGCAACTACAAAAACTACATTAACGGCCAATGGCTGGCGGCCGAATCGGGCGAAACTTTCCCCGTTTATGATCCTTCCACCGAAGAAGTCATTGCGGAAGTCTCCGCTGCCGGGTCCGCTGACGTGGATCGCGCCGTCGCTGCCGCCCGTGCTGCCTTTGACTCCGGTTCCTGGCCCACGACCACGGCGCAGGACCGCGGCCGCATCCTTTTCAAACTCGCCGAGAAAATTCGCCAGAACGCGGCGCCGTTGGCCGAACTCGAATCTCGCAACTCCGGCAAGCCCATCGTCGAAGCCGAATTCGACATCGCCGATGTGGCCACCTGCTTCGAATACTATGGCGGCTTGGCCACCAAAATCCTCGGCCACGTCAATCCTGTTCCCGCGAACGCACTGAGCTTCACGCTGCGCGAACCGATCGGCGTCGCCGGCCAAATTATTCCGTGGAACTACCCGCTGCTGATGGCCGCATGGAAGTTGGCGCCGGCCCTCGCCGCCGGCTGCACGTGCGTGCTCAAGCCTGCTGAACAAACGCCGCTCACCGCGCTGGAATTCGCCAACTATTTCTCCGAAGCCGGTCTGCCTCCCGGAGTCGTCAACGTCATCAACGGCTATGGCGAAATCACTGGCGCCGCGCTGGTCGCGCATCCTGGCGTGGACAAAATTGCCTTCACCGGCAGTGCCACGGTCGGAAAAACTATCGTAAAGAGCGCTGCAGATACACTAAAGCGCGTCACCCTCGAACTCGGTGGCAAATCGCCGAACATTTTCTTCGCCGACGCCGACTGGGAAGCATCCGTCGACGGCGCACTCTTTGGCGTCTTCATCAATCAAGGCGAAGTTTGCAGCGCCGGCAGCCGCATCCTCGTCGAAAAGAGGATTTATCCAAAGTTCGTCGAAGCTATGACCGAAAAAGCCAAGCGCATCAAGCTGGGTGCGCCCCTGGAACGCGAAACGAAAATGGGGCCCCTGGTCAGCAAGGAGCAATACGACCGCGTTGGCAAGTATCTCGAACTTGGGAAAAAAGAGGCCAAGGTCGCCATCGGTGGCGGCCGACCCAGGCAAATCGGCAAAGGCTATTACATCGAGCCCACGATTTTTTATGACGTGGCGAACTCCGCCCGGATCGCCCGTGAAGAGATTTTTGGCCCCGTCGCCAGCGTCATTCCCTTCGACGGCGAAGCCGAAGCGATTCGCATTGCCAACGACACGCCTTACGGCCTCGCCGCGGCCGTTTGGACTCGCGACATCTACAAAGCCTTCCGCGTTGTAAAATCACTACGCGCGGGAATCGTGTGGGTCAACCACATGCAACCGACGTACGTCGAAGCGCCCTGGGGCGGCTACAAACAGTCCGGCTTCGGCCGCGAACTCGGTCCCTGGGGTCTCGAAGAATATCTCGAGACCAAACAAGTTTTCGTCAATCTCGACGAAACTCCCATCAATTGGTACTGAGTATGTGGCTAACGCATCGAATCCGCCGAGGTGCCGCATCCTTGAGGTCCTGTCTTTCTGAAACGGAGAATCAATCATGAGCACGATTCAAATCAAAACGGAAATTCCCGGCCCGCGCTCCCGTGCCCTCATGGCCCGTCGTGAGATCGCCATCCCTCGTGGGCCTTCGAATGCGACGCCCATTTTTGCTGCTACTGCTGAAGGTGCCACCATCACCGACGTTGACGGCAACCGGTACCTCGACTTCGCCGGCGGTATCGGCGTCCTCAACGCCGGCCATCGCGCTCCGCGCGTCACCGCGGCCATTCGCGAACAACTCGAAAAGCATCTCCATCTCTGCTTCGCGGTCACACCGTACGAGGGCTACGTGGCCGTCGCGGAGAAACTCAACGCCCTGGCTCCCGGTAATTTCCCAAAAAAAACGGTCCTCATCAACTCCGGCGCGGAAGCCATCGAAAACTCCATCAAAATCGCGCGCGCCTACACCAAGCGGCCCGCGGTCATCTGCTTCGAAGATGCTTTCCACGGCCGCACGTTGCTTACGATGTCGCTCACGAGCAAAACCCATCCGTACAAGGCCGGCTTTCAGCCTTTTGCCAGCGACATCTACCGCATCCCTTACGCCTATCCATATCGCCATGCGCCCGGCACATCCGCCGAAGAGTTCGCCCATCATCTCGAAGACGCGTTCAAACGCTCGGTCGCGCCCGAATCCGTTGCGGCGATCATCGCCGAGCCGGTTCTCGGCGAAGGCGGCTTCGTTATTCCTCCGCGTGAGTACTTCAAATTGCTGCAAAGCATCTGCCGCAGGCACGGCATTCTCTTCATCGCCGACGAAATTCAGTCCGGCTTCGGGCGGACCGGCAAGTGGTTTGCCTGCGAACACTTCGGCGTCGAGCCCGATCTGATCGCTACTGCGAAATCGCTTGGCGGCGGCATGCCCATCGCCGCGGTCACGGGCCGCGCCGAAATCATGGATGCGCCCGGTCCTGGCTCCCTCGGCGGCACGTACTGCGGCCATCCCCTTTCCTGCGCCGCGGCGCTTGCTGCCATCGAAACTATCGAGAAAGAGAATCTTCTCTCGCGCTCGACCGCCGTAGGCGAATGCTTCGAAAAGCGCGCTCGCAGCTGGCAGAAAAAATGGTCACTCGTCGGTGATGTCCGCGGCCTCGGCGGCATGTGCGCCATGGAACTCGTCCGCGATCCGGAGACACGCGAACCCGCCGACACGGAAACCAAGCAAATCGCCAAATACTGCTACGAGCACGGCGTCGTCCTTATCACCGCCGGCACCTTTAACAACGTTATCCGCATTCTCGTGCCGCTGGTGGTCACCGACGGCCAGTTAGATGAAGGTCTCGACGTGATCGAAGCCGCGCTCGCGGGCGTGGTTGAAGGCAAGCAGGCCGCGCTTTCTCACGCTTAGCTTGCCAGCCGCAGGGGATTGATCTCTCTGATTTCTTGCCGCGCTCTTCGCAGCGCACTAACATCGATTCGGAGGTACTCTCGATGCATCCATCCGCAGCGCGTTCCACCAAAATCGCCGCCGAACTCCAAGACGCCCGTCTCTTTCGCGAGGCCTGCTATGTGGACGGTTCCTGGATACAAGCGGCTTCCGGCGAGACACTGGAGGTCGACAATCCCGCCACGCTTGAAATCATAGGCAAAGTCCCTAAGCTCAGCGCCCTCGAAACCCGCCGCGCTATCGAAGCTGCCAATGCTGCGTTTCCCGCCTGGAGCAGGCGCACCGCCAAGGAACGGGCCGCGATTTTGCGCCGCTGGTTCGACTTGCTGATGGAAAACCAGGAAGATCTGGCGCGTCTGATGACCCTCGAACAAGGCAAGCCGCTTGCCGAAGCCCGCGGCGAAGTGGCTTATGGTGCGTCGTTTTTTGAGTGGTTCGGCGAAGAAGCCAAGCGCATTTACGGTGACACCATTCCGCAGCACCAAGTGGACAAGCGCCTCATGGTCATCAAACAGCCCGTCGGCGTCGTTGCCTGCATCACCCCATGGAATTTTCCGCTGGCGATGATCACGCGCAAAGCCGCACCCGCTATCGCCGCCGGCTGCACGGTGGTCTGCAAGCCCGCCGAGCAGACCCCATTCTCCGCGCTCGCTCTCGCCGAACTTGCCGAACGCGCTGGCGTTCCTCGAGGGGTCTTCAATATCATCACTGGCGATCCCCAAGAAATCGGCGGCGAACTGACCTCTAATCGGACCGTTCGCAAACTTTCTTTCACCGGTTCCACAGAAATCGGCAAGCTCCTCATGGCCCAGTGCGCCGGAACCGTCAAGAAAATTTCGCTCGAACTCGGCGGGAACGCGCCTTTCATCGTTTTTGACGACGCCGACCTGGATGCCGCGGTGGAAGGCGCCCTTGCGTCCAAATACCGCAACACCGGCCAGACCTGTGTCTGTGCCAATCGTCTGCTGATTCAAGACAGTATTTACGATGCCTTCGCGGACAAGCTCACTAACGCGATCAAGCGCCTCAAGCCCGCCTCCGGGCTTGAGCCGGGCGCGTCGCAGGGTCCGCTCATTGACGATGCGGCCGTCGAAAAAGTGGAAGCGCACGTTAGGGACGCGCAATCCCAAGGCGCCAAAATCCTCGCCGGAGGCAAACGCCACGCGCTCGGAGGCCGTTTCTTCGAACCGACCATTCTCGCCAATGTCACGCCGCAAATGCTCGTGGCGCGTGAAGAAACCTTCGGCCCGGTCGCCCCGCTCTTCCGATTCAAGACCGAAGCCGAAGCTGTCGCTCTCTCGAACGACACGGAGGCCGGCCTTGCCGCATACTTCTACGGCCGCGACATCGCTCGCATCTGGCGCGTCGCCGAAGCACTCGAATACGGCATCGTTGGCATCAACACCGGGATTATCTCCACTGAGGCTGCACCGTTCGGCGGTATGAAGGAATCTGGCCTCGGCCGTGAAGGCTCCAAGTACGGCCTCGAGGAATTTCTCGAAATCAAATACCTTTGCTTCGGCGGCATCAGCTGACGCAGCGGCGACGTCCTGCCAGAGTCTCGGGGAAAGAGCCAACCGCTCTCGAAGAGAGGGCGGCGTTCTTCGAGGAACACGGCACTCTAGGAGACAAGCCTGTGGAGCTTCCCACGAGTCGGCCGAAAACTGGTGCGCCAGTACCGCCTAGATCGGATTGATGTCCTGACTCTTCTCCAGCCGCGCGATCAGCCCCTGGATTTGCTGCTTCGTCGCGTCCGGCGCGCTCGCCAAGGCCAGTTTCATCTCTTTGATAGCCAGCGGAAAATCGCCATGCGCCGAGGCCATTCTCGAGATTTCGCCGTGCGTGTACCACTCGTTAGGCCGCTTCTTCACATTGATCTGGAACACCGTAAACGCTTCGTCCTGCTTTTTCTGAATTTGCAGGCCGCGGCCGTAGACGTGCAGCTGCACGCCCGTCGCTACGTCCATCGCTTTGGATCGTAGCGCCTCCGCGTCCTGCTTCTTTCCCATGGCGTCCAGGATCTGCGATTTCGTCAGCAGATTCTCAAACCGCTCTTCCGCTTGAATCGAGGTATTTTCCCACTTTAGCGCCTCGTCCAGGCTGCAGTTTCCGTCCAGGCACCATGTCGCGGCTTCGTCGTAGCCGGACCACGTGAATCCGCCGACATTCCGCAGCTGGTTTTTGATGCTCCGCTCGGTGATCGCCTTCACATCCACCGAAACGACAAAAGGCACGGCCAGTTTGTCCCAGCGGAGGGTCACCGCCGCAGAGTCGGGCTTTACATCGTCGAACGTATACGCAAGGGAATCGCGAAACTCCGCCGTCCGCGGCTTCACGCTTACCCGCAGTGCATCTTCTTTCTCGTCATACGTGAAGCTGCCCCACGATGTCGAATTCTTGGAGAAAATAATCGTCCACTGGTCCTGATCGGGGATCATGTGCAGCCCGTAGGTTCCCGCCGCCAGCGGTTTACCTTCCACGCTCACGTCGTCTGCGAAGGCAATTGTCGTGTTCTCGTTCGCGCCGGCTCGCCAAACTTTTCCGTACGGAATGACCTTGCCAAACAGCTCTCGCCCGCCCACCAACGGCGCGTGATACACGATGGTGACATCTGTTAACCCAATCCGTTGCGTCACTGACGCCCGCTGGCTAACTTCCGGCAATCGTAATTCGGTCGCTTGCGCCCCATTTTTGAACTGCGCCTCGGCTCGCCCCGCGAAACCCGCTACACATAGTGCCGCAAACACACTCCAACCCAGTTTGCAAATACTTCGCATCGCCACACCCTCCTAGATGTCCGGCCGTCAGACACGCGCCAGTGCGGCTACCCACACCAGCATCCCCACTCTTCCGCGATAGACGCCTCCCGCATCGAAGTGTAAGCAGAACCGCAACTGGGATCGCCCTTCGGCCGTCCTGGCCTGCAAAAACAACCGCGTAACCAATTCTTCGGAAACGATGTCGCAAGGCGTTTCACTCGACGTGCTAGCATAAGGTCCGCTATCCGATGCTGCCCGGAGGTGCCTTTTGCGAAATTTTGGCTTTCTCTGCGGACTGGCTTCGCTGTTCGCTTTGCTGCTGCCCTGCCGCGCGCAGGATCTCGTGAAAGTCGCTCCCCAGCACAGCAAAGTCTTGCTGGAAAACGACGACGTTCGCGTTGTCGAGACCACCCTCGCATCCGGCGAAACTGATCCCGTTCACACCCATCCTTCGGGTTGGTACTACGTTGTCCAGCCCGGCATCATGAAAATCACTTTCGCGGACGGCAAAGTCGCCGCCTGGAACTCCCAAGCCGGCGAAGGCGGATGGTTGGCCACCAAGTCCCCGCATTCCGACGAAAACGTCGGTGCCAAAACGATTGTCTGGGTACTGGTGGAAGTGAAATCCGCGGAAAGGCCTCGTCGCTGACTTCGTCCATGCATATTTTCTTACGCTTCGCGCTGCCGGCGTGCCTCGGGCTGGTTGCTGGAGTTGTCGCACTTGCCTATGCCGTTCCCAACGAATCTAGTCTCTCCACACCTCTCGTGTCTCTCATTTCCCCGGGGCTGAAAGTCGCCGAGCTGACCACGCCCTCGCGCCACGAATCTCTGGCCACCACCTTTGGCTGGTTCCTGCGAATCGCTATTGTTGTCAACGCGGCTTTCTATTTCGCGGTTTTCGCTGGCTTTGCGCAACTCGTCACGCGCCGGCGCTGAGCAGCCCAGACTCACACACTTCGCCGCACCTCAAATGGGCTGGCATCCCGGCGCCCGGTTGCAAACACCCTCGCTAAGCCAATGGTTTCTCTTGGCGGCTCGGATGCTTTATGGTCTTCTATTCCAGATGTTGGCCTGCGCTCACCTCCGCTTCCGGCTCTCGCTATTGGCTCTGGCTGGAGCCGTGGTTTTCGCCGGCCAACCGTCGGCGGCGCAGCAGGTCAACCCACCGCTAATTCGCTTCGTGAGCAATCCTGATCCCGCCCCAGCGTTCACTTTGAAGGGCTTGGACGGCAAAGACGTAGCTCTCGCGGATGCTCACGGCAAGGTTGTTTTTCTCAATTTTTGGGCCACCTGGTGCGGCCCGTGCCGCGCGGAAATTCCCGATCTCGTTGACCTACAATCGCGCTATAGCGGTCGCTTGGAGGTCATCGGTTTGAACGTTGACGATGACGATCCGGAAGAAATTCAAAAGTATGTAACTGAAAACGGCATCAACTATCCTGTGGTTATGGCTCCCGCCGATTTGCGCATGCAATACGGTGGCATCCCGGCGCTCCCGACTTCCTTCGTTCTGGATACCGAAGGCCGCGTCGTGCAAAAGCACGTCGGCCTTTGGAATCCGGCGGTCTACGAAACAGAAATCCGCGCGCTCCTCGGCATGCCGATTATGGCCCGCGTGGAGACTTTCGAGGATAAGGGCGAAGTTTTTCTGAAGCATGCCGACCGCGCCACGGAACTTCCTGGCGTCGACCTTTCGAAACTGACTCCCGAGCAAAGGAAAGTCGCCCTGCATCGTTTCAACGCGGACAACTGCAGCTGCGGTTGTAATTTCACCCTCGCGCAATGCCGCATTTGGGATTCTGCGTGCGCGGTCAGCAAAGCGGCCACGGAAAAGATCATCACCGACCTTTCCGCCGGTGCTGCTCCGGCCCAACCCTCTGCCAATCCCGCTCCGACCTCCGCTTCTCCGCGGCCTTCGTCGAAAAGCCTCTCGCCGTCTTCCCCACAGGTGGCGGCCAAAAACCCGCAGTGATCTGACCTGCCGCGCCGTTCTCCCGTGCGGCGACGCAGTGCAATTCCCTATAAAAATGCCAGTGAATTCTTGGCAAATTTTGCCTTCCGGTCCTTCGGCCTTGGCCGCTGAGCCTGCTACTCTGTTGGCTTCCGATGGCGATGCTCGCGAGAGTCCTCTTCTTTGCCGCGCTCATTTTTTCCTGCACTGGCATCCTTTCGCCACCGCTCGCGCTGACGGTCGGCATTACTTTCGGGCTCGCCTTCGCGCACCCGTATCTCGCCGAAACGCGCGTGGCCGCGCGCTGGCTGCTGCAGGTGTGTGTTGTCGCGCTCGGTTTTGGCATGAATCTGCAACAGGTGCTGAAGGCTGGCCGCAGCGGCTTTGTCTACACGGCGCTGGGCATCACGTTCGCCCTCCTCGTTGGACTCACTCTGGGCAAGCTGCTGCAAGTCCGCGGCAACTCCTCCTTCCTCATCACTACCGGAACCGCAATTTGCGGCGGCAGCGCCATCGCCGCCGTCGCGCCCATCCTGCACGCCGATGGCGAAGAAATGGCCGTTTCGCTCGGTACGGTTTTCATTCTCAACTCAGTTGCATTGCTGCTTTTTCCCCCGATTGGCGGCGTGTTGCATCTGTCGCAGCAGCAGTTTGGCCTGTGGTCCGCGTTGGCCATTCACGACACGAGTTCCGTCGTTGGCGCGGCCTCCAAGTACGGTCCCGAAGCGCTCGTGATTGGCACT
>Ga0335073_10010500_pt1 | contig 13013 bp, 12 predicted proteins | sample Lox_Sample_22_FD_207093 | JGI IMG/M metagenome (GOLD analysis project Ga0335073, IMG submission 207093) | Soil microbial communities from Loxahatchee National Wildlife Refuge, Florida, United States - Lox_Sample_2.2 | ecosystem: Environmental > Terrestrial > Soil > Wetlands | place: USA...
CCCCTCCGCCGCCAGCCCGCTGACCAGCCGGGAGATCACCGGGTCGGAAGCCACCGGCCCGGCCAGCTGCGGCTGGGCGCGCAGCATGCCGGCATCGGCCAGGCAGTCACCGCCCAGAGCCAGCGTCACCACCAGGTCGGCCAGGATCTTGCCCGGGTCGTGCACCGCCCGCGGCGCCCGCCACCGCGCCAGCTCAGCTGACAGGCCCGCGCCCAGCCCGGTGACCCGCAACGTCTCAGCCAGCAGTAACGCACCCGCCTGCGACACCAGCCCCTTCCCGTCAGCAGACACAGTGATCTTGGGCAGGCGCGCGGTATTCTGCACAGGGAAAGTGCCTTCGGCTCGGTGCGGACAGGACCCTTAGCAAGCCCTATTCTCCCAGGCCAAAGGCACTTTTTATATGCAAATGATCAAGCTTGGCCGGTCACAGGCGAAAGCCTGAGGCTAAGTGACCGTGGTCGGCCGCTTGTTATCGCACGCGGATCGCACGCCGTGCCTCGGTGTGCCCGGACCGCGGCCTCCTCGTCCCGAACTAGCGGCGCCGCTGGACGTTTGGCTGTCGTCCCAGCTAGCTCTGTGCGCTGGCGGTCGTGCTGGCTGGCGGCTGGCAGGGGCTGTTGCTGTATTCCTTGCTGTACTGAGAGCCGCATTAGCAGCTCGGATCGTGGGCGTTCAGATCGGTTCAAGCTGGACCAACGTCCTTGAGCGGTCCCGGTTTAATGCAGTGGTATAACGGTGAGCTGCAACCCAAACTGCAACCCATGCGCGAGCCTCGCCAGCTGCGGGCGCGTTGGCAGCAGCGGAATCGGAGAACCTATGCCGTCGCAACTCAGGCTCGCCGTCCACAGCTTCCCGGGTGAGCGTCCGGTGCTGCTCGTCCATGGATTCACCAGCAGTGCCCAGCTCGACTGGATCGACCCGGGCTGGCCGCAGGCGCTGGCTGCCCAAGGGCGTGGGACGGTCGCTGTCGACCTGCCCGGTCACGGCTCGTGCCCGGCGGCCGACCGCGACGCGATCTCGGTCAGCGCGATCATTGCGGGCCTGGTCGCGGCGATCGACAGCACCGGCCAAGACGAGGCCGACGTGGTCGGTTATTCGCTCGGTGCCCGGCTGGCGTGGCCCCTGGCTGCCACTGGCCGGGTAGGGCGCCTGGTCCTCGAAGGGCTGGGCACGACCGACCCGCTGGCCGGTCTGGACTTCGAGTTGCTCCGCGCGGTGGCCAAAGGCGAAGCCGAGGCGCCCGACCCCGAGCTCGCCGAACTCGCAGCCTGGATCTCCCAGCCCCACCTCGACCGGGATCAGATGCTGCTGCTCATGGAAGCGCTGGCCGCCGAACCGTTCGATGCAGGCGCCGACCTGCCCACGGTCCCGACGCTGCTCGTCTCGGGAACCGAGGACGATCCTGTCGAACAGCTGGCAGCGGCCCTTCCGAACGCGAAATACCTCTCGGTGCCCGGTGATCATCGCGGCGCGCTGATGTCGGCTGAGTTCCGCGCCGCGGCGCTAGGCTTTCTCCACTAAGTTAGGCGGTCCGTCCTCCGCCATGGCATCACAGCGCAGGTCACGGGGTCGTATCCTGGTCCCCTCCGTCTGGGGACTATCCCTGTTTCCTCGCAGCTGCGGTAGCCCTGATCACGTGCGCTCTCGTCGCTAAGGCACTATCTCCCGACGCGCAGGCTAGGTAGCCGCGGAGCAGACAGCTCGCTCGGCGTCCTGGCTCGGGACCCGTCATGACCAGGAAGAGGCCGAACGCAGAAATCCCAGTACGGCCGTGCCCGCTGCGTGCGTCCGATCGGGCAGACAATCAAGACCTCTGGCGGATACTCACGGACAGGTGTTCGAGCCGCCGACCTGCGATGATGCTGGTCACAGTGCTGCCTGCGCTCATTCCCAAGCTTTTAGTGCGAGTTCGATTCTCGTCATCCGCTCCACCACGTAACGCCTGGTCACAGGCTTGATCACGATTCATCTCGCCCGCCATCGGATTCATCCTGCCGCCCCCGGCCACAGCGGCCAGTTGCTGCCCCCCCAGCGATGAGGGAACATGCGATGAGCCTGGTGAATATTGCCGTGGCTTAGATCACGGCTTTCTGTGCATTGCGCTCGGGGAGGTGCCAGTGATGGCGGGGCCTGGTGACGAGATAGCAGCAGGGGCGCGAGGCCGCGGTCACCTGCGGGCGTCGCATGCCGACCGCGAGCAGGTGATCGAGACCCTTAAGGCCGCGTACGTGCAGGGCATGCTGGCCAAGGACGAGTTCGACCTGCGGGTGGGCCAGACGTTCGCGTCGCGGACCTGCGCGGCGCTGGCCGCCCTCACTGCCGACATCCCCGCCCGGGTAGCCGGGGTCCGGCCGCCGGAGCCTGCCCGGAAGTCCGTTAACAAGAAAGCAGTTGCAGCGGTTGCCTGTGCGACCGCCGCACTCATCGGCATGTGGTCCGTATCGATTCCGGACGGGTCGCCTTTGGCGATACCGGTCTTCGTGGTCACACTCGTCTTGCTGCTGGCCGCGCCGACTGGCTGGCTGCTGCTGTTCCATGACTGGCTTGACAAGCGCGCTGGTCGGCGGTCCGCGCAGGGGCTGCCACCGGGCGCAGGCGGTGAGCCATCCCAGCGCCCGGCATCTGCCCACCCAGCCGGACAGTTCCCGCCGATCGATCATGGTCAGCAGCACTGGTTGCTGTCGCTCAAGCGTCAGGTTGCGTACCGCAGGAAGTACAGCAACGGGGGCACACACCCGCTCGCATGGGCGACCGCTGACACCATGCGCTAGCTACCGGGGTGGGCCAGCCCTGGTACGCGCAAGTAGTTTGCACCCAAGATGGTCGTTCGATCTGAGACCGCATCTCAAGTCGCGAGTGACCGAGTACCCAAGTAAGTAACAACCGTCACCGACAACGGCGGACGCTGGCGGACGGTCGTTCCCAGGTCAGGCATGCTGAAATGCTGGCAGTCCGCACCGCGGTTTGGCTTCGGGACGAAGAGGCCAACCGTCAGGGAATCGGAATCGATCTTGGGGGACGTGCCAGGGTGAGTGATCGCCCGAGCTTGACCCCCCGCCTCGGGAGCGGAAGGTCAAATCGCCGGATAGAGATGCTGTTGCTAACGCTGTGCTACTGTAACGACGGCTGTGGACGCAAGGGGTCATTCCTGGACGTCTTGATGCTCGGGCAGATCGTTTGGCCTGTTCAGGCGGTCTATGGCGGACTGGCCTGGACGTGCAAAGCCTCCTGAAAAGCGAAAGGTCGACGGTTCGACCCCGCCCCTGACCACACCGAGGTATTCACATCTCTCCAGTATCGATCTTCACATCTGGCACTGACATTCCTGCGTCTGCGCTGAGTTCCGACAAATTATCGTCGGTGTGTGCGGAAAGTGCGCTGAACAGCGGTTGTCGCACACAGTCAAGGGTCAGGCGGGGGTACTCCTCAAGGCGTGGGAGCGGGGGTCGGCGAGGATGCGCGCGACGGGGTCGGCGAAGGTGTGGGTGACGGGGTCGGTGAAGGTGTGAGTGACGGGGTCCGCGGGGGCGTTGGCGACGGGGTAGGCGATGGGTCCGCGAGGGCGTGGGGTGACGGGGTGGGCGAGGGGTAGGTGAGGCTGTGGGCGCGGGCACCACGAGCTGCGGCGGCTGCGTGGGATGGTGGCCAGGCACCAGCATCAGCGCCACCGCGCCGGTCACCACGCCGAGCACGGTGACCAGCCCGCCGAGTGCTGGGCCTTTCAGTCCCCAGAACCCTGGTGCCGTACAACGACCACCGGGCATGCCGCGTGGCTGACGACCTGCGAACTCACCGAGCCGGTCAGCAGGCTGGCGAATCCGCCACCGCCGCGCGAGCCCACGACCACCAGGTCCGCATCGTGCGACGCCTCGATGAGCGCCTGGGCGGGCCGGCCACTGACCGCCCGCACGGTCAGCGGATCCGGCCGGACATTGAGATGGCTGACGGCCTTGTCGACCGCTTCCTGCGCCGCCTGCCGGGCCCTTTCCTCGGCGGGCTTCTCCTCGTTAATGATGACCGGGCTTCCTGCCCACAGGCTCGCCGTCACCTCGCGCACGGTCAGGACCGTCAGCGGAACATGTTCGAGCGCTGCGTGCTTGATCGCCCACTCCAGTGCCTGATGAGAATCGCCGGAGCCATCGACCCCGACAACAATTCCGGGCATGTCATCGCTCCTTGTTCCTGGAGCTGTCCACGCTGGGCAGCTGAATTCCCCTTCAAGCCTCGTGATCGTGCCGGGTCGGCGATAGGGCCTTTGGTCACCCAGCAGGCAGCAGTCCTAGCCGGCCCCGGCGTCGTTCTTGCCTGTCTCAGGCCCGTTCCGCGTGGCCCACTGGCGGTAGGCCTCGACCGCGGTGGGAAGGGTGGGGAACAGCCGCTCCTCGCCGATGATGTCGGCCAGGCCGAAGGACCGCAGCCTGGCCAGCAGGTCCTGCTTGACGCGGGCCAGGGCAAAGACCGCGCCCCTGCGGGCGATTTCCTCGCGGACGGCGTCGAGTGCTTCCAGCGCGGTGAAGTCAACCTCGACGTTGGCCTCGACGTTGAGCACGAACCAGCGAACGGGGCCCTGCTGGCGGGCGGCTGCGAGGGCGCGGCGGCGGAAGTCTTCGGCGTTGGCGAAGAACAGCGGCGCGTCGTAGCGGTAGACCACCAGCCCGGGGACGGTCCGTGCCTGCGGGTAGTCGTCCACGTTATGCATGCCCGCCAGGCCGGGGACCAGGCCCAGGACCGCGTCGTGCGGGCGGGCCACCCGGACCAGCAGGTCGGCGACGGACAGCCCGATCGCGACCAGGACGCCATAGAGGATGTTGAAGGCCAGCACGCCGACGCAGGTCGCGACGGCGATTGCCAGCTCGACGCGGCGGAAGGCGAGCAGCCGGCGGAAGGTGGGCAGGTCGATCAGCCTGACCGCCGCGTAGATGACGATCGCGCCGAGCGCGGCGGCCGGGAAGCGTGACAGCAGCGGCCGCAGGGCCAGCAGCGCCAGCAGCGCGGTCCCGGCGGCGGCCAGCGAGTAGACCTGGGTCCGGCTGCCGGTGGCCCGGCCGATGGCTGTCCTGGTGGCGCTGCTGCTGACCGGGAACCCGCGCAACAGGCTGGAGCCCACGTTGGCGACGCCGAGCGCCAGCAACTCGCGGTTGGCCACGATGTTCTCATCATGGCGGCGGAACGAGCGCGCGGTCAGCACGTCATCGCTGAACCCCACGATGAGCACGATGAACGCGGGCAGCAGCAGCTCACGCAGCACCCCGGGGTGAACGTCGGGCAGCGCGGGGACCGGCAGCGCCTCAGGAACCGGCCCGACGGTGCTCACGCCATGGCGGCCGAGGCCGAGCGCGGCCACGGCCGCGGTGGCCAGCAGCACGGCCAGCAGCGGGCCCGGCGCGTGCGGCCAGCGTGATCCCAGCAGCAGCAAGAAGGCCAGCACCGCGGCTGCCAGTGCGGCCGTCGCCGGGCGCACGCCGCCGATGCCGCGGGCGAACTCACCAAGCTCAGCGAAGAACGCCTGCCCGGTGACGGGGACCCCGGTCACCCGCTGAAGCTGGTCGGCGATCATGATGAAGGCCACCCCGGCCATGTAACCGACCAGCACCGGCCGCGACAGCAGATCCGCCACGAAGCCCAGCCGTAGCGCCCAGGCGACCAGGCCCATCAGGCCGACCAGCAGCGCAAGCGAGATGGCCAGCGCCGCATACCGCGTCGGGTGGCCTGCCGCCAGGGGCCGGATGGCGATGGCCGTCATCAGCGCGGTCGTGGCCTCGGGTCCCATCGACAGGGACCGCGACGAGCCGAAGATCGCATAGGCGACCAGCGCCGGAAGGGCGGCCCACAAGCCGGTGACCGGATTCAGGCCCGCGACCGTGGCGTAGGCCATGACCTGCGGTATCAGGTAGGCGGCGACCGTGACCCCGGCGACGAGATCGCCGCGCAGCCACGACCGCCGGTACCCGCGCAGAATCGCCAGTCCTGGTATCACGGCAGCTACCTACCCATCAGCGTTGTCCGGGCGGGTCAGAGCCGGTTTAAGGCGAATCGCCGACGTTATGGCCGCCTGGACCGGGCGCGGCCGGGCGCGAGGGCAGCGCCGCGAGGGCGAGCAGGCACCCGGCCAGGGCCACGGCCGCTCCGACGGTCAGGCCCAGGTCCATGCCGCTGATGAACGCCGACCGGGCCAGGTGATCCAGGGCCGCGCCGAGGACGGGGCCGGCGTGTGCGGCCACGGCGAGCGCACCGCCGAGTGAGCCGAGGATCGTGCTCAGTATTGTCGGCGGGACGTGGTGAGGGGCCAGCACCGTGGTGACGTTGTCCTGGTAGCGCGTGGACAGCAGGCTGCCGATTACGGCCACGCCCAGGGCGCCGCCGATCTGCAGGACTGCCCCGTTGGTGGCTGAGCCGACGCCGGTGTGCTCCCGGGGCAGCGAGCCCATCACCGACGCGGTGCCGGACGGGATCACCAGGCCGGCGCCGATGCCGAGCATGATCATGCCGGGCAGTGTGCCCAAATATGTGGTCGCGACCGTGGCGCCCGAGATCTGCCAAAGGCCTCCGGCGATGATCCCCAGGCCGGCCGCCGTGATCAGCTTGGTCCCCACCGCCCGGACACCCGCCGAGGACAAGGGCGCAACGACGGCGATCGCCCCAGCGGCCGGCAGCACCCGGACCCCGGCCTGCAGCGCGGTATAGCCCAACTCGAACTGCAGGTACTGGGTCAGCACGAACAGCGCGCCGAACAGCCCGAACGTGACGAGCCCGACGGACGAGATCGCTGCAGAGAACTGCCGCCGCCGGAAGAAGCCCAGGTTGAGCATCGGGTGGCTGCTCGCTCGCTCCCAGGCCACGAAGACCGCAAGGACCGCGAGGCCGCCCATCCCCGCGCCAATCACCAGAGCCGACGACCATCCGTGCACCGGTGCCTCGATCAGCGACCAGAGCACCAGGCCCAGCCCCGCGATCGACAGCAGCGCGCCGGCCAGGTCGGGCGCGGCCGCAGCCGGGTTCGCCGAATCGGGCACCAGCGGCAGCGCGCAGGCGATACCGGCGAGGGCGATCGGCACGTTGATCAGGAATACCGATCCCCACCAGAAGTGCGCGAGCAGCAGGCCCCCGATGATCGGGCCGAGCGCGATGCCCACCCCGCTCGTCCCGGCCCACAGGCCTATGGCACGCTGCCGCTGCGCGCTGTCGCGGAACATGTCCGTGATGATCGACAACGTCGACGGCATGATCAGCGCGGCGCCGATACCCATGCTCGCCCGGGCTGCGATCAGCACCCCGACCGACCCGGAGAACGCCGCCCAAGCCGACCCGGCGGCGAACGCGGCCAGCCCGGCCAGGAAGGTCCGCTTCCGGCCGACGCGATCGGCCACGCTGCCTGCCACCAGCAGCAGGCCGGCGAACACCATCACGTACGCGTCGACGATCCACTGCAGCTGGCTGGTCGTCGCGTGCAGATCCCGGACCAGCGTCGGCAGCACGACGTTGAGCACGGTGTTGTCCAGCGTCACGATCAGCAGCGAGACGCACAGCACGGCGAGCCCAAGCCATGGCCGGGCGGGCGCGCCAGCACGGCCGGCCGGGCGCGCCGCCGAAGGGACGGTTGTCTTTGTCGTCATGTTGTCACCCCGGAAACTCTGGTCAGCGGCGGGTTGTCCACCGCGGGCCGGTCAGCGACCATTCGTGCGCCCACTTGGTCAGGCGCCGCCGGTCCAGTGCCAGGCGGCCTAGCCAGTAGCAGATGAACACCACGATGGCCGCGCCGAACACCGCTCCGATGGCCAGCACCACCGAGGCGAACATGGACTGGCCGGCGCCCACCGGCGGGTCCTGTGGCTGGCCAGTGGCGTTCAGCCACACTTGAACGCGGGCTCCGGGCGACGCGCCCGGGATACTGGGCGCGGTCGCTGTAGTGAGGATGCCCTTTTGCCGCTGGCCGTCCGGCGCCCGCCAGCGGGCGGCAACCTCCCCTTCGGAGGTTATGTAGTTCTCAGACGGGCCGCTCTGGGTCAGCACCGCCGTGACCGCATGCAAGCGAGCCACGTCAGCGCGCTGAGACTGGTAGAGCCGCTCGCCGAAGTAGGGGGCGGCCGCGACAGCGGCGAGGAACGTCGCGGCCAACAGAATTACGATGACGCCCTCGAGGCGGTCGGAGGGCCGCCGTAGCCTGTTCCGGCCGATGAGCAGCCGGGCCAGCCGCTTTGCCCGGGCGGGTGCCTGCGCTGGTGCCCGGGTCTTGCCAGTCATGATCATCACCTCCGGCCGGTGCGTATCACCAGCGTGAAACGGCCAGGAGCGGATGGGCAGGGGCATAGGCCACCAGTCGGCGGGGCCGTTGGTCCATGCGGCGCTGGCACTGCTCGCGGCTGCCTGGCCCACGGCCTCGGGACCAGGGTCTCCCAGCGCCGGGTTAAGAGTCCCTGGCCGACCTTCTGTAGCCGCGCCGCGCAGCTTCTGCGCGTCGCGCGCGGGTGATCGCAGCGTGCCTCAGGTCGGCGTTTCCCAGATCCGTGACGGCGAGGTCAGGCCAGCTTGTTTCTGGCTTCCAGGAGCGCATTGCGGAGATCGTCGAAGGCGTTCTCGAGCCCGGCGCGCACGGTATCCGCTACATCGGACGCCGTCGGGACGTTCTCCTCGAACTGCCGCCGGGCGTCAGCCCACTTGCCGCGGAGCTGGCGCATGAGCGTCGTCAGCTGGTCGCTGGTCTCCATCGCGCCCAGGTGCATCTGGACCTCGAGGTCCTCGATGCGGCCTCGCCACTGGTCGAGCTGGGCCCTGGCCAGCTGCTCGCGCAGTTTGGCCTGCTCGGCTTGGAGCTTGCCTATCTGGGCTTCCAGCCCGGTGATGCGATCTCCGTTAGTCATGTATCGACCATCCGGCCTTGGTGGTGGCGGGACCAGGGGCGAAGGTCCCAGCGCGCTAGGCGCGGCTGCCTGTGCCGGACGCCTCCGCGATCACTATGCGGCAGCGCCGTAGACGTCCGACGGGCATTCTGCCTGGGCGGAACGTCATAACGTGACCACGTGCCAGGTGCGGTCCGCGTCTGAGGTCCGCAGCAGCCTCGTGCGGGCCCCGGAACCCGGTGCGGCTGACTACGACCCAGCCCGCTGGGCCGGACAAAAGTTGGCAGAACGAATTGCCCCGCGAGTTCTTACGCCAGAGACTCGCACCGCACCGTCGGGTGCCAGGAGCCGAGGTTGCTTCAGGGTTGGTGCTGGACACTGGTCGTGGCGCCACGGCCATCGCCTCGTGCCGCGGTAGCCGTCACGGCGCTGTGCTGTCCATGCCCGCCTGGGAGACGCGCGCCCGCGGCTCTGCAAGGAGCACAGATCATAGGCCCGCCGGGCGGCCTCGGCAGCGGGCCGCTGCCCGGGCTCGCCGGTGGGCAGGTCCTCGAGCCCGCGGGCCATGATGCGGATCATGTCGTAGAGCGCGGCCACCCGGTTCTCCAGCACGCGGACGCGCTCTTCGAGGGCGAGCACTGATGGCTGCTGGCCTAGCTGGCCGATCTGCCTGTCCACGGCCCACCTCCATCCGCACGATGACAGCATCTGTGCATTTCACTGCAGCACAGCCCGCCCATGCTGAGCAGGGACCAAAGGCCTCATGCCGTTGCCGTAGGTCACGCTTCGTTCCGGGCTGGCCGGGGCCGGGCTACCCGGCGCTGCCGACGGCGCCGTGCCCTGGCGAGTCGGCTGCGCGGGCCCGGGCAGGTCTGGCCCGGGATACCCGTCAGCGTCGACATCGTGACCCGGCCGACTCGCCAGGGCGCGCCTGGCACATTCCCCAGCGTCGTGGCGATCACCGGGCCGCGCCCCGCCATCCCTGATTGTGCCGACGCCGGCGACTACGATGCCGGTCTGGGTGACCGCGATCTCGCTGTCGCGGACCGGGATCGACCACGCGGTGAACAGGTTCAAGTTGATCAGCCAGGCAGCCCCGACACCGAGCACGAACGCCCAGACCTCGGCGGCCGGGGGCAGGTACCGGCTGGCGATCCTGGCCACCGCCAGCCCGAGCAGCGCGATCGTGTCGAACGCTGAAGATCCCGATATGCAGGCTCTTTGGTCCTTTGCCGCTGGCCGGGCCATGCGGGTCTTGCCGGGCCAAATGGTGCGGCCGAAAGGCCCGGGAGTACGGGAACAAGGCCCCTGACCTGTCCTTCTCGCGTCGCCGCAGCCTGGTGACAGGGCCGGGCTGGAGGTGTGGTCGATGAGGCAGAACGTGCGCCTGGGGCGGGTTGCTGGCATACCGGTCGGTGCTAACTGGTCCGTGATCGTGATCCTGGCGATCATCGCGGACATGCTGGCGGAAAGCGTTCTGCCGGCCGAGGTCCGGCACCAGCCCGCCGCGGTGTACTGGACCGCCGGGTGCATGGCGGCGGTGCTGTTTCTCGCCGCGTTGCTGGCTCACGAGTTGTCGCACGCGCTGGTCGCGCGGCATAACGGGGTGGGAGTGCGGTCGATCACGCTGTGGGCGCTGGGCGGGGTCTCCGAATTGGCCGACGATCCGCCCAACGCCGGCGCGGACCTGCGCATCGCCTTGGCCGGGCCCGCAGCGAGCCTGGCGGCGGCCGCGCTGTTCGCCGGTGTTGGGGCCGTGATCGGCCGGGCTCACGGCCCGGGCATAGCGGTGGCGGCGGCCAGCTGGCTGGCGGTGATGAACGGCCTGCTCGCCGTGTTCAACCTGCTGCCCGGCGCGCCGCTGGACGGCGGGCGGGTGCTGCGCGCGATCTTGTGGCGGCACTACGGCGACCGCGACCGCGCCGCGACCAGCGCGGCGCGGTCTGGCCGGTACCTGGGCGTCTTGCTTGCTGTCCTCGGCATCGCCAAGTTCCTGCTGACCGGCGACTTTCTCGGCGGGCTGTGGCTCATGCTGATCGCCTGGTTCCTGGCCAGCGCGGCCGGGGCCGAAGAAGCGGCGGTGGCGAGTTCGGTGGCGCTGCGAGGGCTGCGCGTCGCCGATGTGATGACACCAGATCCCGAGATCGCGCCCGGCTGGATGACGGTGGCGGAGTTCGCCGCCCGGATCGCCGAGGCCCGCTCAGCGCAGCGGGCGTTCCCGGTGCTGAGTGCCGATTCCCGGCTTACCGGAATCGTGATCACCGCCCGGCTGGCCAGGCTCAGCCGCGAGCAGCGTGCGGTGCGGCGAGTCGAGCAGGCCGCCCTGCCGGTGCCCGCGGACTACCTGGCCGCACCGGGCGACCCGGCCGGCTCCCTGGCCACGCGTATCCCGCTGGGCGGCGAGGTCGTCGCGGTGGTGCTGGATCACGGCCGGATCGCCGGCATGGTCACCACCGCGGACCTGCACCAGGCCGTGCTCAGGCACGGGCTGCTGGCTGGCGCACCGCGGTAAAGCCTTACTCCCAGGCGGGGTGCCTGGCCATCCAATAACCCAGCGCGATTGATGCAAATGGAGAGGGAGGCGGATCCGGTGAGCATGATCTACGGTCCGCCGGTTCCTGGTTCAGCAGGAGAGCCGCCGCCGATGCCCTGGCAGCCCCCGGGAGGGCCTGGCGGTGTGGGCGGGGCGGGGAGCGAGCCGGGAGGGCCGGTCCGGGGGCCGCGCCACCGTCGTCGCCTGGCCGTCATGGCGGCCTGCGTCGCGGGAGTGCTGGCCGCCGCGCTGGGCACGGCCCTGGCGCTGCGCACCGCACCGGCCGCGCCGCACAAGACGGTGGCCCGCAGGCCGCTGTCGCGGACGTCCGCTGTCGCTGTCGCGGTCGACCCGGGCCTGGTCGATGTGGTCCGCACGCTGGGGTACCAGGAGGGCATCTCGGAGGGCACCGGGCTGGTGCTGACCAGCTCCGGCCAGGTGCTGACGAACAATCACGTCATCGACGGCGCCACCTCGGTCAAGGTCACCGACGTGGGCAACGGCCGCACCTACCGGGCGGCCGTGGTCGGCTATGACAGGGCCAGCGATATCGCCGTGCTGCAGGCGCGCGGGGCGTCCGGGCTGAAGACCGCCGGGCTGGGCATCTCATCGAAGGTAACGGCCGGCGAGGCGGTCATTGCCCTGGGCAACGCCGGGGGCAAGGGCGGCACCCCGGCGGTCGCCACCGGCAAGGTCACCGGCCTGAACGAGTCGATCACCGCCACCGATCAGGCAGAGCAGACCTCCGAGCAGCTGACCGGGCTGATCCGCACGAACGTGCCGCTGCAGGCGGGGGATTCCGGCGGGCCGCTGGTCACTACCACGGGAACCGTGATCGGCATGGACACCGCGGCCTCCTCGCAGTACGAGATCCAGTCCGGCGCTGCCGAAGCGGCCTTCGCGATACCGATCGGCCATGCGGCCTCCGTGGCCGGGCAGATCAAGGCGGGCCGCGCCTCGGCAACGGTTCACATCGGTGCTACCGGCTTCCTGGGCGTACAGGTCGGCCTGTACGCCGCGCCCTTCACCTCCCGCACCGAGGCGGTGGTCGTCGGCGCCATGCCCGGGCTGCCCGCCGCCAGGGCGGGCCTGGTGCCCGGCGATGTGATCGTCTCGGTCACCGGCCACGCCGTGACCTCCCCCTCCGGCATACAAACCCTGCTGGAGCCGTACCATCCCGGGGACCGGGTCAGCATCAGCTGGCAGGACCTCTCTGGCCACACCCACACGGCAGCCTTGGTCCTCGCCACCGGCCCAGCCGAATGAGTCGGCCCCGCCTGAGGCGAGCCGGGCAGAGTGGTGGAAGCTGCGGGTCGGTGTGGTTCGCGGTACTGGGCCGCGTGCGTGGCCGGGAACTTTCAGGCGGCCTTGGGCGGCTGCTCCGGCTCCTCCGGGCGGCGCGGTCGCCGCTCGGCGCCCCCGGCCGGGGGGCGGCCGGTGAACAGGGTCGCGACCAGGCCGCCCGCGCATGCGGCCAGGACAAGCGCTGGCACATGCCCGTCCGGCGCGAAGCCGCCGATGGCGAGCCGGACCAGGCCCACCCCCGCGGCGAGGATCCCGGCCACCAGGAGCACCGGTGACCAGAGCCCGGGCCGCCCGAGCCCGGCGGGCAGCCGGAGCATCGGCCGTTCCGCCCTCGTGAC
>Ga0335073_10010501_pt1 | contig 13012 bp, 10 predicted proteins | sample Lox_Sample_22_FD_207093 | JGI IMG/M metagenome (GOLD analysis project Ga0335073, IMG submission 207093) | Soil microbial communities from Loxahatchee National Wildlife Refuge, Florida, United States - Lox_Sample_2.2 | ecosystem: Environmental > Terrestrial > Soil > Wetlands | place: USA...
CACCGCGAACGCCGACGTCCCCGCCAGGTACGGCTCCACCAGCACGACGGCCCCCGACGAAGCCAGCGTCCGCAGCCCCTCAGCGTCGAACGGCCGCACTGTCGTCGCGTACGCCACCGTCACGTCCAGGTCGGCCACCGCGTCGAGCACCGGCGACAGCATGGGCCCCACCGCGACCACCACCGCCCGCCGCCCCGAACGCACCACCTGCAGCCCCGGCCACACCGGCCGCGCCTCCCGGTTGGCCTCCGTGGACAGCCGCATGTAAGTAGAGCCACCGTCCAGCGCTCCCATCGCCTCGCGCAGCAGCGCGGGCACCTCGCCCGGGTGCCCCGGCACCACGACGGAGAACCCCGGGACGCTGTCCATCAGGGCCACGTCCTCCGGCGCCTGGTGCGTCCGCCCGGCCCGCGCCGCGTCGTACGACGCCCCGATGCTGACCAGCACCGCATGGACATCCTGGTGCGCCAGGTCCAGCTTGACCTGCTCGAACGCCCGCTCGACCAGGAACGGCGCGTAGGTGTGCACGATCGGCCGCATCCCGGCCAGCGCCAGCCCGCCGCCCACGCTGACCATCAGCTGTTCCCTGATGCCCACGTTGAGCACCCGTTCCGGGTGCCGGGCCGCGGCCTTGGCGAACAGGTCGGCGGAGATCTCCGCCAGCACCACCGCGGCCAGCGGGTCCTCCTCGAGCAGCGCCGAGGCCTCCTCCGCGAACACCGTCCGCATATCGGCACACATAACGCCTTCCCTTCCACGGTCGCCACCACCAGCTGCGGGCCCGCGTCAGACGCCGCGGTCACCCGGAACGCCGACGCCAGCGCGGCGTGGTCCCGCCCGGAGACCCGCACCGCCGACCACCCGCTGACCGCGAAGTGCGCCTCGATCCCGCCCGGCCCCCAGCCGTAGGACGAGGACTGGTTGTCCACCGCGACCACGGTCAGGTTGGGCAGGCCCACCGCGCCCGCGTACACGATGGCCTCGTGGTTGCTGCCCTCGTCCAGCTCGGCGTCGCCGACCAGCACGTAAACCCGCGGCCCCAGCCGCCCCGGTCCCGGCAAACCCGGTCCCGGCAAACCCTGCGCCAGCAGCCCGTGCGCCAGGCCCACCCCGAGCGGCAGCCCGTGCCCCAGCGACCCGCTGGCGATCTCCACCCCCGGTACCAGCGAGCGGTCCGGGTGGTACCCAAGCGGCGACGAAGCGGCGCCGAACGACGCCAGCCACGACTCGGGGAAGAAACCCTTGGCCGCCAGCACGGCGTAGTAGGCGGCCGGCCCGTGCCCCTTGGACAGCAGGAACCGGTCGCGGCCGGGGTCGCAGGCGGTCTCCGGCGACACCCGGAGCACCTGGTCGTACAGCACCCAGAGCACGTCGAGCGTCGACGTCGCGCTCGGCCCGTGCTTCTCGTCCCCCGTCATTACGGTCATCAGCCCGGACAGGTCCGCGTATGTTCTGCTCATGACCGCCAGCCTGCCCGCGTCCCGCCGCGCCCGCATCGGCCGCCCGCCCCACCCCGCCTACTCCATTGGTCCTACACCGCGCCGGCCGCCGGCCGCCGGCCAAGCCGCGCGCCGGCCGCCAGCCGCCGGCCAAGCTGCGCGCCGGCCGCCGGCCGTCGGCCGAGCCGCCCGCTGGCCGCTGGCGGCCGGGCTGGCCGCGGGCGTGGCGCTCGACGCGCTGCTCGGCGACCCGCGCCGCGGCCATCCAGTGGCCGCGTTCGGCCGCGCGGCCGCCGCGCTCGAGGCCCGCGACTACGCCGATTCCCGGCCGCGCGGCGCCGCGCACGCCGCCGCCTTGGTGCTGGCCGTCGCTGTCCCGGCCGCGCTGCTGCACCGCCGCACGCGGGGCCGGCCGGGCCAGGTGGCGGCGGCCGCGCTCGCGGTGTGGGCGGTCACCGGGGCCCGTTCGCTACATCATGAGGCCGAACGAATCCGCTTCTCCCTCCACCGCCGCGACCTCGCCTCAGCCCGGGACGCCCTGCCCGGCTTGTGCGGCCGCGACCCGTCGCAGCTGGACGCGGCCGAGATAACCCGCGCGGTGGTGGAGTCGGTCGCCGAGAACACCTCGGACGCCGTGGTGGCGCCGCTGCTGTGGGGCGCGGTGGCCGGGATCCCCGGGCTTGCGGCCTACCGCGCGGTGAACACGCTGGATGCGATGGTGGGCCATCGTTCGGCTAGGTACCTGCGGTTCGGCTGGGCCTCGGCCCGCCTCGATGACGTGGCCAACTGGATCCCGGCCCGGGTCACCGCCGCGCTGACCGCGGCCTGCGCCCCCCTGGTCACCGGGACCAGCCCCGTCGCCGTCCTTGACCTCGTGCGCCGCGACGGCGGCCATCATCCCAGCCCGAACGCGGGCCGGTGCGAGGCCGCCTTCGCCGCGGCGCTCGGCGTGCGCCTCGGCGGGACGAACGTCTACGGCGGTATAGCCGAGGCGCGCCCGGGGATGGGGGAAGGGCGCGCCCCGGAGCCGGAGGACATCCGTCGCGCTGTCGCGCTGTCCCGGGCGGTCACGGTGTCCGCGACCGCCCTGGCCGTGCTGATCGCGGGTCTTACCGGCGGATGAAGAAGCCGACCACCAAGACGACCAGCGCCACGATGGCGACCCACCACAGCAGGTGAAGCGCGAACCCGGCCCCGAACAGGGCCAGGATGACCAGCAGGGCGAGCAGCAAAAGCAACATTAGGTTCTCCTTCTTAGCTGACGCCGTTACAGCTACCCGCCAGGCATCCGGTAAACATGCAGTCGTGAAGGGGACGCTGCTGGTCGCCGGGACCAGCTCAGACGCGGGCAAGACCGTGCTGGTGGCCGGGCTGTGCCGGTGGCTGGCCCGGCAGGGCGTGAAGGTGGCGCCGTTCAAGGCGCAGAACATGTCGCTGAACTCCTTCGTGACGCTGGACGGCGCCGAGATCGGCCGCGCCCAGGCCATGCAGGCCGCCGCGGCGGGCATCGAGCCGTCCGCCGACATGAACCCGGTCCTGCTCAAGCCGGGCAGCGACCGGCACAGCCAGGTGGTGGTGCTCGGCCATCCCGAGGCCGAAGCCGACGCGGTGGGCTACCGGGCGCACGCGCCGCGGCTGCGCCAGGTCGCGCTGGACAGCCTGACCCGGCTGCGGGACGCCTACGACGTGGTCGTCTGCGAGGGCGCGGGCAGCCCGGCCGAGATCAACCTGCGTGACACCGACGTGGCCAACCTCGGCCTGGCCCGGGCGGCCGGCCTGCCGGTTATCGTGGTCGGGGACATCGACCGCGGCGGGGTGTTCGCCGCCATGTACGGCACGCTGGCCCTGCTGGCGCCCGCGGACCAGGCCCTCATCTCCGGCTTCGTGATCAACAAGTTCCGCGGCGCCCCCGAGCTCCTCGACAGCGGCCTGGCCATGCTGCGCCGTCTCACCGGCCGCCCCGTCTACGGCGTCCTGCCCTGGCAGGAGGGCCTGTGGCTGGACGCGGAGGATTCGCTCTCCCTGGACACGCTCGCACCGGACCGGGGCACGCCGCCGTCTTCGTTCGGCAGCAAAGATTTTCTCCGTGTGGCGGTGGTCCGGCTGCCGCGGATCAGCAATTTCACCGACGTGGACGCCCTGTCGGCCGAACCCGGCGTGCTGGTCCGCTTCGCGGTGAGCCCGGCCGACCTGGCCGACGCGGACCTGGTGGTGCTGCCCGGGTCCCGGGCCACCGTGGCCGACCTGGCCTGGCTGCGGGACCGCGGCCTGGCCGCCGCGGTCACCGGGCGGGCCCGGGCCGGGCGCCCGGTGCTCGGCATCTGCGGCGGGTACCAGATGCTGGCCGGCCAGATCGACGATCCGGTGGAGTCCCGCCGCGGCCGCCTCGACGGGCTCGGGCTGCTGCCGGTCCGCGTCCGGTTCGGCGCCGGGAAGATCCTCGGCCGCCCGCGGGGCCGCGCGCTGGGCGCGCCGGTGGCCGGGTACGAGATCCACCACGGCGTCGCCGAAGTTACGGATCCAACCGCAGAACCGTTCCTGGGTGGCTGCCGCCGCGGCGCGGTGTGGGGGACCAGCTGGCACGGCGCGCTGGAGAACGACGAGTTCAGGCGGGCCTTCCTGGCCGAGGTGGCGGCGCTGGCCGGCCGGGACTTCACCCCCGCGCCCGGCACCGATTTCGCCGCCGTGCGCCAGGCGCGGCTGGACCGGCTCGGCGACCTGGTGGCGGGCCACCTGGACACCGCCGCGCTGAGCCGGCTGATCCAGGACGGCCCGGTGCCAGGCCTGCCCGCGCTGGTCACGGCACTGCAGCCCGGTCGATAGGGTTTGCTCATGCCGGACAAGGTCCTTTACACCGCGCAGGCCACGTCGACGGGGGACGGCCGCAGCGGCCACGTCGTCACGTCGGACCACCGCCTCGATCTCGACCTGGCGCCGCCCGTGGAGCTGGGCGGCAGCGGCGACGGCACCAATCCCGAGCAGCTGTTCGCGGCCGGGTACTCGGCGTGCTTCCACAGCGCGCTGCGGGGCGTGGCCCGCCGGGCCGGGGTAGATCCCGGCGAGTCGACCGTGACCGCCGAGGTGGGCGTCGGGCCCGAGGGCGACCTGTACGGCCTGGTGGTCACGCTGATCATCACGATTCCCGGTGTGGACCGGGACCAGACGCGGGAACTCGCCGAGGCGGCGCACCAGCGCTGCCCGTACTCGCGGGCGACCCGGGGTAACGTCAGCGTCGAGCTGCGCGTGCCGTAACCGCTCCGCTGCGCCTCGTTGACCCTGACGTTTGAACGTTCTAGGGTTTGGTTTCGCCGTATGAAACTGTCGTTCGGCATGCAAACTTTCGGCCAGGGGAGGGTCGTCATGAACGACTGGGACGCCACGGACTACGCCGCCCAGGACAACCTGCTGCGCGTGGTCCGGCTGGAGGCCGAGGCGCTGTTCGCCCTGGCGGAGGACGCCGACCGGTGGACCGCGGCGACCGCCTGCCCGAAGTGGGAGGTCCGCGACGTCGTCGGTCACCTGATCGACGTGACCGAGAGCTACTTCACCGGCTTCGATGCGGCGCGCTCGGGCGAGCAGGCGGCGGCGCCGCTGGGCGTGAAGGCGATGCAGGAGCGCCTGGACGAGGACGCGAGGAGCCACCGCGAGCTGTCGCAGGGCGAGGCGATGGAGCGGCTGCGGTCCGATTTCGAGAAGATGACCGCGATGAGCGCGGCCCTGTCCGCGCAGGAGTGGGGCGGGCAACTGGTCGGGCACAAGTACCTGGGCCCCTTGCCCGCGTTCTTCTACCCCGTGTTCCAGCTCATGGACTACGCCGTGCACGGCTGGGACATCCGCCAGGGCACCGGCCGCGCGCACGGCCTGGCCGGCGACACCGCGGACCTGCTGGTGCCGTTCATGTTCATCGTATGGCAGGCCACCACCGAGGTCCCCGCCGACAGCGAGGCGCTCGCCATCGGCGTCAGGGTCTCCGGCCGCAACGCCGTGGACTACCTGGTGAACATCACCTCCGAGGGCCTGAGCTACGCTCAGGAGGACGTGTCCGGCATGCCCGCCGTGATCGAGTTCGATCCGGGGAGCCTGGTGCTGACCGCGTTCGGGCGGGTGAACGCGGGCACCATCCGGGGTGATCGCGCGGTAGCCGACAGGTTCCTGAACTCGTTCTTCCGGATCTGAGGGGAGCGCCATGGATCTCGCCGCCATCGAAGCGGAGCGGGCCCGGCTGCACGCCGAGTACGTCAGGGCCGACCGGCCGCCGAGCAGCGCGCGCGGCATCCACCACACCGCGCTGCTCAGCTCCGACGTGGAGCGGACCATCCGCTTCTACCAGGGGGTCCTGGAGTTCCCGCTGACCGAGATCATCGAGAACCGGGACTACCAGGGCTCCAACCACTTCTTCTTCGACGTCGGCAACGGCAACCTGCTGGCCTTCTTCGACTTCCCCGGCCTGGACCTCGGCCCGTACGCCGAAGTCCTCGGCGGCCTGCACCACCTCGCGATCTCGGTCACCCCGGAAAAGTGGGCGGCGCTGCGCGCCAACCTGGCCGCGGCCGGCGTCGACTACATCGAGGAAAGCGGCACGTCCCTGTACTTCCGCGACCCCGACGGCGCCCGCCTGGAACTGCTCGCCGACCCCCTAGGCGAGATGTACGGCCAGCACGTCCTCTGATGTACGGCGAGCACGTCCTCTGATGTACGGCGAGCACGTCCTCTGATGTACGGCGAGCACGTCCTCTGATGTACGCCAGCACGTCCTGTAGCCCCTCCGCCTTGCCACCGTAGTGCATCCCGCCGTCCCGGCACGCAGCGCCCACGCCCCCGGAGCCTCATTGGCAACACTTGTTGCCTGCCACCACGCCCGTAACGCTTCTCTTCCGCGGATCCCATGATCGCGAAGATCCTTACCCCCCTTTTGAGGCGGCTGCCTGGCTCTCCGGGACCCGATTAACAGCAACGATGCTCCATCGGTGCTGTTCTGGCGACATCAATGCTCCATCGTTGCCGTTATCCGGCGGGCCGGTGAGCGCACAGGGGAGGCTGGTGGGACTCTTGAGGTAGGCGGGGCACGCTGGAAGGGCGTGGCCCGGGGACGTACCGCCCGTCCGGAGTTGCGTCGCCGCGCGGACCAGCTGCGCGACAGTCTCTTGTTTGGGTAAAAGTCTTCGTGATCATGAAAAACGTCTCACGCGCCCGCGGGGCGCTGTACGGGCTGGCCATCGGCGACGCGCTGGGGATGCCCACGCAGATGCTGTCCCGCGCGCAGATCCGCGCCCGCTGGGGCGAGTTGCTGACCGGCTTCGAGCCCGCCCCGCCCGGCCACCCGATCGCCGCGGGCCTGCCCGCCGGGGCCATCACCGACGACACCGAGCAGGCCGTCCTGCTAGCCAAGCTGCTGATCAAAGACCACGGAACCATTGATCCGAACGAACTGGCTCATGCCCTGGTCAGCTGGGAGCGCGACATGGCCCGGCGTGGTTCCCTGGACCTCCTCGGCCCCTCCACCAAGCGCGCCGTCGCCGCCGTCCTGGCCGGCGTCCCGCCGGAAGAAGCCGGCGCCACCGGCACCACCAACGGCGCCGCCATGCGCATAACTCCCGTAGGCATCGCCGTCGCCCTAGCCCCTGCCACCCCGGCCCCCGCCACCCCGGCCCCCGCCACCCCGGCCCCCGCCACCCCGGCCCACGCCACCCCGGCCCACGCCACCCCGGCCCACGCCACCCCGGCCCACGCCACCCAGCCCCATGCCACCCAGCCCCATGCCAGCTTGTCGACGCTAGTCGACTACGTCGTAGCGGCTAGCCGCCTCACGCACAACACCGGGATCGCCCTGGCCGGCGCCGCGGCCGTGGCCGCCGCGGTGAGCGCGGGCGTCTCCGGCGCCGCGGTCCCCGAGGCCACCGCGCTGGCCGTCCGGGCCGCGCGGATCGCGGCCGGCCGCGGCCACTGGGTGGCGGGCGCCGACGTCGCTGCCCGCATCGAATGGGCGGCCGGCCTGGCCGCGGGCCGCGGCCAGGCGCAAGCCGCCGAGCTCATCTACACCCTGGTCGGCACCAGCCTGGCCACCCAGGAGTCGGTGCCCGCCGCGTTCGCGGTGCTGGCCGCGGTGCCCGCCGATCCGTGGCGGGCCTGCCTGCTGGCCGCCTCGCTCGGCGGCGACTGCGACACGATCGCGGCCATGGCGGGCGCGGTGGCCGGCGCCTGCCACGGCGCCGGGGCCTTCCCGCCCGCCGCGATCGCCGCCATCGACGCCCACGGCCTCGGGCTCCCCAGGCTGGCCGACGACCTGCTCGCCCTGCGGGAGCCTACGCTGCGCGGGCACCCTGGAAACGAGGCACGATGAGCCAGCCCCCGCCGAACCGCCTGGTCTTCGCGGGCGAGGCGATCGTCGACCTGCTCATGTGGGTCCCCGCGCTGCCCGAACGCGGCGGCGACATGCTCGCGGAGGCGGCCGCCGTCGAGGTGGGCGGCGGGTTCAACATCATGGCCGCCGCCGTCCGGCAGGGGCTGCCCGCGGTCTACGCGGGCGGTCACGGCACCGGGCCGTGGGGTGACAAGGTCCGCGCGGCGCTGGCGGGCGAGGGCATCGGCCTGCTCCGCCCGGCCGACCCGGACGTCGACACGGGCTTCGACGTGGCCCTGGTCGAAGCCGGCGGCGAGCGGACGTTCGTCACCACCCTGGGCGCCGAGTCACTGCGCGAGCCGGGCGCCTGGGACCAGGTCGAGGTCCGGCCCGGCGACGCGGTCTACGTGTCCGGCTACGGCCTGGTGCCGCCCGGGTCCGGCCAGGTCCTCGGCGCCTGGGCGGCCGACCTGCCGCCCGGGGTCATGCTCTTCGCCGATCCCGGGCCGCTGGTGGCGGACATCCCCGCGGCGGTGCTCGGTCCGGTGCTGGCCCGCTGCGACTGGTGGAGCTGCAACCAGCGCGAGGCCGCCCTGCTCGCCGGCAGCCGCGACCCGGCCGAGGCCGCCCGCCGCCTGATGCGCCGGACCGGCCGGGCCGGCGTCATCGTCCGGGCCGGCCCCGGCGGCTGCGTGCTGGCCCTCCGGGCGTCCCAGCCGGAACCCGGGGACATCCCGGAACCCGGGGACATCCCGGAACCCGAGCACATCCCGGAACCCGGGGACATCCCGGAACCCGAGCACATCCCGGAACCCGAGCACATCCCGGCGCCCGCCGTCACGGCGGTCGACACCACCGGCGCGGGCGACGCCCACTCCGGGGTGTTCCTGGCCGGCCTGGCCGCCGGGCTGACCGCGGCCGGAGCCGCCCGCCGGGCCAACGCGGCCGCCGCCCTGGCCGTCACCCGCGCCGGCGCCGCTACCTCGCCCACCCGGGCCGAACTCGACCGGTTCCTCGGGCTCTAGGCCTTGAGCTTGTACACCACCGTGACCACGAGGTTGCCCGGCTGCACGGTGATGTGAGTGGTGAACGCGACCGAGCTGGTCACGGTCACGCCGACCTGGATGAATCCGCCGGCCGCCAGGGATCCCGACGACGCCGAGATCCTGACCTTGCCCGCCACGGCCGCCGGGACCTTGATCGTGTACTCGCCGACCGGGCCGTCCTCGGCGGTCACCACGAAGAACCCGCTGGCCGGCTTCCCGCTGGCCGAAGTGAGCAGCAGCTTGTCCGGCGCCAGCAGCAGGTAGCCCTGAGTCGAGGAAGGAGAAGGAGAAGGCGACGGTGACGGGGAAGGCGGCGAGGACGGCGACGGCGCGGGCTTGGCCGGTCCCGTCGGCGGACCCGGCCTGGGCGCGTCCTGGGGCGTCGTCATGGACGGCAGCGGCGGGCGGGCCGAGGGCGAGGCCCGGTGCGCGGGCGACGAGGCCGGGCTCGCGCTCCCCGGGCTGGCACTGCCCGGGCTGGCACTGCCCGGGCTGGCGCTGGCCGGGGCCGCGCCGGACGCCGGGCCGGCCGCTTCCCCGCCCGCCCCGAGCGCGCCGGCCTGGGCCCGGTGCGCACCGGCCGCCGCCGTGACCACGGTGACCCCGGCCGCCAGGGCAAGCGCCGCCGCCACGGCCACGGCCGCCACCACGCGGGGATGCCGCCGGGCTCGCTGCCACCAGCGCGGTCCGGGCCAGCCGGCCGCCTTCGGGAATCCGGCCGGGCCGAACGGGCCGGCGCGATGCGCCACGCTCATCCGGCTGGCCCGCCCGGCCGGGGAGTTGTCGGCGCAGGCCGCCAGCACCTGCCTCCGCAGCCCGACCGGAAGCGTGACCGCCGGCAGTTCGTCGTCGGCCTCGGCCGAGCCGCGCGCCGGCCCGGCCGGCCGGACCGCCCCGGGTCCGACGGCGCGCAGGCACTCGTTCCGCGCCACCGCGTGCAGCCATTCGCCGAGCCGGTCCGGGTCGCCGAGCCCGTCCAGCCGCGTGACCGCGATCATGAACGTGTCCAGCACCGCCTCGGCGGCCGCGGGCTCCGGCAGCATCGAGCGGCAGTAGGCGTACAGGGATGCGGCGTACCGGTCGTACGCGGCGGCGACCCCATCGGTATCGCCTGCCACGATAGCCGCGACCACCGCACGGTCCTCCATGTGCCCAACCGTAGTTGGGTCCCGCATAAAACTCGGTCAGAACGACATAATCGGAAATGAGAACGAAATGAACCAGTAACGATAAGCGCCCGGTAATCCCATTGTGCCCTCTCGTCCCAGGAGGGCCACCGAGCCTGAGCAAAGGTTCGTCGGTACCGCGCATTTACCGAACGCTATAACGGTGTCGGGGAGAAGAACGAGAACGTCGGCGTGGGTTTGGCCGTGACGGTCGCCGTCGGCGAGGGCCGCGATGGTCTCGGCGTCGGGGCGGCCGGTGCCGAGGACGTGGCCGACGGCGACGGTGAGGGCCTGGGCGTACCGGACGAGGCCGAAGACGAGGTCACCGCGGCCGGCACGCTGGTGACCGCGGGTGCGCCGGTGGTCGGCAGCGCGCCGGGGGTCACGCCGCCGGCTGGCCCGGTGCTCGCGGCCGCCGCGGGCGGCCCGCTGCTGGTCCCCGATGGGCTCGCTGACCCGGCGGCGGCCGGACGCGGGGCGTGCGAGCCGCTGAGCGCGAGCACCGTGACGATCCCGGTCGCCGCGAGCGCGATCAGGACGCCCGCCGCCGCCGCGACCCCGGACAGCGCGAGCGTCCGCTGCCTGGGCGGCCTGACCGCCTCCGGGAAGCCGCTGGGCTGGAACGGGCCGGCGTCCGCCAGGACTTCCTCCCGGTACTCCTGCGCCCGCGGGTGGGAGCTTGCGCACAGCCCAAGTACCTCCTCGCGCAGCCCGGGCGGGAGCGCGGCCAGCGGGGCCATGCCGTAAAGCGCCGCCCGGCGCAGCGCGCCGTGCCTGCGCTCCGCGCACACGTCGCACTGGTCGATGTGCCGGCTGATCCGCTTGCGCGTCAGCGCCGTCAGCCTGCCGTCCCACTCCCCGAGCAGCGAGTCGAGCTCCGGGCAGGCCCGCCGTCCGGAGCGGGCCACGATCAGCGCGCCGAGCGCCTTCTCCAGCCGGCCGCGGGCGCGCGACGCCAGCGCGTGCGCTTGTTGGCGCGACACGCCCAGCACGGCCGCCAGGTCGGGGCCGTGCAGGTCGTGCCGCAGGCCGAGTTCGATGACCTCGCGCTCGCCCGGGTTCAGCCCGTCGAGGGCGGCGCGCACCAGCCTGCGCAGTTCGGCCCGGTCGGCGCTCTCGCCGGCCGCCTGGCCGGCCGGATCAGCCCGGTCCGCCGCCTCGGCCCGGTCCGCCGCGGCCCGGTCTGCCGCCTCAGCCCGGTCTGCCATCTCGTCCGGGTCGGCCTCGGCCACCCGCAGCCGGCGCTGACACTCGTTGCGGGCGACCGCGTAGAGCCAGGGCCGCAGCTTGCGCGGGTCACGGAGGCCGCCGAGCCTGGCGTCGGCGATGACGAACGTGTCCTGGACCGCGTCGGCGGCCTCGTCCGGGTCGCGCAGCATCCAGTGGCAGTAACCGTGCAGGGCCTCCGCGTGCTTGTCGTAGGCCTCGGCGAGGCCGGCTGGGTCGCCCGCCGCGGTAGCCGCGACGATCTCGCGGTCGTCCATCTCCCACACCGTAGTTGAATCGCCAGCGTAGAGCCGGTATGTCGGCCAACAAAGCCGGTTGCCGGGGGTCAGTTGTACGACGCGCCCGGCGTCTGGAACCGTTCGGCGTTCTGGGCCGGCGGCTGGAACGGGATCCAGACCTGCACGCTCGTGCCGACCCCGGCCGCCGACTTGAGCATGGCATGACCGCCGTGCGCGGCGGCGATCGCCTGCACGATGGACAGTCCGAGGCCGCTGCCGTGGCCGTCCTGGCCGTTGTGCCCGCCCCGGTAGAAACGGTCGAACGCGCGGGCCGCCGCCTCGGGATCCATGCCCTGACCGGCGTCGGTCACCTCGAGCAGCGCGCCCTGGCCCGCCTCGGACAGCCGGACCGCCACCGGGGTGTCCGGGGTGGTGTGCTCGCGGACGTTGCCGAGCAGGTTGGCGAGCACCTGCCTGATCCGCGGCTCGTCGGCCACCACCACCAGGCTGCTGGGCGTCCTGGCGTTGACCGGCCGGCCCGGCTCCACCGCCTGGGCGTCGGCGACCGCGTCCGCCACCAGCGCCGACAGGTCGGTCTCGGTCAGGTCGAGGGAGGAGTCGCGGTCCAGCCGCGCCAGCTCGAGCAGCTCGGCCACCAGGCTGGACATCCGGTCCGCCTCCTGCTCGATGCGGCGCATGGCGTTGGGCAGCCGGTCCTCCCCGAGCGCTCCCTGCCGGTAGAGCTCGGCGTACCCCCGGATGGTGGTGAGCGGCGTGCGCAGCTCGTGCGACGCGTCCGCGGCGAACTGCCGTACCTTCTGCTCGGACTCCCAGCGGGCCCCGAACGCATGCTGGATCCGGTCCAGCATGGTGTTGATCGCCGCGGCCAGCCGGCCCGCCTCGGCGTGGTCGCCCGGGTCGGGCATCCGCGCGGTCAGGTCGCCCCGGCTGGTGATCATGTCGGCGGTGCTCGCCATCCGGTCCAGCGGGGCCAGGCCACGGCTGATCAGCCACCGGCCGCCCACCGCGAGCAGCGCGAGCAGGATCGCGCCGGTGATCAGCTCGGCGGCGACGAGGCCCCGGACCTCACTGCCCACCGCGCTGTCCGGCCGCGCGACCACCAGGACGCTGTAGTCCGGCGGCAGGATCCCCTGGCTGCGCTGGCCTTCGGCCGGGGTGACCGGGCGCCAGATCGCGGTCAGCGCCGGCCCGCCCGGCTCGGCGATGCTGAACAGCGCGCCCGCCGGATTCTGCGTCCGGAAGCTGCTCAGCTGCCCGTCGGCGGCCAGGTCGTTGAGGTAGGCCTGCAGCTCGGTCAGCGCCGCCGAGGGCGTGCTCACCGCCCCCACCGTACGGTTCGCGATGTCGTAGTAGGCCACCGCGTAGCCGCCTTGCAGGCTGGCGATCTCGCTCAGCTTGATCCGGACGGTCAGCGCGAGGTCGGAGTTGAACTGGTCCTGCTCGGAGTTGCCCAGCACCACGGTGGTGACCACGCCCATGATGACGAGGAACAGCGCGGTCACCGTGATCAGCCCGGCAAGCAGCCGGGACCGCAGCGACAGCCTGCCGCGGTCCG
>Ga0335073_10010502_pt1 | contig 13011 bp, 12 predicted proteins | sample Lox_Sample_22_FD_207093 | JGI IMG/M metagenome (GOLD analysis project Ga0335073, IMG submission 207093) | Soil microbial communities from Loxahatchee National Wildlife Refuge, Florida, United States - Lox_Sample_2.2 | ecosystem: Environmental > Terrestrial > Soil > Wetlands | place: USA...
CGCCCTCGGCGGCCGAGTCGGCAATCTTCGAGGTAAACAGGCGGATCGCCCGCAGCGCGTCGTCGTTCCCGGGAATCACGTAATCCACTACCGTCGGATCGCAGTTCGTATCCACCACCGCAACCACGGGAATACCCAGCTTGCGCGCTTCCTTCACCGCGATCGCCTCGTTGTTCGAGTCCACGATGAATAGCGCATCCGGCAGCCGCTTCATGTTCTTGATGCCGGCCAAATTTGCTTGGAGATGCTTCCGCTCCCGCTCCAGGCGAATCACTTCCTTCTTCGTCAGCAGCTCGTAGCGGCCATCCACGGCCATCTCATCCAGTTCCTGAAGGCGCTTCACCGACTTCTGCACCGTCACCCAGTTGGTCAGCAGCCCACCCAGCCAGCGCTGGTTGATGTAGGGCATGCTCGCGCGGGTAGCCTCTTCGGCCACCGCGTCCTGGGCCTGCCGCTTCGTGCCGACAAACAGAATCGTCTTGCCGCTCGCGCACAGGTCGGTAACAAACTTCGACGCATCCTTGAACAGCTTCAGCGTCTTTTGCAGGTCGATGATGTAAATACCGTTGCGCTCGCCAAAGATGTATTCCTTCATCTTGGGATTCCAGCGCTTGGTCTGATGCCCGAAGTGAACACCCGCTTCGAGCAGCTCCTTCATGGTGATAGTGGCCAATGGTCCTCCTTCGTGGACTGCATCCGGGTTGGCTCTGCCACGGCCCGGATTGATCCCGCTCTCGCGGGGAGTTGGTAAGCCGAGGGACTAGGGAACAGGGACTCAGGACTGGAAACTCGCGTCGCGAATTTAGTCCCTTAGTCCCTGGTCCCCCAGTCCCTTGAAGCGCTTTAGCGCTTCGAGAACTGGAACCGCTTGCGCGCGCCCTTCTGTCCGTACTTCTTGCGCTCCTTCACGCGTGCATCGCGGGTGAGCAGGCCTTCGGACTTCAGCGTCTTGCGCAATTCCGGGTTGAACTCGATCAGCGCACGGGCAACGCCCATCTTGACCGCATCGGCCTGGGCAGCCACGCCGCCGCCGGTTACGGTGGTCACCACGTCAAAGCTTGCGGCCAGATTGGCCACAACCAGCGTCCGCTTGGCTGAAACCCGCTGCTGCTCGGTGACGAAGTACTCGTCAAATCCCTTGTCGTTGACCTTCCACTCGCCCGTGCCGGGACGCAGAAATACGCGTGCGATCGCCGACTTGCGCCGTCCCGTCCCGTAATACTGAACCAGATCCGCCATGCTGTCTCCTGGCTTTCAGCTCTCAGCCGTCAGCCCTCAATTCTTCAATCCTCTGCCGAAATCTTGCTTGACCCGGCAGTTCGTTCCAGCAGGATGAGCTGAAAGCTGATAGCTGACAGCCGATAGCTGCTCTTATCCAATTTCCAGTGCCACCGGCTGCTGCGCCTGGTGGGGGTGCTTGTCGCCGCGATAGACCTTCAGCTTGCTGCCCATCGAGCGGCCCAGCTTGCTCTTCGGCAGCATGCCCTTGATCGCTTCTTCCAGAACCTTCTCCGGCTTGCGATTGAGCAGCCGCGTGAACGACTCCTCCCGCAACCCACCGGGGAAGCCGGTATAACGCCGGTAAACCTTGCTCTGGCTCTTCAGGCCCGTCAACCGCACCTTCTCAGCGTTGATCACGATCACGTGATCGCCCATGTCAATGTAGGGCACGTATTGCGGATTCAGCTTGCCGCTCAGCACGCTGGCCGCCTTGGTGGCCAGACGTCCCAGCGTCTGCCCGCTGGCGTCCACCACATACCACTTGCGGCTGATCTCCTTACCGCTCGGAACAAAGGTCGACATCTCTCTCCTGCTCTCTAATCGATCCGGCCGTCAGTCCAAAGAAAAACGGGCCTGTCTTCCCAAAAACAAAATTGTCGCGCCACGCGCGATTTGTCCGTACAGGCGCTGGTAGCACGCACAAAGTACGGGCCTCAAAGTCTACCCACTGCCAAACAAACCTGTTCGGGTGAGAATCGCGGGGTTTCGCCCCTTCCCGGGCTCTGGTTCTGCTGAATCCTCTTCTGATCCAGCAGCCGGTGGCCTGCTGCGAGCGGAACCCTCCAGGGGAATCTGCCAGCCGGGTCCGGTTGCCTCCGACTCACCCCACCGACCAGAATCTGTCGCTGGGGGCCCCGAGATACAGACCCCAGGCGCAACACCGCGCAAGGTCTTCAGAATACTTGAAAACCGGGGTGGAGTCAACGATTCCGGGCCGTCGTTTTCCGCAGGATACCGCGCACTCGAGACCCCAACCGAGACCCTGATGACCGCCGGCGCGGCACCCCGGAGGTATTTTCACTTGTCTGCCGCGGAGGGTGCTGCGAAGATTTACCGGATCGATATCGGCCGGGTTCGGCGGTAAATCGTCCATCTTCATAAAGGGGCCCCTCATGATCAGAAGGAACTGTGTTCTGGCGATCTCCGCGATCGCCCTGGCGGCAGTACCGTTTGCGGCTGCCCAGACGAACGGCGGCGCTGCCGCAATGCGGTTGATGGCGATGGGTGACGACGCCGGCATCGTGCAGGGGCAGCCCTGCGTAGTCGTCGAAAAGCTCGAGCGCGTCACGCCGCTCGCCGACGGAACTACGCTCACCCGCAACTGGGAAGAACAAAAGTGGCGGGACTCGCAAGGACGTTTCCGCAAACAGGAAACTGAGATTGAGTCAGGGAAAGATCCTGTCTTTCACGCCGTCACCATCGTCGATCCGGTCGCCAACACGCTGGTTACGCTGAATCTGGACCGCAAGACCGCGACCGTCTTCCACCTTCCCACGCAGGGGCCCGCCGCGCTCCATCCTTGGGTGAGCCCTTTTGAGGAGCCTCTCATGGCGCGGGAGGGAGTTCAGGTCAAGACCGAGAAGCTCGAAGGCAGGACCATCGCCGGTGTCTATGCGGTGGGCCGGCGCGTCACGCGCATCCGGCCTCCGGGCACCATCGGCAATGACAAGCCCGTCGTCAGCGTGGCCGAACGCTGGATTTCGCCGGATCTGAAGATTATGCTCGAAACTACGCTCGACGATCCGCGCGAGAAGCAGGTGCGGCTCGTCACCCAGTTAGACCGCAGCGCCCCCGATCCGAGCGTCTTCGCAATCCCGGCGGACTTTACCGTCAAAGACGTGGACATAACACAGCAGGCGCAGAAATAGCTGTCGCGCATCCGGAAGCACCACAGCCCAGTCGGCGCCTCTAAGCTGATTCCGGCGGCCTGGCATGTTCAAAGCGCTGCCGCCGCCGTTCCCACTCGTCCGAAGCGAAAAAGTGCGGGCCCACCTCGATCAGCCGCGGAATCATCTTGAACACCGCAATCCGGTTCCACGGCCGGCCATCGCGCATCCGGAGGCCCTTTTCGTTCAGGCTGCTCACGATGACCGAGTAGGAGAAGTCCTGCGCCAGCATCTCCATCATCTCCATCAGCACCTGGTGTTCTGTCGGATCGGCCTCCAGCCGCGCGCAGTCGTCTGAGATACGCAACCCGTACGGAATCTCTTCGTCGAAGACACCCTCCACCGGTGCTTCCCCATCAGGCAGCTCGCGCCGCCATTCGATCGACACCATCTTCCATCCAGCCGCCGTCCGCTGCCGGATAATCTCAGGGCTGAATGGGCCGGAGATGACATCCCGCATCCGTTCAAAGTACGCCATGTCTTGCCTCCGCAGATTCTGATCCGTTCAGGGCAATTTCCGTGCCAGCGCTTCGATTCGCTCCTTCGTCACCAACTCGCTCAGCGGCAAGTGCCTGTCTGCGCGTCTCCCGTCCGTAGACAGCAGGCCTGCGTCCATTTTTGCGAAGCACCGTCCATTTCTGAACAGCGCAGCCGCGGCATCAGTGAGGCGGTGCCGCGCCGCGCTACCACACAGGGTGGCCGCTTCGCCCCGGCACCAAGGTAATGCCTATGCCGACCGGTTGTGCTATTTCATCCCCGGAAAGCGGAGGCTACAATCGCAGCAACTTACATATCTCAAAAGGACAGTTCCTCAGGGAATGATTGATTATTATGAGTTCCTGCAAATTAGCCCCAATGCGGATGTAGAGACGATTCATCGCGTCTATCGCTTTCTCGCCGCGCGCCTGCATCCGGACAATCCCGAATCTGGCGATGCGGAGATGTTTCTCCTGCTCAAGACCGCCTACGACGTCTTGTCGCACCCGGAGAGCCGCGCCGAATATGACGGACGGCGCAAGAAGCAGCCCTATACGCCGGTGCCTCTTTCCACTTCGGTCGATTTTATGGACAGCCTGGAAGGTGAGTTGAACCGCCGCCTGGCTGTTCTCGCCGTTCTCTATCACCGGCGCCGCACCAGTCCCCATATGCCCGAGGTGCCGCTGGCGGAAATCGAGCTGCGCATGGGCTTTCCCCGCGACTATCTCGATTTCACCACCTGGTATCTGGTGAAGAAGGGCTACGTAACCCGCGCCGACAATGCGGAGTTCACGCTGACCGCCGAGGGCGTCGACTTCGTCGAGGCGCAGCGTGCGCAGTTCCCGGTGCTGAATAAAATGCTCACCAGCGGCCCCGGCTCGCCAAGCCCCGAAACCTCGCGCCCCTCCGAGCGCCCGGGCGGCTTCGTACAGCCGATCTCTTCGCCGCCCGCCGCACGGCGCTCCACCGACCCGCCCCTCGGCAGGTCGGGCGGTGAAGGAGCAGCGGCAGCCCGCCGCACGGACAGGTCGGAGCTTTGCGTCGCCACCATCGATCGCCGGCTGACTCAGCCCGACCGGCGTTCCAAGCCCCGTGGACGTCGATCCGATGATTAAGCCTATTCGCGCACTGTAATCCCGAGCGCCTTCATCTTGCGGTACAGATGGCTGCGCTCCAGGCCCAGCAGCTCCGCCGCGTGGCTGATGTTGTTCCGCGCCTCTTCAATCTTCTTCTGGATGTACTCGCGCTCGTACGCGTCGCGCGCCTGTTGCAGCGAAGAGAACTCCTCGGTGGAGCGCGTGCCGGCTTTATGCGTCAGCGGCGGCAGGTGCTTGCGCTCGATCCGCAGCACCCGCGGATTCAGAATCAGCACCCGCTCGATCACGTTCTTCAATTCGCGCACATTGCCCGGCCAGTGATAGGCACCCAGCGTCGACAGCGCCTCTTCGCTTACCTCCATGCGCGGGCGTCCGTACTGGCGGCCGAACTCAGCAAGAAACTCACGCACCAGTGGCGGAATATCCTGCTTACGCTCGCGCAGCGGCGGCACGAAGAAGGGAACCACGTTGAGCCGATAGAACAGGTCCTCGCGAAAGTTGCCCTTGGCAATCTCTTCTTCAAGATCCTTGTTTGTTGAGGCGATCAGCCGCACATCCACGCGCAAAGGCTGAGTCCCGCCCACCGGCGTAAACAGTTGCTCGTCCAGCGCGCTCAAAACCTTGGCCTGCGTCTTCAGGCTCATATCGCCCACTTCATCCAGGAACAGTGTGCCGGAGTCCGCCCGTTCCAGAGTTCCCCGCTGCTCGGCGGGTCGGCCTGCCTGCGCGCCGTGGCGATAGCCGAACAGCTCGGCTTCAATATGCGCCTCGGGAATCGCCGCGCAGTTCAGCTCGACAAACACGCGGTCGCGGCGCAGGCTCTCCGCGTGAATGGCGCGCGCAATCAGCTCCTTGCCCGTGCCCGACTCGCCATAGATCAGCACGCGGCCATTTGTGGGCGCCATCAGCCGGATCTGCTGCCGCAGCGCCTTCACCGGCACGCTTTCGCCCGTGAGCACCGACCCCACGTTGAACTGCCGCTTGAACTCCGTGTTCTCCATGCGGAGCCTGCGCGCTTCTACGGCGTTCTTCAGCACGATCAGCGTGCGCTCAAGGGAAAGCGGCTTTTCGAGAAAGTCGTAAGCTCCCAGCTTGGTGGCCTTCACGGCTGTCTCAATGGTGCCGTGGCCGCTGATGATCACTACCTCCGGCCGCCCCTCGGCAGCCTGCTGGCGTATCTCCGCCAGCACATCCAGGCCATCGCGGTCGGGCAGCCAGATGTCGAGAAGCACCACGTCATACGGCGCGTCCTGCAGCATAAGAACGGCTTCGCCCGCCGTGGCCGCACAGGCTACGCCGTATCCCTCTTCGTGCAGAATCTCTTCCAGTGAGTTGCGTATCTCTGCTTCGTCATCCACCACCAGGATGTGATTCATCAGGGCAGCCCCTTCACAACCGTTTCTGTGCTGCCCTCTGCGGTGGGCGCGCTTTCTATTGTCACAGTTCCCGCATCCGCCAGGGGCAAACGCACCAGAAAGCAGGCGCCCTTCGGGCTGTTCGACTCGGCGCGAATCGAGCCGCCGTGTTCCTGCACAATCTTCGCCGCAATCGAGAGCCCCAGCCCAGTGCCGCGATGCTTGGTCGAATAGAAGGGAAGAAAGAGCCGCTCCCGGATCTCATCGGTCAGCCCATGGCCCGTGTCGGAAACGGCAACTTCCACAGCGGTTCCGTCTTCGATGAGTGATGTATGGATCCCCAGCACGCGCAGCAGGCTGCCCTGCATGGCCTCGGCTGCATTGTCAATAAGATTCGCCAGCGCCCGCCGTATCGCCTCCGGGTCCGCGACCACCAGCGGCAGATGCGGTTCCAGATCGCGCTGCACCGTAATGCCCTGCAGCCTGCCGGCGAACAGCGCCAGGGCAGCCTCGGCAACCTGGTTCAGATCGCAGGCCCGCGGCTGCGGCGCCGGGAACTGCGCCAGAGCCGAGAACTGGTCCACCAGCGTGCGCAGCGTTCCCACGCACCCTAGAATCACTTCGCTGCACTTGCGAATGATGTTGGGCGAATCCAGCTGGCCGCGATCGAGATGCCTCCCGATCCGCTCGGCTGACAGCGCGATCGGCGTCAGCGGATTCTTGATCTCGTGCGCCACCCGTTGCGCTACTTCCTTCCACGCCAGTTGCCGTTGCGCGCGCAGCAGCTCAGTTGTGTCTTCAATTACCAGCACGCTTCCCGCTTCTCCGTTCGCCAGCTCGAGCCGTGCGCTCGTAATCGCCAGATGATTCGTGCGCCCGCGCCCATGGAACTCCGTCTCCGTGGACGCAGCGCCCATGCGATGCCCGCGCCGGATCACGCCCGCCAGATCGTCGAGGCACTCCTGCGGCACCAGCGTCTCGATCTTTTCGCCGGTAAACTTTCCGTCCTCGCGCAGGCCCATCAGCGCGGCAAAGGCGCGATTCGACTGCAACACCGTACCCGACCCGTTCAGCGTGACCACGCCCGACGGAATCGTCTCGACGATGGTCTCCAGTTCGCGCCGCCGCTCCTCGATCGCCTGGTTGGCTTCGGTCAGCTGCGCCGACGACCTCTCCGCGAGCTTGCGGCTGGCCTCGAGATCCGAGGCCATGTGATTGAACGAGCGCACCAGGTCGCCCATCTCGCCGCTCACCACCGTCTCCACGCGCTGCTCGTATTGGCCCGCGGCAATCTGATCCATCGCATTGCCGAGCGCCTCCACCGGCCGTGTGATCTGCTTCGACAGGAACAGCGCCAGCCAGACGCTCGAGAAGAACACGAAGACCGTGATCAGCAGCAGCATCAGAAAGTAAGTTGTCCGCAACCGATTGCGGGTGCGGAAAAGCCGCCAGTACTCGGTGGCGCTGGCCCGGATCTGCGTAGCGGTCTGGCTCAGCCCCTGCGGCATCGGCAACGCAACCACCACGGCTTTGCCCGATCCGGTGACGGCCATGCCGAGCGCAAACTCTTCGCCCGCAATCTGGGCGATCGGTTCATCTGCACGTTGCGCGGCCCGTAGCAGCGCGCTTGAGAGCGGCCCGCGTAGAGTTACCGGAGCACTCGGCTGCTCCTGGTCAAACCACGCCACCAATGTGGCCGCGCTTGATTCAGCCGGTGCCTGGAAGCTGGCCAGCAGGTGCGAATCCTTGTCGAAGACCATCGCAAAGCCGCCCGAAAGCGTGATGCGGTGTGAGGTCAGTACGTCCTGGAGCTGCGGCAGGTCCTGATCCGGCGCGCCCGAATAGGCAATCGACGCGGCCTCGACCCGGGCGTTGCTCGTGACGTATTGCGCAAGCTGCTGCACCACCCGCGAGGAATCTTCACGCAACTCGGAGGTATTGGGCGAAAACCAGCGATCGATCGACCGGTTCATCAGCTGAAAGCTGAACAGGAACATGAAGACGGCGGGCGAAAGAGCGATCAGTCCTGCGCCCACCACCATGCGTGTACGCAGCCGCGCCCCGAGCGCACTGCTGCTCTGGTCGGCGTAGAGCTTCAGGATGTTCCTGAGCAGCAGCATCAGCAGCAGCAACAGCAGCAGGAACACAAGGAACGTGAGCGCCGTAAAAGCCAGCGTCTCTCCCGACGTCTCTGGATTGAGGAAATTGAGGACGCGAACGTTCGACGTGTTGAAGGCGTTGAGCGCGCCCAGCAGCCCGAGAATGAGCAGCACGCCCACGGCAAGAAATGCCACGGAGCGTCGCCGCGGCTCGCTCAGGAAACGCATGCGGCGATTATACGGCGAAAACCGGCATCTCGTGCCCGCATTCGACCCTCGCGCGAGGGCCGAATGCCTGGCTTTCCGTCGTTAGACTTGAGAGCAATCGAGCGGGCTCAGGATCAGGTTCGTAATGTTGCTCACAATCGGATCGAATGCGAACCGCGGGTCTGCCTGCAGCTTCTTCCAGTCCGGATCATTGCGGAAAGCATTCCATCCCGCGTCGAGAGCCGCGTCGTCCGCAAAGCTGAGCATGTAGGTCAGGTTCGGCATGCGCGACCCAATCAGCGTGTCGCCGAAGAACACCGGCTGGCAGCCCGCCTTCACAAAAAAGTTGAACTCGCCGGAGTGAAACATCTCCACCTTGCGCTGATGGTCGCGGTGCGAGGGGCTCTCATAGGTGCGCATCTGGAAAATCCGCTTGCTCTTGCTGGCCGCGCCAGGGGGTGGCGTGAGCTTGGGCCAGCCGGCAAAAGCCTCGAGCAGCGAAGCCTCCACGCGCTGAAACGCGGGCGCGGCCGCCGTGGCATTCCAGAACGGCGCTGCCGTTTCCAGGAATTCCTGATCCTCGCCGAGCTTCAGGTCCACGGTCGCGAGTGATTCCACTGCAGGGCCGGGAATGATCAGATAGTAGGTTGGCGTCTCCGGCCCGAAGTCAAGCCGGAGCGCACCCACCGGCCCCATGCCCATCTTCGTCAGCGCCGGAATCAGAGCGTGCGCAAAGTAGTTCTCCGTCAGCTTCAGCTGCGGCCCGCTCATCAGGCTGTAGCGGCGAATCTGATAGAACTCGCGCGCGCGCGTTGCAGGAGCCTGCGCGGAAACATCTCCGGCAAGCGCCAGGGCGGAAGTGGCAAGTGATGCAGTAAGAAATTGGCGGCGTTGCAAAAGTCCCTCCCTTGTAGCGGGACCATTGTAAGTGACCCGGCCCGCGCCATTTCTCAGCGTGCGATACTCGCACCCCTGCGCCGCCCGATGCCCGACCCTACCCGCATTCTGTTCGGCTAGGGTGGAAGACCACAACTCTCTCCGTGCTCCATCCTGTCGCCTTTTTTCTGGCGACAGGGTGAGAAAGCACAAACCCAACCCAGCCTCTCCCAACCAGGCACGAAAAAGGGTGCCCCATCCTTGCGGCGTCTTTGTTTTTGCCGCACGGGTGGGAAAGCAGGAATCTCGACCCGCCACGAAGGCGGGTGCCCCACCCTTCGCCGATTCGCGACTTTTGCGAATCGGCGAAGATGGCATATTTATCTACAGCTTTTTATTGCGGTTCACTCACCGACCACTAGGGTGGATTAGCCGACCACCTTCTCCACTGCCGTCCAGGCGCGCTGCTGGCTTTCCGCCACCCCACGATGGGTAAGCGACCCCATCCACGTATTCAGCCCTTCGGCCAGTCCCGCATCCTGCTGGATGGCATCGCGTGCGCCCAGGTTCGCGAGCCGCAGTACATAGGGAAATGTCGAATTCGTCAGCGCCAGTGTCGACGTGTGCGGCACCGCCCCCGGCATATTGGTCACGCAGTAGTGCACCACGCCGTCCACCGTATAGCTGGGGTTGGAGTGCGATGTCGGCCGCGCCGTCTCCACGCATCCCCCCTGGTCGATCGCCACATCCACAATTACCGCGCCCGGTTTCATCTGGCTCACCATCGCCCGCGTCACGAGCTTCGGAGCTGTCGCTCCAGGAATCAGCACGCCGCCGATCACCAGGTCCGCCTCGCGCGTGGCCTGCGCAATGTTGTAGCTGTTCGATGCCAGCGTATAGAGCCGTCCGCCAAAAATGTCCTCAAGCTCGCGCAGCCGGGTCAGATTCATGTCGATCAGCGTAGTCTTCGCGCCGAATCCCAGCGCGATGCGCGCCGCATTGGTGCCCACAATGCCGCCGCCCAGGATCGTCACATGAGCCGGCGGCACACCGGGCACGCCGCCCAGCAAAATGCCGCGCCCGCCGCGCTCCTTTTCGAGATAGCTCGCGCCGACCTGTACGCTCATGCGCCCCGCGACTTCGCTCATCGGCATAAGCAGCGGCAGCGTGCCGCGGCGGTCACGCACCGTCTCATACGCGATGCCGATCACTTTGGCCTCGAGCAGTTTGTTAGTCAACGCAGGCAGCGGAGCCAGGTGCAGATACGTAAACAGCACCAGCCCTTCGCGGAAAAAGACATACTCGCTCTCGACAGGCTCTTTGACCTTGACAACCATCTCGGCCTTACCCCAGACGTAGCCCGCCTCGCCCACCATCTCGCCGCCCGCGTTCTGGTATTCATCGTCGGGAAATCCCGAAAGCGCGCCCGCCTGTGTCTCCACCAGCACTTTGTGGCCGGCCTCGGTGAGGGCCTTCACGCCCGCAGGCGTCACCCCCACCCGCGCCTCGTTGTCCTTAATCTCCTTGGGGACGCCGATGATCATCGTCTGCTCCTTGCCAACCTGCTCCGTCTGGTTTGGATGCTCACCGGCGGCACAGGACTCTTTCAAACTGGACGAACTGCAGAGGCTCTCTAAGCCATCTGTTCCCGCGCCTCTCGCCAAAGGTCGATGACGCCGTCCTGCGCATAGCGATCAATCTCGGCCAGTTCCGCATCCGAAAATTCGAGCTTCTTCAGCGCGTCGAGCGAATTGTCAAGCTGCTCCACATTGCGCGCGCCAATCAACGCCGAGGTCACGCGCCGGTCGCGCAACACCCACGCGATCGCCAACTGCGCCAGAGACTGACCGCGGCCCTGCGCAATCTCGTGCAGCGCGCGTACGCGTTTCAAATTGTCTTCACTCAAAAATTGCTTCAGCAGCGACGAATTCTGCGCCGCCGCGCGTGAGTTTCCGGGAATGCCCTTCAAATACTTATCGCTCAGCAGGCCCTGCGCCAGCGGTGAGAACGCGATGCAGCCCACGCCCAGCTCATCGAGCGTCGCCAGCAGCCCTCTCTCGATCCACCGGTTCAGCATCGAGTACGAGGGCTGATGAATCAGCAGCGGCACACCCATGCTCTTCAAAATCTGCGCAGCTTCGCGCGTTCGCTCGGGGCTGTACGACGAGATGCCCACATAGAGCGCCTTCCCCTGAAACACAGCCGTCGCGAGCGCGCCCATCGTCTCTTCGAGCGGGCAATTTTCCCACGGGCGATGCGCATAGAAGATGTCCACGTATTCGAGTCCCATGCGCTTGAGGCTGTCATCGAGCGACGCCAGCAGATATTTGCGCGAGCCGCCAATGCCGTAAGGCCCCGGCCACATATCCCATCCCGCCTTGGTCGAGATCACCAGCTCGTTGCGCAGCCCGCCAAAGTCCTTGCGCAGGATCACTCCAAAGTTCTCCTCGGCCGAACCATACGGCGGCCCATAGTTATTCGCTAGGTCGAAGTGCGTAACTCCGCGATCGAAGGCGCGGCGAATCACAGCGCGGCCGGTCTCAAAAACATCCGCGCCGCCAAAGTTCTGCCAAAGCCCCAGCGAGACCGGCGGCAACACAAGCCCGAATCGCCCACAGCGGCGGAAGGTAGCGTGATCATAGCGTGCGGCGTTCGGAACGTAAGCGGTCTCCATAGCTCTCCTTTACTGCTGAACTCTCTTTACCCAGTAGCCCGGGCGGCGCTTTGTATGGGCGATCGCAACGATCTGAATATCGAAGAGGCGTTCGCGGAAGATAATACAGAACGGGAACCGATTGAGAAGTATACGGCGCGTACCGTGCAGATAGGGAGGGCGTCTCCGGAGCTTCGCGCAGTCGCGCAAGAGCAGTCTTGAGTTCATCAGCGAAATCCAAAGCCACCACTCGACTTCGACTCCAATACCAATCAATTGTTTCGCGGGATTCGATTTTGGATGCAGGGTGATACTCGAGCGGCTTCATGCCTTCCGCTTGCTTGTGATAGGGGCATCCAGATCGGCCAGAAACTCCTCATGCGAAGTCATCTTTACTGCGCCTGAATCGATCTCATCGACGCGACGCCCAATCTCTGTGTCCCATGCGGATTCCACTGCAGCGGCAGAGCCGCCCTCGCCGTCGATCAGGAGGCGCTCGGCGAGCCACTCTCTCTCGTCTGGAGGAAGCTGCCGGGCTTCATCGAGGAGTCTTTGCGCGTCTGGACTCATGGCAGAATTGTAGCGCGAATCATCTGGAGGTAGGCGCATGCCGCATAGAGCAGCTCTGTCCTTGCTAGACGAATACGACCTCCTGGGCTTAGACAAGAGGCTCTTCAAAGACAAGCTTCACCCTCTGGGCGACAGCTTCAATGGTTTTTACCGATTCTGCTCGATGGTCAATTCATTCAAACCATTGCAGTGCAACCAGCTCCTCTACCACCGCTTGAGCTTTATCCTGACCGAAATCCGCAATGCTGCGCCAAGAGATCAACAATCTCTCGACAAGCTGATTGAGCGGTCCTGGAGCGAGATTCCTTGCAGTCGGTACCCCAAGTGCCAGGGGCATAGATTCGATCCAAATTGCGAGCACCGAAGGTAGCCGCCATCTACTCTGCATTATCAATCTGCGCCCGCTGCAGCCTGTCCGAGTAATCCACATACACCGCCTTCCACGTAGTGAAGAACTCCAGCGCGCCATTGCCTTCGCGGTGTCCGTTGCCCGTCTGCTTCACGCCGCCG
>Ga0335073_10010503_pt1 | contig 13011 bp, 9 predicted proteins | sample Lox_Sample_22_FD_207093 | JGI IMG/M metagenome (GOLD analysis project Ga0335073, IMG submission 207093) | Soil microbial communities from Loxahatchee National Wildlife Refuge, Florida, United States - Lox_Sample_2.2 | ecosystem: Environmental > Terrestrial > Soil > Wetlands | place: USA: Florida...
CGGGCGCGCTCAAAGCGGTCACCACCACATCGAGGCGGCCATCGCCGTTCAGGTCACCGACGGCCGATCCCCGGTGACGAGCGGGAGGCTGCGCGGTGAATCCCGCCTCCCCCGTATACGCCTGGAACTTCATGCCGCCCAGATTACGGAAGACCGAATTGGGCTGTTCGACATTGCCCCTCGAAAATCCCAGCGATTGCACGTGCCCGCGGGAGACGAAGAGGTCCTTCCACCCGTCGTTGTCGAAATCGGCGATGTTGGGCGAATATCCTCCCATGGGCGCGCTCAGTTTCCCCATGCCGCTCGCCGATGTGAGGTCGGCGAAGCGGAGCCTGCCGAGATTGCGAAAAATCGGAAACGTCTCGTAGGGAAGCGCCACGAATGCGATATCCGGAAATCCGTCGTTATCGAGATCGCGCGCGTCCACCCCCATTCCGGAAATGAACTGCCCTTCCGTGGTGAGTGCGACGTCGGCATCGAAGCCGATTTCTTCGAACTTACGGCCGCCTTTGTTGTGGAACAGGGAATTGTAGACCTTGTCGTTGGCGACGAAGATATCCATCCATCCATCGTTGTCGAAATCGGCGATCCCCAGGCCCATTCCTTTTCCGGGAACGGCGCGGATTCCGTACTCCTCCGAAGCGTCGCGGAAAGTGCCGTCGCCATTGTTCAGGAATAACTGATTCGGAGTAGCTTTATAGAATTTCGGATGGCAGTAATCCAGCTTCCCCGGCGCCGCTTCGCAGGCCGGCTCGGTCTTGATGTCCCAGCTCAGGTAATTCACCACGAACAAGTCGAGCAGGCCATCGTTATTGACGTCGAGCCACGCGCCCCCGACCGACCACAAGGGCCCATACTGCGGATCGGGTTTGCCGATGCCGGCCTTCCCGGTGACATCACTAAACGTGCCGTTGCCGTTGTTGTGGTAGAGATGATTTCCGTGGACGCCGCCGACGAAGATATCCTTGAACCCGTCGTTATCGTAATCGCCGATGGCGACGCCGGTATCGTAACCGGTTCCGGCGAGTCCGGCTTTCAACGTGACGTCGGTGAAATTGCCCCTGCCGTCGTTCTGGAAAAGGCGGTTGGCGTATTTCGGAGAAGTTTTCTGAAGGGTCTGGATGTCGGCGCCATTGGCGAAGAAGATATCCAGATGCCCGTCGTTGTTAAAGTCGAACAGCGCCATGCCGCCTTCCATGGTTTCCGGGGCATGACGCCGGCTGGTCTCGCAGCTATCGAGCCGGAAATCGACCGGCCGGTAAGTGAAATGAATGGGCGCGGGAGGACTCTGGCTGAACGCCGCGGCGCCCAGGGCGGCCGCGAAGGCGGCGGCGGTGCCAAGCACTCCCAACTCTCTGCGGGACATCGGGATTTAAACTCGATTGTACTCGACGATGGCGCTTGCCAAGGCTTCACCCCCGGTGCAGGCGCACCGCTGCATCCACCCGCGCCGCGCGCCACGAGGGAATCGCCGCCGCCAGGAACGCGAGAGCCAGCACGGCGGCCACCGCCGCGATGAGCGTGGCCGGATTGTGTGCCGCGATGCCGAACACCATCTCGCGCAGGAGGTTGACGGCGAACCATCCGCCCACCGCGCCCGCCGCCACCCCGGCCGCCGCCAGCCGCAGAGCATGGGAACTCGTCCAGCGCAGAATTCGCGCGGGCGAAGCGCCGAGCGCCAGCCGCAGCGCGATCTCCGGTTCGCGGCTGGTCACCCAGTAATTCAGCAATCCGTATATTCCCACCGCCGCCAGCAGCATCGCCAGCCCGGCGAATAACGTGAGCAGCAACGTGCTGAATCTCCGCCGCGCCAGGCCGGCGCCCAACGACGCTTCCATGGTCTCGAAATGCTGGAGCGGCAGGTTGCGGTCCAGGCCGGCCACGCGGGCACGGACCGCCGGCATCAATTTTGCCGGGTCCCCTGTGGCGCGGACCAGGATGGCCCAATCGCCGTGTTTCAACTGTTGCACCGATGGCAGATAGATTTCCGGATCGGGAGTCGAATCCCGGCCGTACTGGCGGACATCTCCCGCCACGCCGACGATTTCGAGCACGTCGCCCTGCTGATATGGACCGCCAAACTTGAGTTGCCGACCGATTGCCGGCTCGTGCGGCCACCAGGTGCGCGCCAGCGTCTCATTGATCACGGCGATTTTCGGGCCGTCCGCGCGATCGCTCTCGCGAAACTCGCGCCCCTGACGGAGGGGGATCCCCATCATGTGGAAATATCCAGGAGCGGCCCAATTCACGAGGGAAAGCGGCACCTGGTCGCGCGGCGGCAGGGGACGCCCGACCACTGAATAGAACCAATCGCCGCAATCCCCCATGGGCGGCGGGCAGTGGGCGGCGCTCACGTCCGCCACGCCGGGTATGCCTCGCAGATCGTGGTTCAGCGTGCGATAAAACTGCCGGATGGCCGTTTCACTGCCGTATGCCGTCTTCGGCAGATCGAGCGAGAACGAGAGCAGCCGTCCGGTGACGAAACCCGGATCGCTCGCCCGCGCCGCAGACAGGCTGCGCAGCAGCACGCCGGCGCCGAACGCCAGCACCAGCGTGATCGCCACCTCACCCACCACCAGCAGGCTTCGCAGCGCTTGCCGGCGCTTTCCACTGCCCGCCATCCGGGAACCTTCTTTTAATGTATCGGCGAGCTGGATGCGGCACGCCGCCAGCACCGGCGCGAGCCCGGCCGCGAGCCCCGCGGCGAGGGTGATGCCGCACGCGAACAGCAGCACTCGCCAGTCGAGCCGCGTCTCCGCGAGGCGCGGGATGGACGAGGGCGCTATTCGGAGCAGCGCGCGCAAGGCACCGAGCGCGAAGGCCAGCCCGGCCGCCCCTCCGGCAAGGGCCAGCACCACGTTTTCCGTGAGCAACTGCCGCACCAGCCGCAATTGCCCGGCGCCGATCGCCGTGCGCAGCGCCAGTTCAGCCGCGCGGGCGGTATTGCGCGCCACCAGGAGGCCGCCCACGTTGGCGCAGGCGATCAGTAAAATCAGCGCCGCCGCACCCATGAGCACGAGCATCGAAGTGCGCACGCCGCCGACGGTGTCGTCCGCGAGAAACGTGCCGAAACTGTGGTGATCGTTCTCCGTTCCGGGGTCCACCTCATCGAGATGGCGCATGATGGCGTCGAGATCGGCGCGCGCGGCAGCCAGGGTAACGCCCGATTGCAATCTCGCGAGCGCGCGGATCGATCCGTGCTGCGAGCGGTTGGACGGCTTGCCGAGCGCGCGGCCCAGCGACGAGTAGTAATCCACGCGCCACGGCGTCCACAATGGATCCGCAACTCCGACCACCTCAAAGGGCGTCCCATCCAGCGTCAGAAGGGCGCCGACAATGTGCGGGTCGCCGCCCAGTTGGGCGGACCAGAAGCGATGGCTCAAGACGATGGTGGCGGGCGCGCCGGGCCGATCGTCCTCCACGCCCAGAAGCCGGCCCATCAACGGCCGCAGGCCCACCAGCCCGAAGTAGCCCGATGTCACTTGCATTTCGCGAACCGTAATGGCGTCGCCGCGGCCGGTGAGGGTGCGGGTGGGCATCTCGAAGGCGGCCATGCCGTCGAAAGAATGATTCCCGCCACGCCAGTAGTTGAAGTTGCCCCAGGTCACGCTGAAGTCGGCCTTCGCGTTGGCCTCGCCCAGGATCACCAGCCGCTCCGCATCCGGGTAGGGAAGGGGCTTGAGCAAAACGGTGTTCACCACGCTGAAAATCGCCGTGTTCACGCCCACCCCGAGGGCGAAGGTCAGCGTCACTACCAACGAAAACGCGGGCGACCGGCGCATGGCACGGAAGCCGTAGCGGACGTCCTTCAGGAACGTTTCGAAAGCCGCAAAAGTCCATGCCTCGCGGGCCCGTTCCGTCACCATGGTGGCATTTCCGAAACGCCTGCGAGCGGCCGCCAGCGCCGCCTCCGGCGGCACGCCGCGCCGCGCGCAGGCTTCCGTTTCCATCTCGATCTGGCTGCGAACTTCCTCGGCCAGGCCGTTGTCGATTTCCGTACGCCCCGTCATCCAGGCGCGCAGTTTGCTCCACCACTCGCGCATCTCGCTATCCCTCCGGGCTGAGTACGCGGCTCATGGCTTCCACAAACCGCTGCCATTTGGACTGTTCCAGGGCTAACTGCCGGCGCCCGAGCGGCGTCAGCCGGTAATAGCGGGCGCGGCGCGCATTGGGCGACATCTTCCACTGCGCCGCAACCCACTTGCGCTGCAGCAGCCGCTGCAACGCGGGATAGAGCGACCCATTGTCCACCACGAATTCGCTTCCCGACTGCCGCTCCAGGAATTGGCCAATCCCATAGGCGTGGTTCGGCGCCGCCCGCAGACTGCGGAGAATCAGCACTTCCAGGGTGCCTTGCAGGAACTCCATCCGCTCGGATGGATCGTCTACCGTAGACATACTACCTATTAGTACGCCCGCGGCGCGGAAAAGTTGCGAAGATTGTGCGATCTGGCGCCACGGCGCGCAAGGCTGCGCGTCGAGCCGCCCGAAAGCCGGCCGCGGACACCGGTTGCCCGCCTGGCCTTTATTATTGGTAGCTGATCACTACCTTGGTGCCGCCGGACGCCGCCTGGTCTATCAGTTTCACTCCCGACATCGAGACCGAAACGTGCGTGATCTTGGCTCGTTGGTTCTTGTGCGCCAGGGTGTTGTCGTCGGCGCCCTTTTCGAAGACGCTCATCGGCGAAACCGACAAGCCCTTGCCATCGGCGCCGCTTTCCACCACGATGTCGCTCCCGGCGTAGGTCACCGCAATGGAACATCGCTGCCCGTTGCAGGCGATGGTCTGGTTCTTCCCGCCGATCGTGACCACCACATTGGTGATCGATCCAGCGGCGTTGGGGTGCGACTTCAGATCGCCGCTGCCGGTGAACTCCTTCCACGGAACGGCCGACTGGATCGTCAGCGACCCATCCAAAATGATGATGGGTGTGTCGCCGCTCGCCCATCCGCGCTCTCCCGCCAGCGACAGGAGCGCCAGAACGACCCCCGCCGTGAAGGCAATCTGTTTTCTAACCATTTTTTCTCCGTTACAGGAGCGGCCTATCGCGCGGCTGGCAACTTGGCCAATTGCTTCTCGCGGTCCTGGATATCGGGCCGGTCCTCGTATGTTTTGTAGCTATCAGAGTCCCACTTCTGAGCCAGAGCCGCAAGGGTCCCGGTCGCTTTTTGAGCGCTTTGCTGCGATTTTTCCACTTCTCCCAGCGCCCTTTCCGCTTCCGCTCCTACCAACCCGCTTCTCCACTCCGCCTCCAGATTACCCGCGCCGGCAGACCATTGCTGTACGGCAAACGCCGTATCGCGGGCCATTCTCGCCTCACCTGTCGCGAGAAGGCCCTCCGCATACGCCAGCCGGGTGTTCGCCGCGAGCAGCGCCGAAGCGCCCTTTTCCGCTACTTTGACGGCTTCCGCCAGCGTGGACAGCCCGTCCTGCCGGCTGCCCGACGCCATCTGCGCTTCCCCCAGCGTGCACTTCGCCGCCACCATCAGGTCGGGATCCAGATTCGGCTGCGCCAGTACCTGCCGGGCGAAATCCAGCGCCGCCCGGAAATCGCGCTGGCTGAGCGCCATTTCGGCGCGCGCCTCCTCGCTCAATGCCGCCACCGCGCGCGACGGGCTGGGACCGGCGTCGGCCAGCGCCTGGCGCGCCTCCGCATAGCGCCCCAGCCGCCAGTAAATTTCCGAGGCATCCACGAGATCGTATTGCGCATTCAACTGGTCGCCCGTTTTGCGCGCCGCGTCGTAGGCCCGCCGGTAGGCGGACAGCGCCTCCGGCCAGCGGCCCTGCGCCATCAGCACCGTCCCGCTGCCCTGCTCCGCCATCGCCACCTGCGACGCGTCATCCATCTGCTTTCCCATCTCCGCCTGCTGCTGGAAGGACTGGAGCGCTGCCGCGTAATCCCCCTTCTGGCGCTGCGCACGCGCCAGCAGCAGCAGCGCGTTGGCCGCTTCCCGCTGATATCCGCCGCGCCGGTACCACTCGAGCGCCTGCCCGACTTCGCTGATTCCCTCTTCCACGCTGCCGTACTTCAGCGCCAGGCTGCCGAGCGAAAATAGCGCCCGCGCCTGGTTCCGCTCCGAGTGGAAACGGCGCGCGTACTCCAGGCTCTGCTCGTACGCCTTGCGCGCCTCGCCGGCCTCGCCGCGCAGGTAGTAGGTATTTCCCACGTCCACCAGCCCGCGCGCGGTGAGGTTTTCAAGCCCGTTGGCCCGCGCCATCTCCAGCGCTTTGGCGGCATCCGCCTGGGCCTGCTGGTAATCGCCCGCCCCACGATTTTCGGTGGCGCTGGCGAGCAGCAGCACCTGGATCTGCTGCGAGAGGCTTCCGATATCGCTCGAAAGTTTCAGCGCCTGCTCCAGGTACTCGCGCGCCTCGCTGAAATTCGCCATGCGGCTGGCCAACACCGCGCGCTCGTACAGCACTTCCACCACTCCCTCGGGATTGCTCAGATTGCGGTAGAGCTGCCCGGCCTGGTCGAAGGCCTGTGCCGCCCGGTCCGGTTGCAGTTGCCGTCCATAAAGGATGCCGAGACGCAGCCACGCGGCCGGATTCTGCGATTGCCGCCGGGTCGCCTGGCGGTAAGCTTCGGTTGCGTCGGCGGTCTTCTGTTGTTTCTCGTAGGCCCGGCCCAGATCGAGGTAAGCGTTCGCCTTTTCGTCCGCGCCCGCCCGCGCCAGCAGATCGCGATAGAGTGACGCCGCGCCCGCGAAATCCCCGGTGAGCGTCAATTGCAGCGCGCGCAGATAGACGCGTTCGGCCCGGGTAAGCTGTCCGGTCGCTCCCGGCGGCGCGGCGCGGAGCATCTCCTCGCGCGCTTTGTCCGTGAGGTCGAGTTCGGCATAGGCTTCCGCCAGACGGGCGTGCGCCATGGCGAATTGCGGATCTTTCGCCACCGCCTGTTCGAGCGCCTTGCTCGCCTTATAATAGGTGCCGTCGCGCAGCGCCGCGACGCCTTCGGTGTACCAGCGCGCGGCCTCCGGCGAAGCGCGATAACCGCGGTCGGAGAGCAGCCACCATCCCGCGCCGAGCGCCGCCAGCAGCAAAAACAAAGTTACCGCCGCGGTGGTCCGCCGTTGCCTCGATGGCCAGCTCAAAGTGCGCAGCGTGTGCCACAGGGCCGGCGTTCGCGGCGCGGAAACCTGGCCTGGCGAGAGCAGGATTTCGGTTTCTTCCGTGTCCGGCTGCGCCATTCCCGCTCGAGCCGCCCGCAAGTCGGCCAACATTTCGAGCGCGGTCTGATAGCGCGCTTCGGGATCTTTCGCCAGCGCCTTCGCCACCACCGCATCGAGCGCCGCCGGCACGCGCGCATTCACACCCGAGGGCGCCGGCGGATCCACATGCAGCACCGCCGCCAGAATCTCCACCGAATTGGCGCCCGCGAACGCCCGCCGCGCAGTGAGGCATTCGTACAGCACGGCGCCAAGCGCGAACAGATCGCTGCGCGGCGCGAGCGGCGCTTCCCGCGCCTGCTCCGGCGACATGTACGCCGGCGTCCCCAGCACCACGCCTTCGGCGGTCGCCGAAGTGGCGACCGTCTCGCTGTCCTCGGTAGTCTGAGTGGACTCGCGGTAGGCTTTCGCCAGCCCGAAATCCAGCACCTTCACTTGCCCCTGCTCGTTGATTACGATATTGGACGGTTTGATATCGCGATGGACAATCCCGCTACGATGCGCCTCGGCGAGCGCTTCCGCCGTCTCCTCGGCGATGCGCACGGCTTGCAGCACGGAGACGCCGCCGCGCGCCAGGCGATGTGCGAGGTCTTCGCCGGAGACCAATTCCATGACCAGGAACGGCTGGCCGTCGGCCGTCTCGCCGTAGTCGTAAATGCGGGCGATGTGGGGGTGATTGAGCGCGGAAGCGGCGCGCGCCTCGCGCAGGAAACGCGCGCGGTAGGCGGCATTTTCCGGCGCCGCGCTCGAAAACTTGATGGCCACGCGGCGCTCGAGGTGCAAGTCCTCGGCGAGGTAGACGATGCCCATGCCCCCATGCCCCAGCTTGCCGACGATGCGGTAATGCGATACGGTCTGGCCGATCATTTGCGGTGAAAACTATTGTCCGCCAACGGGATCGGGAAGGGCAAGGCGAGGCGGGGTGCGGCGGATTTGGGTGGGTCGTAGCGATCTCAAACGCATAAAGAAGTCCCAAAAACGGAATGACGATGGACGACAACAACGGCTATGGCCCGCAGCCGTTCGCCAGCGCGACCTACACGCCGGCGGGGCAACTAAACACGCTCTCCTGGGGACAGTGGACGGAGACCGACACGTACAACAGCCTGAACCAGCTCACCAATCAAAGCATCCCCAACATCTTCGAGGGAAACGCCAACTTCGGCCTGTCGTACAACTATTCGTCCACGCAGAACAATGGCAGGATCGTAAGCTCGTCGGACGCCTACACCGGGGAGAACACAAGCTACACGTATGACGTCGTCCTGCCGGGCAAAAATCCACTCAGCGATACTACAACAAGTCTCGCGGCCATGGGCCTTTCGGTGGGAGTCGCTTGTGCGCTTTCCAACGTGGCGGGAGGTGTGCGACGGGGAATCGCCTTGATGGGCGCGGGTGCAGTCCTCGTCGCGCTCGCGGTCTTCACTGTACGGCTGATCGGATTCTGGCATGACGGCCACGGTGCGCAGTCCTTCGGCAGCGCCACCTATACCGCGGCGGGCAAATCTACCAGCTATCGTGGGGATCGTTCGCGGAGACCGACACGTACAACAGCTTGAATCAGCTCACTAATCAGACGATTGGCGGCGCCCTGAACATGACGTACAACTATTCGGCGACGCAGAACAACGGCCGGATCGCCAGCTCGCAGGACGCCATTACCGGGGAGAACACCACCTACAGCTACGATGCGCTGAACCGGCTGACAGCGGCATCGAACTCATTGTGGAATCAGAGCTACACCTACGACGGATTCGGAAATCTGCTGACGAAATCGCAGGCGGGCGGTTCGCCCAACCCGTCGCCGGCGGTGAGCCTTGGCTACAACGCGAACAATCAAGTGACCAACTCGGGCTATACCTATGACGGCAACGGAAATCTGCAATGCAGCGGCAGCTACAGCAACTGCGCCACCTACAACGTGGAGAACCGGGTGGTATATTCCGGCGCCTACGGTTCGCAGACGGTTTACGCCTACGACCCGTGGGGTAAACGCGTGATGGTGAACACCGGCGGCGACAGCGGCACCTACACGTGGACGTTTTACGGGATCACGGGACAACCGCTGGCGATACTGCAGTGCGACGCATCGAGTTTTCCGTCCAACCCGACTTGCGCGATCGTGGGCCAGAACGTGTATTTTGGAAAGAGGATGATCGTTTCGGGCGGCGTGAACGTGGTGACCGACCGGCTGGGAACCATTCGAGCGAACTCGCAAGGGGAATCTTTCGCGTACTATCCCTACGGCGACGAGAGGACGAACACGGTGGACAGCCGGCCGAAATTCGGGACGTACTTCCGGGATGCGGTCGGGCAGGATTACGCGGACCAGCGATACTACAACGCGGGCATGGGGAGGTTCTGGAGTGTGGACCCGGGCGGGATTCGGACCGCAGTACCGAGTCGGCCGTCGAGTTGGAATCGGTATGCGTATACGGAGGGCGATCCCGTAAATGCAGTAGACCCTCAGGGCACTAACTTGGTCTTTGTCGGGACAAGTTGGTGTTGGGTCGGGGGTGCCGAGACCGGCGGCTGGTATGACTGTGATCTGTACTCGTCGGAAGGCGCCGGTGGCGGAGGGATCGGTGATGGAGACGACACTGGCGGCGGTGCGAGCGACGACGTCTCCAAACAGTATAGCGAGAGCGTTGACTGTAACAAGACCCCTGGGCAGATAATCTCCGACATGGAATCTAACTTTGCCGGCTTTGCGAATTACAGCGGACCTTCGGGCCGGCGGGTCTGCCTCTTGCGGCTGCGTCCGTCTTCTTCACGGGGTCCGTCGCGCTCGGATCGACGATCAGCATCACGAATGTCAACACTTTCCTCAACCCACTGTCGTCTGTTGGTATAGGCATCAACGTTCAGAGCGTAGCCGTCAAGGTCACGTCAGTCACCTCGAACAGTTTCACATTCACAACGCTTCCGGGCCACGTACTGTATCCGGCCACCATTACGTTTGCGGCAACTGCGGAAAACAGTGGTCAACTCGGTTTCTCGATCACGGTAAATGGGGACTTCTCAAACTTCGGCAATGCCGCACTGTATTATGCCGGAGGGTCTAATCTTGAAAATAATATTTGGAACAACGTCCTCGGGAACGTCAAAATTGATTGCTCGCACTGAGCCTTCGAGCGCTATACCGCCGGGAGCAGTGCGGCCCCATAGGAGACCGCGATGTTCAACGACCCAAAGCTGTCTATCCTGTTTGTTATTGCGGAAATTCTACTGGGAGGCCTAGTTGGCGTCGGCGCCGCGGCAGTGGCGCGTCGGGGGCGCATTGCCGGGGCGACGGCACTTCGCGCCGCCCTGCAGGGTGGCGCCGGGCTAGTGCTGGTCGCGATGCTGGCCGGCTGGGCCCAGGCGCACTCCGCCTTTCACAATGGGACCCGATCGGCTGTGGGCGCTGCTGGCGAGGACCTGCGCCTCCGGAATTGGGTCGCGGAGCATGAAATACTGCTCGGCCTTGGCGCAAGCGCACTCGGCGGGTTACTGGCGGGTGGCCGCCTGCGAGCGCGATAGCAAGGATGCCGAAGGACTACGCGGACCAGCGATACTACAACTCCGGCATGGGCAGATTCTGGTCGCCGGATGGCAGAGAGGGTGACACGTCACCCCGGAGCGGGTGCTGTAAGTTACCGGCGCCGGGGACCGGCTGGTAATCGTGAAGCGCAGAGGGACCTCATGGCCGGCTCATCATCCGAGGGACGGACAGGCCGGACGCGTTCGGTCGGGACCAAGATCACCGAAGGAGGCCAGCGCCGCCGGAAGCGGGAGAGTGGTGCCGACGCTTACATCTTTGGCTGAAACAGCGCGATCACCGCGCCGGTAGGGTCCTGCAGAATGCTGAAGATCCCGACATTCGGAATATCGATAGCGTCTTGCAGAATCGTCGCGCCGAGGGACTTCGCCTTGTCCGTGGAGGCGCGGATGTTGTCGACGCCCACATACGACAGCCACATGGATGGCGCGCCGGGGACGGGATGCTTCATCATTCCGCCAACGGTTTTGTCTCCCTGTTTGATTACCGTGTACGTGCCCATGGCGCCCATAGGCATGTCCTCCAACGTCCAATCGAAAAGCTGCCCGTAAAAGGTACGCGCCTTTTCCGGGTCGGTCGTGTTCAATTCCTGATGTACGAATGCGTTCGGCATGTTTCCTCCTGGTTGATTATGACGGACGGGCCGGCGCGGGGTGATGAAATTTGTATGACCGACTTTCCACCGCCCGGCCGGCTCCCTCACCCTCCGAATCGTTTGACGCTCCTCTCCTTGGCGCGCGCCGCTTCCTCTTCGCGATTTCTGGCCGGCCCTTTGGTCTGGAGCGATTCAATCAGATCGGCTGAGATCCCCGCGATCCGGTCCACTGCCTCCAGGAACGCCGTCTCATTGGCCTTCGAAGGCTTGGTAAAGCCGCTGATCTTGCGCACGAATTGCAGCGAGGCGGCTCGCACTTCCTCTTCCGTCGCGGGCGGATCGAAGTTAAACAGCGGCTTGATATTCCGGCACATTCGCCCAAGATACCAAATACGGCATCTCACCCCTGCCCCGGCGTCCCCACTTCCAGCAGCAGCGGCCGCGTCTGCACCCCGCCCGCCGTCACCTGGATCGCTTGGGCGCCCGCCTTCAAGTCCGGCGGCACCACGATCCGCACCAGGTAAAGCCCCGGCGTGGTCAGCCCGGAGAACAGCACGCCCGCCGGCTCGCCGCCAACCGACGCCGTGACCCTCGCGGCCAGCGGGAACGCGCCGGCGAACACCGCGTTGGTGATGAAGTCCGCGGCAGTTTGCGTGGCGCCCAGCCCGATCATATATAAATCGATGGTGTCGCCGGGATAAACGGGGCGCACCACGCGCGGATCGATGGCGCTGTTGCCCACCAGCGTCGCCGTGCCCTCGAGCGCCGCCGTCACCCAATACTCGCTGCCGTCCGCGTTCGGCAGAGCGTAGATGGCGGGCTTGGTCGCCTGGGCGGTCGCCGCGAACGAACTGCTGTTTACGCCGTCCAACTGCACCACCACTTCGACCGGCCCCGGCGTCACGCTCGCGGGAACCAGGGCGTTGATCTGCGTCGCGCTCACGTAGGAGATGGCCGCGGGCGCGCCGTTGAAAGTCACCGCCACGTTGCCGACGTTCGTGGGCAATTGCGTGCCTGGCACGGTCCACGATTGCGGTGCGCCGCCCAGGCTCGTCCCGAAGATCGATACCCATTCGCCGGGCGCAATCCCTGAGGTGTAATTCCAGACGTCGGCGATGGCCTGCGCTGCGGGTGTGGGCCCGGTGCCGGTGCCCACGCCGGCGAGGGTCGCCGCCACGGGCCCTCCACTGAGGTTGCCGGAAAGCATCACCGATGCCGTCCGCGCACCCACCGCGGTTGGCGTAAACACCACCTGGATGGTGCAGCTCGCCGCCGGCTGCAAGGCCGCGCCGCAGTTGTTGGTCTGCGAGAAATCGCCATTGTTCGCGCCGCCGATGGCGATCGCCAGCAGATTTACCGCGGCCGTTCCGCCATTGGTGACAGTCACCGGTTGCGCCGCCGCGGCGGTCGCCACCACCTGGTTGCCGAACATGAGGCTCGCCGGCGCCAGAGCCGGCGCGGGCGCGAGCGCTGGATAGGAAACCGCGGCCTGCGTGATGGTGATCGGGTGGCCGCCGATCGTAAGCGTCGCCTGCCGCGCCGGCCCGTAGTTACCCTGCACCGTGTAAGTCACTGCGCCGTTGCCTGTGCCTGATTGAACGCCGGGCGTCAACCAGGTTTCCGAAGAGATCACTCCCCACGGGCAGCCGGATGCGGTCGCCACCGTGATGGTGCCGCCGCCGCTCGCCGCCGGAACCGGTATGGC
>Ga0335073_10010504_pt1 | contig 13011 bp, 15 predicted proteins | sample Lox_Sample_22_FD_207093 | JGI IMG/M metagenome (GOLD analysis project Ga0335073, IMG submission 207093) | Soil microbial communities from Loxahatchee National Wildlife Refuge, Florida, United States - Lox_Sample_2.2 | ecosystem: Environmental > Terrestrial > Soil > Wetlands | place: USA...
CTTCCGATTTGGATGGGGATGGCCGGCGTGGGCTCTGGATTGGCACCACTGGGGGATTTACTATCACCATGCTCCTTTTTTCCCGCGTGGTCCGGCCTTCTTTGACCGCAGAGCTTTCTACGGTGGCCGACCTGGGTTCGCGCGCCCGGATGCATTCCGAGGAGGGTTCGCCGGCAGAGATTTTCGCGGTTTTGCCGCGCCCCGGAACGGTCCTGGCATTCGATCAGGCGCCTTCAGCGGTATCGGCCAAGGAGGAATGGTCAGAGGATTTTCCGCGGTTGGCCAGAGCAGCTTCGGTGGTTTCCGTGGTGGCGGGTTCGCCGGAGGCGGGTTCCACGGTTTTGGGGGACGTAGATAACCAGCGGAGCGATGACGTAAAGGAAGGTAGAGGGATGTCAACGAGCGTAAGCCAATTTCTGAATCGCCGCCTGCTGGTGCTTCTTTTCTCCGTGATTCTGGCGGCAACTGCAGTCGTTTCTGTTATTCCAGCCTTCGGGCAACAGCAAGGATCAACGGAAACTTCGGCCACCCTGGAAGTGCCAAAAGGAAAGGCATTCCGCACTCCGGCGGATGCAACAAATGCGCTTTACGCGGCTGCCACGCGCGACGACGAGACTGAGTTGCTCGCGATTTTCGGTCCCGGTTCGAAGGACCTTGTGATCTGGAACGACGACCCTGAAGAGCGAAAACAACAGCGTGAGCAATTCGCCGACAAATATGACCAGATGCATCGACTGGTCAAGGAACCCGATGGTACGGTCGCGCTTTATGTCGGTGCAGAAAACTGGCCCCTGCCGATTCCAATCGTGGAGTACAAGGGCGAATGGTATTTCGACACTGAGTTAGGTAAGCAGGAGATCCTGTATCGGCGCGTTGGCAGGAACGAAATGGAGTCGCTACAGGTATGCCACGCACTTGTGGATGCGGAGGAGGAATATCATAACGACGCGCGCCAGTACACAGCGAACTTCATCAGCACAGGCAATTCGCATAACGGACTTTACTGGAATTCTTCCGAAAACGGTCAGAAGAGTTTGATCGGTCCCTACCTTGCGCACGCTGGGGTTGGCAGGTCCAACACAGAAAGTAACGAACCCTATCACGGCTACTATTATCGAATTCTCATCAATCCCGGATCTTCGAACGCAGCAAATGCGGAGGCATTTTCGGTGGTCGCGTTCCCGGCAGATTATCGTTCGTCGGGCGTAAAGACCTTCATTATGGACGAAAACGGTACCGCATACGAAAAGGATTTGGGACCGAATACCGGGGAATTGGCTCGGCAAATCAGTTCCTACCCTCCGGACAACAGCTGGCAAAAAATCGAATAGCCGCTCGACGGACGCTTGATCCTAACGAACTGCCTGTCAGAATCTCATCGATTGAATTCACATAGACACGTCGCGCTTTACCGGCCTTAGAACATTCCGTCGGCTTACTCAGTTCCTCCAACTGGGCCTTTCGCGAAGGCGGCGCCGGTCGGCCTTCCTGATACTGCGATGACCTGTCCAGCATCCCAACGCGCCGCTGCAACAGCAAATTAGGCGGGACGGCTGAAATGAAAAAGGATCAAAACCAAACCATGCGCGGCCCGTGTGTTTAGAAGTTCGGGAACTCAGCATATTACTTTTCCAACAGGTATCGCTGAACAGTTTGATACGTCTGCTGACGAATTCGCAGCGGAACCCAAGCTCTCATCCTAGTCCGAAGGTAGTACGAGAGGCTCTAACCCGAGGTGCAGCCCCCCCTAATCGCAGGTGGGGAATCCTGGTTCATTCTATTGAGGAATTGTTCTTCATCTGGCTGCCAACTAGGATCCGGTTTAGGGAGCCGCAATTGCGATTCAACTGAAATTCCCAAAAGAAGGCCGGTATTGCAGGTTCCGGCCATCGCGTAAGCACGGGTCAGAATTTCAACTGGTAAGGAGGAAAGTTTTGTGGCAACGGCAACATTAGTTCGCACGGACCAAGAGATTCAGAAAGACGTCTTGGCCGAGCTGAAGTGGGATGCGCAGGTCCAACCCAACGAGATTGGCGTTTCTGTGAAGGATGGCGTTGTAACGCTCACCGGTTGGGTGGATTCATATCTCAAGAAGTGGAGTGCCGAGGAGGCTGCTCACCGCGTGAGCGGTGTAAAGGCGGTGGCCAATGATATTGAGATCAAATTGGCGACGGAACGCACAGACGCCGACATCGCTGAGGCAGCGGTTCACGCTCTCGAATGGGATGCCTTCGTGCCTTCCGACAAGGTGCACGTCACTGTCTCGAAGGGTTGGGTTACTTTGAAGGGCGACGTCGAATGGCAATACCAGAAGCAGGATGCCGAACGAGTGGTTCGCCGCCTTTCGGGCGTGAAGGGAGTGATCAATCTCATTTCCGTCATTCCCCGTGTAACCCCGTCGGATCTGAAGAAGAAAATTGAAGATGCCCTGGTGCGTAACGCTGAAGTCGACGCGCAGAGGATCACGGTTGAAATACAAGGTAACACAGCGATCCTGAAAGGCACAGTTCGCTCCTGGGCAGAAAAGGAAGAGGCAGGCCGAGCGGCATGGTCTGCGCCGGGCATCCTGTCCGTCGAAAACAAGATCACGATCGAAGTATAGCGTGGCTCTCCGGCTTCACAGGACTGCATGCGGCCCGGCATCGAGCGTGCTCCCAGTTCGACCGGGCCGCAGTGAAGTCGCGTGTTCCTTCGTTCACGTCAGGAGCAGCAGTCAATGGTGCTCCACTGCGCGAAAGCTGGTGGGTTTGACGCCGAGTGCCTACGTGCTTTGGATGCATGAGCATGACACCGAAGCCTTCTTGTCAGATGGAAGATCGATCTGCATCCCCAACGAACGGCGCATGGAGTGTTACGTACTCGTTCTGATTGCAGAATTGTTCTGCCGCTGAATTGCTCGTGACGCACCCTGATGTTTAGCATCTCGGGGAGGGCATAGGATTTCTGACCTCGACGGTTTGACAGCATCGAAGAGGTTACCTCCGATGTCACTGGTGAGCGTTCATCCGCGAGGAGAGGTCGGTTATGAATACAATCGAGGAACTGACCGAGATTTGGCACCTCCTCAAGCAGCATGAGATTCGTCTCATTGAACTTGACCGTCGCATGCAAGCTCTTCTTAGCGTTCTCAAAACCCAGAGTTCCCTGTTTGATGCTTATCAGGCCACGTACACACAGATAGGCAGAAGCAATGTGATCCTGCAGCAGGAGCCTACGGTTCTCGCAATCGACGAAAAACTTCGGCAGCTAAGTATTTTAGGATGAGAAAACATTGTGGCTGAGAGTACTGGGTCCGAGAGAATATGCCGTGCGTGCGGCAAGAAGAATGATTCCACAGCGACGTGCTGCGCAAAATGCGGTGCCAGGCTCGATGTCCCCGAGCGCTCGGCCCAGACCGCTTTCATTGATGATGATCCGGCTCTGCGGTACATCGATCCGAATAACCGCGCTGAGCTGGAGCGGTTCGAACGACTCGATGAGGCCGAACTTGCCTGTGGGTTACTGCGTTCCCACGGCATCCCGTGCGAACTGAGCAGCATGGTACTTCCCGGCCTGCCCGCAGACATGATCTTGTGGGTACATAATGAGGATGCGGAACTGGCGTGGGCACTTCTAGCGGATGCGGAACGGCAAGGATCCAGAAAAGATGATGACCATGCTGCCTAATCGCCGGCCTGAACCTTCCATCGTTCTCTTTGTCGAAAATGGTCTTCAGACGTCGGTTTTCCGACGAGAACCGCGGATAGGACGGTTCCTGATGCCACACACCGTTTCGGGCATCCTCAAAAACGATAATGCAAATCCAATATGGAGGAAGCGTTAAACCAGTAGCGGTGATGCGCCGGAAAACCGACGATAAAATTCATTTTAAACTCACAGGCACTCGCAAAGGTATTCTGCCGAATCTGATCGGGACGTTGTAATTTCCGGTCTCAATGACATGCCCGTGGGTCTTGCAGAGTCGCAGGAGAAGGTTTGCCCGAGATTAAGCGGCAAATCATCTCTCGCGTGTATGGAAATTAGTGGTAGGCGGTCAATTGGCTTCATGATCTTCGACATCTCGATCCAATTAGAGGCCAATGGCCATGGCCTCATTGAGTTCTTGATCTCAGGTCTTCCTCTGAGATGGAAACCGGCAAGTGCGGCTAATGTCCATCGCAGCTATTCGGTGTTGTATAGCGACCAACGCGAATTCAATACGGGAAACATTGGATGCTTCTTGCTGTTGGCCGAGCAGCAACTGCTGTTTTCTACGACGAGTCTCGAAGAGCTTTACAACGCGTTCGAGTCAGATTCCCGCTACTCTGTAAGCCATGAGCTTCCTCCTGCTAGGAGTGGAGAGCGTGCCGCAACTTACATTAACCAGGGTCGCGGGCTGTCGCTGCTCCGTGAGAGGAAGACAACGACGCCCAATTATTCGCTCAATCACGCACGCTCCGGGTCAGACAAAGAAACGGCCTCGACTTATCCATTGCTGATTCGACCTCTCCCCTCCAAGCTGTTGCGATGTTACCCGGAATAATTTTCATAAGGTTTCGCGGGCCGCAGGCCCCAAAATGACAAAGAAGGCTATCCCTATCTGCGCACGCTGCTGGTGCAGGGAGCGCAGCATATCCTCGGACCGTTCGGTGTCGGCCGCGATCTCAGGCGTTGGGGGCTGAAGTTAGCGGAGCGTGGCGGAAAGAGCGGCAAGAAGAGAGCCATCGTGGCCACGGCACGAAAGCTGGCCGTGCTGCTGCATCACTTATGGGTAAGTGGAGAAGTGTACGAACCGTTGCATAACAGCAGCCGAATGACAGTTGCAGCAGCTGCATAAACAGAAAGGCAAACACAAATTCAAAACCGTTCCAGGAAGAGAAAAGACAAAAGCCAAAGCCGAGTTCCGGTGACTGCGCCTATGGCCTGGGCCACGTTTCATGCTTCAGCGAAACGAGAGGTCGCCAAACAGATGGCAGCACCGGCTGAAACGAGAACGCCCAGTGTGCACCGAGCGAAACGATTCGCTCTTCGAGAGTGCGGATGGAAGCATGGCGACAGTGGCTAACTCGGCGGGAAAAAATGTTGTTCCAACGAATGAAAGAAAAGTCCACTTGACTCCGACCGGCCTTCTCATGGAAGGCCATTACACTTGTAACCATTGGGTTACGAGTATAAACGCGATTTATCGTCAATTGACTCTCCGTAAGCCTTCCCGTTTTTTCACCCGACCCTTCCTTGTGAGACAATTGTTCTGCTGAACTGCGACGCCTGTCGCCTCATCTGCATTCTCTGAGACACCTTTATCCGCCATTCAACGTACTGAATCGGCAAATGGATTTCATTTTCACCGAAGGCTGGGCTGAGCCGGGAGCATGGGACAGTCATTGGGAAGTTTCTAATATCCGCCGTGATCGTCTTGTGAAAGGACTTAATCCGGGCGTGAAACCAATCGTTTCGGAATACTCCCATTTTCAAAAAGGCGACCGCAGCACTTCCTATCTGGGAGCAAGATCAGAGAAGCTGGCGAGTGCGGAAGCGGCAGCATTCGGCACGTCCTATACGTGGGACATGGAAGGTCCATACGACACGGCCCTGGTTACGCAAGACCCCAAAGCTCTGGAATCCTGGGCGGCCATCAGCCGGTACAACGCATTCCTGGAAGAACACGCCGAACTCTACGCCGATGCAACGAACGTTGTGCCCTTGGCAGTTCTTCTTCCTGACCTCAATCCCGACTTCGATTGGCCGGGTGGAGCAACGCGGTTGGACTTTCTCGCTGAGAACTGTGTGCTGGGGGATTTCAGAGTCGCGAGCCGCACTACGGAGAAAGAGCTGGCCGCTTATCGCGGCGTCATCGTTCCTGCGTATGCGTCTCTATCGGCGGAGCAGAAAGCGATGATTCACGACTACCAGAATAGCGGAGGCAAAGTCTCCATCTTCGCCGAGACACCAGCTGCAACTGGCTTGAATGCAGAGATCTTGCCTCCTGGCGAAAAAGGTCCGATGAAAGATAGATCGGCGGAAGCGCAGGTCTTGGCGGAAATCAATTCTCTGGCGCCGGATGCAACCCATGTCGAACTGGAAAATACAGCGTCGCATGTCCTGGCCAATGTCACTTCTGTGCGCCATGGAAGAGCACTCGTCGTCCATGTGCTCAACTACGGTCAAACTCCTGTCGGAGAATTGAAACTGAAGGTCACGGTGGGAAAACAATTCCAAGCACTCGTGGGACGGAAGCCATATCTTCTTTCCCCTGACACAAGAAGTGCAGCATTCCGGAAAGTGCAATGGAAGGGCTCGACACTGGAAACGACGTTGCCCTCCGTCGATAGTTACTCCGTGGTGGTTCTGCAGTGAACCCGTACACAATTGCGTTGTTGCGACGCCCGTTGGTCGTGACTTTGGCTCGCAAAATCTTCGCGCACTCAATATAAGGATTTGGTGGCGAATCCCGGCACCGGTTGTATGGCGACGTGACATTTTTTGTCTTGTTCACGCCGTGAAGTCCTGAAGTCACTCAGCCAGTCGACTGTGATTTTCTCGCTCGAGAGTGTGCTGGGGCTGGCGCGTCCGCCGTGGTCGCAATCCGCACCGCCGGCCCAGCACCCCTCAAAGAATCGCGATTCTACCGGCTATAAATCATCAGCGTAAACGTCCCCGGTTTGATGGTCGGCCATGGATGTGGATTCTTCGGAGTCGGCGCCGGAGGCGGTCCGAACTCGGCGCTGACTGTGTAGACATTGCTATTCCCCGTATCCAGGGCCATCGTCCGCGCTCCCCGCATTGCGTTAATCGTCTGCACCACGCTGAACTTGTCGGGTGCATCTTCATGCGCGACCGTGATGGTTCCATCGCCGCAGGACGCGAAGGCCAGTGCTGTCCCCGGATCGAACCGATTGGAATCGACCCCCTGCCCGATCGGCACCGTCCCAGCGACCTTGCCCTTGGCGTAATCCCAAAACTCCATCAGCCCGTTGTGGCAGCCGATAATCAGCAGCGAATGCACCACATCGATCGCCTGCCCAGACGGACTCTTGCACGGCGCGAGTGGCCAGGTATGCGTCACCTGCAGCGTTTTAGCGTCGATTTCACTCAACTCGCTCTTATCTTCAATGTTCACGTAGATGTGGCCCTGGCCGTCAGGTTGGGCAGTTTCGGGCTTGCCCGCGAGCGGAATACTTCATACGAGGATTCCCTTGACGGCATCTATCGCCGTCGAATCGTGTCCTTTCCCACCGTCGAACGTGAACACGCGCTTCGTGGCCGGCTCGTACATGATGTCGTCGGTGTCGCGGCCCTGAATCTTCACCTGGCTGATCACCTTCAGCCTTTCGGGATCAAAAATCGTGACTGAACTCCCACCGCCATTACTGGTGAAGGCACGATGAAGGTCAGGTGCAAACGCGACGGCATGCGCTTCGTTCCCTCGCCCAACGTCCAGCTGGTCGGTTACTTTCCCCTCCGGATCGACCACCATGACATACGATCCTCGCGCGATGAAGACCTTATGCGTCGCGGGATCAGCGGTGAAGTAATCCCATCCGCCCTCGCCGCCGAGCACGACTTTCTTCACCAGGTGATATTGCGCGGTACCTGAGCCCTGTGCCCACCCTACGCAAGGGATGGCAATCGCGGTAAAGAAGAGAACTGCGAGCAGGCATAGGTAGGTTCGGCGCGAATCGATGATTCTCATGGTCCCTCCGTGGCTGGCATCAAAAGATAAGCAAAAATCTAACAGCTTTAAGCTGAAACAAACCTGAAAAATTCCTGGAATGGCGCATTCAAATAGATTCCGGAATGGATAGAAAGCCCGACCTCCCTCCGTGCCCTCTACATGCTTTTTTCGCCATGTTCCGTTCTGATCACTCGTATGACGGATCCAAGTTGTGTCTGGTGGGGCTGGCTTCGAATCCCCTGGCGATGTGCGCTGCATGAGGGGAACAAAAAGAGAGAGGTTCTCCTGCACCTCTCCAGAGAGAAAAAAATTGAAATTCAAGAGAGAATCTACAATTTTCATCTCGGCCTCCTTCATCCCGAGTTTTTTTTGGTTAGACACCGCGAAGTCTAATCGGTCGGTCGTGAGGCGGACGGTCGTCATGACATCACCCAAGGGCTTTATCAAGAGTTACATCAAGGACGGTCGGCCTTTCGCAGTTCACGTCCCTCGGCAACGGTGGGCTTGCTGTCCAAATAGGACGAAACCGCGGGATCGGAGTCAACATGGCGCTACCGAAAATGTTCGACGAGCATGATGTCGCTATCCGGCTGTTCAAGCTTGGCGAAAAGGAGCCAATGCTGGTCAGGCGAAACGGACAGCGCCACTGTCCCCTGGTCTTTCATTTTGAGGAGTTGCTTCATTTTTCTTGATGCGAAATCGAAGTACGACAGAGTGACGTAATCCTCCGCGGACAGGAAAAAGATGCCGTCCTGGACCACAACCAAATTGGTTGGCAAGATGTTAGGCATTCCTTCCACCACCGATTGTGCGCCCGGGCGTTCGAGCGAGACTTTATTGAGAATGTCACGCCCTGCGGAGATGACCGCGAAATAAACCGTTTCGCCGTCGAAAGATTCTTGGGGAAAAATGCCGACTTCGGAGGATAAGGCCACGGCATTGCCACCCTCTGCGCGACACCGATAGATTCGTCCCAGGCTGCCTCCTGCGATGAAGTAGATCCACTTTCCATCGTGTGACCAGCTCGGCTGATGTGGTTCCGGAACATTGGTAGTCAACTGGTGCGGCACGAGGTCTGCGATGTCGACGATGTAAACCGTTTGACGGCCGTTGTGCCGCGAATCGAAGACTATTTTCTTGCTGTCCGGAGACCAGTTGGGTGTGCCCGTCTGCGGATTATTCAACTTCGACACGTTCACAATGCCAGTCCCATCCGAGTTGCTCATCCATATCTCGAAATTACCGCTGCGATTCGAAACAAAGGCGATGTATTTTCCATCAGGCGAGTATCGTGGTTGGAAGGAAACGCGGGTGGAAGCAATAACCTTAACCGGCTCGCGTCCAGGATGTAGTAGGTCCCTCCGGTATATATTGATGCCAGCATAGTGGCCCGCCTGATAGGTGAGCCTGTCGCCTTTGGCGGATATTGCGGGGTACTCCCCACCTTCGCCGAAAGGGAGCGTTCGCAGCTGTCCGTTGGCAACCGTGACTTCGTACAACTCGTCGGTCGGTGTCCCCTCAACGTATCTGGAGCCGACCAGCCTCTGGCCGTCAGACGTCCATGCGATCCCATTTGGCCAGCCCGCATAGAGTCCGACCTGGTGCGGTGTCCCGCCTGGAAGTGCGACCGTATATAGACCAAAGCCGCCGAAACCCAGGACACACACGTAAGCCAACTGGTCGCCCCCGCGGGAAAAAGCGGGGGAAACTTCTTCCTGACACTTTTCGCTATGATGAATCGGGGTGATCTCCAGAGATTGGACTGCCAGGAGGCTTAGGCGATGGTGCTCTCCAGTCGCCGTCGAGTCCGCGAAGGCGATCGATTTGGCGTCCGGAGACCAACTAATACTCAAAGCATCACTTCCGGCGTGAGTGGATAGCAGCTTCCTTTCCGGCCCACCTAGGGCGGGGACAACGTAGATACCCGTCTCCGAACCAGCGATGCGATGGAAAGCGATCTGCTCGCCGTCGGGGGACCAGGCGGGGCTGATCCCGGCTGACGGGTGGTTCGTCAATCGCAGTAGGTTTTCGCTGCCGGATACCTTGATGTACAAGTCGTAACCCTTTGAGCCCGAGACTGGATCGCCATTCCAAGCGAACGCGATCTGTGATCCGTCGGGGGAGAAGGTTGGAGCAACTTCCACGCCTGGAAAAGCCGTAAAGGGAACGGGGGTTGCCGAGTCAGAAGCAAGCTGAAGCCTCCCTGGCCGGAAATAGATGAAAGCGGCGATGAGAAGAGATAGTCCGGCAGTGGTCCAGACCGCAATCTTCGCCCTAGGCCGGGAGATGCTGGGGGCGTGCTTTTCCGGGTTGGGGGCGACGACCGTCGTTATTTCACGATTGAGTCGGTAGCCCCGGCGGGGCACAGTCTCCACGAAACGTGGGCTGTCGGCGGAGTCGCCTAACACGTCTCGCAGCCGATTGACTGCCGTGTTCAGGCCGTGCTCAAAATCGACAAATGTATCTGCCGGCCACAACCGCTTGTGGAACTCCTCGCGGGTGATGATCTCGCCCGGGGTTTCGAGCAAGATCGCTAGTACCTCGAAGGGCTGGCCGCTAAGCTTGACCCTCTTGCCGTTTTTTCGAAGCTCCCGGGCGCGAAGATCGAATTCGAAGGCGTCGAATCGAACCAGACCAGGAGGGGAGACGGAGTTCTTCACGGCTGGGTAACCCCAAAGAGAAATCAGTCTAACATCGAAAACAACCTTACCCCCACCCGGTTCAGGTGCCAACCAGCAGGCTCTGATAACTCCTTTCGGTTCCGAGCAATACCACACGATTTGCCCCTGAGATCTTCTTTCGAGGCTCTTTTGACAGCCGATCTATTGAGGTAAACCGCTGAAGCGGGCAAGTTTCATGCGCACGTAGCGGAGGTGCGCATGGCTTGGAGCAGCAGGTTTCCTCAGACCGGCAGATTGAGCCAAAGCCCAGCCGACCTTGTTGATCCTGGGTCTGGTCTGGGCCTGGTCTGGGCCTTCGATGCCGCCAACTTGAAGGACAGCGGCGGCGGTTTTTGCCCTGCAACGCAACCTCGCGGAGGAGGGCGATGACACGGCAGACCATCAGTGGCTTAACCGTGGGTTTGATGCTCGCTGCGACAGCGTTTGGCACGCCGAAGAGTGCGAAGAAAGGGCAGCCCGTGAGTGGCAGGCAAATCACAATTCGCATTCGCGACTACGCCCATGCCAAGTCTTTGGTTCTCCAGCACGCTGAAGAGGCTGCGGGCGGCATCTTACTGGACGCGGGCGTGGCCACGCGTTGGATCGATTGCCCTGTTGGCTCGTCGAGTACCGGAGATTGCTCCAGCCCCGTGTCGCCCTTGGACTTTGTTGTCAACCTGCTTCCCTACTCCATGTCCGAACGTTTGCACCAGGGTGGAGGGGTACTCGGTTTCGCCCTTGAAACGAGCGGCAAGGATTTCGGGTGCATCGTATCTATTTTCTACGACGTCGCGAAAGACCGTGCGGCAGAACACCAACAGGATGTGGGCCAGTTGCTGGGAGATGCCATCGCCCACGAGCTTGGGCATTTGCTGCTGGGCACAAACTCCCACTCCGGCTGGGGCCTGATGTCCGCCTTTTGGTCCGGCAATCAGCTTCTTCTTGCCTCACAGGGCCGCTTGGCGTTTTCGGACGCAGAGGCAGAACGAATTCAAGCAGCACTGAGAGCGCGTGCTCTAGCCGCGACTGCGAGGGAGTTAACAGCGATGAGCGGAAAGCTGATGTTCCCGTGTCCCGTATGTACGGGTCCGAGAGAAGTGTTAATGACTAAGAAAGACAAACCCTAACCCGACGCATCCGGCCTCACCTTCGTTCCCTTAGCAACGCGCAGGGGCTGACAGGAAACCCTCTAGCAGCCCGCAGGACGCGAGATTAGACAGCACCCAGCCCTCTAGCAAACCCTGAATCTCGCTCCGACCGCACATCTCGTGAGGGAATCGGTGCAAGAGATCAAGGCTGCTAGGGGTCACGGTAGGTGTGTCTGTCACTGACGTCTGGTTTCCTGCGATGCTTACATGTCGAGAGTGTCAATTTAGCCTTACACGGAGACTGAACCGTCCCGGAATACTTTCGCTGGCCGCACTTATAGTAATCATCGCGTTCGTCCCCCGCACCTGCATCGCGCAGGATACGTCCAGCCTTCCGTACATGAACTCCAATCTCTCTGCTGAAGAGCGCGCGGCCGATCTCGTCCACCGCATGACGCTCGAAGAGAAAGCCTCTCAGTTGGTGAATCAGGCGCGTGCCATCCCACGCCTGAATATTCCTTCGTACGATTGGTGGAGCGAAGCCTTGCACGGCGTCATTTCCGACGGTGTAACCGAATTTCCCGAGCCATTGGTCTCGCCGCCACCTTCGATGTTCCCCGCATCCACGAGATGGCGACCGCGATCGGCGTTGAGGGACGAATCAAACACGCGCAGCACGAATGCGCCGGGCACTCCAACATTTTTGAAGGTCTTGATTTCTGGGCGCCTAACGTCAACATCTTTCGCGACCCGCGTTGGGGTCGTGGCCAGGAAACTTACGGAGAAGATCCATTCCTGAGCGCACGCATGGCCGTCGCCTTCGTCACCGGCATGCAAGGCGATGATCCTCATTATTACCGCGTCATCTCGACACCTAAGCACTATGCCTTGCACAGCGGCCCCGAGCCCACGCGCCACTTCAGTGACGTGGACGTCAGCAAGCACTTGGAACGACGGCTGCTGCGGCAAAGACTTACAGCACATTCCAAACGTAAACCCGTGCGGGAGAAGGACCAAAACCAGAATCAAGACTCCTGCGCACATTTTTCTGCATCGTTGCACTTCTGGCGAACGCCCAAGAAGCGTAAGTGAATGCTCTCTCCATTCCACAAAAGAAAGCCTGCACTCAATGAGAAAGCGGCGGGTATTGTTGTTTTCGGGTTACATACGTTCGTCCCATTAGCCGAATCGGTGTACCAGGACAAGCATCACGGCGCTTTAATCGTTAAAGTTCGTAGCCAGGAAAGTTGGTCAAAAAGCGCTGAACTTGTTTGGCTCAAAGCCTACGCGTCCGCGCAGGCAGCAGCCAAAAGAGGTCTAACAGATCCGTCAGATCAGCGAAACCACCGGAGTAAGTATTGCATCCTGATCTGAAAGTCGCCCAGGGGACTCCTTTTCCCTTGCCGCTCTCGCGCTCGATGACACCTTGGCATTTTCTTGTGGGTCCTTTCCTGCACTCATAAACGGGAGATGCAATAAGCTGGCATCTCCCGATTATCTACTCGTGCGCGCAAGTTACATGATTGTTCCAGTCGACGAATGGGCCTTGCGGATTATCCTTCCAGGCCCAGACGTGAAGTTCGAAGAACGGACCCGGGAGGCCGTATCG
>Ga0335073_10010505_pt1 | contig 13010 bp, 13 predicted proteins | sample Lox_Sample_22_FD_207093 | JGI IMG/M metagenome (GOLD analysis project Ga0335073, IMG submission 207093) | Soil microbial communities from Loxahatchee National Wildlife Refuge, Florida, United States - Lox_Sample_2.2 | ecosystem: Environmental > Terrestrial > Soil > Wetlands | place: USA...
TCGGGCGTATTCCCGACGCCGCCATTGAAGTCCGGAATCGAGACATCGCTGAATGTTTCGGTGGAGCCGTCGGCGCCCGTGAAGGTCACGCTGAACGACTGCCCGTTATAGGCGGCCACGAGGGCATAGACCGTGGTGACATCGTTGACGCCGACGGCGATCGCCGGGCTTGCGCCGCCGATCGATTCGAAATCCTGACCCGTGCTGTTCGACGTGAGATCAAATGTGATGCCGTTGTTCAGCGGCGTTTGATAGCTCGCATACGGTTCATTGCTCGGCGGCGTGAACGTTCCGGGGTTGTAGACGAAGCTTGAATTCGCCGTCCCCGTACCGGACCCCGGCGTGCCCGGACCCGTGTTCGGAAAGTCCTCGTTGAGGTCCGTGTAGATGTTGTTGTCCTTGGAGAAGTCGGTGATGTCGGTCTGAATTTCACTGGCACGAGCATCGATCGTCAGCGCGACGGCCGCCGCGGCGACAATCGAGCAAATGACGGCTTTCGATTTTGCTTTTCTGATACGAACGCTTTTCACTGGCACACCTCATTTGCGAACCATCAACTGTTGTCACAGTTAATCAAAACTCATGCCAGCCATTCAATATCAATGGGTTAGAAGGTTACGACAAAGACTTGCCACGGGTGACCGTAAAATCCGCCGACAGATTTTCAGGTGTGTTTCCGTCGCCACAGAGCGGCGTTGCGGAAGGTGGCGACCGCCGTTTGCCGGCCCCTTAGCCATGCGCTATGACCCTGCACCGGTCGGCCCTTGACATTGTACGCATTTTGCACTATTCTTGCGTCCAAGCGCGCCGGCCGCTTGCGGAAAACGAGCGGAAAGGCCCGCCGCAAACATTATCAATTGTCGCGTTTTTCTGACCTAAGCCGTTGATTTATATAGAAGCCAAACGTGACCGCGAGAACGCCATGCCAGCCTACCAGTACATCTATGTGATGAAGGGCCTCGGCAAGACCTATCCGGGCGGGCGCGAGGTGCTGAAGGACATTTATCTCTCGTTCCTGCCGGGCGCGAAGATCGGGGTCTTGGGTCCCAACGGAGCCGGCAAATCGACGCTCCTGCGGATCATGGCGGGTGCCGACACGGACTTCGTCGGCGAGGCGTGGGCGGCCGAGGGCGTGAAGGTCGGCTATCTGGCGCAGGAACCGGCGCTCGATCCGGACAAGGACGTCGCCGGCAACGTGACCGAAGGGCTCGCCGAAACGAAGGCGCTGCTCGAGCAGTTCGACGCGGTGAACGCGCGCTTCGCCGAGCCGCTGTCCGACGAAGAGATGAACGACCTCATCGTGCTTCAAGGCGATCTCCAAGAGCAGATCGACCGGGCGGGCGCGTGGGAGCTTGACCGCACCGTCGAGATCGCGATGGACGCGCTGCGCTGTCCGCCGGGCGATGCCGACGTGTCGAAGCTCTCAGGCGGCGAGCGGCGCCGCGTGGCGTTGGCGCGGCTCCTGCTGCAGCGGCCGGACCTGCTGCTGCTCGACGAGCCCACCAATCACCTCGACGCCGAATCGGTGGCGTGGCTGCAGCGCTTTCTGGCCGACTATCCCGGCACCGTCGTCACCGTGACGCATGACCGCTATTTCCTCGACGAGGTCGCCGGTTGGATCCTCGAACTCGATCGCGGCCGCGGCATTCCTTACGAGGGCAACTATTCGGGCTGGCTCGAGCAGAAGCAAAAGCGGCTCGAACAAGAGGGCCGCCAGGAAGCGGCGCGACAGCGCACCCTTTCGCTCGAGCTCGAATGGGTGCGAGAGAGCCCGCGCGCGCGCCAGGCCAAGAGCAAGGCGCGCGTCTCGGCCTATGAAAGCCTTGTCGCGGCAAGCCGCGAGAAGGCGCCCGAAACGGCGCAGATCGTGCTGCCGCCCGGGCCGCGGCTTGGCGATCTCGTGATCGAGGCGACCCATCTCGCCAAGGCCTATGGCGACGTGCTCTTGATGGACGATCTCAATTTCCGGCTGCCGCCCGGCGGCATCGTCGGCATCATCGGCCCGAACGGCGCCGGCAAGACCACGCTCTTCCGCATGGTCACCGGCCAGGAAAAGCCGGATCACGGCGCGATCCGCATCGGCGAGACGGTGAAGCTCGGCTATGTCGACCAGTCGCGCGACGCGCTTGCCCCGGGAAAGACCGTCTGGGAAGAGATATCGGGCGGCCAGGACGAGATCGATCTCGGTCGCCGCAAGATGCCGAGCCGCGCCTATTGCTCGCTCTTCAATTTCCGCGGCACGGATCAGCAGAAAAAGGTCGGGCAGCTATCGGGCGGCGAACGCAACCGCGTCCATATCGCGAAGATGCTGAAAACCGGCGCCAATGTGCTGCTGCTCGACGAGCCGACCAACGACCTCGACGTCGACACGCTGCGCGCGCTCGAAGAGGCGCTGTTGGAGTATCCGGGATGCGCCGTCGTCATTTCGCACGACCGCTGGTTCCTCGATCGCATCGCGACGCATATCCTGGCCTTCGAGGGCATGAGCGACGTGGTCTGGTTCGAAGGCAACTACGCCGATTACGAGGCCGACCGCAAACGGCGCCTGGGCGATGATTCCCTGCAGCCTCATCGCATCCGCTACAAGCCGCTGACGCGGCAGTGATCCTCGGGACCTCAGTGCACGAAATCGTTGGTGAAGAGCCCGTCATAAGAGTCGAGCTTTTCTGACGGCTTCAAGAATCCCGCCTCGATGTTCATGCGGTCGGCATTCTCCAATTCCTTGGCCGTCACGATCGGCGGATTGGGCGTCATGTCCTCGGTCGCCCGATAAGAGGCGATGAACACGCCATCGTCGATCCCGCCAAAGCGCTTCTTGAGCGCGGCGATCGCCTCGTCCGGGTGCTGATGCATCGCTTGCGCGACCTTCTCCATGGCGTCGCCCATCTTGGCGCACAGCGGGCGGTTGGCGACGCAAAGCTGCGGCCGCGTCACCAGGACATTGGCGGCGATCGGCGCAAGGTCTGCCGGCTCCATCGGGTTGGCGCCGTTCGCGAGGATGACCGCGGTGCCGTCCTGGACGACCTTCTGGATGAACGGCGCGCCGCCGACGAAGCCATCGATCGCGCCGCGCGCAAGCGCGCTCACCATGTCGGGCGGCGCCATGCCCGCGACCTCCATCCCCCGCTCCGGATCGACGCCGCCGGCCTTCGCGACGATGCGGAGATAGGCGTGCGGGATTGCGTTGATGGCGGCGACCGCCATCTTCCGGTCCTGCAGCAGCGCGCCGCGCGCCGCGAGCGGCGACGCGGGATCGAAATGGCCCGCGGCGGCGACGTCCTTGCGCAGGACGACCCACATCCCGCCGCGGTCGCTCAAATTGGCAAGGCCGAGAAGCTTTTGGCCACGCGCCGCCGCGCGCGTCAAGGTCACGCCCGACGACAAGGTGAAATCGACCGAGCCCGAGATGACGGCGTTGGTGGCGCCGACGCCGGTCACCGGCACAACCGACACGTCGAGCCCTTCCTGCGCGAAGATGCCCAAATCCTGCGCCAGGTAGATCGCCGAGAAAAAGAAGCCGGTCGAGGGCAGCGCGAAGCTCGTATGCTCGGTGTCCGCGCGCGCCGATGCGGCGAGGGCAAGAGCGCACGCCGCGGTGGCGATGAATCGGGCGGCGGCCGGCTTAACCATCTGGTTCCTCTCTCAATCTCGTCCATCCTAGCTTGATTGACAGCGCCGGGATGCGCTCATACCGTCGCACCATGATCTCGATCCGCGACATCCACGACGCGGCCGACCGCAGGCTCGTGTCGATCGAGCAGAAATTGATCGGCTGGCGTCGTGATTTCCATCAGCATCCCGAACTCGGCAACCGCGAAACGCGGACGTCGGGCATCGTGGCCGCCCATTTGCGCGGCCTTGGGCTGACGGTGCGAACCGGGATCGCGCACACCGGCGTCGTCGGCCTGCTCGATGGCGGCCGGCCGGGACCCGTCGTCGCGCTGCGCGCCGACATGGACGCGCTGCCCATCGCCGAGCAAGTCGATCTCCCGTTCAAGTCCACGGCGCGCACCACCTACAACGGCGAAGAGGTGGGGGTGATGCACGCATGCGGCCATGATGGTCATACCGCGTGCCTGATGGCCGTCGCGGAAAGCCTCGCCGCGGTCAAGGCCGATCTTCCGGGCAAGGTGAAGTTCGTGTTCCAGCCGGCCGAAGAAGGCGTCCCCGATGGCGAGGACGGGGGCGCGCAAATGATGATCGCGCAAGGCGTGCTCAAGGACCCGAAGCCCGACGCGATGCTGGCTCTTCATCTCGTGTCGCGCTTTTCGGCCGGAACGCTCGTCTATTACAAGGGCCCGATGCTGGCGAGCTCGGACATCCTGTCCATCAAGGTCAGGGGCCGGCAGACGCATGGCGCGAGCCCGTGGCTCGGCCGCGATCCGATCGTCTCGGCGGCGCAGATCGTGCTGGGGCTGCAGGCCATCGAGAGCCGGCAGGTCGACGTGTCGCGTCAGCCCTCGGTCCTCTCGGTCTGCATCGTCAAAGGCGGCGTCCGCCACAACATCATTCCCGAAGCGGTCGAGATGGGCGGCACGTTGCGTACCTACGACGAGGCGATGCGCGCCGACATCCACGCCCGCATCCGGCGCACGGCCGAGATGATCGCAGCAAGTTCGGGCGCCGCCGCCGAAGTCGCCGTCACGCCACAATATCCCGTGACCGCGTCCGATCCCGACCTGACCGACCGGATCGTGCCGGCGCTTCAGCGTATCGCCGGCACGGAGAACGTCCGCCAGGGCAGCAAATTGATGGCAGCCGACGATTTCGCCTTCTATGGCCACCAGATCCCCGCCTCCTATTTCGTGGCGGGATGCGTACCGCGCGACCAGGATCCCGCGGCCGCCGAGCCCAACCACTCGCCGCGTTTCTTCGTCGATGAGAGCTGCCTCCTGCTCGGCGCGCGGGCCATGGCCGCCGCCGCGCTCGACCTGCTTCATGGCGCCTGATCCGCGCCTTCCCGTCGCGGTTCTTACCGGATTTCTCGGGAGCGGCAAGACCACGCTTCTCAATCGCCTCCTGAAGCGGCCGGAGCTTGCCGAGACCGCCGTCATCGTCAACGAGTTCGGCGCGATCGGCATCGATCATCTGCTGATCGAGCATGCAAGCGAGCGCCCGATCCTTCTCGGCAATGGCTGCGTGTGCTGTGCGCTGAGAGATGATCTGCGCCGCGCGCTCGAGGAGCTGCGCCGCCGCGGCGCCCCGTTCCGCCGCGTCGTGCTGGAGACGACCGGGCTCGCCGAGCCGGCGCCGATCCTCCAGACACTGATCCACGACCCGGACGTTGCAAAGGGCTACGCCCTTGCCGGCATCGTCGCGACGGTCGATGCCGTCACCGGCGCAGGCGCGCTCGCGCGGCACGAGGAAGCGCGGCGCCAAGTCGCCGCCGCCGACCGGCTCGTGATCACGAAAACCGATCTCGCAGGCGCCGATGCGCCGGCGCTCGAAGCGCGGCTGCGGGCGATCAATCCAGGCGCGGCGATCGTGCCGGCATCGGCGCGCGAAGGCGTGCTCTTCGACGACAGCGCGCGATCCGATCCCGAGCGATGGTTTGGCACCTTCGCGGAACCTAGGCACGCCGGCAACGGACTCCAATCGTTCTGCCTTGTCCGCGACCGGCCCGTCGACGGCGACGGCTTCGCACTCTGGCTTGCGAGCCTCGCGGCGGCGAGCGGCGAGCGGCTATTGCGCATCAAAGGGTTTGTCGCCACGACGGCGTCACCGGACCGGCCCTATCTGGTGCAAGGCGTCCAGCATGTGCTGAGCCCGCCGGTCCAGTTGGCGGCATGGCCAAGCGACGACCGCCGGACCCGTCTCGTCTTCATAACCGACGGCCTGTCCCGCGACCTGATCGCGAAGACCATGGAGGTTTGGGACGATTTCACGAGCCGCTAGAACCGCCGCGATCCGTGCGGTTCGAGGCGGATCAGTTCCGGCTTCCCACCGCCCCGCTTACCGCCAGGAGGAGATCACGGACGGTGCGCCGGAGCTCTTTGTCCTTGAGCATCACCAGCGCCTTGGCGAGGGTAACGTCATCGCGGCGGGCAGCGACGGCTTGATCCCCGTCGGTCGGATCGCGCGCCAAGTCGTCGAAGAAGTAAGAGACCGGCACGTCGAGGACCAGAGCCATCTCATATAGGCGCCGCGCGGTGATTCGATTGGTGCCCCGCTCATATTTCTGCACCTGTTGGAACGTGATGCCCATTGCCGCGGCGACTTTCTCCTGGCTCAGCCCGAGCAAGGCCCGGCGCAGGCGAATCCGCGCGCCGACATGAAGGTCGATCGGGTGCGGCACGGCGCGGCTGTCTCGCACCGTCATCGAATGTACTCGTTGGTGAAAAGATCGTCGTAAGAGGTCCGCTTCTGCTCGGGCTTGGTGAGCCCGGCGGCGACGTTGAAGAGGTCCGCATGCTCGAGCTCGGCGGCCGACGTGACCGGTATTCGCGGCGTCCCATTCAGGACCGCTTTCATGGTGGTTCGGAATATCGCGCGGTCCAAAGTTGGAAAGCGCTTCTTCACGGATGCCGCGGCACCGTCGGGATTGTCACAGACATAAGCGGCGGCTTCCCTCAACGCGTGACCGATGCCGACACAAAGCGCTCGCCGCTTGGTGCAAAGTTCGGGACGCGTCAACATGACGATATAGCCGAACGGCACCATGCTGTCGGGATCGCCGTCCGGTCCGCTCGCCACGACGAGACCGGCCCCGGCATCGACCGGACCGGCCGAATAGGGCGGGCCCGCGACAAAGCCATCGATGGCATTGGCTGCGAACGCGGCCTCCATGCTCGACTGGAGCATCGGCGCCACCCGCACATCGTCAGGGCCGAAGCCGCCGAGAGCGGCAAGAACCCGGAGATAGGCGAACGCGGCGCCGCCGATCGCCTCGACGGCGATCGTGCGCCCGGGGAGCACCTTCACGCGGGCGGCGAGGCTTGCCGTCGGATCGAACGATGCCGCCTCGAGGAGGGTTCGGCGCATCACCAATTGCACGTACAGACGATCCATCAGCGTCGCGATGATGAGGAGGTGCTGGCCGCTCCGGGCGGCGCGGAGCGGCGACGCCGCCGCCGATTCCGCGAAATCCACGCTTCCGGAGAGGACGGCGTTCACCGCGCCGACGCCCGGAACCGCAACGGATTTCAGGTCGACACCATATTTCGCCCAAAGATCATGATCGTCCGCCACGGCCTGGACCACGAAGCTGGGCGACACCGCGGGAATCGCGACGGTCGCGCGCTCGATCGCCCGGGCAGGAATACCGGCGCCGATCATCCACAGGGCCAATACGGCGGCAGCCGTGGCGAACTTTGACTTCTCAACCATCGACTTCACGCGTCATCGTCCCGACGATACTCAATAATTTCAGAGCGGCTGGCGACAGCGCGCCGCCATTGCGAAAAAACGCCCCCGTGGGATAGTCGCTGTCCCAACGCAACGAAGGCGCATGAACCGGTTTCACCATGCCATGGGTGATCTCGTGGTGCACCGCCGCTCTCGAGAAGAAGGCGATATAGGGCCCTTCGCAGAGGAGTTGGCGTGCCATCAACGGCGAGTCGTACTCGACCGCGGGGTCGGGCGCCTGCAACCCGACATTCTCGAACACCCTCGCAAGCTTGGCCCGATAGTAGTCGGACCGGCGGGGAAGGAGCCACGGACATGACGCGAGTGTCTCCGGCGAGACTTGGCGCCGACCCGACAACGGGTTGGTTGCGGCGGCATAGATTCGTGACGACCGATTTGGCACCAGCACCCTCGAGCCAAGCTCCGGGTCGGCAGTGATGTTGCGGGAGAGAGTCGCCAGCGCGAAATCAATGTCGCGCGATTTCGCCGCCGCGATCAATGTGGAGAGGTGGCCGCCGAACACGTTGACCTGAACCCGCGGGTGCGCCTCCTGAAATTGGATGATGGCTCGCGGCAGGATCAGTCCCGCGAAGTGCGGCGTAGTTCCGATCGCGACCCTGCCACGCTCCATGCCCAGCAGCTCGCGGATTTCCTGTTGCGCACGGTCGACTTCATTGGTGATCAGTCGCGCGCGCGTCTCGAGCGCCCGTCCTACCTCGTTCAAGGTCATCCCGTCGCTGGACCGGATGAACAAGGGAGAGCCGGCGTCACGCTCGATCGCCTGGATGCTGATGCTCAATGCTCCTTGCGACATGCGCAGCGCGCGCGCCGCGTCGGAGATCGAGCCCGAATCGATGACCGCCAGGAAATGCCGAAACCGCTTGATGTCCAAAGAAAATGACCTCGCGCCGCTTTCTGCCCATTAGGATCATAAATGCCTGTGGCTCAAATTCCCAGGAGCCTTGATGGCTCACCCGTCGCCCGGAACAGATTTACAATATCGATGGATATATTCATGATTTGAATGAGGGACGGATTGGTCCGTGACGGTGGCAAGCGAGGTCCGGAGATGCCGATTGCTCGGCTGGATTTTCTGGCGTTGTTCCTTGAGCTCACGAACGAAGCAACGGTCATCGCGGAGACGATGGATGACCAAGTCCTCGCCGGCATGGCCAGTTCGGCCGCCTTTGCCGCCGGCCGGCAATTGGGGCTGAGTGAGGATCAAGTGGCCGGCATGCAGCAAGATATGCTGCAAGCGCGCATGGGCGGGTCATGCGGACTTCGCATCGTCCCTGATCTCGAGGGTCCGAGCACGGCGACCGCCGTCGCGAGACGGCGGCGCAGGCAAGTGTTGGACGGCGATAGACCGGTGACGGCCCCGCGTCCTTCCGACCGAGGCCGTTCCGGCTGCTAGCGACGTCCCACGCCGGCTGCCAGCCGCCAAAGCGATTGCCGATAAGGACATCACGGTTTGCGCGTCTGATCGAGACGCGCCTTCAAGCGATGACTTTGCCCGACGGCCCATCGGCTTTGCTGTAGCTTTTCGGCGGCTTCGAAAAATGAAGTGCGTGCAGCGTCGCCGATATCGTCGGGCAGAATTGGCTTTTGTCCAGGCACGTCGACACGCCGTGTGCCGTCCCAAAGCTCGAATTCCGTGCAAATATCGCCGCACGCGTCGGCGAGTTGGACAGCGATCCACAGCGCGTCGCCATCCTGTTCGGCGTCATAATCCTGTCGCCCGACAATGCCGCTTCGACCGCGGAAATAAATGCGATAGGTCGCCATGAAACCTCTCTCCCTCATATCGGTTGAAGGCGCGCGCGAACGCGCACGGCGCGAGGACCCGCAAGCGCCCCCGACCGAGACCGCCCGAGTAAGTTGTTTTCAGTGACCGGCCTTTAACGATCGGCGGCGCAGCCTCGGCCACATCGTTTCCGGGAAAATCGACCCTTAAGGGGGATTATCCAGAATATGCCCCAGCCGGACGGATTGGCCTCGCGACAGCGAGATGCCTGGAGGAAAATCAGAACGAGAGACAGATCTTGCCGAAATGCCGGCCCGACTCGATCGCCGAGATCGCCTCGCGCGCTTCCTCGAAGCGCCAAAGATGATCGTCGATCGCGGGCCGCGCCCGGTGCAGTTCGAGCGCGCGAACCATCTCCTCGAACGAAGCGCGCGAACCCAACGTCACGCCCAGCAGCCGCACCCCTTGCGTCACGATGCGGCCAAGATCGAGCTCGGCCGTCGCACCCGCCAACACGCCAATGAGCGCCACCGTGCCGCCCGCTCGCACCGCGCGCAAAGATTGCGCGAGCGTGCCGGCGCCTCCCACCTCGATAACGAGGTCGGCGCCCTCGGGCGCGAGGCGCCTCACCTCACGGCTCCATTCGGGCTGAGCGCGATAATCGATGCCGTGCGACGCGCCCATCGCCTTGGCGCGCGCAAGCTTTTCTGGCGAGCCCGACATGATGATGGTCTCGGCCCCAAGCATCCGCGCGAACTGCAGCGCGAAGAGCGACACGCCGCCGGTGCCTTGGGTCACCACAACATCGCCCGGCTTCACCCCAGCGCCGACGATCGCGCTCCATGCCGTGACGGCGGCACACGGCAAGGTCGCGGCCTCGACCGGCGTCATGTAAGAAGGGGCCCGCACCAGGTCGTCCGCCGCGACCACCATCAATTCGCGGGCAACGCCGTCCCGGGGGCCGCCCAGCAGCGCCTCGCGATGCTGCTGCCGCAACGGCCCGGCATGCCACCCCGGCATGATGATGGGACATACGAGATCGCCCGGGGCAAACCGCGAAACGCCGGCGCCCAGCGCCTCGACCCGGCCGGCGCCGTCCGACAGAACGATCAGTGGCAATGTTCCCGAAAGCCGTCCATAGCCACGGCGCAGCACGACCGCATCACGGTAATTGACCGAGGCCGCGGCCAAGCGCACCAGCACTTCGCCCGGACCCGGCGCCGGGTCCGGGCGGTTGCCAAGCCGAATATGGTCGAGCCCCCAATCGCCCGCGAGTTCCATCACGCGCATGGCGCACCTCCGTTATGCCAGGGTCTACACCCCCTTATAATGACGACGCTATTGATTACCGGCGCCGGCTGGGCAAATTTGCCCACCATCGAAGAAACGGATCGATCGACATGACGTCTCGTGGTTCCTGCATATGACTTTCACCCCGCGCCAGTTTCGCGACGCGCTCGGGCTTTTTCCGACCGGCATCGCAGTCGTGATGGCGGCCGACGACGACGGCAGCGTCGGCGGTCTCACCGTCAATTCCTTCACATCGGTCTCGCTCGACCCGCCGCTCATCCTGGTCGCACTGGCCCGCACCATCTCGAGCTACGACATCTTCGAGCGCGCGAGCCATTTCGCCGTCAGCCTGCTGCGCGATGACCAGCGCCATGTCTCGTCGGCGTTCGCGAAGAGCGATCTCGCCAAATGGCAGGGCGGGCACCATCGACACGGCAACCTCGCGCCGATCATCCACCCCAACCTGGTCGCGTTCGAGTGCGAGACCTATTCGCGCCATGACGGCGGCGACCATCGTCTCCTGCTGGGCAAGGTCATCAGCATGGAAACCGGCGGCGACACGGCGGGGCTGCCGCTTCTTTACTTCCGCGGCCAATATCGCGAGTTGCGGGAAGAAGCCGCCGAGCTGGGCTCGTTCCGTCTCGAAGGCTGGTAGCTCAGCGCGCGCGCCAGGTGAAGACCGAGGAGACGGCGTAGTTCCAGACGACGCCGACCGCAATGCCGGCGAGCCCAGCGACCCACCATGAATATTGATGCGCGAAAGCCGCCGACGCGATGCCTACATTGGCCACCGCGCCGATGGCGCACACCGCGTAGAACGACAACAGGCCGAGCAGGAACCGCAGGCCCTTGAGACGCCGGTCGCGGTAGGTCAAAAGATTGTTGAGCGCGAAATTGCTGGTCATGGCGACCATGGCCGCCGTCGCCTGCGCGACCGGGAAGGCGAAATGCGCCAGCATGAGCCGAAGCGTCAGAAGATGCACGAACGCTCCCGAGCCGCCGACGGCGCCGAACAAGACAAAGCGGACCGGCACGAACCGGCCGACCATCTTGTCCAGCAGCAGCATGAGATATTCCCACACCACCAGCGAATCGAGCTTGCTTTCGCCATGGAGGCGGGGGCGGAAGGTGAAGGGCAGCTCCGCGAAGCGATAAGGCGTCGGCGACGAGGCGAAGAGGTCGAGAAGAATCTTGAAGCCCTGACCCGAAAGCCGTCGCACGGCGCCGTCGAATGCGGGCCGCGAGATCATGAAGAAGCCGCTCATCGGGTCGGTAAGGTGGGCCGACACGACGAGCCGCGAAAGACGCGTGGCGATGCCGCTCATCGCGACGCGGTTCTTGTCCCAATCGCCGACCCCGCCGCCGCCGACATATCGGGACCCAACGACCACATCGAGCCCGCCTGCCTTGATCGCCGCCAGCATTTTTGGAAGCAGCGTCTCGTCATGCTGCATGTCAGCGTCGATCACGGCGATGTACGGCGCGCTTGACGCCTGGACGCCCTCGATGACGGCGGTCGAAAGCCCGCGCCTGCCGATGCGGTGGATGCAACGTATCCGCGAGTCGCGCTGAGCCAGCGCCTTCACCGCGGCGGCGGTGCCATCCGGGGAATCGTCGTCGACATAGATCACTTCCCAGGCGAGGCCACGCAGCGCCTCGTCGAGCCGCGCGATCATCGGCGCGACGTTCTCGCGTTCATTGAAACTCGGCACCACGACCGTCAATTCGACCGTGGGCGTCAGCGGATCAAGCGGCATTGCATGAGGTCCTTCGCCGGCAGTCTGATCCGATATGGCGGACAAATCATTAATCCTGATCGGGCACGGGCGAACCCCGACCTACCCGCCGGCCTTCCGACCAAGCAGGCGGTCGCGGCTCACGACGGCACGGACATGGCGTCCCTTCATCACGACCTTGTCGCCCTGGCGCGCCTCGACCTCGAACGTGATCCGCCGGCCTTCTCGTCCCGCGATCGTCGCCTCCGCGACGATCGGCCTGCCCAGGAAGGCGGCGGCGAGGTGGTCGACCTCGACCCGGGTCCCCACCGATACCTCGCCCTCTTCGACGAAGGGAAAGATGGCCCGGTGGCTCGTCTGTTCGAGGAAGCCGATCAGCGCAGGCGTGCTAACCACCTCGGCGTTGCCGACGACCGACGCGGTGTGGCGCTCTTCCGGCACGAACTCCATCGTATTCCGATGCCCTTGGGGGATGTCCTTCATCGCCTCTCTCCCGCGCACTTTCTAATACCTTGGAAGAGATCGCCGCGAAACTTCATTTGCAGCCGCCGGCAAGTTGGGCTGTCATCAGGCGGCATGATCCACGTCACAGCCACGATCGCCATCGACGAGCGCGAGATCGAGGAGCATTTCATCCGCGCGAGCGGCCCCGGCGGCCAGAACGTCAACAAAGTGTCAACCGCGGTGCAGTTGCGATTCCAGATCGACCGCTCGCTGGCACTCGACGAGGCCGTGCGCGCGCGACTCAAGCGGCTTGGCGGCCGCCGGGTCAGCCAGGACGGCGTATTAACGATCACGGCGCAGCGGTTCCGCGCCCGGGAGCGAAACCGCGAAGACGCCTTGGACCGGCTTGTCCTGCTGATCCGGCGCGCTGCCGAGCCGCAACGACCGCGCCG
>Ga0335073_10010507_pt1 | contig 13010 bp, 11 predicted proteins | sample Lox_Sample_22_FD_207093 | JGI IMG/M metagenome (GOLD analysis project Ga0335073, IMG submission 207093) | Soil microbial communities from Loxahatchee National Wildlife Refuge, Florida, United States - Lox_Sample_2.2 | ecosystem: Environmental > Terrestrial > Soil > Wetlands | place: USA...
GAGCGTGTAAAGCGGTCAGAACGCACCAAAGCGGGCTTGGCTCGGGTCAAGGCAGCGGGTAAGGCTCTCGGACGCCCGCACCTTGCCGTCGATGCCGCTAAAGCCGCCATGCTGCGCGCCAGGGGGCTTTCAGGACGCGCCATTGCTCGGGAGCTAGGTATCAGCGAAGGGAGCGTGCGGCGGTTGCTTGCGTCTCCCAAGCTAGCTGCGTAAAAAACGTACTCCCAAGACCCCTGCTAAGTCCCGTAGATTGGCAGGGGTTTTTTATTGCCCGCCGTGCGCCACAAAGGTTCGTTTGTTACGCATCCCTAGGGGGCATTTTCACCTAAACCCAATCCGCTAGGGTTTCCGCCGTTCTCGAAAAGGGGCGTTTCTAGGCATCGGACAAATCCAGATGGAGCAAAGAGGCTTGCTAGGCGGCTGCGCTCGCTGTAGCACGGTCTGTCCCGCCTACAGAGGGCTTTAATCGAGTGCTGTTTCCCATCCGTGCGCGGACGTAAGCTCGGTTTGCCTCTCGCCACGCTTCTGTGATCTCCGTGTTTTGAAAGCCGCTTTCCAAGGCTCGGACAAAGGTAATGTGGCGAGCGTGAATCAGGCTATCAATCGTACTCATTTCAAATCTGCTCCAAAACCGTCATCAAAACATGAAAAAACTGCGGCGAAAATCGACTCATCTCATTGACACAAAGTGATTTAGGAAATTAACTCGGAAAATTTGTGCGAAAAAATTGTGAAAAGACAAATCCTATTGTGTCCACCGTACCATCCGCCGTCCATCACGCGTATCGTATCTCTTCGGGCATCCCCAAATCAGGCTCCCGACAAAGACGGGGATCACAGCGGTACGATGGCTCGCTAGGGGGTCAAATGAGCCAAGACAAGATGTGCCCGAAGTGCAGCAAGAAATTAAAAGCCCATCAAACGGTTTTTGCTTTGCCAACTCACGTCCACAGCAAACTCGGTGCCGATGTGGGCAAGCCCTCGATCAACGTGCATTCGGCTATACCAATTGCCGTGTATCAGTGTCAGAATTCAGATTGTGGGTATCTTGAGCTTTACTCGGTAGCGTAGCGGGAAGGTCAAAATCATCCTCCCACATTGCCCGAAACATCTCCCTCATCTCGGGGGTGATTTCGGAAAGTAGTAGTGTTCTCTCCATTTTCATTTTTCCTTTCTGTAATTGTCTGCTTTTGTGACAAGTTTTTCTTGCCCGTTGTGAGCGAAGCGAACGCCCGTGGTTTTGGTTTTGAATTTTCCGATGAGAGAGCAAGCGTAGCCGTCTTTAGACGGTATCTCGTTGCCTACCTATCGAAAATTACCCTCGAAAACTACATCGAAGATTATGTGTCTCGGAAACCGAGACGCTACAGTGCTCAAAAGCGAGACGCTATGGAGTCTCGGAAACCGAGACGCTATCGAGTGTCGGAAACCGAGACTCGGCACAGCGAATAGGAGCTATAGAAATCAATCAACTGCAACCGCAAGGCTCCGCCCACGCTCGGCTGCTACCAAAACCAGATGTGCTCCAAATTGGTAATCCACGCTCTTTTCCCATTTCTTGCTGCCCGCCTTTTGGATAGCCGCATGGCGTGGGAACCATTCCCGAAACTCGGCTTCAATGTCCGCATCGGTGAGGGGCTTCTGTTTGCGATACCAAGCGAGCCGATGATTCCTAAACGTGATTTGATGTCCGCCGCTGATTCCATACAGGTGTCGCCCGAGTTCATCCGTTGCGGCTTTGTCATCGAAGCCTAGCTCGAATTTCTCTCTGCATTGATTCGGATGCTCTGCGGTCCATTGCTTGTGCGTCAACACCTGATATTCGCTTGCCTCGAACGTCTCTTTGCCCGAGCGGGTAAGGATAAAGAATCCCGATTCCTTCAGGTCTGAAATTGCCCGCCAAACTACAGGGCGGCTTGAATCGAAGTGCTCTGCGAGAGGTCGGACGTGGGCAACAAACTTTCCTGAGTTTCGGGACACCCTGAGAGCTAACAAGTAAATCGGCAAAGCCAAACGATGCAGATTCATTAGGTGGACTTCCGAGCCGCAGTGAAATGACGAAGTATTATCGAGTTCCATTGTCTGACGCCCCCTTCACTTCGGGAGCCCCACTTGGAATCCTCACATTGACCGCAATCGGCTTCCCCTGCCTTTCCGCAACCTCAAACTCAACGGTCAGGTCTGGAACAAGCCTACGGCGAAGCGAATCGAGTACGCCTGTACGGTGAAAATAAATATCTGGCAAATCCGCATCGGGACGGAGATAGCCCCACCCTTGAGGACTAAAAAAACACACTTTTCCTATCATAGTAATCATCCTGAATTGAATTCCGTTCGGCTTGCTTGGCTGAGATCACGCGGGGTTGCAGCGAAACGGTGAGACTGCAAATTGCGGATAGGCTAGAGCATCGAAGCGGGCGCTATCGAGTCCCGCTGAAAATGAAAAAGCCCCTATCTCCGCAAGAAATAGGGGCTGGGGGAATCACTCGGGCAGGCTACCCAAGGATGCTTTTCGAGTTGTTTACTGCGCCTTTTGAGGATTCCCGACTCGGCTCTTGCGGAGCGTCCGTCAATTCTATCCACTTTGTGGACGCACCCCTGACGGAAGGGGTGTCGAAAATCAGGATTTCACTTGGGGAGTTAGATTCTGACTTTCTAAGTTTCTAACACATATTATACCATAAGTGGCCGTCATTTGTCAAGTACTATCTGAAGAAAATGCCCATTTTTATTGGTGATTTGTCAATTTCGTGGACATGCATTTTGAACGCACTTTTGAGCGAGTTAGTTTATGCCGTTAACCCCTCTCTGGTCCATTACTTGAGCCCGTCGCGGAGACAAAACGAAAGCCATTTTTTCGTCACCAATTTTAAATGTTGTCAGTGTCACGGCTTCTCGGACGGCTTCCGCAAACTATCCTTCACCTGATTTGCTATAGGGGTTGTCAAGATTGTTGGCTCATTGCTGCGCCCGATTTCCGGTTGCGGGCAATCGAATACCTGATAAATGTGCCCGTCCGACTGCCATCCTAGCTTTTCGGCACACTGTCGAATCAAAGCTCGCGCTTGGTTCTCGTTTCCCGCCCGCACGATCATGATTTCTTTTAGCTCGGAGTTCGCTCTGCTAGTGACTATGGCTCCGAATGTGTCTCGGTTCAATTTTTCTCCTCCATCTGCGAACAATGCCAACAGAGGAATCTTAATCTATCAAGCTTTACTGTAATTCTTCACTCCTCTTGACGTGCCCGCAGAGTTAACTGTTGACGGCCTACGAAAGTCTGGTCAACACAATTTCGTGCTACTGCATCGGCGTGATTTTATCTATACTGCCCCGCCGAATCACAACACCAAAACGTGTCCATTCAGTTTCGTGAGACGCACCCGCTGAAAAGTATCTAACCCGTACCGCCATATCTCCGTCAGAATCCCCCAAAGTAATTCCGAGTTGTTCCGTCATGGCTTGGATTAGCAGAGCGTGGATGTTGTCACCTCTGGACTCGTTTATGGGAACAAGACGAATCCATTCCAGGGATTTAACCCTCAAGGAAGTTCCGTGGCCCACACCAATATCAAGAGACTGTACCTGTATCGCGGTCCGGCCAAGATTCACTAAATCCAGTTTCACATCTTGCGGATTCGTGCGATGCACAAGAACACGCAACTCTGGTTGCCACTCTCGGTCAAACTCCTCGCGCGCCTGTTGAAGGGCGGTTTGTTGATCCTCGTTTTGACGCTTCAACAGTTCCAGGCTATCTTGCTGCGTCTTCAACTGGTCTCTCGAAAGTTCAATCGCCTTGTCTGTCCGCTTAATTGACTGGTAGGCGTACTTCGCCAAGAAATACGTCAGGACAGCAATAGCGATGGCGGAGACTGCTTGGATCGCGGGGGCGTTGCCGTTGAGCCAGTTCATTGATTCTTACCTGTCCGGCATCTTCTGAAACATTTCAACAGTTGCGGATGCGAAGGTGTCTAAGTTGTATCTTTATTTGGCACTCCGTCAAATCCAATTGGAGGGTAATTATCCGGTCTTTGTTCATCTGGACTCTTAGCTCCAACCCAAACAACGATCAAACCACGCTTTATGTTTGGATCGAGAATGTAGTTTCCCCTACATTTGATGCCCACAAATTTGAAAGCCCCTAGAACTGCCAGCGTCTCCTGTCGAGCGGGAGCGTAGTTGTCGGCAGAGACTTGGATGTCTGTGATTGGCTTGCTCAGCGGGGCGGCGTTCGGTCCCTCTACATGCCATTTCGCAGTAAGGAAGACATCTCCGATTTCCCTTGCATAATCCCAAGTCTCAGGTCCTTCAGAGGCGAGAATTAGTACCTTCTCTCCGGGATAGCGAGACAGTAGCGCGATGAGCTTGACACGTTGCCAGTCGGCAAGTCTACGTCCTCCTTCGGGTCTTGTTGGCGGCGTTTCAGCGACGCCGCGGTGTGTTTGCTTGTTGACTGCGCGTGAAACACAGTAAGCGAGAAGAATCAGTAGGAGACTTCCTACGATACGCTGCTTCGGGTCCAACCCAATAGGGTTCGTCAGTGCGAGGATGATAACCGCTGCCGAGAACACAGGCAGTATAAACTTTTCGAGGAATACCGGCACGACAGTCTTATGCCATAGCTGACATAGCACGGCCAAGAGAATCTTGGGGGTCCCGCTTCCGTTTTAATAACCGCAAGAATCCGTATCTTTTCCGTGATACGATCCGCAAATTAATTGCGTCGATCCTTCGATATATTCAGGAATTTTCATGGAGCAATCTGCAAACGATACGAACGCGGTCCCAACTCCACCAAAATCCGGCAATGCCAATGGGGGCAAGCACAATACCCCATTTTGGGAAAAGCTTGCCGTTCTTATTGCTCTTGGACTGCTCATCGTGAACATCTTCCAAATGAGAGCCACGCAAAAATCGGCCAATGCTGCCAAAAGCTCCGCTGAAATGGAGAAGCGGACGGCGGAAAAACGTGATGAGGCTATTTCCCGCGTTGAGGGAGACATCGCAGTCGGAAGCGATGTTTTTCAGACTTTCGTCAACAACAGCGGGAACGTGTCAGCTAGAAGGTTGAGCGGACACGTGGAGATTTCGCTGAACAAATTGCCGAGCAATGAGAGAATCCGATTGCTAACCTCTTTTGATATCAGGCCTCAAGACATCCCGTCCCAAAAAAGTTTGCAGCACTTTGACAATACGGGAATCTCCCATGCGGAATGGGAAGACATAATTAACATGCATGATTCTCTGGTCGAAACGAGTACCGTCCAATACGACAATGGATTTGACCGTCTTGTTATGGTCCCGCGTTGCTATGTGATGGTCTGGACACCAAGCCCGAACGATCCGAATAATCGAGCGCATGGGGCTGGATTGGATTGCGAAAGATTGGCGCAATGGTCGGAAACAAACATCACTCATGCAAAACCACAATAACCCTGTCACGAGGGCGAAGTAATACACCTCGGCGTTTGCGAGGCAGGCACACCTGTACCAACGGCCAGCTTGCTGCTGCATTCGGGGGCTGCAAAGATGACGTGAATGGGCATAGATAGCTCTCTGCCCGCTGCGACTGGCCTAGAACTCGGTCAAAACAGGAGAAAGAAAAAATGAAATGCATTCTTGCTGTCCTTGCTTTGCTGACAGCCAGTTCCGCGTTCGCTCAGATAGCGGGTAGCAAGGTGTACATACCTCCGTCTGCCGCAAACACGACGGTTACTGACGGAACAAAAGTAGTTACTACCACCTCGCCCGCATTCAATGTTGTGATACAAAGCGAGTTTTTTAAGGAGAAATTGCCTCTCACACTAGTTGCCGATTCTGGGTCGGCAGACTACACGTTGCAATGGGCCGCCATCGCAGAGGAAGAACAGGACAGAAACGCGGGCGGTGGCCTCCTACGCCTCCACGGCGGCAGTAAGGAGTTGTACACCGTCTCTGCCTCTCTTCTAGGTAAGAATAATCAAGTGGTGTGGGCAGGCAGCGTCGATAAGAAAGACCTCCACGGTTGCGCGGTAGAGATTACCAGGCAATTGAAAAACTCACTGAACGGCAAGAAGTAGGTCCGCAGATAGTTCTCTAGCTGTCTTGACGGAAGCATTGGACGTTTTCATTTTCCATTCATTTTCCATTTGAGGCTCGATACAATCTCAAAAACCCCAATAAAAGCCGCCGTTCCAGCGCATAGTGTAATTTTCCCAAGCTTCGGACGTGGGTTCGATTCCCATCGCCCGCTCCAGAAATTCCGCGAGGAGCCCTGACGTTTTTCCCGAGAAAAATTGGATCGTGAGATGGGTGTGTCTGGGCGGGAGGGGCCGCACGGCGGAGGGTGGGATTTGTGTAGCGATTGTGGATGTGCGCCGGGGTTTGTTTTGTGGAGGTTGCGGGGGATTCGGATTATGGGAATGTAGCGATTGAGAATTTGAAATGGACGGAGGAAGCGGAGGCGTTGAAAGCAGGGCTGGCGCGTGCGGCAGGGCTGAATCCGCGAGGGAGAAGATTTCGTTGCGCGGCATTTTTGAACGGCCTCCTTTCGCGCGCGATGGAGAAGAGACTGGGCGCGGGGCGAGCGTAGCAAAGTGCGGGGAGAAAAGAAGCTGGCTGGAGGATGGGATTTGGTCCAGTTTTAGAACTCGACGTATAGAACTGTACTAAAGGACAGGTGGGGGATGGTGAGTGGTGAGTGGTGAGTGGTAAATGGTGAGTGGTGAATGGTGAGTGGTGATTCGTCACGCGTGGTTTGAGTAGAAGGAGAGACTTCAAGCGCGGGGCCAGGGGACGAATGGTCCGCAAGGAACTCCGGCCCTTATGTCGCGGCGGCGACCGAAGGACCGAACGTCGAGTGTTTTTGTCTGAGCCTTAAGTGAGTTTGTCGCGTGTCGTGTCCACGCGGCGATGGGGCGCGGCGCTTGCGACGGCGCCGCGCGGGTGAGTTAGCGGGAGACTACGCCGCCGTCAACCGGGAGGTCTATGCCTGTGATGAAGCTGCTTTCGGAGGAGGCCAGGAAGACGGCGGCGGAGGCGATTTCGTCGGGGGAGCCAATGCGGCCCAGGGGGATCATTTGCTTGAAGTAATCGGTGCTCCCGCTGGGGGAAGATTTGGCGCCTTCCTGGAGCATGGGAGTTTCGATAGGGCCGGGACTGATGACGTTGGCGCGAATGCCGCGGGCGGCTAGCTCGGCGGTCCAGGTGCGGACGAAGGAGACGAGCGTGGCCTTTGTCGCGGAGTAGGCGCCGAAGCCGGGCAGGCCCAATTGCCAGGCGCCGGAGCCGACGAGGATGATGGAAGCGTTGTCGGCGAGGAGAGGAAGAGCCTTCTGCACGGTGAAGTAGGAGCCGCGAGAATTGAGATCGAAAGTTTTGTCGTAGGTTTCGGCGGTGGAATCGGCGAGCGAGGCGGGAACGACGACGCCGGCGTTGGCGACGACGACGTCCACGCGGCCCTTGAGCCTGCGGACGAGGTCGAAGAGACGGTCGAGGTCTTCGGGCTTGGAGACGTCGCCGGGAACGGCGGTGACATTTTTGCCGATGAGGGCGACGGCTTTATCGAGCTCGGCCTGGCGGCGGCCGGTGATGAAGACGTAGGCGCCTTCTTTTACAAAACGCCTGGCGGTGGCCAGGCCGATGCCGCTATTGCCGCCGGTGATGACGGCGACTTTTCCTTCAAGTGCACCCATGATTGTCTCCTTTGGCCCGCGAGATACGAGGTATTATGGAACACTCATTACAGATGTGGAGGGGGGAGCGACGGATTCAGATTTCTTGGAATCTAATGTCGAATGGCGGGCAAAGACATGAAAACACGGAAGAGGAAGGCGGGGCGGCCGATCGCGTTTGACCGGGAAGCGGCGCTGGAGGCGGCCATGCTGCTGTTTTGGGAGCGCGGGTACGAGGGCGCTTCGATGGCGGATTTGACGCGGGCGATGGGATTGAGCGCGTCGAGCATTTACGCGGCGTTTGGGGACAAGCAGGCGCTGTTTTCGGCGGCGGCGAAGCGTTATATGGAGAGCCGGGCGGGATTCGCGATGAAGGCGCTGGAGGAGCCGACGCTCGAGCGGGTGATTCGCGCGCTGTTTGAAAACACGGCGAGGTTTCTGACGGCGCCGGGGCATCCGCCGACGTGCATGACACTGACGGGAGCGATGGGGTGCGGGGCGGAGGCGAATTCGGCGAGAGAACTGATGCGCGAGATCCGGAGGCAGAATCAGAGCGTGATCCGGAGGCGCGTTTTGGACGCGCAGAAGAAGGGAGAGTTGCCGAAGGGCGTGCGGGCGGAGGATTACGCGAGGTATGTGGCGACGGTGCTGGCGGGGTTATCCATTCAGGCGGCGAATGGGGCGACGAGGGAGGAGTTGGAAACGATGGGGCGGATGGCGGTGAGGTATTTGGGATTCTAAAGGATGGCGGGGCAGCCGGGGGTGAAGGAACTGCGGGTGCGGATGCCGGACCCTTTCGTGCGCGCGAATCGCCCCAACCTTGACTGAATTGCCCGAGGGTGCGTTCGGCGGCGCTGCGCTCAGCCCTGCTTTACTTTCGATGGCGCAGCCGCTAATCGGAATCGGTCTCAGCAACTTTTTGTGCAAGATTATCCAGGGAACCTGCTGCATCCTTTTCAGGGCGAAGAAAATCGAATTCCCCGCTCACATTTTCCGTTTTTCCCGCCTCTCTATAGATAGGGGACGCTCTCGCCAGTTTCTTCGATTTTTCCGCTGAGGTTTGGCGGATTTTTCCCCTCTATATTGTAGGAGAGCTCGACGATGGGCGGTTCTGCAGATACGGCCGGGATGCCAGATACGAAGAATCGCCGGGCTTTCTTTCGCTTTGAAAATGTGTGCCGAGGTCTGCCGCTGGAAATGAAGCTTGAATCTACTCCCTGTCTTTTCCATTCAGAAACGTGTGCAGCCAGCGACCACTTCTTCGGCATGAGGTTCGGGTGCATTTTTTCTCTGGAGTTTCTCAGCTCTTCGCCTGTGGCTGCGTTTTGGGGCCCCAATTCAGATGGCACAATTGATGTGTACTTTGCGGCCTCGCGGCCTTTGGCATGCGAGCGGCGGGAGACAGGTGTATATTGGCAGAGCTCAGCTGGACTCAACGACCCCGGTGGGAAGCAAATTTCCGCGTCACTCGGCCCGGCAATTACATTGAGAATGGAAAGGAAACTCGCTTGAAAACAAAGATAGCAGCTGCGGCCATGATTTTTGCCATCGCGCTTCCGGTGTTCGCCCAGCAGAAGGAAGCCGACCGGCTCGACAATTCCTCCAAAGTATTTATGGAGATCACCGCCGACACCAGCAAAGGCCTGCCGAAAAGCATCGTGGACAAGGCCGAGTGCATCCTCATTTTTCCAAGCGTGAAGAAAATTGCGGTCGGGATCGGCGGCAGCTACGGGCGCGGCGTGCTGGTGTGCCGCACCGGAGAAAAAATGAACGGGGGCTGGGGCGCGCCGGCGATGTACAAGCTGGATGAAGGAAGCCTGGGCATACAGCTGGGCTCGACGGCGACGGACTTCGTGCTGCTGGTGATGAACCAGAACGGGGCGAAGCAGATCCTGAACGGGAAGACGAAGCTGGGAGCGAACGCCGCGGCGGCCGCAGGCCCGACGGGCGCGGACGCGCAGGGCTACAACGCGGATGCGATGAAGGTGGACGTGCTCACCTACTCGCGATCGAAAGGGCTGTTTGCGGGCGTGTCGCTGACCGGCGCGTCCATGGACGGAGACGCGGACGCGAACAAAGCGCTCTACGGAAAACCAATCACGCCGAGCGAGATCGTCAACGGCGGGGCGGCAACGCCGGCAGCGGCGAAAAAGCTGATTGACACGCTGAACAGCGCTTCGCCATCGCGGCAGAGCTGACCGGCGACCTTAGAAACCCTCAAAAGCTCAAATCATCTTGGGAAGGAAGCGGGCGGACGTGTGTGCGCGCGAATCGCCCCAACCTTGCCGGAATTGCCCGAGGGTGCGTTCGGCGGCGCTATTTTTCCGGAAGCTCGATGACGGTGGTGGATTCGAAGGTCTGGCCGGGGCGGAGGACCGTGGAAGGAAAAGAGGGCTGGTTGGGCGAATCGGGGAAATGCTCGGTTTCGAGAGCGACGCCGTCGCTCTGGCGATACTGGCGGCCGCTCGCGCCGTAGACTTTGCCGTCGAGAGAATTCCCGGCGTAGAGCTGGATGCCGGGCTGGTCCGTAAAAATTCTCAGCGTGCGCCTGGAATCGGGGTCGTAGACGGTAGCGGCCCAGGCGAGCTTTTCCTTGCCCTGGGGAGCGTTGACGATCCAATTGTGATCGTAGCCGCCGGCGAAGACGAGCTGCGGGTCAGGGGTGCGGATGCCGTCTTCGACGGCTTTGCCCTTGCGAAAATCAAAGACCGTGCCCTCGACGGAGCGCGTCGAGCCGTCGGGAATCAGGCCGCTATTGACGGGCGTGAAGGAATCGGCGTTGAGGGTGACGATGTGGCGATAGATCGTGCCCGTTCCTTCGCCGGACAAATTCCAGTAGGTGTGATTCGTGAGGTTGATGACGGTGGGCGCGTCGGTGGTCGCATGGTAGCGGATGGTGAGGCGGCCGTCGTTATCGAGCGTGTAGGTGACGTGGGTGTCGAGGTTGCCGGGAAAACCCTTCACGGCGTTCGAGGGACAATTGGGATTGGGCGTGGCGCCGGTCCAGCCTTCGCCGGCTTTGCTGAGGTAGTGCAGCTCGACGCCGGCTTCCTTTGCGTTTTGGATGACGCCGGCGGCGGTCCAGACCTCTTTGTCGAAGCCTACGAAGCCGCTGTGGAGAGTGTTGGGGCCGTTGTTGGGGTCGAGACAGTACGTGACGCCGTCGAGGGAGAAGACGCCGTTGGCGATGCGGTTGGCGTAGCGGCCGATGATGCCGCCGAAGTGCGGAGAGTTTTTGGTTTCGTAGTCCCGGAGATTGCTGAAGCCGAGGACGACGTCGGGCATATTTTCGGCGGGATTGTCGATCGAAGTGATGATGGCGCCGTAGGTGATGAGTTTCACGGTGAGGCCGTGGGAGTTGGTGAGCGCGTATTGGTCAATGGCGGCGCCGGATGTGGTGGCGCCGTAGGACGTCTTCGTAACGGCGGGCGCGGGCGCCGCGAGCGCCGGCAGCGAGGGAGCGCCCGCGAGGGACGCAAGAGCAACGGCCGCGCAAACGGCAATCGTGAGTAAAAGCGCCGACGCCAATCCCGCCGCCAGCCCAGCACGTCCGCGTGTCTTCATCCTGCCTCCCCGAAGCAAGCTTTCCTTAAGCCTTCCGCCACGCCGAAGACTATAAATCTTCTGGCGGCATTTCGTCGCGCCTCTTTCGGGGGCGGCGGGCCGAAGGCGTCAACAGGACCCGGTGAGGCGCGGAGAAAGCGCGCGCCCACGAGGGTGCGGGGCGCATCCAACGCACTGCCGGGGAGACGGCCGGGAGGCCTTGATCCCACGCCGGGGCCGACCACGCGACATTCGACCGTGAGATCGTCGCGGTCGCCGAGGGATTTCGTTCGCCGGCGCTACAGGACGGGCGCGGGAGCTTGCCCGCCCGGGAAGGGGCTCGCGCCAATTGTCCTCTTGACAGAAGTCGTTATAACGACGACTATCGAGCCATGGCGCAGAACGGAAACATCAAGGGTCCGGGGCGGCGCAGGGGCAATCTGGAGGAGGCGACGTTTCTGGAGCTGCTGCGGGCGACCGACGCGCTATCGCGCGTGCTGGTGCAGGTGCTGAAGGAGCGGGACCTCTCGCCGACGCAGTACAACGTGCTGCGGATCCTGAGGGGCTCGCGCGAAGGACTAACCTGCGGGGAGATTGCGGCGCGGATGATCACTCGCGATCCGGACATCACGCGGCTGCTGGACCGGCTCGAGAAGCGGGGGCTGATTTCGCGCGCAAGGGAGACGGCGGACCGCAGGACGGTGATCGCGCGGATCACGCCGCAGGGGCTGAAGCTGCTGGGGCGGCTGGACGCCCCCGTGCAGCGGGCGCACAAAAACCAGCTGGGACACCTGGGGCCGGCGCGGCTGAAGGCGCTCTCCCGGCTGCTGGCGGCCCTGCGCCCCGCCGCCTGACTTTTCCCGGGCCTAATACTTGTTGCAACGACTATCGGCGTAACGGCATCTAATCCCTCGAAAGGAGCAACACCATGAACGCAACCGCAGCCACGCAGACCGGCACCACCACCTGGAAGATCGACCCGGCCCACACCGTCGCCGAATTCAAGGTGAAGCACATGATGATTTCGCACGTGAAGGGGCATTTCCCGGGCGTTTCCGGCACGCTGACGCTCAACGAGGCCGACATCACGAAATCGCACATCGAGGCATCCATCGAAGTGGCGTCGATCGACACGCGCGAGCCGCAGCGCGACGCGCACCTCAAGAGCGAAGATTTCTTCCACGCGGAGAAGCATCCGACGCTGACATTCACCTCGAAGAGCATCACGCGCAAGGGCGAGGGCGAGCTGGCGGTGGCGGGCGATTTGACGCTGCACGGCGTGACCAAGCCGGTGACGTTTGCCGTCGAAGGGCCCACGGCACCTTCGAAGGATCCCTGGGGCAACCTGCGCATCGGCCTTTCGGCCACGACGAAAATCAACCGCAAGGACTTCGGGCTGAACTGGAACGCCGCTCTGGAGACGGGCGGAATCCTGGTGGGCGAAGAAGTGACGATCACGCTCGACGTGCAATTCGTGAAGGCGTGACACGAGGGCCGCGGCGGCGCACAATTGTTGGAGACGCCCGCGCGGCGAAGGGGTCCAAAATGTCGCTACGTCCCGTAAAACAAATCATCGAACCGAAGCCGACGCTCGAGGGCGCGGGAGTGAAGCTCCAGCGCGCCTTCGGGTTCGGCAAGACGAAGGATTTCGATCCGTTTTTGCTGCTGGACGATTTCCGCAACGACAACCCCGCGGATTACCTGGCGGGATTTCCGTGGCACCCGCACCGCGGGATCGAGACGATCACCTACGTGCTGGCGGGATCGGTGGAACACGGCGACAGCCTGGGCAACAAAGGGAAGATGACTGCGGGCGAC
>Ga0335073_10010508_pt1 | contig 13010 bp, 11 predicted proteins | sample Lox_Sample_22_FD_207093 | JGI IMG/M metagenome (GOLD analysis project Ga0335073, IMG submission 207093) | Soil microbial communities from Loxahatchee National Wildlife Refuge, Florida, United States - Lox_Sample_2.2 | ecosystem: Environmental > Terrestrial > Soil > Wetlands | place: USA...
GCGATAACCCCGCGGGGGGGGCCCCGGGCCGCCCCCCCAGCGCCCCCCCCCCGCCCCGCCCCCTCATCTCCCGCCCAGACGCGCCCGCGCCGCGCGCGGCCACGGCCCCCGTCAGCGGAACGAGCCCGCCGTCAGCCCGGAGACGATCCGCCGCTGGGCGAACAGCACGAGCAGCGCGATGGGGACCGAGATGATCACCACCGCCGCGTCGATGAGGTTGTAGAAGGTCTGGTACTGGCTCTGCCCGAACGTGGTGATCGCCAGCGGCGCCGTGAAGTGGTTCGTCGACGTCAGGAACGACACCGCGAACGCGAAGTCGTTCCACGCGAGGATGAACGACAAGATCGCCGCGGTGAACACCCCCGGGACGGAGACCGGGATGACCACCCGGCGCAGCGTCTGCAGCCGGGTCGCCCCGTCGACAAGCGCCGCGTCTTCGAGTTCGGTGGGTATCTGCTGGAAGAAGTTCTTCAGCAGCCAGGTGGCGATCGGCAACGTGTAGACCAGGTAGATGATGATCAGCGGGTAGATGTTGTTGAGCAGCCCCAGGTAGCGGAGCACCAGGAACAGCGGCCCGATCATCGCGAGCACCGGGAAGAACCCGGCCAGCAGGATGAACGCCAGGACCGCCCCGGCGCCCCTGATCCGCAGCCGGGCCAGCGCGTAGCCGGCCATGGACGCGACGATGATCGTGACCACGGTGGTGGCCAGCGCGACGATGAGGCTGTTCAGCAGCGGGTCGAGGAACCCGAAGTTCGAATTGGTGAACACGTCCTTGTACGCCGCGCCGGACAGGTGCGAGGGGATGATCCCGTTCGCGCCGCCCACGCCGGCCGCGATCTGGCTGTTGGACAGCAGCGAGGTGCGCAAGATCCAGAAGAACGGGAACAGCGCGATCAGCACCACGATGACGACCGCCAGGTAGAACAGGGTCTCCTTGACGATCTTGCGGGCGGGCAGCCGGCCTCGCCGCGAAACGGCGCGGTGCGCCACGGCCGGGACCGGGACGTCGTCCGCGACTGCGCTAGTCATGCGCGCACCCCCCTCATGAGGTAGCCGGGCGGAACACCCGGACGTAGACGAACGACACGGCCAGGGCGAGGAGGACCAGGATGATGGACATCGCGCCGCCGAGACCGAAGTCGGTGTTGATGATGAACGTGTTGTAGTTCAGGTACGACAGGCTCTCGGTGGAGTTGCCGGGGCCGCCGTTGGTCATGATGTAGATGACGTCGAATACCAGCAGCGCCTGCAGCGTGCGGAAGATGAGCGCCACCGACAGGGCGGGCCTCAGCATCGGCAGGGTCACCCGGGTGAAGGTCTGCCACCACGAGGCGCCGTCCATCTTGGCCGCCTCGTAGACGTCGTTCGGGATGACCTGCAGGCCGGCCAGCAGCAGGATCGCGACGAACGGGATGTTCTTCCACGAGTCCGCGATGAAGATCGCCACCCACGAGCGCCAGACGCTGGCGTTCACCCAGGCGATGGAAGACCAGGCGGGGTGGAACGCGGCGAGGATGTAGTCGACGAAGCCGTTGCTCGGGTCGAACATCGTCTTCCACAGCATCGCCGACACCACGGTCGGCATCGCCCACGGCACCAGGATCGAGGCGCGCAGGAAGCCCCGGCCGCGGAAGTTGCGGTGCATCATCAGCGCCAGCGCCATCCCGACCACCAGGTCGAACACGATCGTCACCACGGTGAAGACCAGGGTGCGCTGGAGCGCCGCCACCCACTGCGGCGAGTCGAACATCGCGGTGAAGTTCGCCCAGCCGACGAACTTGTGCGGCAGGGCGCCGTAGGACAGGTTGTCGAAGTGGAACGCGTTCCAGACGTTGTAGATCAGCGGATAGCCGGTGATCGCCAGCAGCAGGATGACCACCGGCGCCACCATGGCGTACCCGAGGCGCCGGTCTTTCGTCTCCCTCGCGTGCCCGACGGGAGCGGGGCGCCCGCCGATCGGGCGCCCCGACTTCCACGCGCGCCACACGGAGGCCGGGCGGCCCGCGCGTGCGGGCCGCCCTTCCGCCCCCGTGCTCAAGTCGGCAGCCATCAGCGCTAGCTGCCTGGGGTCGCCGCCGCGGCGGACTTGATAGTCGACGCGCCGGCGGCGAACGCGGCGGCCGCCGCGTTCGAGCTGGCGTCCGCGTACACCGAGGAGAACAGCGTCTGCAGGTCAGAAGAGACCGTCAGGTAGTTCGGGTTCACCGGCCGCGGCGCCGCGTAGCCGTTCAGCGTCTTCACGTTCTGGAAGTAAGGCGCCTTGGCGTACAGCGCGGAGGTGTACGCGCTCGGCAGGGACGGCGGGTCGCCGACCGCGATGGCCCGCGCCGTCTCGACCGACGCGCTGGTCAGGTACTGGATCAGCTTGTACGCCGCGGCCGCGTGCGCGGTCTTGGCGTTGATCGCGAGCATCTCGCCGCCGAGCGCCGCGCCAGGGGTGCCGCCGGCGCCGGCCGGGAACGGGATGTACCCGACGTTGCCCTTCACGGACGCCGCCATCGGCTGCGCCTCGACGAACGGATAGTCGATCGCGAACGGCGTGTAGCCGGACACGAACTGCTCCTCGACCTGGCCCTCCTGCCAGCCGGTCACCGCCTGGGGGGCGATCTTGCTGGTGTAGATGGCCGAGTGCAGCCAGTTCAGCGCCGCCACGTTGCCCGGGGTGTTGACGTTGGACGGGTCGAGCTTGCCGCCGAACGCCGAGTCCACGGTGAGGAACGCGGTGATCGCGCCCTCGTACTTGTCCGCCTCGAACGCGATCCCCTCCTTGAGCGTCGGGTCCGCCTTCATCGCCGCTTCGGCGTCGCTGACCACCTGCGCCGGGCTCGTCGGCGGGGTCTTGATCAGGTCGGTCCGGTAGAACAGCCCCTCCGGGTTGTCGAACCACGGAATCGCGTAGAGCGTCCCGTTATAGGTGCCCGCGTCGACCTCGGTCGTGAAGAACTGGCTCGTGTTCACGTTGAACTGGGTCAGCGGCAGGATCCAGCCGGCCTGGGCGAACTTCGCCGGGTACGTCACGTCGGACTCGAACACGTCCGGCGTCGTGGAGCCGGAGATGAAGTCGTGCTCGAGCTGCGACAGGTAGGTCGTCGAGTCCGACGACAGCACCTGGACGGTGACCTTGATGTTCGGGTTGGCCTTCTCGAAGTCGTTGATCGCGACCTGCGTCTGGGCGCCCTCGGTGCCGAGCCCGGACTCGGCGAACACGATGGTCTGCTTGGCGGTCGCCGCGACCGAGGAACTGGACCCGCTCGAACCGCACGCGGCGGCCCCCATCGCGAGCGCGGCGGCGGCGACGGTCACTCCCGCGACACGCCAACGCACCGGTCTCCTGCTTCCCATATGCACCACCTTCGTCATGGTGAGTTGTAGTGAATCTTCCGAACGGGCCCGGGGTGGCTCCCCAAGTCCGCGTTCAGCCATCGCGGATGATCTGCGTCAGCTGCGCGGCCATCTCCGCGAGGGCCTGCTGGGGTGTCTTCTGGAAGGTGAGCGCCTGGTAAACCGCGCTCGAGATGGCCAGGCTCGCCTGGTCGTAGTCGGTGATCGAGGGCCGTGGCTGAGCCGAGAGGATGGCCTGCTTGACCACGGTCAGGTAGGGGAACCGGCGGACCATCGCCGGATCGGAGTACAGCGACGTCCAGACCGGCGGGAAGCCGCTGTCGATCAGCAGCTGCTTCTCCTCGGGCAGGCTGGTCAGGTACTGGATGAACGCCAGTGCCGTGCGCTGGTGCCGCGAGTAGGCGCTGACCGCCAGGTTCGCGCCGCCGAGCGAGCTCGACCCGGGCCCGTCAGGGCCGGGCAGCAGGGTGACGCCGACCTTCCCGTAGACCTTGTTGGCCGGACCGGGCTGGCTGGCCTGGCTGTAGATGAACGGCCAGTTGTTGAGGAACAGCAGCTTCCCCGACTCGAAGTCGGCCCAGGACGACTCCTCCTCGTAGGTGCGCGAGGACGGCGGTATCCACCCCTGGCGCAGCCCGTCCACGAGGAAGTCGAGGCCGGTCTCGGCCTGCGGTGAGTTCACCGTCACGGTCGTGCCGGCGGGGGAGAGGATCGAGCCGCCGGCCGACTGCACCGCCTCGGCGAAGTTGACGGTGAGCCCCTCGTAGGGGGCGAGCTGGCTCGCGTAGCCCTGCAGCCCGTACTTCGGCGCGACCGTCTTGGCGAGGTCCTCGAGCTGCGCCCACGTCCGCGGCGGCTGCTTCCCGGCCGCGGCCAGGATGTCCTTGCGGTAATAGAGCACTTCCGCGTTGCTGTAGTAGGGCACCGCCCACAGGTGGCCGTCGTACATCGCGGTGTCGACCGCCGGGCGCAGGAAGCCGCCGAGCGGGAACATGCTCGCGTCGAGGGGGATGACCCACCCGGCCGAGGCGAACTCGGCGGTCCACACCACGTCCATGGCGATGACGTCGTACACCGGGCTGCCCGCCTGCAGGTTGGCGGTGAGCTGGGCCAGCTGGCCGTTCTCGGCCTCGGGCAGCAGCATGAGCGTGACCCGCTGACCGGGGTGCGCCTTGTTCCACGGCCCGATCAGCGCCGTGAAGAAGCCCGCGTCGTCACTGCCGACGGCGAACGTGATGGGGCCGATCCCGCTGGCGGAGGGAGCGGGCCCGCCCGGCGACGGGCTGCCCGCGCAGCCGGCCGCGAGCACGAGCCCCGCGATCGCCGCTGCCATGGTCGCGGCGGCGCGTAGTTTCCGCCGCCGCATCATGCCGTCTCCAGCCCCCTTCATTGGGATAGATGCATGTTATGCACGTATGTTATGTATGTGTCAACGGCCTTACCGAAACCGTGATCGGGACGATAATCTCGGCACAGCGGCTCCACGACAGGAGGCAACAAGTGCGGCAGCCTCTGCTGGCGCTGCTCGCGAAGGAACCCGCGCACGGGTATGAGCTGAAGCTCGCCCTTGAGCAGACCTTCGGGCAGGCGTACCCCTCCCCCAACATCGGGCAGATATACGTCACGCTCAAGCGGCTCGAGCAGGACGGCCTGGTCCGCGGCGAGGACGTCGAGCAGGACGGCCGCCCCAACAAGCGGGTGTACGAGCTGACTCCCGCCGGGCGGGAGCAGCTCGCCGCCTGGGTGCGGGAGCCCACCGAGGGCCCGCGGGTGCGCGACGAGTTCTTCATGAAGCTCGTCCTGGCCCCGCTGGCCGGCCTGGCGGACCGGATGGAGCTCATCAACTCCCAGCGCAGGCATTATTTCGGCATAATGCGGAATCTAATGGAAATGCAAGCGACCATGGACGGCGCCACCCCTGCCGCCCGGCTGCTCGTCGAGGGCGCCGTCTTGCACCTTCAGGCGGACCTCGACTGGCTGGAACGCTGCCAGGAGGAGCTCGTGTGACGGACGCACCCGTACTGCTGCGGACCCGGAACCTCGTCAAGGTGTACCGGTCAGGCGGCGTGGCCGTCGAGGCCGTGCGAGGCGTCGACATCGAGGTCGGCACCGGCGAGTTCGTGGCCATCATGGGGCCGTCGGGTTCGGGGAAGTCCACGCTGCTGCACGTGCTCGGCGGGCTCGAGCCGGCCACGCGCGGCGAGATCTGGCTGCGCGGCCAGCGGGTGGACGGGCTGTCCGCGTCCGCGTGGGCGGTCCTGCGGCGCAAGCACGTCGGTTTCATGTTCCAGTTCTTCAACTTGCTGTCCACGATGACCGTCGCCGACAACGTCGAGCTGCCGGCGCTGCTGGCCGGCGCGACCGCCAGGCAGGCGCGCAAGCGGCGCGAGGAACTCCTCGCCGAGCTCGGCATCACGGCCAAGGCGGACGCGGCCCCGGCCCGGCTGTCCGGCGGCGAACAGCAGCGCGTCGCGCTGGCGCGCGCCCTGGCGAACGAGCCGAGCCTGCTGCTCGCCGACGAGCCGACCGGCAACCTGGACAGCACCAGCTCCCGCGACGTGCTGCGGCTGCTCGCACGCGCGCACGCGGCCGGGCAGACGATCCTCATGGTGACGCACGACGCCAAGGTCGCCGGCCTGGCCGACCGGGTGATCAGCCTGTTCGACGGCATGGTCGCCGACGACGCCAGGGTCGTGCCCGCGCCGCGCACGGTGAGCCCCGTCCGGGACGTGCTCGAGCTGAGAGGCTGACCCGGGTGCGCGGCACCGTGCGGTGGGCACGCGCCGACCTGCGCGCGCACCGCGGCCAGTCCGCCGCCGTGGTCGCCGTCGCGGCGGCCGTGGTCGCCGCGCTCGTGCTCGCCACCATGCTGCTCGAAGGCGCCCTCAACCCCTGGCAGCAGCTGTTCACCCGGACCCGCGGCGCGGACATGCTGATCTACCTCGCCGGCGGAACCCCGGTCGGCGCGCTGCGCGCCCTGCCCGGCGTGCAGTCGGTGGCCGCCCCCTACGACGACGCGCCCGCCACGCTCGTGCAGCGCGCGCAGAAGTCGCCGGTCCAGCTCGACGCGATGGCGCCCACGCCGCCCGCGATGTCCGCGCCGCTGGTCGTCGCGGGCAGCTGGCTGCGGGCCGGCCGCCCGGACGGCGTGGTCGTCGAGGCGTCGTTCGCCGCCGCCACCGGCACCGGGGTGGGGGACAGGATCGTCCTCGACGGCGTGGACGGGACCACGGTCGCGATGCGCGTGATCGGCATCGCCGACACCGCCGACCAGGGCTTCTACCCGAACTGGACGCCGGGCCTGATCTGGGCGCAGCAGAGCCTGCTCGCCCAGGTCGAGCCCGCCGCCAGCGAGCGGACCGAGGTCGTCGGCCTGCGGCTGTCCGATCCGTCGGCGGCGGGCACCGGCCAGGTCAGCCAGGAGGTCTTCAACGCCTACAACGGCGCGAGCGAGAGCTCGCCGGTGCAGCGGATCACCACCAGGCAGCAGGTCATGGACTCGATGGCGAGCGACGACAGGCTGCTCGGCGTGCTGCTCGCGCTGTTCGGGATCATCGCGCTGGTGGCCGCGCCGTGCGCGATCGCCAACGTCACGTCGGGCCGGGTGCTGATGCAGCGGCAGGACATCGCGATGCTCAAGGCGCTCGGCTTCACCCCCGGCCAGGTGGTGCGGATGCTGATCGCCGAGCAGACGGCGCTCGGGGTGGCCGGGACCGGCCTCGGGCTGGCGATCGCGCGGATCGCGACGTCGCCCGAGTTCGTCCACCCGGCGGCGGGGATCGGCGTGACGCTGGCCCCGCTGCCCGGCTCCTGGACGGCGCTGATCGCCGCGGGCACGGTCCTGACCGTGGTGATCGCCACGGCGATCCCGGCCTGGCGGGCGGGGAAGGTGTCACCGGTCGCGGCCGTCCGGCCGAGCCCGCCGGGCGGCCATCTGTCCCCGATCGCCCGGCTTTCGCTGCTCGTGCGGCTGCCCGCCCCCCTTGTCCTCGGCATGCGCGACGCGCTCACCAGGCGGCTGCCCGCGGCGCTGACCGTCGCGGGCGTCGCCATCCCGATGGCGATGATCACGATCGCGCTCACCTGCTGGTCCACGATCGGCGCCTTCACCTCCGATCCGGGCCGGATCGGCCTGGCCAGCGCGCTGACCGTCTACCCCGGCGGGCTGACCGGCGCCCAGGCGACCGCCCTGATCACCAGGGACAGCCAGGTCAGCGCGTATTACCCCGGCGCCCAGTTCGACACGCTGCTGCCCGGCGACAACGGCACGTTCGTCGCGCGCGCGATGGGCACCTCGCGGGCGCCGTACCCGTTCCAGGCGGTGCAGGGGCAGATGTTCAGCGCGCCGGACGAGGCGGTCGCCGGCCAGGGGTTCCTGTCCCTGATGCACGTGCGGGTCGGCTCCTGGATCGACCCGACCATCGACGGCGTGCCGGTCATCGTGCACATCGTCGGGCGGACCATCGAGCCGGACGACAACGGCGACGTGCTCGATTTCGGCCTGGACGCGCTGCCGCCGAGCGCGTCGGCGCCCATGTTCTACAGCGTGGTGCTGAAACCGGGGGTCTCCGCGACGGCCGCTCGCGCGCGCCTGCTCGCCGCTTCTGACGGCCGGCTCGGCGTCCAGCAATCGGCCAATCCCGCCGGCCGTCTCGGGGTGGTGCGCCTGGTGATCGTGGTCGCGGTCGCCATCCTGGCGATGATCGCGATGGCGAACCTGCTCACCGCGACCAGCGTCGGCCTGCGCGACCACGTCCACGAGGCGGGCATCCTCAAGGCGATGGGGCTAACCCCGCGGCAGGTGATGGCGACGCTCGTGGTCAGCACCACGATCGTGACCGCGATCGGGGTCGTCGCCGGCGTGGTGGCCGGCCTCGCCGCCGCGCCGCGGCTGGTCAACGCCCAGGGCCAGGCCAGCGGCATGGGCTGGGGCATCGCCGCGCCGCTGTCCCCGGCGGCCATCGCCGGCCTGATCGGCGCCGCCCTCGCCGTCGCCGTCGCCGCGGCGCTGTTCCTCGCCCGCCGGGCCGTGCACGCCCACGACCCCCTGCTGACCGTGCGCGCCCCCGATTTCTCCGTGATAGGAATGGGGGCATGAATAGCCGGACAGACGGTGACGACGCACCCAAAGACGAAGTCTGGCCGCACAACTTCAACGCGTCCGTGCCCAATGTCGCCCGCATGTACGACGTCATGCTCGGCGGCAAGGACAACTTCCAGGTAGACAGGGACGCGGTCGCGAAAGTGCTCGAGGCGCTTCCCGTGGGCACCGTCGTGGTGCGCCAGAACCGGGCATTCCTGAAACGCGTCGTGCAGTTCCTGGCCGGCGAGGCCGGTATCACGCAGTTCCTTGACCTCGGCTCAGGACTGCCGACGATGCAGAACGTGCACGAGGTCGCCCAGGACGTCAACCCGGCGGCGCGGGTCGTGTACGTGGACCACGATCCTGTCGTCATCAGCCACGCCAGGGCGCTGCTTGAAGTCAACGAGAACGTCCGCGTGGTGAACGCGGATCTCCGCCACCCGGCCAGCCTGCTCGCCTCGCCCGACGTGCGCGAGTTTCTCGACCTGACCAAGCCGGTCGCGGTCCTGCTGGTCTCCGTCCTGCACTTCCTGCCGGTCGAGGAGGTCAAGCGGGCCGTCGGTGAGGTGCTCGCGGCGGTGCCCGCGGGCAGCTACCTCACGGTGACGCACGGCACGACCGACTACATCACGGACGACAGCGCGGCCGGTCTCAACCAGGCGTACACCGGCTCCGCCGCGGGCGGGACCACGCCTCGCCCGCGCTGGCAGATCCTGGAGTTCTTCGACGGCTGGGATCTGGTGGGGCCTGGACTGGTGGGCATCGAGCTCTGGCGGCCCGAGCAGCCAGTCAGCATAGACAGCCCCGTGTACTACTACGGCGGCGTAGCCAGGAAGCCGTAGCCGCCGCCTGCTCCGGCAGAATGTGGCTATGTCAGTTGTGTCGCGCGCGTCCGATCCTGGCACGCACTGGGAGGTCGCCGACCCGGCCCGGCTGGCCGCGCTCATCCGGCTGCGCGCGGTCCGCATGGTCGCGCCGCAGGGGTTCGGCTACCTGGGCCAGGCGCTGTCGTCCGCGGAGCAGGTCGCCGCGCTGTTCACGGTCATGCGACCGGGCCGGGACCGGCTCGTCTGCTCGCCCGGCCACTACGTGATCGGCATCTTCGCCGCCGCCGCCGAACTCGGCATCCTCCCCGAGGACGAGGCCGCTGCCTACGGCCAGGACGGCTCGCCCGTCGAGGCGATCGGCACCGAGCGCTCGCCGGTCGCGGACTACGTCTGCGGCTCCCTCGGCCAGGGCCTGTCGGCGGCCGCCGGGTTCGCGCTGGCCGACCGGCTCAGGGGCATCGACCGGCGCACGTTCGCCATGGTCAGCGACGGCGAGCTGGAGGAGGGCCAGGTCTGGGAGGCCGCGATGTTCGCCGGCCACCACCGGCTCGGCAGGCTGACCGTGCTGCTCGACGCCAACAACTCCCAGGTGGACGGCCCGGTGGACACGATCACGACGATCGAGCCCATCGCGGCCAAGTGGGCGGCGTTCGGCTGGACCGCGCGGGACGTCGACGGGCACGACGCCGGCGCCGTGATCACGGCGCTGGCCGGGGCGGAGGACGGGGACAAACCGTCCGTTCTGATAAACAGGACCTCAACCACCCATGGACTCGACTGCCTGCCCGCCGACGCGGATGGGCACTTCATCAAGCTTCCGCCCGAGCTCGCCGCGGCGGCGGAAGCCGAGCTGACCGGCAGACTGGAGCGCCGCGATGGATGACCTCGGCCAGCCGCCCTACCCGGTGGCCCTCAAGCCCTACGGCCGCTCCCTCGTCGCCCTGGCGAAGGAGCGCGCCGACATCGTGTGCCTGACCGGGGACCTGACCAGGCAGTGCGAGATCGACCTGTTCGCGGACGCCTTCCCTGACCGGTTCATCCACGCCGGGATGGCCGAGGCGAACATGATGGGCGTGGCCGGCGCGCTCGCCCGCGACGGGTTCGTCCCGTTCGTGCACACCTTCGGGGTGTTCGCCACCAGGCGGCCGCTCGACCAGATCATCAACGCGATCGCGTTCCCGCGGCTGAAGGTGCGGATCATGGGGTTCATGCCCGGCGTGTCGAGCCCGGGCGGCCCGAGCCACCAGGCGATCGACGACGTGGCGCTGATGCGCGCCGTGCCGAACATGACCGTGGTGGACGTCGCCGACGCGGTCGAGGTCCGGCAGGTGGCGGGCGCGATCGTGGACGTCGACGGGCCGGTGTACGTCCGGCTCAAGCGCGGCGAGATCCCGGTGATCTTCGGCGCGGGCCACGAGCTGCGGCTCGATCGCGCGGACGTGCTGACCCGCGGCGCGGACGTCGCGCTGCTGGCCAGCGGGATGATGCTCGCCCCGGCGCTGGCCGCCGCGCGGCTGCTCGAGCGGCACGGCGTCGGCGTCTCGCTGGTCAGCGTCCCGGTGATCAAGCCGCTCGACGCCGCCACGGTGACCGAGGTGGCCGCCGCGGCGCGCGTCGTCGTCACCGCGGAGAACCACACGGTGATCGGCGGCCTCGGCTCGGCCGTCGCGGAAGCGCTCGCGGAGGCCGGCCTCGGCCGCCCGCTGCGCCGCGTCGGCCTGCGGGACACGTTCGCCGAGGGCGCGATGACCGGCCCGTACCTGTTCGCCAAGTACGGCCTGTCCACCCAGGCGATCGCCGACGCGGCGTGGACGGCGCTCGGCCGCCGCGATCCGGTGCCCGTGGCGTCGGTCGCCCCCGCGGAGGAGGGCGAGTACTCGCCCGTCTGAGCCGCGCGGCCCGGGTGGGTAAGAGGCGTACGGACGTCCCCGTCGTAGGCTAGGGCGACGGTTATGAGGCGGTCCGCGCGGATCGCAGACAAGGAAGTGACAGATCGTGGCTGCTGACCTGACGGCGCTGACCGGGCTCGACGTGCCGAGCGGACTGTTCATCGGGGGCGAGTGGGGTGGCGGCCGGGGGGGCGGCACGTTCCCCGTGCTCGACCCGGCCACCGAGGAGCCGCTCACCGAAGTCGCGGACGGCACGGTGGAGGACGCGCTCGACGCGGTGGGCGCGGCGCAGGCCGCGCTGCCCGGGTGGGCCACGACGCCGCCGCGGCAGCGGGCGGAGATCCTGCGCCGCACGTTCGAGCTGATGACGCAGCGGGCCGAGTCCATCGCCAGGCTGATGTCGGCGGAGAACGGCAAGTCGCTGCGCGACGCGCGCGGTGAGGCGGCGTACGCGGCCGAGTTCTTCCGCTGGTACGCCGAAGAGGCCGTGCGCATCGAGGGCACGCTGATGCGGGCCCCGGCGGGCGCGAACAGGATCCTGACCCTGCGGCAGCCGATCGGCGTGTCCGTCCTCGTCACCCCCTGGAACTTCCCGGCCGCGATGGCCACCCGCAAGATCGGCCCGGCTCTCGCGGCGGGCTGCACGGTGGTGCTCAAGCCGGCCGGCGAGACGCCGCTGACCGCGCTGGCCATCGCGGACCTGCTGGCCGAGGCGGGCGCCCCGGCCGGCGTCGTCAACGTGCTGACCTCCCGCAAGTCGGGGGCCACGGTGTCGGCGATGCTGCACGACCCGCGGGTCCGCAAGCTCTCCTTCACCGGGTCCACCGAGGTCGGCAGGATCCTGCTGCGGGAGGCGTCCGACTGTGTGATCAGCTGCTCGATGGAGCTGGGCGGCAACGCGCCGTTCATCATCTTCGACGACGCCGACATCCCCGCGGCGGTGGAGGGCGCGCTGATCGCGAAGATGCGCAACGGCGGCGAGGCCTGCACCGCGGCCAACCGGTTCTACGTGCACGAGGCGGTGGCCGACGAGTTCACCACGACGTTCGCGGCGCGGCTGGCGGCGCTGAAGGTCGGCCCCGGCCTCGATGAGTCCACCGAGCTCGGGCCGCTGGTCAACGAGGACACTAGGTCCAAGGTGGCGGAACTGGTGGACGGCGCCGCGGCCGGCGGGGCCACGGTGGTCACCGGCGGCCGGGCGCCGGACCGGCGGGGCTACTTCTACGAGCCGACGCTGATCGACGCCGTGCCCGCGCAGGCCGCGATCCTGAACACCGAGATCTTCGGCCCGGTCGCGCCCGTGGTGCGGTTCACCGACGAGGCGGACGCGGTCCGGTGGGCGAACGCGACGGAGTTCGGCCTGGTGTCCTACGTCTACACGGGGGACCTGCGGCGCGGGCTGCGGGTGTCGGAGGCGCTCGAGGCGGGCATGATCGGGCTGAACCGCGGCCTGGTCTCCGACCCGGCCGCGCCGTTCGGCGGCGTGAAGCAGTCCGGCATCGGCCGCGAAGGCGCCCACGAGGGGCTGCTCGAGTACACCGAGACCAAGTACATAGCCACGGATTGGTGACCAGGGGCCGCCGCGGCCGGCGGTGTCGCTGGCCGCGGCGGTGACCATGCGTGCACAATAGGTCGCCGTGCGGGGGCGCTGGCACGTTCAGGAACTGTTCAGTTGCGGCTGGGAACGTCTGAATACACGCTGTGATCCCGGTAGGGTAGGTGCCCAAAAGGGGTAGCGGTACATTGCGTTTTTACCTAACCACCAGCGGAGGTATCAGCGATGGCGGGATCGCCTGCAGGCGACCGGTTTGACCGCGACGTTGTCGTGATCGGCGGGTGCGGCCACGTCGGTCTGCCGCTGGCGAT
>Ga0335073_10010509_pt1 | contig 13010 bp, 9 predicted proteins | sample Lox_Sample_22_FD_207093 | JGI IMG/M metagenome (GOLD analysis project Ga0335073, IMG submission 207093) | Soil microbial communities from Loxahatchee National Wildlife Refuge, Florida, United States - Lox_Sample_2.2 | ecosystem: Environmental > Terrestrial > Soil > Wetlands | place: USA: Florida...
CAGCATTGAGTGCGAACACCGTGCCCTTTCCCAAACTGCCGCCTTTACTCGCCGTTCCATACAGGATGTCGCCCGATAAAATCAATCCGGCCTGCGGCTCAGCTCCATCGCTATTGGTCAAATCATTGAGAGCGGTAAAACTGTGCAAGGTCGTAAAACCCGTGCCATCGATGTTCAGCTTGAACACTGTGCCGCTGCCAGAAGTGCCGCCTTTACTCGTCGTCCCATACAGGAATTTGCCCGATAAAATCAATCCGCACTGCGGACTGGCTCCATCACTATTGGCAGCAGGAGAGCCAGCGTATGCGGTGAAACTGTGCAGGTTCGTAAAGCCGGTGCCATCGGTGTTGACGGCAAATACCGAGCCATTGCCCGCACTGCCACCAGCGGACGCCGTCCCGTACAGGGTATCGCCCGATAAAGTCAATCCGCCTCGCGGACTGGCTCCGCCCTTGCTGCCAGTGAAATTATGCAGGGTTGTTAAGGTCTGCGCCGAGACCCGACCTGCAAGCATCATGCCCAGAACGGCGATCAGTGTGGGAAACCCCAATGGATTATTATTGCGAATGTTCATTCTGGATCAGGCATCATGATTCATCATTTTGCGCCACAGCCAGCGCAAGCCCACCACAATCCAAGCCAGTACAGAAACAAAAGAAATAAGAAGACCGAGCCAATATATCGGCCCTAGGATCAATCCCCACCCGCCGAGCAAATTGCTGTCGGGATAAGCGAAATGAGCCAGTAACATGCCACAAAGCCCAACTGACATAAGGCCAAACCCAATTACAGAAATCCATTTTAAATATTGTCGTTTGTTAGCCGACTCCTTCATATTTCAATTGCTCGACTTGCCATCTTTAGTATGCCGCGACACCCCCGATCCAGGCAATCTGTTACTTGGAAACCACCTCAAAATCACAGATGAAACTTTTGTAAAAAACCCATGACATGGCTGTATGGCTTAAAGGAATGAACATCGAATCAACCGGAATCACAACCCCTCCCCGTTGATAGGCCATCACGTAATTAACATTCAGCAATATCTTGGAGCCATCCCTGTTTACCCCGACCGGGCTGGTCGTCCATGCGGGTCCAAGTTCGCACACGTATTGCAAACCGGAAGATGGAGTCCAGCAAAAAGGGACGGAATTACGCAGGTTGGACTTGGGAATGTTTGCATTTCCGACCACCACCGAGCCGTCCTCGGAAGCACAGGTTGCCCACGCCGACGGGTCCCTGATAACACCGAGTTCATGCACTCCGCCGGACTGCGTCCAGCGAACTACGTGTTTGGTCTTGTCTGCCATCTCGGTGAACGCCACTAGCGCCAACCCGTCGGGAGAGACGCAAAGCACGTTGGCCGACCGACCGCCAAAGGTTCCAAGATTCTGGAAACCGCCGGACTGCGTCCAGCGAAACACCCGAAATCCTGCGACTCCGCGAAAACTAACACCTCCAGTTACCACGGTGCCGTCATCGGAGACACCTTTAATCCACAAAAATATGCGGTCAACCGGGGCGCCCAAATTGCCGAGGTCTTCAAACCCGCCGCGCTGCGTCCAACGGAAAAACCCCGTCTGGAGATTGGGCCTGACACCCATATTATATCCTCCCACCAAAACTGAACCATCGGACGACAAAGCGTCTGCATCGGTCCAGGGATATTTGCTCTTTTCGCCCAAATCCTGCATGCCACCCGCCTCGGTCCAAAGGAAAACGTGTTGCTGCGCCGGCGTGACATTCGTGCCAATGAGACTTCCCGCAACGACCGAGCCGTCACTGGAGATCTTTATGGTTTGTTGAAGTACCCCAAAATAGGCAATACCCCCGGAAGATGGACTGCCCATTGAAGCCGGCACGCTGATGAAGCCGATGCGCCTTGGGCCGTCCGCTTTCGTCCAGCGGAAAAGGTTCACGATGGTCGGCGCGCCTGAGAAGATAAAATGTGGCGCCATGACCTGTTCTCCGATGATCACCTGGCCGTCACCGGAGATGGCCGCCCCCTCGACAAAGTAAGTGAAAGGCCGCACCGGAGTGCCAAAAAGCGTGTCCAGGCCGCGAGCCGTTGCCGATGGTTCCACTGGGGGACCAAGATTCAGCGGCTCGCAGTTGAGCATTTGTTTCGCCATGAATCCGCAGTCCGTTTCCGGATAGTGGTCCGCAACCAACTTGAACGCCGCCTTGGCCTCGTCAGCCTGATCAAAGCCGTCATAGCAAAGCCCCCTCAAGAAACCGATCTGCGCCGCCACCGCCGGCTTGGGCTTGGCGTAGTCCTCGCCCTTTGCCAAGTGTGCCAACGCAGATTCATATTTCCCTTCTGTGAAGTCGTATTGCGCCTTGTTCACCATTCCCTTCTGGAGAACAGCGCAGCCTGAACACAAGGCCAGGACAGAAACCACGCCAAAGCCGGAAATGAGATTGAGGTATTTCATATTTGATCGCGATTGGTCGGAGCCCCGCAGTTAGGCTCAGCGTGCCCGTCAGTGCCATGTGATTTGCCGCTGTCTCCTCCTCGACGCAACAATGCGACCCCGCCTGCCAAGCAACCGCAACCAAGCGCGCCGTAACCCACCCACCACGGCCATGGGAATCCAAGGTAAGACTGCATAAGCCCGAGGACACAAAACACGGTGGCAGCAATCAGTGCCAATGCCACCATCGGTTTGCTGCTGTCTCCCCTTCGGCGCAACAATGCGACCCCGCCGGCCAGGCAGCCGCTGCCGAGCGCTCCGCCACCGACCACCTGCCACGGAAACCGGTAAGTGAAACGTGACCCCACAAACCCAAAGACGCAAAATATGACGACGGCGAGCAATGCCAATGTTCCCAAGGTTCGCGCAAGCGTCCGCTGCAACAACAGCCGCATCGCGACAGCAAATGTCCCAATTCCGCAAGCTCCATATAGACAATGCCAGAGGCTGATCGGACCGATCTCGAAAGACGCCAGAAAACCAAAAACGCAAAACCCGGTGACACAAAGCAACACGGTCGCCGATAGGAATTTCGTGACAAATGTCAATGCTTTCATGCCGGCTACCCTACCAAGCCGAACGCAAAATTGTTAATTGATACTCTTTCTCCTGCCATTGATATTTTCGATGCTGGAAACTAGACGTGGCCGCTCAGACGCATACGCTACAACTTGGCCTCCGTTCCGCTCGTGTGCTCGTTCCGTCGCATTGAATTTGCACCCGCCCCCGCGCCAGACTTTCAGCTAACTGGCTTGACGCCGTAAGCCGAAAGACTGGCTTGCCCCAAGACACCCCACGCGACCGAACTGCGCTACCGCTTCACTCCGCCCATGTACCGCTCCATTCCGGCACGCTTGCAGACTCGCCGTTCATAACGAAATGGCTTTTTACGTTCTGATTAGGAGCGGGGGACCGGATCGACTTCGTCGCCCTTTCGCATTCAGTTCCACACTCAGAATCTCCAGAATGTCCACTTAGAGGCAATCCCATGATACTCATAGTCCGTGGCGTAATAATCATCTTTCTGTCAGCCTCCGGCTGTGAGTCGAGACAGCGATATCCTAAAACGGTTCGGTTTGCGAGTTCGTGAACTTCGCAAAGAAGCGGGTTTTCCCAATCATCCAACGACGGCATGGCGACCTTCGCGTGCCTCGCATAAGACCGATGTACCGCCTTTGGAAATGGCTAACAAAATGGCTAACAAACCAAGTGGAAACCAGGAGTTTCAATAGTGACACAATCTGCTTGAATACCGAATGGAATCAGGCATAATTTCACTGTCGTTCGCCCCCAAAGGCGTTCGATTCCGACCCTCGCTTCGAAATAATTCTTACGTGTGCCACCTCCAGCAAAAGCTCCAGCAAAACAATAATGAGAAATTGTAAAATAATACTGGACCTCTAGTGGGACGATTTTGAAAAATTTACTTGCGTGGTGCGAAACGCCTTGCCAGGGTTGGAATTACTGGATTCCTAGGATTGTTCAACGAGTTGCGTAGCAAAGACGAGGGCAGGGGACCAGACCGATTCCGACCCTCGCCTCCAACCAGTATCTTAATCAGTACGTTCAAGGAACTTCGCAATCTGCACTTGGCTTCGAGCAGCAGATTCCCGACGGTCTGTTTCCCAACTCCATAGCGTTTTGACGCTGATGCCCAATTCCAACGCCATTTGCTTCCTCGTTTTCCGCAATTTTAGTCGGCATTGCTTGAGCTTTTGACCGAGGGTGGCGGTAGCATCTGGTGAAAAAATGGCAACGCACGACGTTTCGTTGCCTTTGGGTCTTCCGAGCGTCGGATTGGTGAATGGGTCGTAGCCCTCCGGCAAGTCCAAGCATGTCCTTCGCTACAATATCACACTGAAGGCCTATTTTTCGGTTTCTGGTGAGGCAAGCAGGAGTTCAAAATGAGTTAATAATTGAATTTGCCCACCGCTTTGGTATCATGAAGCCAAAGACTTGTTCTGTATGCCACTTTTGTCCGGAAGAATGGAATGGTTCCACGGGGCTGATGTCATTGCAAGACAGCAAGTCTGTTTCGATAATTTGCGGAAAAGGTGGAGCATGTGGTTGTGTTTTTGCGCCGTTGTATTCTCGCCATCCGTAAATGCTGTTGAAGACGTTGTCAGTACAAATACGCTTTCGATTGCCGAACTTCAAAGTGCAATTTCTGAACAAGGCCGCGTGGTTCGGTCGTTTAGGGTGCAAGGGGTGGTCTGTGCCGTTATCCAAGAACAAAAAATCATTGTTCTGCAGGATGATACCGCTGCTGTTTTGCTGGAAATTCCTTGTCTTGATGATTCAATACGTACGGGAGAACGGGTAGTTGTTGAAGGCGACCACTGCTCGCTGGTGAGAAGCCGCTTTGGAGTTCGAGTGGGCTCGGCGCTGGTATTGGAAAACAAACACGACGACGGGATTGCAAAAACCGGAAGCGTCTTTCTGGGAGCCGGGCTGCAACCCATCCGGCTCGAATGGTTTAATAACCGGGGCGACCCCGCTTTAGACTTGGAATATGAAGAACCCGGGGTCCCGCCCCAAAAAGTTCCTGCTTCCATTTTGCGGCAGCGATGCATTAAAACCAACCAAATCGGCTTTCAAAATGGACTTCATTTTGAAGCTTATTTGGCTGACGATTGGAAATCCTTGTCCGATTTTGGATCTGCAAAAGCAGTTGCAGAGGGAACCGCGACGAACATTGACTTAACCCACCGAGCGCGCTCCGAGAATACCGGACTGAAGTTCGACGGATACCTTGAAATTACCAAGGCTGATGTTTATACATTTCATTTGGCGTCTCAGGATGGAAGCATTCTTTATGTGGGGGACCCTTCTCCCCGCTGCCGGATCACAGTTTTGGGACAAGAAGTTGTTCCCTCCCCCAAAAGTATGGGTGAGGAGGCCACCGATCAGCGTAGCGATCAAAGGATTGCGTTGGAAGGTGAGGTGACTTTTGCTGGCTGGGCCTCTGACGGTTTGGAATTTGAACTGACAGCCCAAACTTTGCGAGCGCGGGTAACGGTGATCAGTAATTCGTCTTTAACGCCCGCTGACCTGTTGCATCACCACATTAAAGTCGTCGGAATTCGCGAAGAACGTCTCTATAAGGAAACTGGCGCTGGCGCAGGAATTCGGGTTGTGGTTCCAAGTGAACAGCAGATTGAAATTCATGATTTGTCCCAGAAAGCCAACAGCCAGGATTCTCTCCCAGACAAAATCCTCACTTCTGCATATCAGGTTCGTTGTTTGAGACCCGATGAGGCCAAGCGAGGTCTTCGAGTAAAGCTCAAAGGCGTGGTTATCTGGACATCTTCGTTCGGTTGTGTATTGCAGGATTCCACAGGTGGAGTTTACGGCCATTTTGCCTTTAAGGTTGAAACCGATGAGGCCGATGAACCTCGCGTTGGCGATCTTTTCGAAGTCGAAGGGACCACGAACCCCGGGGATTTTTCGCCCGTTATCTTTGTAACGAAATTAAGATTCCTAGGTGCGACGACGCTACCCGAACCGATTCGGCCGACGTGGGATCAATTGATGAACGGAAGTCTTGACGCGGAATATTGCGAAATCCGCGGTGTCATCACGGACATTTCTCAAAATGAAATGACCCTTCTTACGCCTGACGGAAAACTTACCATTACCGCAGATGAGAATGTCAATTATCAGTTGCCAAGTCTGCCAACCCTGGTTCCGACGACGGAAGGTGAAAAAAAGGCCGACTCGCCAGCGGCATTTGTGGGGAGCGTCGTGCGGATTCGAGGATGCCTGACGGCGATATGGAATTTCAGATCGGGGCAGGTGCAGGCCGGAATTATTCATTTGTCGCCGGCCATCGTGCAGGTTGAGGAAATGGCGCCGCGCGATCCGTTTGCTCTGCCGACGAGAAAAGTCGTCGATCTGCTGAGATTTGATCCGCGCGCCAGCGCGCTTCAGAGGACGAAGGTTGCAGGTCAAATCATTCATGTTAGTCAGCGCGAGTTCTACATTTCGGACGAAGGGCTCGGGCTTCAAATTCCCGTGAAAACTTCCCTGCCGTTCCGTGCTGGCGATCTGGTCGAAGCAGTCGGATTTCCACAACTGGGTGGCCCCGCACTGGTGTTGCAGGAGGCTCAAATCCGGCAAATTGGTCACACTCAATTACCGACTCCAATTCAGATTCCCTTCGACGAACTACTTAACCACAATTACGATTCGACGCTCGTCCGAATTAAGGCAACGCTCATCAACGACACGGTTCGCCTGAACGAACGGGTGTTAGAATTGCAGGCCGGACGGATTCATTTCTTGGCGCGATTGGCAGCCGGCCCGCGAACCCGGACGATGTTTTCTCCCGGCAGTCAGTTGGAATTGAACGGTGTGTATGTCAGCACCAGCGAAGGTCAGACCGGCTCCAACTTTGACCCGTTCGAATTATTACTCAACAACGCGGCGGACATCATCGTGCTGCAACAGCCATCATGGTGGACAGTGCGACACGCTGTGACCCTGGCGGCGATCCTTGCAGGCGCCCTGTGTCTTGCGTTCATCTGGATCACGGCGCTGCATCGGAAAGTCGAGGAACGAACTCTGCAACTGCAGGAAGAAATTGAAACACGACAACTGGTGGAACAACACCGTGTGATGGAACAGGAACGCAGCCGGGTCGCGCGCGATCTTCATGACGAACTTGGCGCGGGCCTGACTGAAGTGGGCATTCTTGGCGCGCTGGCAAAAAACCCGCTGATTACGCCAAAAGAGAAGGAACGCTACTTGTCCCAACTTACCGAATCGGCCCGTACGCTTGTCACGGGATTGGACGAAATCGTTTGGGCCATCAACCCCCATTATGATTCAGTCAACTCGCTCGCCACCTATTATTCGCTCTTTGCGCAGCGTTTTTTGAATCTGGCCGGAATCGCCTGCCGCCTGCGGGTTGCGGAAAGTTTCCCTGAACATTCTTTGGATTCCAAAGTTCGCCACAGCATTTTTCTGGCCTTCAAGGAGGCGTTGAACAATATCGTGCGTCATTCCGAAGCCAGTGAAGCGGAAATTAGAATCGAAGTCGTCGAAGATCAATTACTGATCGCAGTTCATGATAACGGACGGGGGTTGGAGGCTGTCACCGGCGTTCCCGGGAGCGATGGCCTTGCTGGAATGCGCGAGCGGCTGCGGCAACTTGGCGGCGATTGTCTGATTAGCAGTCATGCTGGCCAGGGCACAAACGTCGAATTTCGCCTTTACCTGAACAGAGTGTTGACATGACAAAAGTTTCCATCGTTGAAGACAACGAGAAACTACCCGTTTAGGGAGCTAGGCATTTCAAAACACTATGTTAATACAGGAAATGGCCTTGGGCGCAAATGTTGAGTTTCGCCCTTACCTGAACAGGGTGTTGACATGACAAAAGTTGCCATCGTTGAAGACAACAAGACTACGCGCGAAGGCTTGGAGAAGATCATCAATTTGTCGCCCAACTTCCGGTGCATCTGCACCTGCCCGACCGCGGAAGAAGCCTTGCGCGTGCTGCCGCAACATAAACCCGAGATTGTCCTAATGGACATTCAATTGCCCGGAATGTCCGGTGTTGAATGCGTGACTAAATTGAAGGAATTGCTCCCCTCCGCGCAGGTTATCATGGTGACGGTCTATGAAGACCCCGACCGCATCTTTCGCGCCTTGCGCGCGGGTGCCAGTGGCTATTTGTTGAAAAGGTCGGCGCCGGAGGATGTTTTAAAGGCCATTCTTGAAGCGCAACAGGGCGGGGCGCCCATGAGCGGTGAAATTGCACGCAAAGTCGTGGCTTATTTTCGGAATCAAGAGGGCGCCAACGCCGAAGTTGAAAAGCTTTCTGCGCGTGAGCGTGAAGTGCTTGAGTTGGTCGTCGATGGTTTCTCCAACAAAGAAATCGCCGATCGCCTCGAAATCACCTTGGACGCCATTCGCTGGCACCTGAAGCATATCTATCAAAAACTTCATGTGCACTCGCGGACTGATGCGGTTTTGAAATACTCCCGCGCTCGTAATAGCAATTCATCACCGGGGGAGTGAGGCTACTCATTTGGGGAGGTAGACGGTTCTATTTACAAGGGGTAGGATCGCGTCAAATGAATTTCAAATTTGCGGTCTATCCCCCTGAATCTTCCTACGCCATCAATTTTTACGTTGATCGGATTACCGACCGTCATCGAACAAAGCTTTCGGCTACGCCACAGTAAATCATCGCCGAAAATTTGGCAACGTCCGATCATTCATCAAATTATGAAAAAGCTGGTTCTCATCGGAATATCCTGTGTTATCGCCGGTTCAGGCATCGGGTTCTTGATTGGCTGTGCGTCCCTGTCCAAATCGAGCGGAACAATCACTGAAGCTCCTTTTGGTCAGACATCCGACGGCACACCGGTGAAAATGTTTACTCTACGCAATCAGAACGGCATGGAAGCCCGCATCCTGACTTACGGAGGCATCGTGCAATCGCTAAAGGCACCGGACAAAAATGGAAGTCTCGGCGATGTGGTGCTTGGTTACGACACGCTGGACGGCTATTTGACCAATAGCCCTTACTTCGGAGCGTTGATCGGTCGTTACGGTAACCGCATCGCCAAAGGAAATTTTAGTCTGGACGATCAGGAATATATGTTGGCAACAAACAATGGACCAAATTCTTTGCACGGCGGTACCAAAGGTTTTGACAAGGTGGTTTGGACGGCCAAGCCGTTGCGAACATCCGGCGGCCCGGCATTGGAACTGAATTACGTAAGCAAAGACGGTGAAGAAGGTTATCCGGGCACACTCAAAGTGCAGGCCGTCTACATGGTAACCGAAGACGACGCCTTGTATTTGGTTTTTACCGCCACAACCGATAAGGATACAATTGTCAATTTGACTCATCATTCATATTTCAATCTGGCCGGACATGGCGATGTTCTCAATCAAGTGGTTTATATCAACGCCGACAAATTTACACCCGTGGACAGCACGCTGATTCCGACTGGCGAATTGAGGCCGGTGGAAGGCACTCCATTTGATTTCCGTATTCCTACGGCGATTGGCGCGCGCATCAATATCACGAATGATGAGCAGATCAAATTTGCGGGCGGCTATGATGACAATTGGGTCATCAATCACCCGATGGGCGAGCTTGGTCTGGATGCCCGCGTAACCGATCCAACAAGCGGTCGCGTGATGGAAGTTTGGTCCACCGAACCGGGGCTGCAATTTTACTCCGGCAATTTTCTGGATGGAACGATTATCGGCAAGGGTGGCCAGGTGTATCCGCATCGCGGCGCTTTGGTTATGGAACCGCAGCATTATCCCGATTCGCCGAACCATCCGAACTTTCCTTCGACGGAATTGAAACCAGGGGAAGTCTATCACAACACCATCATCTACAAGTTCCTGACGAAATAGGCCTGTCGTAGCCATTCTCAGGTCAGGTCTCCACCATGAAGTAACGGCTGCAAACATTCTCGGTGTCTCTTCGCTGCGCGACGCAACTGCCGGTGCACTGGAACGCGCCAGAACCAAAATGGATCTCTTTGTTTTTCGACGCGCGCGCCACGTCATCAGTGAAATTGAACGCACGCTTCAAGCCGCCGAAGGCATCCGCACCTCCAACTGGCCGACCGTCGGCCAGTTCATGTATGCCAGTCATTATTCCTTGCGCGACGATTTCGAGGTCAGTTGCAAGGAACTGGATGCGGTAGTGGAAATTTGCCAATCCATCGGCATCGAGGGCGGGGTTTATGGCTGCCGTATGACGGGCGGCGGCTTTGGCGGGAGTTGCGTCGCGTTAGTTCAGGCCGACGCCGTGGATGCGATCAGCAGACATATTTCTACCTTCTATAAAATCGCCACCACTGGCGATGAAGCAAAAAGTGGCATCGCAGCCACCATCTTTAGTTCCCGTCCGGCTGCCGGGGCAACAGTGATCAAAAGTTAAACAACCAACGTGGTTTATGTCGTGAACAGAAAAATCAAAAACGATCGAAAAATTATAAGGAGCATTGCTTTTATGGCACAGCATCTCCATGAACCAATGAAAATAACTCAACTCACTAAAAGGGCAAATCTTTCCGCATCGTACTTTTGGGCCTCTTCAAACAGAAGACCGGTTATGCGCGAATTGAGTTTTCTAGGAGAGCGGTAGCAGCAGCAATCAAAGCGGATTCTTGATGGGGTAATGAGACATATAGCGATGGTTATGAACAATATGCTGATGGGCGTGGGTCGTCTCGATACTATTTTATATTTGCCTATGCTCGTTCGCAGACCACCGTAAAAACTACCCGTTTTGGGAGCTAGGCGGCGAACTGCAGAGATGTTAGATTAATACCAAGACATGTTTTGTTAATGTAATACTCCAATACAGTATCAGAAAGAAGCATGTTAAATACAGTAAACAATAGTAACAATCGTGCTAAACATCCTATGAAAAAACTAATCCCGATAATGTCTCTTGTTTTGGGAACGGCTACCATCGCCTCCGCCGCATTGTATGAAGAACCTTTTGCAACTGGGGGATCAAGCCAAACTCTGGCCTACTTTGGGTGGACCCCCACGGGAGACTTTAGTGTCTATGGTTATAGTGGCGTTTTCTATTATTCTGCTCTGCAGGATGCCGCAACGTTACAACCGATCAATGGATTATCGGCTGTTTATATGGGGAGTGGGGCCGCCGTAAACGAGGGATTCTTTACCACTGATGCGAATACTGGGTTGTCAGGATTCACGGACATCGCTTTCACAGGAAGCTTAACCTTTGGAATTTATAACCAAATCGCAAGTGGTAGTGGTGATGCGAACAATGAGACGGCCCATTTTATGGTTCAGGATGGGGGGAATTGGTATGCGTCAGCCACTCCAATAACTGGTCCTACCGACACCGGCGCCTTAATGGACCACCAGACGATGACTTTGAGTCCCGCTGCGGCCAACTGGGTTACGGTTTCCGGGATAGGCACCTCAAGTATCTCTTTTGGCGCAACGCCGGGGAGTGACCTCGGCGGCACCATCACGGGTACAGGCATTGTGTTCAGTCTCAACAACGCCAATTATGCTACTTTCAACTATGCCGATTTTACAATTTCGGCTGTTCCTGAACCCGGTACCATAGCACTTGCCTCGCTGGGCGGACTTCTGCTTGTTCTGCGTCTGAAACGCAGTTGATGTGCAATGCTGTTGGCCGACTGAATTTCACGGAAACGCGGGTTTATCCCGCGTTTCTTTTTTTGTGTGCAAGAAGGCTGGAAGAAGAATACGCAACCGTTTCACATTGTAGTTGGTTCATAATTTTGCGAGACACGTTCTGCAAGGAAGTTGCTGTTTTTATAAGCTACCCGTTTTGGGAGCTAGGCAAATTCTCAAGGTAAACGACAATATAAGACAATGTAAACGGTCCCGTCGTCCCGATAAGAATATAATTGTTGAGTTATTATGAACATCAGCGCAATTAAAGGTGGAGTTCTGATCGCACTTCTTTTCACTTCAACGATCACAGTGTCTGCAGTTGAGATTTCCTATAGTGCTGATATGTCTGCCCAAATAACTCTCAAAAATTTTAATCCGGCGGCCGGAGATTATGTTTCGGTTCCCTGCGACACGCTTAATAATTGGAGCACGACGGCCTCGCTGTTAACGAACAGCCCTTCAAACACGAGCATTTACACTGGCACTTTTAACTTCACCAATGCGACCGGCACAACGGTCAATTATAAATTTTTTATAGGTGCCACCAACGGCGGCGGTGGCACGTGGGAGGACGACGGTTTCGGTCCGAATGGCGCGCGGAACCGGCAGTTTACTGTGCCGTCTGCCTCAGAGGCATTGCCATTGGTTCATTTTGATAATTTGACGAATGGATCCAGTTTGTTCAGCACGAACCCACCCTTCCATGGCAACGTCGTTGGAGTCGATCTTTCTCTGCTGGACTACTATAAGAGCCAGGGAATGACATACAAAAATAATGGCCAACCGGGGGATGTCCTGCAGATGCTCAAAGCGATGGGAGTCAATTGTGTCCGGTTGCGTTTGTTCACCAGCAGTGCGGCACAGGCTCAGGCGGACCCATACGATTATATTAACAACCTTTCTTACACTGTCCCGTTGGCCCAACAAATTAAATCCAACGGGCTGCAGCTACTGTTGGATTTTCATTATTCCGACACGTGGGCCGGCCCCGGAAAGCAAACCATCCCTTCGGCTTGGACGAATCTGACTTTCACGCAACTGGTTCAGAAAGTGGATGAGTATAGCAGTAATGCCGTCGCCACCTTTAAAGCGGCGGGCGCGACGCCGGATTATGTACAAGTCGGCAATGAAATTGATGGTGGAATGTTGTGGCCCTATGGTGAGGTCACCGGCAGTTACAATACCCCGGCCCAATGGTCACAACTGGGTCAGTTGCTCGACGCCGGCATTCAAGGCATCAAAGATGGCGCCGGTACAAACATGCCAAAGATCATTATTCACATTTCTCAAGGCGGAAGCTGGGGCAACACGCAGTGGTTTTTTGACAACCTCATTCAGCAACAGGTTCCGTTCGACATCATCGGCGAGAGCTAT
>Ga0335073_10010510_pt1 | contig 13010 bp, 10 predicted proteins | sample Lox_Sample_22_FD_207093 | JGI IMG/M metagenome (GOLD analysis project Ga0335073, IMG submission 207093) | Soil microbial communities from Loxahatchee National Wildlife Refuge, Florida, United States - Lox_Sample_2.2 | ecosystem: Environmental > Terrestrial > Soil > Wetlands | place: USA...
GGACGAGCTATCGGAAACCTTGAAGGTGTCAGGTCCGGCGAAGGGCGCGGACGGCGCGCCCGCCTTGACCGCCGACCGGCACCTCGGCACATCTGAACTGAGGTAATCAGCCTCGTCGTAGCTGGCCGGGCGGTACTTGCCGGCGAAGTCCTCTGGTTCGTTCCCGCAGGCGATCGCCAGCAGGTGCCCGCCGAGCGCGGCGCTGATGCGGCGGGCGTCAGCGGTGACCCCGGCGGCATGGAAATCGCCGAGGTTAACCGAGTAAAGCACCTTCCAGCCTGTCCTGGTGGCCAGGGCCGCGAGCCCCCGCGCGGCCCCGGACGTGATGCCTGTGAAAGAGGAGCGGTCGACTGAGTTACCGCCGAACCTGAGAACGCCCGCGCCGAGGTTCCGCAGCAGTGCGGGAAGGTTACCTGAGGGCATGAAATGGCCGTCATTGACTTCCGAACTGGGGAAGGACAGCCCGATCAGGCCGTCCTTCACCGGCCCTGTCCGCCGCTCACCCGGATTCACTCGCACCGTGACCAGGTCTGTCCGCGTGCGGCTTGCATTCGCGCTGGCCTGGCCGGAAGAAAGGACTCCGAGTCCGGCCGCGACGGCTGCGATCAGTACCACGACCGCGGCCGGCCTGCGGCGAGGCTGTCCGCTGACCTTGACTGTCATCGGTTTCTCCGTCCTGCTGTGCGCTGCCCGAGCGACGTGCGCTGTGTCTATAAATGCGCGCACTGAACTAAGCCCCGCCAGTCGCCGATTCGTGGACATCACCCGGCGACGTCACCGAATCAGCGACTGGCCGGTGTCCTGGCAGATGGACAGACACTGGCGAACATGACGGCAAATCCCGGTCCCGCGGCCGGCACGGCGATGTCCGGTTTCAAGGTCACTCCAGACGATGTGTCCGCTGCGGCTAGTTATGTCGACGGCCGTGCGGCCGACATCGATGCCAAGATCGCCGCGCTCGGCTCTTACGTGGAGGGCCTGTCGAGCTTCTGGCAGGGTCCCGCGCACCAGGCGTTCGAGACCCTCATGGCTGATTACCGCAGCTACGCCCTCATGCTGCACAACGCGCTCGCCGACATCGCGAGCGGACTGCGCGGCAACTACGTCAACTACTCAGCGAACGAGCAGGCCAACCTTTCTAACATCGTCAGCGTCGAGCTGCCGCCTGTCAGGTTCTGACCCGCGATCAGGGAGGCACCATGACCATCAACGAATCCATGCCGATCCTGGTGCAGTCCGAGCTCGAAGGCGCTGGTACCTACCTGAACGGGCAGGCCAACGAGATCGCCGAGGAGCTCAGCCAGCTCGCCGCATACGTCAGCGCCCTGCCCGAGGTGTGGCAAGGCCAGGCGTCTGAGTACTACCAGGGGCTGCAGGGGGAGTGGAACATCGCCGCCAACGGGCTCTTCGGCCCTGATGGCGTACTCGGCGAGATCGCCCGCGCGATGAACGTCACCTGGGGTAACTACTGCGACGCCGAATGGACCAACGAGCTGACCTGGCGGCCAGGCTCCAATGGCTGATCAGCAATGCAGGGTCACCGTGATCGGCGCGGCCAGGAGGGCGGACGTCGCGCTGCCAGCGTGGACGCCGATAGGGGAGTACATCTCCTCGCTGACCGAGATGTGCGGTCAGGCAGACGATGCGACCTTCCCTGCGGCCTGGTCGCTCAGCACCGCGGGACAGGCGGCGCTGCCGCCGGTGGCCTGCCTCGCCGAGGCCGGCGTGACCGACGGCCAGGTGCTCTACCTGTGTGATGCCACCGCGGGTGAGTACGACGAGCCGGTGATCTTCGAGGTCGAAGAGCTGGTCGATGATGTGGCCGGCCGGGCCGCGGGGCCCCCGTGGGCCGGCCGGATACGGTCAGTGACGGCGCTCTTCGCTGGCGCGGGCTGGCTGATCGCGGCTGTCGCCGTGATGGCCAGCAAACCGGGTGCCGGGCTGCTCGGCCCGGCGGTGGCGGCGGCCCTGGTGCCCGCGCTCGTCGCCTGGCTGGCGCGCCGCGACGCGCTCGGCATCGGGCGTCCCGCCAGGGTAGTGCTGGCACTGTCCGCGATACCTGGCCTCGCGGGGGCGGGCTGGCTGGCAGTCCGCGTGGCGCACGGTGACCTGGCACTCGCCGTCGCTGGCCTGGCGGCCGGCGGCATGGCGGGAGCGCTGGCCGCCATCATCGCGGTGCCTGGCGTTCTGGTGATCGCCGCTGCCTTGCTGACCTTCGCCAGCGCCGTCACGGCGACGGCGCTGGCGATGACCAGGGCAAGCACCGCCGAGAGCGCGGCGACGGCGGCCGTGCTCGGCTACGTGCTCTTGCTGCAGGCGCCAGGGCTCGCGGCGCGCCTCGCGGCGCTGCGAAGCTGGCTACCCGAGCCGCCGGATGCCACGCGGACCGTTGTCCAGGCGCACCGGCTGATGATAGGTACGAGCGTGATCGCTGGCCTCGGTGCCGGCGTCGCGCTGGTGCTTGCTGGCCGGTCTGGCAATATTTTCGCCTTCGCGCTCGCTGGCTGCCTGTCCGCCGCTCTGGTGCTGCGTGCGGGTGCCTTCAGGTTCGCGGCCCAGGCGGTTCCTTCGCTCGTCGCCGGGCTGGCGGGTCTGTTCGCGATCGCCGTCACGGGAATCGGCGAGCTGCGCGTGTCGCCCTGGCTGCTGCCTGCCGTGCTGGCGGCGGCCGGCGCCGCGGGGCTGCTGACCGGGGTGGTGTCATCGGTGCGTTGCCTGGCGGGTCGCGGCCGGCCAGCAGGAACGCCGTCGCGGTGGGCGCAGGCCATCGTCGTCGTGTGCTCCATCGCGGCCCTGCCGTTGCTCGTCGGAGTGTTCGGAGCCTTCGGTCACCTCGTCAGCATGGGACGGCACCTGTGAACCGGGCAGGCTCAGGCCGACAGCGCCCCGCTGGCGGCCACTGGCTGCAGTACCGGGCGGACCTGACGGGGCTCGACGTAGCCGAGATCGACAGCCATCCTCGTCAGTTCGGCCTTGTTGCCGGCGCCGAGCTTCACCCTGATCCGCTTGACGTAGGTGTTCACTGTCGCCTCGGTCAGCCCGAGCCGGCGTGCGATCTGGCCATGCGTGTAGCCGTGGGCCAGCAGCCTCAGCGTCTCGACCTCGCGGCGGGCGAGGCCGTGCGGCTCGCCTTCCCTGTGCCGCTTGAGCTCGGTGCTGAGCTGAGCGGCCAGGCTCGCTGCCACGTAGAGGCCGCCGCGCGCGCCGGCCTCCACGGCCGCGATGAACTCGTCGGGCTCAGTGTCCAGGCTTACCAGGCCGCTCGCCCCGTACCGCAGCGCCGACAGCATGGCTCGCGTGTCCGCGCTGGCGCACACGACCAGTGTCGGGCCGCGCTCGGCCAGGGCGCGAATTACGGCGCAGGGATCGGCGCTATCGCTGGCCGCCGGGCCGAGTACGGTCACGTCAGGCCTGATCCCGAGGGCGTCGAGGTCGGCCGGTGCGGGCACGGACGCGACGACACGCATGCGCTGGCTGTGCGCGACCGCCTGCTCGAGGCCGGCCCGCGTGATCCGGTGCGCTTCGATGATCGCGATGGCGGTCATGGCCATTTCCCCGTCCTTTCCTGCCGGTGAAGGAAAAGGGTCGGGCTGAGCGCTTGCGTCCGGCTAACGGACCGCTAACGCCGGGCCTTCGACAGTGAGAGGTGATGGAAAGTGGATGATGACGGGCAGGCCGCCCGTGAGGAGCAGGCGCGAATTCGGCGGAGCTTCGTCGACCAGGCGAGGGCGCCAGGCCCATGGCGGGCGGGCTCGCAGCTAGTGGTCACCATGGTGGTAGTCACTGTCATCGCCGCTGGCGCCATCGGTTACGGCTTCCTCGCCCACCGGGCCCGCCATCATGCCAAGCCGGCGCCGGCTTTCTCGCTCACTGGCGCGGACCCTAGCGGCACGCCAAGCGCGAGCCAGCCCGCGCCCGGCTACACGGTCGTGACCGGTCCTGGCTGCCCGCAGTCGCGGACGGCGAGCTTTCACGTCTACGGCTGGTTCGGCTCGGGCCTGACCGGCTTCGACACGGTGCGCTCTGGCGGCTGGACAGGGCAGGGGTGCGACGGCGGGTATCTCGCGATGCCGATGTCGGGCAGCCACACGACCGACGATCCGCAGAACTACGGCTTGTGGACGTTCCTCACCGGCGGGTCACGCAGCTGCCAGGTGAGCGTCTACGTGCCAGGGGCGCGCAGCGTGGTGCAGGCGGGCGGGAATCCCGCCCACTACCAGGTGTTCGATGCCGCGACCGCGAAAGGAGCGCAAGCCGGCTCGTTCAACGTCGAGCAGTTCGCCAGTCGCGGCCGGTGGGTCAGCGCGGGCTCGTTCGCGGTTCGCTCTGGCTACTTGACCATCAAGGGCGACAGCAGAGGCCAGGACTGGTCGGGCAACACGAAGACTTACGCGCACATCGCGCTCGACGCCGTGCGCCTGACCTGCGGCAAATGAACAGTGTCAGCCAGGTGACGGGCACCGGCCTGGTCAGGGTCGGCGCCCGCGGCTGGGGCAGGCAGGTCACGATCCGTGCCGGGATCAGGGCGGCCGCCGAAGGCGGCGTGGTATCAATCGCACCTGGCGAATACCCGGAGAGCGTGGTGCTTGACCGGGCGGTCACGCTGGTGCCTGAACACGGGCAAGGATTGATCAAGATCGCCTCGCCTTGCGGGCCCGCGCTCACCGTAACCGCGGGTGCGGGAACCGTGCGCGGACTGCACCTGGTGGCCGGGCCGGGGCCGGTACCCGCTGTGCTGATCACCGGCGGCAGGGTCGTCCTCGAGGACTGCGTGGCCGAAGGCGGCCCGATCGAGGTGGCAGGGGACGCGGCACCCGAGTTGCGCCGCTGCCAGGTTCTCAGGGCGCGGAAGGCCGGCTTGCTGCTGCGTGGTGAAAGCAGGGCGACCGTCCGCGCCGGCACGGTGAGCGATGCCGAAGGAGCCGGAGTGCTGCTGCGCGACAGTGCGGCGCCTGACATCGCCGACCTGACCATCAGCAGCCCGCACGGCGACGCGATCACCGCGGGCGATCGCGCGAGCGCCAGCTTCGCCGGCTGCCAGATCGCGGTACCTGGCGGCGCCGGGCTGACCGCGGGGGACGACAGCAGCGTGGTACTGCGCGGGTGCCGCATCGACCGTGCGTCATCGGCCGCGGTCATAGCACAGGACCGCAGCAGGGTCGAAGCACGTGACTGCACGATCGCGGGCCCGGCGAAGTCAGCGGTCGTTGCCATGGGCGAGGCCACGCTGTCGGTCAGCGGCGGCACGATCACCAGCCCCGCAGGCAACGGCGTCTACGTAGTCGGTCGCTCCCGCCTAGAACTTGACGGCTGCACCCTGACCGGCTCCGGCCACACCAGCGTGCACCTCGCCGAGCAGGCCGAGGCTGAGCTGCGGCGCTGCCGCCTGGCGGGCTCATCAGAACACGGGATCATGGTCACTGGCGGCGCCCTGCTGCGGGCATCGGACACCACCGTGGAACGCAGTTCGCTGACCGGCGTGGCGGTGGAGGAGCGCGGAGACGCCTCACTCGACAAGTGCGTGATCACTCACGCCAGGACCGGACTCGCGCTGGGAGCAGTGCACCGGGTCCTGGTCACCGACTGCGCGGTCAAGGACGCTGAGCAGGCCGGGGTGCGAGTGGGCAGCGGCGGCGGCCTGGTCGCCCGCGGCCTGCGGGTCAGCGGAAGCCGGAAGGTAGCCGTGCTTGTCGAAGAGCGCGGCCTGCTAGTGGCGCGCGACTGCGAGGTCAGCGAGGCCGGCGGCAGCGGCATCGTGATCCGCGGAGCGGCGAGCGCTGAGATAGCAGGCTCGGTGGTCAGCCGGACCGGCAGCAACGCGATCTACGTCGCGGACGGCGGGCACCTGCTGCTGACCGACTGCGACCTTTCTGAAGCCAGGTACCCGGCACTCTACGTCGGCGAAGGCGCCGATCCGGTGATCCGCCGCTGCCGGTTTCATGACACAAGCGAGGACGTTCTGCTTGCCGGCGGCGCGCGGCCGGTCTTCGATGAGTGCGTCTCCGACGGCGTGATCACCTCCGCGCTGCCGGCCCCGGCCGCCCGGTCCGCCGGGTCGGCCGGGGCCGATCGTCTTGATGACCTGCTCGCCGAGCTGAACGGGCTGATCGGCCTTGAGCGGGTCAAGCGCGACGTGACCACGCTGGTGAACCTCGCGCGGCTCGTGCGCAAGCGGGAGTGCGTGGGCCTGCCGCCTCCCCCGATGAGCCGCCACCTGATCTTCGCCGGCAATCCAGGTACCGGCAAGACGACCGTGGCGAGGCTCTATGGCCGGCTGCTGCACGCGCTCGGCATGCTCGCATCAGGTCACCTGGTCGAGACCGACCGCAGCGGCCTGGTCGGCGAATACGTCGGGCACACTGCTCCGAAGACGGCGGCGATGTTCCGCCAGGCGCTCGGAGGCGTGCTGTTCATAGACGAGGCGTACGCACTGACGCCGCCTGGCCAGGGCAGCGACTTCGGCAGGGAGGCGATCTCGACGCTGGTCAAGCTGATGGAAGATCATCGCGACGAGGTCGTCGTCATCGTCGCCGGCTACCCCGATGACATGAATCGGCTGGTGGCCGCCAACCAGGGACTCGCGTCCAGGTTCAGCCGCACCCTGACCTTCGACGACTACAGCAGCGACGAGCTAGCTGGCATCGTCGAGCAGAACGCGGCCTTGCATAAATATGACTTGCCCGCGCCGGTCCTGACCGCAGTGCGCGATTATTTTGCCCGGCTGCCGCGCGACGCGAGCTTCGGTAACGGCCGGACGGCCAGGCAGCTCTTCCAGCGGATGACCGAGCGCCACGCGCAGCGCATCGCGAACCACGCCGATCCCACCACCGAGGACCTGTCCAGCCTGCTCACTGAAGATCTGCCTGATGATGGTCCGCCTGGCCATGGCTGAGACGGCTGAGCAGGTGGCTGAGCGCGGCCTGGCCATGATCGAAGGCGCTGCGCTCATGCTCGTTCAGCGGAATCGACGCGAGCTCGCGTTGCAGGCTGCCGCCGGATTCCGGCGGTGGCGGGCGGGACGCCGGCGGGCGGGCGGGCGCCGCCCGGCGAGCGTTCGGCGCCGATACCGGAGAGTTGTGCAGCACGGTCAGGTAGGCGGCCCGCAGTTCCTGGCTCGGATCGACGCCGAGTTGCTCGGCGAGACGCTCGCGTGCGGATTGGTACGCGGCGAGCGCGTCCGCCTGCCGCCCTGCCTGGTACAGGCACAGCACAAGCGCGGCGACCAGCGGCTCGTGCAACGGCGCCGCCTCGACCGCCGCCCGCAGTGCGGGCACGCCGTGGCTGCCTGAGCCGGTGCGCAGCAGCCTGCCGGCCAGTGCGGCCAGGGCGTCGAGCCTGGATTCCTCCAGGCTCGCGGTGAGCGAAGTGACGAGGCCGTGCCCGGTGAGATCGGCGAGCGCGGGCCCGCGCCAGAGCGCGAGCGCGGTGCTCAGGAGGCGAATCGCCTGGTCATCTTCGCTGACAGCCGCCGTCTCGATCAGGTCGCGGAAGCGCTGGACATCGACGGCACCGCGGTCGGCGGCGAGCAGGTAACCAGGCTCCCTGGTGACCAGGCGGAGGCCAGGGCCGAGCAGCCTGCGCAGCGCGGACACATGACCTTGCATCACCGTTCGCGCGCTAGCGGGCGGGTCCCCTGCCCATAGCAGCTCGGCCAGTCGGCCGACCGGCACCACACGGCCAGCCTCAAGGCCGAGCACCGCCAGCACAACGCGCCGCTTGACCGGCCCGACTTCGACCGCCGACCCGCTGTCGTCGACTAGCTGCGTCGGCCCAAGCAGGTTCAATCGCATGGCGGCCCCTGACCCTGTCCAGGTCGAACGCTAGGTCTCAGGGTAACAGCGGACGGAGGTCACCGTTCTGGGACACCGCCAGCCATGAACGTAGTCGTGACACCGTCCCGGCCTGCCTGCTTACGCTCGGCATATGTCGACTCCCATGACCCTGTCCGAGCTCAAAGTCGACCTCGCGGCTCTCTCGGACGCGATTACGTCCATCTCCGGCTCCGCCTCGACCATCGAGTCGCTGACCGGCCAGATCAACCAGACCATGATGTCCAGCGTTGACCCGAACTGGGTGACGCCAGCGGGTGCGACCTTCGCGGCGGTGCAGCAGGCGTGCTCTGCGCAGATGACGCGGCTTACTGACCTGCTCACGGAGATCATCAGCCGGATGAAGACCGCCTACGAGAACTACCTGCAGGCCGAGGTGACCAACGTGAGCAACGTCACCGCCCGCCAATGAGCAGGGTCTTCTTCCACCGCCCGGTCCGCGCCCTGCCGCCTTCCCTGCCAGACCAGGCGTTCGTTCTGCCTGCTGTTCCGCAGCGGCAATCAGGCCAGCCGGCGAACTGGCTCACCTACCTCCTGCCGCTGATGAGCAGCGTCGGGCTGGCCGCATACATGATCACCGGCCACCAGCCCGTGCTTGTCGGGCTCGGCGTGCTGTTCGTGCTTGGGGCGGTCGCCTCGGGCGTGATGATGCGCCACCAGATGCGGTCAGCGACCCGCAAGGCCGCCGACCGGCATCACGACCGCTACCTCGGATACCTCAGCCAGGTGCGGCAGGGCGCCAGGCAGGTAGCGAACGGGCAGCGCTTCGCCGCGGCCTGGACGCATCCGTCGCCGCTTCGCCTGTGGGCGCTGGCCGCCGGCGGGCGACGGGTATGGGAGCGCCGCGCGAGCGACCCGGATTTCCTGCGCGTCAGGCTCGGCATCGGGGACGCTGGCCTGGCCACGCCGATCCAGCTGGGAATGCGGCAGGATCCGCTGGCCGACTACGACGATGAGCTGCTTGCCAGTGCGCGCAAGCTAGCTGACCGGCTCGGCACGGTAGGCCGCCAGCCAGCGCTGGCAGACCTGCCGGCGGCAGGCGTGGTCACCATGCTCGGGCCTGCCGACCGCGTCCGCGGGCTCGCTCGCTCTGTCGTCTGCCAGATCGCGGTGCTGCACGCGCCAGATGACGTGGCCCTGATGATCCGCACGGCCGGGGATCCTGGCTGGGAATGGGCCAAGTGGCTGCCACACGCACACGAGCAGGATGCCACCGCCGCAGAGGTGGTTCCCATGGTCGCCGCTGACATGTGCGACCTGGACGACCTGCTGGAAGCTGAGGTCAGCAGGGCAGTGGCCGAGCGTGACACCAGGCGGCCGTTCGCCGGGCAGAACCGGCCGGCCGGGCCCGGACGACGGCTCGTGGTCGTGCTCGACGGTTATGATCCGGCCGCCGGCTGGGCCAGTTCAACGGCAGTCACCTCGCTGCTCGACGCGGCGGGCCCGCAGACCGGCCTCACCGCGATCTGCCTGGTCGAGGCCGAGAAGAGCGAGCCAGGTCAGGCCACTGTGCGCGCCAGAGTCGCCGCCGACGGCGCGCTGACGCTCGAGGGCAAGCCGGCGCACATCAGCGGTGCCGCGGAGCGGATCGTCGCCGACCAGATCGACCCGCTCCTGGCTGAGCTGACCGCCAGGGAGCTCGCTCCGCTCAGGCTGTCAGCCGAGCCTGACCGCATGCTCGCGCAGACGATCGAACTGGCCGACCTGCTTGGCGTGGCCGACCTTGCCGGCTTCGACCCGAGGCTGGCCTGGCTCGCCCACGATGACGAGCGGGTGCTCAGGCTGCCGATCGGCCTGTCCGCCGAGGGACAGCCGGTGCGGCTCGACCTGAAGGAGTCGGCGCAGGGCGGAATGGGGCCGCACGGGCTCATCGTCGGCGCCACGGGCTCCGGCAAGAGCGAACTGCTCCGTACCCTGGTCACCGGCCTGACGATGACGCATTCACCTGACCTCCTCAGCCTGGTGCTCGTGGACTTCAAGGGCGGTGCGACCTTCGCCGGGCTCACCGAACTGCCGCATGTGGCCGGCCTGATCACGAACCTCGCCGATGACCTGTCGCTCGTTGACCGGGTACGCGCTGCCCTGCACGGCGAGCAGCAGCGCAGGCAGAAGCTGCTGCGCGAGGCGGGTAACGCGGATTCCCTGCGCGACTACTGGGCAAGGCGGGAGGCGGGCGGCACCGATACGCAAGGCCGGGCGCTCGAGCCCCTTCCCTACTTGCTGATCATCGTGGATGAGTTCGGCGAACTGCTTTCGCAGCGAAACGACTTCATCGACCTGTTCGTCCAGATCGGCCGTGTCGGCCGCAGCCTTGGCATGCACCTGCTGCTGGCGACGCAGCGGCTTGACGAAGGACGGCTGCGCGGCCTGGAATCGCACCTGTCGTACCGCATCTGCCTGCGCACGTTCAGCGCCGCTGAGAGCCGGGCGGTCATCGGCAGCCACGATGCCTACCACCTGCCCGCGCTTCCTGGCTCGGCTTACCTGAAGGTCGATGAGTCGGTCTACCAGCGATTCAGGGTCGCTCACATCTCGGGCCGCTACGCGGCAGGTGAGGCTGGCGTGACAGCCGCGGGAGCTGACGGGCCGGCCGTCATCGACCGGTTCGGGCTGCGAGTCGCCCCGGTCGCCTCACCGGACACCGTTCCCGCGCCGAGCCAGCAGCGGTCGCTGGCACGGCCCACCGTGATGCAGGTAGCGGTCGGGCGATTGCGGGAGTTCGGTGAGCCGGCCCATCAGGTGTGGCTGCCTCCCCTGCCAGGGGTGATTCCGCTTGACGCCATACTCGGGCCGCTTGCCACCCATGGCGACCGCGGCTGGCAAGCCACGCTCTGGCCGGATCAAGGACCGCTGAGGTTCCCGATCGGGCTGACCGACCTGCCATTCCAGCAACGGCAGGAACCCATGCTGCTGGACTTCGGCGGCAAGCACGGCAATCTCGCGCTGGTAGGCGCGCCGCAGTCGGGCAAGAGCGCCATGCTGCGCACGATGCTGCTCTCTGCCATGCTTACCCATACTCCGCAAGAGCTGCGGTTCTACTGCGTCGACTTCGGCGGCGGCAGCCTCGCGCCGATGGCGGCGGCACCGCACGTGGGGGCCGTCGCCGGCCGAAGGGCACCGCAGCTTGCTGAGCGGCTGCTCGCCGAGATGCTGCGGCTGGTCGCCGCCCGCGAGCAATTGTTCGCCGAGCACGCCATCGAGTCACCGGCCGCCTTCAGGGCGGCTGGCCGGGCGGGACGCCTGCCAGCCGGCACCTATGCCGGCGACGTGCTCGTCGTCATCGACAACTGGGGTGCTGTCCGCGCCGAGCTTGGCAATGCCGACGTCACCGTGCTCGAACTCGCCTTCCGCGGCCTTGGCGTGGGCCTGCATGTCGTGCTGACCGCCAATCGCTGGGCCGACATCCGGCTGAACCTGCGGGACGGCATCGGCGCACGGCTGGAACTCCGGCTCAACGACTCGGGCGACTCCGAGGTGAGCAGGCCGCTCAGCCGGCAGCTTGCCGCGGCGCCGCCTGGCCGGGGAGTAGCACCTCCCGGGCTGCTTTTCCAGGCGCTCGCGCCCCGCCTCGACGGCCGCGAGGAGACCGAGGACATGGCCGAGGCGCTGAACGAAGTGCTTGCCAAGATCGCCGCTGCCTGGACGGGCGAAGAGGCACCGCCGATCAGGCTGCTGCCGAATCTGGTGACCGCCGACGAACTGGCGTCCGCTGTCGGCCAGGCGCGGTCGGCGCCTGATCAGTCCGCGGCCAGCGCCGTGCCTTTCGGGTTGCGCGACAGTGACTTCGGCCCGGTCAGCGTGGATCTTACGACCGGCGATCCGCACCTGCTCGTGCTCGGTGACGCGGGCGCGGGCAAGTCGTCGTTCCTGCGTACCTTCGCGAGCGGGCTCGTTGCCCGCAGGCCGCCTGAAGCCGTCCGCTTCCTGGTCGTCGACTACCGGCGCAGCCTGCTCGGCGCCGTGCCCGAGCCTTACCTGGCCGCATACGCGGGTGATCAGACCACAGCCGGAGAATACACAGGGCAGCTCGCGGCCAAGCTGGCCGGCCGCCTGCCCCCCGCGGGGATCGGAGCCGCGGAGCTGCGCTTGAGAACGTGGTGGAGCGGCCCGGAGTTGTACGTGCTCGTGGATGACTATGACCTGATCGGCACCGGGGGACCGGGGCCGCTGGCTGCCCTGGCCAAGCTGCTGCCGCACGCTGGCGAGGTGGGCTTGCACATCGTCGCGGCGCGCCGGGTAGCCGGCCTGACGCGGGCTAGCATGTCCGATCCTGTGCTGTCACGGATCCGCGACCTCGGCACGGTAGGGCTCGTTCTGTCTGGCGACCCTCGCGAGGGCGTACTGCTCGGCGGCGAGCGAGCCGCTGAGCGGCCACCGGGGCGCGGCGCGCTTATCCGCCGCGGCCAGCCGGCTGAGCTCATCCAGGTCGCCCTGACCGGTCCCGTGCAGGGAAAGCCGTGATCCCGGCGGCGGGAGCGCGGCCGGGATCACGGGTCAGTAGCGGCTCAGGTCACTGCGCCATCGTTACCGCTGATGCTCGATGACTTGTCGGCGAAGGTGTACGCCTGGCCCGCGTTGTTGATCGCGGCGGTGAACATGCCGAGAGTTTCGGCGGTGGCGGCGATCATGGCAAGCACCTGCGTCATCGCCGGCGCTATCTGGTCGTAGTAGTCAGTGGCGCCCGTTTGCAGCCCGGTATCGGGCTGTGCCTGAGTACCGCTCACCGAGTGGTTGTATTCACTATTGCTGGTGTCATTGTTGTAATAAATGGCCTGCTGCCCGAAGAATGAGTCGCTGGCGACTGCCTGGGCTACCTCGGCGCTCAATTCGGTGTAATCGGCGACCAGCTGGCTTTCCGCGCCGACCATCGCTTGTTCCGCGGCCTGCAGCGTACCGAGATCGACGGTGACAGGCGGCGCGCTTGGCGCTGATCCGCCGTTACCTGAGGCCGACTCGCCAGTGCCGGTGAAGGACGGCGGCGCCTGCCACAGCATCGAAAGGACGGGGTCCTGCGCGAACGCTTCCGTACCTGGATTGAGTGCGGGATTGCCGTAATTTATGGCTGGCCCGACAGACGGCTGATCCGACGGCGTTGTCATGTTGGGTCTCCTCTCCGCCGTTGTGCCGAAGAGTCGCACGCCGCCAGGGTTGCCGGTAGTCCTGGATAAGTGCGGTCCACGA
>Ga0335073_10010511_pt1 | contig 13009 bp, 11 predicted proteins | sample Lox_Sample_22_FD_207093 | JGI IMG/M metagenome (GOLD analysis project Ga0335073, IMG submission 207093) | Soil microbial communities from Loxahatchee National Wildlife Refuge, Florida, United States - Lox_Sample_2.2 | ecosystem: Environmental > Terrestrial > Soil > Wetlands | place: USA...
CGGCGTCGGCTCGCGGGCCTGTCCCTCCACGAGCCGGATCAACCGATCGAGGAACGACTCGCCGCGCACCGCACTCACCCGCACGCGGATGGTTCCCTGGACGACGCGGGCCCCGCCGAGGACGCTGGTCTTGTCGCCGCCGCTCTCGCGCATCACGGCGGCCGACTCGCCGGTCATCATCGACTCGTCGATCAGTGCCGCCCCCTGGATGACGTCGCCGTCGATCGGGATCGGCTCCCCGGGCTGGATCACCACCGTTTCCCCGACGTGGAGCACGTCCGCGGCGACCCAGCGCGTCGTCCCATCCGGGAGCAACTGCCGGGCCCGGATCCCGCTGCGGATCTCGCGCAGGCTGTCCGCCTGGGCCCGCCCCTGGGCCTCCGCGATCGCCTCCGAGATGTGGGCGAACCAGAGCGTGAGGAACAGGATGACCGTGACCGCGAGGTAGTAGCTCGGGTTGTAGAAGCGCGCGATGTCGGGGAACGCGCGCGGGACGAGCGTGAGGACTACAAGGTAGAGGAAGAGCACCCACACGACGAACATCATCGGGTTGTGCACCTCGCGCCGCGGATCGAACATCCGGAACGAGTCGGCGAGGACGCGACGCACCGACGTGTGGGGCTCGCGGCGGACCGAGACCTGCGCGCCGACCTCGACCATGCGTCCCACCTACAGGATCTGGGCGAGCGGCCCCAGCGCCAGCACGGGGAGGAAGAGGAGGGCGGAGACGATGATCAGGATCATCGTGAGATAGATCGTGAACGTGGCGCTGGCCGTTCGGAGCGTGCCGGGGCCGGGCGGCTTCTCCGCCTGGCCCGCGAACAGCCCGCCGACCTGGAGCATCGCCCAGATCGGCACGAACCGGCCGATCAGCATCACGAACGCCCCCGTGACGTTCCAGAACGGCGTCGCGTCGTTGAACGACGCCGCGGAGAGGGCGCTGCCGTTGTTCGCCGCTTCGCTGGTCAGCTCGTAGAGGACCGAGGTGAAATTATGGGCGGACGCGCCCACGGAGGCGCCCGCGATCCCCGGTGCGCCGGCGAGGACGCCCACGGAGAACGGCACGAGGATCAACGCCGGATGGATGAGGAGGGCGAGCGCCGCCCATTTTACGTGACCGATCTCGATCTTCTTCCCGAGGTACTCCGGGGTCCGCCCCACCATGAGTCCCGCGATGAAGATGGCGAGCACCGCGAACAGGAGGAGCGTCCCGAAACCGGTCCCCTCCCCGCCGGGCGTGCTCTGGGTGAACATCCCGAACAGGAGGACCATCTGGGCGACCGGCGACACCGAGCCGATCGCCATGTTGTTGGCCCCGACGTTGGAGTACACGCTGATCACCTGGAACAGCGACGCCTCGGGGAGGCTGAAGCGCGTCTCCTGGCCCACGGGGTAGCCGTTCGTCGAGCTGCCGAGGCCGACCACGCTCGTGAGGGCGGGGTTCGTCGCCGCCTGATACGCGATGAACAGGCCGAGCGCGACCGCGATGACGATCACGATCGTCCCGACGTACGGCCACGCCTCGGAGCGCCGGCGGATGATCTGGGAGAACGCGAACGGCGTCGAGAACGGGATCAGCATCATGACACCGACCAGGAACAGGTTCGAGATGGCGCTCGGGTTCGCGAGGGGCGACGCGGCGTTCGCACTGTACCAGCCGCCCCCGTTCGTCCCGAGGAGCGAGAGCGACTGGAACGACGCGACCGGACCGAGGTAGATCGTCTGGGTGCCGCCGGTGAGGGGGTACGCCGTCACGTAGTTCTTGAACGTCTCGGGAACGCCCATCAGGACGAGGACGAGCGCGAAGACCACGGAGAGCGGCAGGAGGATCCGCGTCACCGAGCGGACCATGTCGACGTAGAAGTTCCCGAGCGTCCCGTCCTTCCGGATGAACCCCCGGATCATCGCCGCAGCGACGGAGAGTCCGGTCGCCGCGGACAGGAACATCGCGAGCTGCCACGCGATCACCTCGGAGCCCATCGAGATCTGGGACTCGTTGGTGAAGTGCGTGAAGTCCGTGTTCGTCGTGAAGCTCGCCGCGGAGTGGAGCGCCAGGTCCCAGGTCATGTTCGGGACGTGGGTGGCGTCCAGCGGGAGGCTGAACTGGAAGAAGAAGTAGAAGTAGAGAACGAGGAAGACGCCCCCGTTCACCAGCAGGAGCGCGAACATGTACTCGCGCGGACGCATCTGGCGCCGCGGCGACGTGCCGATCAGCCGATAGGCGGCCTGCTCGAGCGGGGCCAGGATCGCGTCGCCCACGACGGGCCGGTTCAGATAGACCCGTCCCAGGTAGGAGCCGAACCACGGCGCGATCGCGAGGACGAGGGCGACGACGAGGGCCACGTCCCAGAGGGACTGGAGGTCGACCATCGCCGCCCCTAGAACTTCTCGGGGTGGGTCATGACGTAGAGCAAGTAGACCGTCAGAGCGATCGAAATCGCGGTGAGGGTGACCAGTCCGAGGTTGTCGAGCACCGCCGAAACGACGCTCATCGGCTCCTTGGCGCGTTGGACCCGGGGGTGGCTATTTAGCCTCGCCGACGGACGGGCACGTGCTAGCACGCCGAAACAAGGCTTATCCCGAGGATTTCGAGCGCGCCGGAGGCGTGACCGCCTCCTCGTCCTCGCGCCGGCGTCGGGCTTCGGCCGAGAGCCGGCGCACGATCCGCTTCATCGCCTTTTCGCGTCGGACCTCGGCCGCCTGGTACTGCACGTCCCGGGTCTCCCGGGTGAGCAGCACCGCGACGCGGCCGAGGGAGGTCCGGCCGGTCCGGCCCCGTCGCTGGATGGCCCGGATCTCGCTCGGGACCGACTCGAAGAAGACGACGAGATCGACGTCGGGCACATCCAGGCCCTCCTCGGCGACGCTGCTCGCGACGAGCAGCGGGAACCGACCGTCCCGGAACCCCTGGAGGACCCGGGCCTGTTCCTTCTGGTTCATGCCGGGGTCGCTCGCGTCCCGCGTCGCCTGACCCACGAACCGTCCGACCGTCCACCCCTGGAGTTCGAGCGCCTCCTGAATCCCCTGGATCGTGTCGCGATACTGCGCGAAGACGAGGATGCGGTGCGGGTGGTCCGACGGGCGATCGAACTCTTCGCGCACGAGCTCGACCAGACGGTCGAGTTTGGGGTGCGACGGTTCCTTCGTCGTGCGGAGGAACTCCTTCGCCTCGGAGGTCGCCTGCTGGACCGCCGGCAACTGCAGGAACGCCTTGTCGCCGCGGCTCGGTTTGGGCTTCGCGGCCACGCGCTCGAGATACTGGAGGAACGGCGCGAGACCCTGGGTCTCGAGCCGCTCCTGCGCGTGGTGCAGGTGGAGGAGCACGAGCTGGTGGAAGAGCGGGCCGAACCGCCGCACCATCGGGCCCGGACGCGCGAAGATCTCGGCCCGCAGCGCGATCAGGTCCTTCACGGTCAGGGACCGGATCGGCTTCTTGCGCAGGTAGCCCATCTTCTGGAGCTTGTGGGCCGTGGCGAAGGCCACGTCCGCCAGCATCTCCCGGATCCGGGTCGCCTCGGGCGAGAGGTCCACCCAGATCGGGACCACGTCGGTGGGTTGGACGTACTCGGCGACCCCCGGGTCCTCGCGCGACCTGGCCTCGATCCGACGGACTCCGAGCGCCCCCACGACTTCCTCGATCCGCTCCTCCTTGCCGCCGGGCGAGGCCGTGAGCGCTAGCACGCGGCCGCCGATCGGCCGCTCGCCGCGGTACCGTTCCGCGATCGGAACGTAGACGTACTTTCCTACCGCGTGGTGGGCCTCGTCGAAGACGAGGAGCGAGACGTCATCGAGTCGATACCGCCCCGCCGCGAGGTCGTTCTGGACGATCTCGGGCGTGGCAAAGACGAGGTCGGCCGTCTCCCAACTCCCTTCCCGCACCGGCCGCCGCACGGTGCCGGTGAACCGGGCGCTCCGCATCGGGGCGAGCCACCGACGGAAGGAGTCCGCGTGCTGCGCCACGAGCGGGCGAGTCGGCGCGAGGACGAGCACCTTCCCCGGGGCCCGTCGCAGGACCTCGGCCGCGAGGAGCGCCGCGATGACGGTCTTGCCGAGACCGGTCGGGAGCACGACGAGCAGGTCCTCGTCGAGCCCGATCCGCGCCAGATCGAGCTGGAACGGGAGCGCGCGCAGCGCCCCGGGCCGCAGATACGGATGCTCCACCGCCCCGTCCGCGACGCGCCAGACCCCGGGGAGGCCGGAGGGGCGGATCCGGCCAACGGGGAGCGGGGGCTCGTCGACGACCGGTCCGCCTCCGAACTCGTCAAGCCGCCGCTGCGCCACCCCGTCCGCTCCTCCCTCGGGCCAAAAGGGCCGCGACCTTAGGGATTCCCGGGCGCGGCCTCAGAGGAACTTGACGTCGTGCGGAAGCGTTCCCGCGTAGTCCCGGAACGCCGCGGGCCATCCTTCCGGGTCGAGCCCCTTCTGCGCCAGGAACGCGGTCAGCCACCGTTCGAGCCCGATCCCGCTGCAGCCGGACCAGAGCTCGCCCTTCTGGGTCTTGATGGCGAACGCCTTGGTGTACTTGTCGCCGACGATCGACAGGTTCTGGAACTCGAGCCATTCCGAGCCGTCGCGCGGGCCCCGGTATGGCAGATACGCTTCGAAGTCGATCGTCCCCTTCACGTGCGCCTGGGCGTCCTCGACCCCGACCTGGCCGCTCTGCTGCATGTAGAACGGCGTGACCCAGGCGGTCCGCCACTCCAGCTCGAGGATCTCGTTGAAGACCCGCGCGTACCGCTCGAGCAGGCGCTCCCGCAGCGTCACGAGGTCGTCCGGCGCGCCGACATACACGGGCTCGATGCGGTGGAACTCGTCGACCCGCTCGAGGCCGTGGCGTCCGCCGCTCTCGTATCGGTTCGAGACGGCCGACTTGTCGTAGACGAGGAGCGGGAGGCTCTCGGTGGCGATCGTCCGCCCCGAGAGCCACCAGTAGATCGTCGGGCATTGGGCGTAGCAGGAGACGGCGGTGGGCCCGGTCACCATCCGCTCGAGCTCGTCCCGGGGCACCTCTCCGGTGATCTTGACGAGGTCGGTGAACCGCTCCCACGCGACGGGATCGCGCGTCTTCGGCTCGGCGACGTAGTAGAACTCGCCCGGGAGTCCTTCGAGATGGCCGGTCTTGAGGAGGATGTCGAACGAGTCGTGATGCGGCTGGACGACTTCGTGGAAGCCGAGCGGCTCTAGCACCTCCTCCCGAGCGATCCGTTCCATCGTCCGCATCAGGTGAGCGGCCGTCGGACCGAGGAACCACTTGCCCTTCGTCGGTCCCGGGCGCACCCAGAGCCGCTTCAGCATCTCCTCCGTGGGATCCAGGGCGAACCGCATCTCGCGTTGCGGACTCGAGGTGAGGAGGGTCCAGAACTGCTCCTTCCCCTCGTACCGCTGCTTCTGAACCTTCTCCTTGACGAGCCCAACGGCGCGGTCCATCCAGTTGTCCCGGAGGGCCGCTTCGGACAGGTCCGTGAGCTCGAGGGTGGCGGCCTTCCCTTCGTGCTTGAGCTCGTGGGGGATTGGCAGCGAAACCGCCTTCTCGGGGGGCGCCGGGAGTTCGAACGACGTCCGGTAGAGCGGCGCGCGGAACGATCGGACCCCGATCTTCTGCGACCGCCCGAGCTCCTCGGAGAACCGGCGCACGAAGGCGAGCAGCGCCTGGTGGGGACGGGGCCCGTCCGATTCGAGCTGGAGCCAGAGATGCTCGCCCTCCGCCTTCCAGGCGACGAGCCGCCCCGATCCCCGAGCGCCGATCGTGCGCTGGATCGCGTCGGCGGCGAGGCGCTCCACGATCGGACCGAGTGCAGTAGAATCGGGGACCGGCCCGCTCAGCAGGAGTTCGGCCTCCAGACGATGGTCCATCGGGAGGGTCGACGGGGAGAGGACCTATTAAGTTAGGGAACGGCGCGGGGGCGCGCGACAGAGACGCTTTTAGCGGTCGCCCGCGTCCGGCGCCCCGGTCGGAGATACGATGACGTCGAAGGTCGAGGAGTTCGGTTTGTTCATCGGTGGAAAGTGGACGTCCCCCGCCGCGGCGAAGCGGTTCGAGACGATCAACCCCGCGACCCGCGAGCCGGTCGCGTCGTTCGTCGCGGGGACGCCGGAGGACGTCGATCGGGCGATCACCGCGGCGACGAAGGCGTTCCCCGCCTGGAAGGAGACTCCGGCGCCGAAGCGGGGCGACATCCTGCTCGAGGCGGCCCGGATCCTCAAGCAACGCAAGCCCGAGGTCGGCCGGATCGTCACCCAGGAGATGGGGAAGGTGATCGCCGAGGGGCTCGGCGACGTCCAAGAGTCGATCGATTTCATCGAGTACATGGCCGGCGAAGGCCGGCGCCTGTTCGGCGAGACCGTGCCGTCGGAGCTCCGCTCGAAGTTCTGCCTCACCGTCCGCCAGCCGAAGGGCGTCGTGGCGTGCATCACCCCATGGAACTTCCCCACCGCGATCCCGAACTGGAAGATCGCCGCCGCCCTGATCTCGGGGAACACGATCGTCTTCAAGCCCGCCTCGAACACGGCCCGGTGCGCGGTCGAGGTCGTCCGGATCTACGAGGACGCCGGACTCCCCGCCGGCGTGCTGAATTTCGTCACGGGTTCCGGCGGGGTGGTCGGGAACGCGCTCGTCGGCGACCCGCGCGTCCGGACCGTTTCGTTCACCGGGGGTGTCGAGACCGGCCGGGACGTCTACGTGCGGGGCGCGCAGGGGCTCAAGATGGTGCACCTCGAGCTCGGCGGCAAGAATCCCGTGATCCTCATGGAGGACGCGGACCTCGGCCTGGCGCTCGACGGCGTCCTCTTCGGCGCGTTCGGGACCTCGGGTCAGCGGTGCACGGCCACGAGTCGCCTCATCGTGCACGAGTCCGTGTACGACGCGTTTCTGGGGCAGCTCGTCGAGCGGCTCGGTCGGTTCACGGTCGGCGATCCGCTGGACCCGAAGACCGCCATGGGGCCGGTCGCGTCGGCGGACCAGGAGCGGAAGATCCTCGAGTACATCGCGATCGGGAAGAAGGAGGCGAAGCTCCGCTACGGCGGGACCAAGCTGACCGGCGGGGCCTACGACCGCGGGTACTTCATCGCCCCGACGATCTTCGAGACGACGCACGGGACGCGGATCTCCAAGGAGGAGATCTTCGGCCCGGTCCTCTCCGTGATCAAGGTGAAGAGCTACGAGGAGGCGGTCCGCGTCGCGAACGACGTCGACTACGGCCTCTCCTCCTCCATCTACACGCGGGACGTGAACCGGGCCTTCCGCGCGATGGACGATCTTGAGGCCGGGATCACGTACGTGAACGCGCCGACGATCGGCGCCGAGGTCCAGCTGCCGTTCGGAGGGGTGAAGAACACCGGGAATGGCGGTCGCGAAGCGGGAAGCGTCGCGATCGACGAGTTCACCGAGATCAAGACCGTCTTCATCGACTTCTCCTCAAAGTTGCAGAAGGCGCAGATCGCCGATAGCGCCGGCGAATGAGCGGCTTTCGCGGCTCCGACGACGCGCTGGACCGGGAGATCGCCGCGATCGAGGGGATCGCCCGCGTGCGGGTGCGACGGGTCGCCGCCGAGCTGCGGGAGCTCGACCGCGACCTGCGGGAACTCAAGCGCGAGCGGGCGCGGCGACGCGCCGCGGCGCGCCTCCCCGGCGAGGAGTTCGCCGCCAGCGGCGTCACGGCGGACGCGGCGGCCCGTCAGTAGGGCCCGGTTCGAGCCGGGTTGTCGAAATTCGTCAGGAGCGTCTGGCCCCGGCCCTTCGGCCGACCGATCGGGGCGAGGAGAGGATCCTCCTCGAGCGCCGGCATCGTCTCGCCGATCGGCACGTCGACCTGGATCTCCCGGGTCCGACCGCCTCGCCCCCGGGAGACGATCGTCGCCCGGATGAGGCCGAGCGACTCCAGCTCGCTGACGTAGTTCGAGATCGAGCGCGCGTGCAAGGGCGGCAAGCCGAGGCGCTCGGCGAGACGCTTGTAGTTGTCGTAGACCTCGCCGGTGAGCACCCCGGTCCGGCGACGCTCGTACGACTGCAGGATCGCGTACAGGAGCACCTTGCAGTGGGGCGGCAGCGACCGGCAGCACTCGATGATGATGTCCTTCTCAAGGCGGTTCTTCGCCTTCACGACGTGGTCCCGGGTGATCCGCTTCGCCCGGTCGCGTTCCGCCATCTCCGCCGCGAGGCGGAGGAGGGCGAGCGCCCGGCGGGCGTCGCCGCTCTCGAGCTGGGCGTACGCCGCGCACAGCTCGATCACCCCGGGGTCCACGACCCCCTCCCGGAACGCCACGCGGGCCCGGTCCTGGAGGATGTCCTGGAGTTGGGGCGCCTTGTACGGATCGAAGAGGATCTTCTCCTCGTTGAGGCGGCTCCGGACGCGGGCATCGAGGTGGTTCGTGAACTTGAGGTCGTTCGAGATCCCCACGAGCACGAGCCGCGCCGTCTCGAGCTCGGTGTTCAGCTGGCTGAGCGTGTAGAGCACGTTGTCCCCGCTCCGGGCGACCAACCGGTCGATCTCGTCGAGCACGAGCACGATCGTCCCGCCCTTCGCGTCCATGAGCCGCCGCATGGCGGACTGAACGCGATCGAGGGACCAGCCGGTCGGGATCCGGTCGGACTCCGCTTTCGCGAACGTGTTCCCGATGTTCTGCAGGAGGCTGTACGCGGTGTCGATGTTCCCGCAGTTGATCGCGATGGACGTCAGCTTCGCGGTGCCCTCGCTCCGCCGCTGGAGGTCCTGTCGGACCTGCGTCACCACGGCGGTCTTGCCGGTGCCGATCTTTCCGTAGATGAGGAGGTTCGAGGGCACGTCGCCGCGCAGCGCGGGCGCGAGCACCTCGGCGACCTGTCGGATCTCCTGGTCTCGATGCGGCAGCCGGGCCGGCACGTAGGAGTCGCGCAGGACCTCCCGGCTCTCTCGGAACAGCTCGCTCTTCGTCTGAAGGAACGAGTCGAGGAACTCCGACGTCGAGGTTCCGGGTGGAGGGGCGGGGGTGCCGTACGACGGCACCGGCGCCGGACCTCCACCCGGCGGACGGTCACTGACGGGGGTGGCCGTCCCGTTGTTGGCGCGATTCGGGTCCCATCGGTCCGGCGTTTCCGCCGGCTTCTCCTCGCTAGTAGGTGGCACCGTCGACGCCTACCCGGGCCTCGGGCGGCGGTCCGAGGAAGGCGAGCCATATCAACCTTCTGTAAGTTTGCAACGCACCGGCGCCCACCCGGCGAATCCGGCGCCGATTTTCCGGGAATCGGCGCGCGCCGATTCGACCGAACCCATTTGAAGGAGGCCCGACTCCTCCGGGCCGATGTCGGAGCACGGCGTCGCGCACGGTCACGGCGTGGCGAGCCCCATCTCGGTGCTGTGGGTGGTCGCGGCGTCGCTCATCGGGGCCGCGGGGCTGTTCGTGATCTTCTGGTGGCTCTACAACTTCAACCTCGAGTTCGCCTGGGGGCCGTTCCTGGTGCTCCTCTCGGTGCTGATGTTCCTCGATCGGCGAGCGGGCTGGGATCACGCCTAGGCGGCGCGCCGGAGTGCCCGCCACGATGACGAGCTCGGGCGGCCCGGACCGCGGCCCGGTGGTAGTGAAGCTCGGGGGGTCGGTCATCACCCGAAAGCGCGAGATCGAGCGCGCGCGCCCGAAGGTGTTGGCGCGTCTCGCCTCGGAGATCGCGGCAGTCCCCGAGTCCCGCGTGGTCGTGCTGCACGGGGCGGGTTCGTTCGGCCACCCGGGCGCCCGCCAGTTCGGTCTCGCCCACGCCCCCGGGGCCGGGCAGACCCCCGCCCAGCGGGCTCGGGGCGCCGCGATCGTCGCGACCGAGGTCCGCCGTCTTCACCTTCTCGTGCTCCGCGCCCTCGTCCGGGCCGGCGTTTCGGCGGCGTCGGTCCCGGTCGCGACCCACGCGCGCAACCGGGAGGGGCGACTTGTCGCGTTCGATGCGGCGCCGTTCGGGGACGCACTCGATCGAGGGCTCACTCCGGTGTCGTTCGGCGATGTCGTACCGGACGAAGCGTGGGGTGCCTCGATCCTCAGCGCCGATACGATCGCAGAAGCGCTGATCGGACCGCTGCGCGCGACGCGCGTGGTCTTCGTGAGCGACGTCCCGGGCATCCTCGAGGGCCCGGCCCGGGGCCGCCGCCCGGTCGTCCCCGAGATCACCGACGCGGTCGTGGACGGCTTGCGCTCGACGGCGGGTGCTCCCGACGTGACCGGGGGGATCCGGGGCAAGGCGGAGGCGATGCGACGCATCGCGCGCGCCGGCGTGGACGCAGGTCTTATTAGCGGACTCAAGGATGGTGAGCTTTCCCGCGCGTTGCGAGGGGAGCAGGTGTATGGGAGCTGGGCGCGCGCGCGGTCCGGATAAGACCCCCGACGCCTCCGGGCTCGATCTGAGCCATCGGAAGGCGGAGCACGTGAAGGTCGTGCTCGGCCGCGACGTCGAAGGACGGTATCGGTACTGGAACGACGTGCAGTTGATCCACAAGGCCCTCCCCGAGCTCGACTTCGCCGAGATCGATCCGTCGGTCTCCCTCCTCGGCCACCGACTGAACGCCCCGATCGTGATCACCGGGATGACCGGGGGTTTTCCCGACGCCGCCAAGATCAACGACAACCTCGCCCGCGCCGCGGCCGACGTCGGGGTGGCGATGGGTGTGGGCAGCGAGCGCGCGGCGATCCTGAAGGGCCAGTATCCGGACAGCTACGCCACGGTCGCCCAGCACGCCGTGCCGCTCAAGTTCGCGAACATCGGCGCGCCGCAGATCATCCCCCAGGGGCCCAACGACCGGGTCGTCGGACCGGAGGACGTGCGCGCCGCGATAGAGCTCATCCACGCGGACGTCCTCGCGATCCACCTGAATTTCCTCCAGGAGATGGTCCAGCCCGAGGGGGATCGGCGGGCGAAGGGGTGCCTCGAGAAGATCGGGGAGCTCGCCGCCCAGTTCCCGGTCCTCGTGAAGGAGACCGGCGCCGGCATCTCGCGCGAGGTCGCCGAGTCGCTCCTCGAGCGGAAGGTCCGCGCGTTCGACGTAAGCGGCACGGGCGGTACGTCGTTCGCCGCCGTCGAGCACTACCGCGCCGTCGACCAGGGGGCAATGCGCGAGGCCCGCGTGGGGAAGACGTTCTGGGACTGGGGCATCCCCTCCCCGGTGTCGGTCGTCGAGCTGGTGCCGCTCGGTCTCCCGGTCGTCGCGAGCGGCGGCATCCGCTCCGGGCTCGACGTGGCGCGGGCGATCGCGCTCGGCGCGACCGCGGCGGGCACGGCGGGCGGCGTCCTCAAGGCGGCGTCGACGGGCTACGAGGAGACGCGCCGCGAGCTCGAGCTCCTCGTGCACGAGCTCAAGGTCGCGATGTTCCTCACCGGCTCGTGCACCCTCGACGAGCTCCGGCGGGCTCCGTACCTGATCACCGGAGAGACCCGCGCATGGCTCCGACGCTGAGCGTCCCGGCCGTACCCGGCCCGGAGGACCTCCACCGGGAGAAGCTCGCGCGCGCGAAGCGCGGGGCTCCGGGGCCGCTCCCTTCGAACGTGGAGTGGGTCCGCGCGCTTCCCGAGACGGAACGGGCCCGCTACGCCGGGACCGTCCGACGCAAGCCGTCGCGCACGCTCTCGGGCGTGGCGGTGGTCGCGGTCATGACCGCTCCGGCCCGCTGCCCCCACGGTCGGTGCACGTACTGCCCCGGAGGGCTCGAGAACGCGAGCCCCCAGAGCTACACCGGCGAGGAGCCGTCGGCGCTCCGCGGGGCGCAGTTCCACTGGGATTCCGCGGCGATCACGCGCCATCGCATCGAGACCCTCGAGGCGATCGGGCATCCGACCTCGAAGGTCGAGGTGATCGTCATGGGCGGCACGTTCCCCGCGCGCCCCGTCGCGTACCAGGAAGGAGTGCTGCGCGGAATCTACGACGGACTCAACGGCACTTCCAGCGGTTCGCTCGCCGAGGCGATCGCCCGGAACGAGACCGCGGCGCACCGGATGGTCGGGCTCACGGTCGAGACGCGCCCGGACTGGTGCGACGTCCGCGTCCTTCCCTACCTCCTCGACGCCGGCGTCACGCGCGTCGAGATCGGGGTCGAGTGCCTCACCGATTCGGTGCTCACCGCGGTCGGACGCGCCCACGATGCGGGGTCGGTGGAGACGGCGACCCGCGAGGCCCGCGACCGGGGGCTCAAGGTCTGCTATCACTGGATGGTCGGACTTCCGGGCATGGACCCGGCATCGGACCTGGCCGACTTCCGGCGGTTGTGGGAGGAGCCGGCCTTCCGCCCCGACCTGCTCAAGATCTACCCGACGCTCGTACTTCCGGGCACGCCGCTCTACGACGACTGGCGCGCCGGTCGGTACGCCCCCTACGATACGGCGACCGCCGTCGAGGTCCTCGCCGAGATGAAGCGGATCGTTCCGCCATGGGTCCGGATCCAGCGCATCCAGCGCGACATCCCCGCCCGGCTCGTCGCCGCCGGCGTCCGGGCGAGCAACGTCCGCCAGAAGGCGGTCGAGCGGCTCCGGGCGGGAGGGACGGACTGCCGTTGCCTGCGTTGCCGGGAAGCTGGCCGCCGCGCGACTCCCGATCCCGGAGCGTTCGAGCTCGAGCGGACGGAGTACGGGGCGTCGGGGGGTCGGGAGGTTTTCTTTTCCTGGGAAGACCCGGCGACGGATACCGTCGTCGGCTTCCTCCGACTTCGGTTCCCGTCGGACCGGACCGCCGGCGGGCTGTCGGAGCCCGTCATCCGGGAGCTCAAGGTCGTCGGGAGCGAGGTAGCGGTCGGACGCCCCGCGGGGCGCTCGCCCGAGTACCAGCACCGCGGGTTCGGTCGGACCCTGCTCGCGGAAGCGGAACACGAGGCGGCAGAAGCCGGGTTCTCCGGGTTATACGTCACGAGCGCGGTCGGCACCCGGGAGTACTACCGGGCCCACGGGTACGCCCGTTCCGGACCGCACATGAGGAAACCGCTCTGCGTCCCGCGCAAGCCGTGACCCCTCGAGCTGCGCCCCGGCGCGCGCCGCTCGCGTAACCGTTAAACCCACCCCCGGCTCCGC
>Ga0335073_10010512_pt1 | contig 13009 bp, 13 predicted proteins | sample Lox_Sample_22_FD_207093 | JGI IMG/M metagenome (GOLD analysis project Ga0335073, IMG submission 207093) | Soil microbial communities from Loxahatchee National Wildlife Refuge, Florida, United States - Lox_Sample_2.2 | ecosystem: Environmental > Terrestrial > Soil > Wetlands | place: USA...
AAGGCTGCCATAACGCCCCCTCCTTAAGTCCCCTGCCCCTTTGCTTCTAATATAACATAATGTCCTTTATGTTATATTGGTGAAGCGAGAAGGGGGGTCGGTGCAACGGCGCTCAAGGCCCTCTGATACTCGACGCGCGTGGCGCGCTGGATTTGCTGGAACCAAGCTAATTTCCCATAAATTCACTTGTTCAATTTACATGTTTGCAGTTCCATCGGACTGTGTTAACAGATGCTTTTGATGGCTAGATGCTCGCAAAGAGACTGCGGGTACGGCTTTGAGACATACAGACCTTCATCAGGGGTTCTGCGGCATTCTCTTTGGGAGTGAGCGCATAAGGCTGGCCGGGCGACCGGCCCAATAGCCTCCGCATTTTCCTCGCCGGAGTATATACGGGAGACGGAAGCGGTATGGGAACTCACGATGTAGTAACACGTCGGCAAGCGCAATCATCACAACTGCTAGCCTCTGGAAATTTGACCTTAAGCGGCCGGACGCGTTGCCCGGGATTGTGGCTATGGGGAGCTCTGGCGATCGCTGGACTCGCCTTCGGGCTGATGCCCGTGCGGGCATCAGCCGATTGCACCGTCACGCCCGGGACCATAATCACCAAGGCCAACTGGCAGCAGTACAAGGACTGCTTCTCGGATGGGGTGCAAGTCCTTTGGAATGGCAACGAATTCTGGAAGATGCCGGACGACGTTGAGATTCACGTCGGCCCGCAGCATCAATGGTCGTTGCCCAAGCCCTACGTGGAGGCCACCGAAAAGTACGGCGATCAGACGCAATTGGTCAAGCAGTCTGACGGCACCGTTAGGTTGCAGAATTATGTAGCTGGAATACCCTTTCCAAATCCGACCGGACCGGACAAGGGCACGGAGATCATGGCGAACGTAACGTATCGCATGCAGGGTTACATGGTTGCAGTCTTCGTCAACTTAAAGAATGAAGGGGCCTTTTACACCAAGGACCGGTTTGGCAACTATTCGGCAGAAATCGTCGATGCGCTTTACCGTCAGCTCGCGTACAACTGGGAATCCGACCAAGGGGTTCCGCAGACCGACCCCGATGCTGGAGGAGCCTGGTATTCCGAATGGATAATGGTCGAGCAGCCGGAGCAGTCCCGCTACACGGCGGTGCTCACCCTGTTCTGGCAGGACAACCTTAAGGACGAAGATGACTATGCCTTCGTTCCCGCTTTGCGGCGGACGCTGCGGCTGTCATCGACGGCGCGTTGTGCACCATTGCTGGGCAGCGACATGGTTAAGGACGATCAGCGCGTCGGTTGGAACGGGGGAGTGGGCAAGTTCGAGGGGACATGGCTGCGCGATCAGAAGATTTTGACACTCATGGATATGAACCCCAAGGCGGCTGGGACTTTCCCGGGTGAATACGATGGGATGCTCGGCTGGCCGAAACCGTCATGGGGAAATTGGGAGACACGCGACGCTTCCGTGGTGGATGTCAGGCGGATTCCGTCAATGGCGGGCGGATATTGCTATGGCAAACGGATTGACTACGTCGATAAGCAGTATTACGGCAATATCGCTGAGGATATTTACGACAGCAACATGAAGTTATGGAAGGTCGTTTGGACTGGCAGCACGCCGGCCCAACTCGACAATTACGGCGAACAGCCCGGGGCTTGTGGGATCGTCGAGACTTATTGGGATGTCCAGAACGACCATGTGAGTTATATCACGAGCTTCAATCCGGGCGGAGCCTGCTCGCTCTACGACAGCGCGGTGCCCGCGGAATATCACAACGTAACTAAATACTCGTCGCCAGGAGGATTAATGCAGATTATGCGGTGACGAACTAGCCGGGTAGCCTCAACCAACAAGGGCGGTGGCGCCAGGAGCGCTGCCGCCCTCTGTCAGACCGATGGCGCGATCTAGCCGTGCCACCGGAAAATTGTCTGGAATCGTTAACACGCTGGAGAAACAGTCAGCAGAGTATCCGAATCAGTCATGCCGGCAGCTCTGTTTCGTGTGGCGAAACCACGATGTGTACAACGTTGATTTAGACCGCAGCTATGCTCTTGGAAATCTGGTAGCTGAAACAGAGAGTGGCTTGCTACCGCCCATTCATCCTGGCGATATCCTGTTGCAGGATTTCACGAGACCGCACCTGATTAGCACGAGTGAACTCGCCTTGGCGATGCGCTTGCCGCCGACTCAGATTGATGCCGTCATTCATGGGACACTTGGTATCACCGCTCACGTGGCCTTTGGGCTGGGATCCTTTTTTTGGTACCACATCAGAGCTGTGGCTGAACTTGCAGCGCGACTACGATTTGCAAGTTGCCGAAACCGCCAAGCTCGCCGCGATCGACTGAGATGTCGATACGCGACCAGCTGATGACTAAGTCTTGTTACTCAGGGGACGTCTGGTCCACGTCTCAGCCGTACGTGCGCCTCCAGGGTAATTACTATAATAGACAAACCGATTCCTGGATGTGACAGGATAATCCCTGGACCCATATTCAGTTTATCGTGCAATACTCCGCGCTTTGCCGCGAAGCTCAGGCGCGCAGAGGCAGCGGAGACTCTGGTGATCTGACATGCTTCCCACGATACGCGATGCTGCTCTCGCAGCGTTTCTGCGGGCCATGGCCGATGGGCACCGTGTCAATATCAGTACGTTGGACGTGCACCTCAAGGACGCCGCCCGATGCAATTAGGCGGTCCTCTCAACTTACGTTAAACGCTGCAGCAGCTCGATTAGATTCCCATCCGGATCGCGCACTTCGGCCGCCCGCGCGTGGTTGCCAAAATTCTCCGGGGCTAATGCAATGCTCGCACCCGCCTCCGTCATTACCTTGAAAGCGGTGTCACAGTCCTTCACCAGAATCGTGACGTAGCGAAAACCGATTCCCGCGATCGTATTCACCACTTCCTCTAAATTCGCCAGCGGAGCCGCCTTCATTTGTTTGGCTAGTGGATGGCGAAACGTCGCGAAGATCGTCTCGCCGATTTTGTAACGGTTGTGGCCGATATCTGTTCCACCCGCCGCTTGGTAAAATGCGCCGAAGCGATTGACGTCGCTGACTCCGATGCGCACTTCGACTTGATTCACGTCGTCGCGGCCGGGGGGCACGAGTACAATCGAGTTGCCGTCGGGGTCGTGCAATGCCTCAGGCTGCGAGAAAAGATTCGATGCTATGATCAGGCTTTCGTAACCCCCTGGGTGGCGCCGGGGCAACGGGTCTCGAGCCTCATTCAATTTGATAAAAGATCCGTTCGCGATGTAACGATGCTGCTTGAAGCCGTCGCTAATCGGCAATTCCGACTCGAATGCCAGCTTCACCGTCCCCGCATAGAACGCCTTCATGGCTTCGATTCGGTTGGTGAAGAGGCCGATATCGATTTGCGGTCGGTTGAGCTCCATGAGCGTGCCTCCCGATCTAACGACCCACCACGCTTGTAGCCGCCTGGACCACTCCGGGTCAATCGCCGCGCGGGCCAACCGATACTACCGCATCAACAGGCTTATTGAGTCCTGCTGAAGATAGTGACAAGCGTACGGGATTTTGCTAATGTACAGGGCATGGGTAATCCAGCGGGTGTGCGGCGGGACTTCGCTGCCTTGGAGCAGCGGCGGATGGAGGCGGCGCGATTACTTAAAGAGGGACTCAGCCAGTCCGAGGTCGCGCGCGAGTTGGGCGTGCACCGCCAGTCGGTCAGCCGCTGGGCACGCGAGCTTGAGCAATCGGGGGTGCGGGGCTTGCGCAAGGCCAGGCACACCGGACGGACGGCCAAGCTCAGCCCGGCCCAGTTGCGCGATCTTGAGCGTGCGCTTAAGCGCGGTCCCGAAGCGTTCGGATTTGCCACCGGGCTGTGGACCGCGGGCCGCGTGCGCCAGCTCATCGAAGACCGGACCGGCGTGCACTACCACGAGGACCACGTCTGGCGCATCCTGCGCAAGCTGGGTTGGACCTGCCAGCGTCCTACAGGTCGGGTGCTGGAGCGCGACGAGCAGGCGATTCGGCACTGGAAGAAAGTGGAATGGCCGCGAATTAAAAAAAAGCCCGCTGCGAGCGGCGTACCATCATCTTCGTCGACGAAAGCGGACTGAGCGAACGGCCGCACCGGGTCCGGACCTGGGCGCCGCGCGGGCAGACGCCGGTGCTTTCGTGCGCAGCAGGGCCGGCTCGCCATCGCGCGGTTGCCCGCTTACGCGCCGGAAGTCAATCCAGCGGAATACATCTGGGGCTACTGGAAACATCACGAGCTGCCCAACTTCTGCCCGCGCGATTTCGGCCAGCTCAGCTCTCAAGCGCGCCGTGCGCTGCGCCGTATGCGCCTCGTGCGCTCGTCTTGGCGTCAAGCAGAATTGTCACTATGATATGCAGGACTCAATAATACGAGCCGCACCTTCTCGGAAAGCTCGAAAAATAACCGGCGGTCCCTCCTGCGCGTTGGCGCATTCCGCCGCTTCGGGTGTCATGGCAATATCGATGGCGAGGGCTGCCAACACCTCCAATTTTCAGACTTGGAAATCTGCAGGGGAAGATAGGATGCCAGTATCACAACAATGCGACGGGACCGGAACCGATGACCTCTTGGCCTCTTGGAACGACGGCCCGACGAAGAAGTCTATCGTGGACTTCGTCGCGCGTGTCACGAAAGCAGGAGGCATAGACTATGTCGCGCCTGAAGAGCGTATCGCCACCTTTGACAATGACGGCACGCTGTGGTCCGAGCAGCCCTACTATTTTCAGCTCTCCTTCGCACTCGATCGGGTGAAGGCACTGGCACCGCAGCACCCGGAGTGGCGAAGCAAAGAGCTGTTCAAGTCGATTCTGGCGCGCGACCTAAAAGGGATCTTCGCGGGCGGCGAACATGCGCTTGTCGAGATTGTCGCCGCCACGCACTCCGGCTTGACGACCGACGAATTCGAAGCAGAAGTCCACGATTGGCTAGCGACAACGCGTCATCCGAAAAGCAACAAATTATTTACCGAAATGGTGTTCCAGCCGATGCTGGAGTTGCTCGCCTATCTCCGGGCCAATGGCTTCAAGACCTTCATCGTCTCGGGCGGAGGCAATGAATTCATGCGAGCGTTCGCCGAGATTACCTACGGTGTGCCCCCTGAGCAGGTGATCGGCAGCAGCGTTAAAGTAAAGTTCGAGATGCGAAACGGCAAGCCGGTGTTGATCAAGCTTCCGGAGATCGACTTCATTAACGATAACGTCGGAAAACCCGCTGCTATCCAAAAGCATATTGGACGCCGCCCGATCGCATCGTTTGGTAATTCGGACGGGGACCTGGAGATGCTGCAATGGACGAGTGCCGGAAAGGGGGCGCGCTTCGCGTTGCTCATCCACCACACTGACGCAACGCGGGAATGGGCCTATGACAACTCGCCCATGGGGAAACTCGACAAGGCCCTCGACGAGGCTAATGCGAAGGGTTGGACGATTGTCGATATGGCGCGCGACTGGCGACAGGTCTTTCCCTTCGAATAAAAGGCGGACCGTTGGCGGTTCGGAAGGCGGCTGACCGGCGCGCCGGATAGGAATGCAAATGAGCCAATTCTGGCGAATAGAGACGCGGACTTTTTCAACATCATCGGTAACTTTCGCTGCTCAATGCCGACGCGATTCGCCGCCCGATTATTCGTGTTGTTATCACCTCCATACGCTGTCCGCGCTGGGCCGAAACAACACATCAGGAGAGAGCAGACTGCTGAAACTATCGCCCAAGGTAGTGCGCGTACTCGACAGAATCGGCCCGCGGCAATTTCACTACGGATCGCGCCTGCGGACCATGACCGGTTGGCTTGATATTGATCGCTCGCGTAACGCGGATTGCGAGCGAATCGTACGAGCGTTCTTAGTATTCGCCGCGCCGGAGCGCCCTGCCCTGCCCCGATGCTCAGCGTCGGCAACTCAACCGCCCCCGTGTGTCCAATGACCGTCAGCTGATCCATACCTCCTCTCAAATTGGGATCGTTGCTTTCAGAGACGGTCCGCATCGTAGTCGCGTTCCAGCGCTGATCGCGAGCCGTGTACACCTCGATATCGTCGACCTTGCCGGCCATCGGAGCGTCGTAGCTGTGGAGCACGACGGATAGAGTGATCAGAAGAAGCAAAGAACCTAGCGGAGGAGTTACCCCCCAAAAAGGCTACGCTAGCCATCAGGACGTGACTGGCCGGGCTTTCTCGACTGAGCAATGTGGGCCGCCTGGATGACGGCGGACAGCGGCAGGAACATTGGTTTAGGCGACGGACGCTCTTCGACCGCTCCCTCAATGACTTCGAGCTCGACGAATCCGTAACGGGAATAGTAGTTCTCCGCGCCTGGCTTCGCATCGACGACGACTCCGACACAGCCCAGCTTCTCGCGAAGTTCAATAGCGACCGAGAACACGGTACGCATGAGATGCTCCCCAACGCCCTTGCCCTGAGCGTTTCGGTCGACCGCCAATCGAGCGAGCCTGAGAACAGGGAGCGGATAGTCGGGTAGCTTCTTCCGTAGGCCAGGAGGGAGGGTTTCGATCTCTACGTGGCCAACCGTCACGGTAGAAAATCCAAGAATGGTTGCGCTTTCAACCGCTACGTACGTGGTGCCGATGTGATGGCGGAACTGATTCTGTCCAGCGTAGCGGCGGAAAAAAAGATCGAGTTGCTCATCACCGGATTGAAAGGAACTCCGGTCGTCCGTTTCCCCGAGGAGGCGAACTTCAATCGCCACCGCGCATCAGCTCCACGAGTTTACTCGTTGGCTTTTGCTTCTTGCTGACTAACTCCGCGATCTTACGGCCGCTAGCTGCACTCACAACGAGACGGGGCGGAATGATAACGCTGAGCGGAAGCTCCTCCAGTGCCTGGATGTGATGAAGGAGTGCGCTCTCGATCAGGAACTGTTTCTTGACCCCATGTGCGCGCGAATAGCGTTCGAGCAACTGCTTGGTGCCTTGGGATATTTCGGCTGAGATCTGCATGACTTTACCTATCTTTCCCTACGAAAACGTAGAACATGTCCAAGTCGAGGTCAAGCAGCTTTGAACGCAGAAGCCTGCGACGTATCCCCTTTCTTATCTTCTCCTATGAGAAACCATATCTTGAACGGACCGCTCTCCCCTTCTCTTTAGCTATCGTGCCGGTGGCATTTTTCCCATGTCAGGTTCGATCGAACATCCGGTGAAGTCGTGTTCATCGAATACGCTTTCAGCGACGGCATAAGGCGGCCCATTGAACCAGCCGTCCGCAAACGCTTCGGAAGGGCCAATCAGGCGGCGTAATTCGGGTTTGGTACTTCCCACGTCAACGGTGTCGATGCGGATGGCGATAATGGTGCGCGTGCCGATGTCGGTGCAGCGCCATTGCTGATTGCTCCACCAGAACGTCCCGCCGATCGTAAATTCGTCATGCTGCATGGTCAAAATTCCGGTGTCCCGACCGACTTGCTCTCGTACCTTTCGCCTCACTGGTAGCAACATTATCCCCGCTAGCGGCGGCACACTAGAAACATGCCACACCATCGCCGCCATAAATCGCCGCGCACTCCCAGGCTCTACGACCCCCAGGTTTGAGGCGAGCTGTCCATTCTGCGAGAGGGGACGGCGATGATCACTCAGGGGCTCGGTTAAAACACGAACAATCCGGAGAGTTGGCGCCGCCATACACTTACCTCTGAAGTAATTGTCGAGTGCATCAGGATCGGCGAAGTTCACTAAATCACGGAGGACTCGAAAATGGTTTATCCCACTTTCATCACAATGCTGATCGGTACGTTATTGATGGCGGCTTTGGTCGGAATCGACTGGTTCGTATGGAACCGCAGTTATGGATCAGATTTCAGGCGGAAAACTGAGATTGTTGCGGAGCCACAGCGACCAGGACAGGGCTTCAAAAGGGCAGCGTAAGTGCTCCTCTGACGAAGTCGTGACGAGGCGCCCCCCGTATGACCGTCGCGTCCGGGGGGCAAGTATGTCCTGCGCAGCCTTATCCTTCACCTGCTCCTGCGATTACATCCATAATGGCGCGCAAGAACATACTCATAGCCGAAAAGAATCCCTCAGCGCTCCGGCCGAAACCTGACGCGTCAAAGCCAGCGACCGTAGCGGTTTGACCTCGAACATCTGCTTGCTGCCGCGATCAGCTGGGTCATTACTAAACCATCCCGAAAGCGAAAAAACCGTTATAGGCGCTTTCCCTGAAGGGTCGAGCATCTGTGGGCAAATAAAGCGCGCCGCCCTCCCCTGCTCTAAGCTTCTCCCATAAACTCGTCATTCTGCTGCCCCCTAACCTGGCTCGAACGCCTGGCGACAATTGGCACTTGTATACTGTCCGCTCATTAAGTAATGTTTTCATGAAAAATTGATAGGCGTTTTTCATGAAAACAATCGTTGTTCAATCGCAAAAAGGCGGTAGCGGTAAGACAATGCTGGCTGCGCATCTAGCCGTGGAAGCTGAGCGGACCGGTGATGCCGCATGGGTGATTGATACCGATCGCCAGGCTACCCTGAGCCTCTGGCACGAACGCAGACAGGCGGAGACGCCTCAGCGCCTCGACGTGCCGCTAGATCGCATGGCGCTGGGTCTTGCGAAGATTGCCGACCAAGGCGCTGCCTACTGCTTCATCGACACAGCGCCCAGCCTTTCGGATCAGAATGTCGCCCTGCTTGATCATGCCGACCTTGTACTCATCCCGGTACGGCCCTCCCCTTCCGATTTGTGGGCCGTTGCCGAGACAGTCTCGCGCGTGCTGACCGCGGGCAAACCTTTCCTCTTTGTCATCACCCAGGCCAAACCGCAGGCGACGATCACAGCGCAGGCAGTCGCGGCCCTTTCGCAACACGGTCCCGTGTCTCAGGCCTTCATTGCAGACCGCGTTATCTACGCTTCATCTATGACGAGTGGAAACACCGCTCCCGAGATTACCAACGGCCATGCCGTACTGGAGATAGCAGCATTGTGGCGTGAAATTAAATCATGTTTTCATGAAAAAATGAAATCAGCAAAGAAGGTGGTGCATGGCTAAAACGCAAGCTCTACAATCGGATGATTTGCTCGTTACTCCGCCGCAAAACCGGAGCGCCACCCGTCAACGTGGAACGACTCCCTCCGCCGAGCGGATACCCATGCAATTCAGAATGCCCCCGGAATTTGTTCGCGCTTTCAAGCAGGAGGCACTAAATAATGACATGAAGCTTAATGAATTCATGAAAACATGCTTTGATGCTTTCATGAATTCAAAGAAAAGCTGAGCGACGAGAGGGGAGGGGACATGACGGCCTTCATCCTTCACCGCACGCAATATGCGGCGCTTCTCGGCCGGGACGTGCAGCCGGACTTGGTAGGGAATGGAGTCCGATGCACTCGGAGATCAGACAACGGGCTGACCGACTCAGAAGTAGGCTCTTCTACAGATTCAGCAATTCATGAAAACATCCTTTACTGATTTCATGAATTCATCTGGAGCTATTATCAGACTCCGTCAAGGAGACGGCGTTTTTTGGTACGTGATGTCAGTAAGTTGTCCGCTATCCTCGGCGGTCTGTCGACCACGCGCTAACAAGCTTGCATGACCAATGATCACCATCTTTCCCAAAGAAACTGACGACGCGGGTACGCTCCCCAAGCCTACCAATGCTGAATTTGAGAATCGCCAACTCAGTCTTTTCCAGAACCTGCTTTATAACACCGATGGGGAGCGCGAACGGCTTTCCCATGCGATAGAGCTGTGGGACAGCACGCCACGCTATTCCTTCAATCGCAAAGCCATGAATAAGGCCCGCGTGAATGGTCAATTTCTCGAACCTCGGAAAATCTCTTTTCAATACAAGGGTTGCGTTTACACGCTGACCGCTGCGCCGGCGCGGCTAGAAGACCCCGATGGTGTTTTTCGCGATTACTTCCCCGGCGCAACCGAGGAGCTTGTGGAAGAGGCGCTACGTAAGCTCACTATCGAGAAGCAGGCAGGATACTTCGATAAGCCCAATTACCGCAGCGGTGTAGTGTTTAGTCTTCATGAGCTTCGTCAGGAGCTTAGTGAACGAGGACACACGCGCTCCCTTCAGGAATGCGTTCACGCTCTCAATGTTCTTGCTCATTCTGTCCTTACCATCAAACCCCACGCGGAGGGCGAGGCCCAAATCACGGCTTCCTGCCTGCCATCACTGGTTGCCGTATCCCGCGCGAAGCTGCGCACCGATCCTAAATCCAAATGGCAGGTTCAATTCCATCCGCTCGTCACGGCCAGCATCGATCGTCTCGATTACAGGCAACACAACTACCATTTGTCGATGAGTCTAACGACCCAGCTTGCCCGCTGGCTCAATAAGCAGCTCGTCCTTAAATACACTGCCGCCAGCGTCATGAACCCGTTTGAGATGCGCCACAGCACGATTCGCCGCGATAGTCATTTGCTGGAGCGTTACGCTCGCACCCGTGATGCAATCGCAGCCCTTGAACAAGCCTTCGAAGAACTCAAAACCCGAGACGTACTCATGCAGGTTGCCCGCAGCGATGTTCTGGGTGAACGTGGGAAGCTTCTGGACGCGATATTTAAACTAACCCCATCCATGCGCTTTGTCGCGGAAGTTAAAACCGCCAACAAACGCCTTCACGATGCCCGCACCAGAGGCGATAGCGCAAAACCGGTAGGTCTAGGTCGCGGCTCAGAGCCAGAGGCGGTAGGTCTAGGTCGCGAGTCGCGGTAGGTCTAGGTCGCGGGTGCCATTTTTGCCATACAAAGACGGTAGGTCTAGGTCGCGAGTGGGGTCAAAAGTGGTAGGTCTAGGTCGCGGATCGAGCAAAACACGGTAGGTCTAGGTCGCGGGGTGGGGGTTTAATCAAGCACCGAGGGTCAAAAAGTGGTAGGTCTAGGTCGCGGGTGGGGTCGTCGTGGTAGGTCTAGGTCGCGGGTCGCTTTTTTATTTCCTTTATTCTCAACCACTTATCCACGTTTTTTGACCTCTTATCCTTCTATCCTTTAGATCTAACCTTCTCTTATCCCTGCGCGGCACTAAACACCCAGCCCCAAAAAACGCGGCTTCGCCACCCAAAGGATCCCATCCCTAACGGGCGCGAATCATCCAAAAACAAACAATCAGAGGGGGCTAGCCGCCCCCTCTGGCCCAAAGGCCATTCACCCCTACTTAAAAGGTGGGCCCTACGGGCCACCAAGAATCACAAATCTCAAAACCACAAACTACCGCGCCGCCGCCCTGCCAAGGCCCAGAGCGGCGGGAAAATGGGCCGCAAAAAGGCGGCCCGGCAGAATCGGATATCGGGTCGGCAAACCACTCACCGCCGACTTCCCGCTTGGGCGGCACCGGCAATTTTGACCCGTGCGACCATGTCGGGCCTTCGGAAATAAATCGCGCGTCCGCAGCGCAGCGGCGGGGCATTCTGGATGAGGACGATCTGCTCGTCGTAGCGCAGGCGATGGAGGACCTCTTCGGGCTTGATCAGGCGGCGGGCGACCTGCTGGCGGCTGGTGGATTGATGGGAAGACCGGCTGCGGTGCTGCCAGCTGGAGGAGGAGCCGGAACCTTCGGTGATGGAATCGCCTAGCGCGGTAAATTCGCCGCAAGCCTTCGATAAGTACTCGGCGGCCTCATAGTCCTGGATATGGGAGAAGAGCCGCAGATAGGCGGCATCGAACCACGCTTGCCGGCCGTGAGCGCCCCAGCCCTGGGTCAATTGGCCGAGCGACTGGTAGATCAAGCAGAGATTGATGCCGTACTTGCGGCCGGTGTCGCGGGCGGCCTCGAGAATGCCCATGTAGCCGAGCCGCGCGACTTCATCGAGCAGAAATAGAATACGGCCGCCGCGCAGGCCGCGGGCCTCGTAGACGGCGTTGAGCAGGGCGCCGAGGATCATGCGGGCGGCCTGCGGACTCGATTGCAGCACCTTGAGCGGCAGGTTGATGAAGACATCGAGCTTGCCGGAGAGCAGATGACGGGTTTGGAAGCCTTGACCGTGACCTTGGCCGCAAACCAGGCGGGCGAGTGACGGGATGGCGAGCCACGCAGTGGCGTTGCCGGCTTCGCCGTAGAAGCCGGAGAACTGCTTTTCGGTGATGTCTTTCAGATTACCAGCCATTTGCGCGGGAAAGCCGAAGCCATAGCTGGCACCCTTGGCATAAATCGCTTCGAGCAGCTCTTTGAGTTCCGGAATCGGCAGGGAGACCCGCTGGCGCAGGAGCGTCAACGTTTTGCGCACCGGCGGGATGACGGGATCGAAGACGATATCGGCCAGCAAGCAGCCAAGCAGGGCACGGGCGGCGTGCTTGAAGTAATCGTCGTAGCGCTGGCCAGGAGTCTCGCCGCAGAGCCAGCCGACCACCGCCTGAATATCGATCAGAGCGCGATCGGTGGCGGGATTGATCCAATCGAGGGCGTTGAAAGAATCGGTAGCGGGATCTTCCGGGTTAAGCGCCACTACGCGGTGATTAAGGCTACGGCGGGCCGCGCTAACGAGCCGCACGACCTCGGCCGAAGGATCGAGACAGACTAGCCCGGAGCGCCACTCCAGAGCCGAAGGAACCACCGTGCCCGTGGTTTTGTAGCCGCCGGAGCCGGCAAAGACCAGGAGGTGGCCGGAACCGTCATTGCCATCATAGCGGAGCAGGGGCGCCTTGCCCGCCTGCTTGGGCTGCAAATCGGGGCGGCAGGCCTCGCCGATGATGATGCCACCCTGACTGAACCACTGTTTGGCCGCCGCGATCGGCAGCCAGTCGCTTTCGCCGTGGAGCGCCGAGGCGGCGCGGCGCACGTGCCCGGTCCGGGCCGCCGGCGGGCGGCCTTCGCGCAGGGCCTCGACACTCAACGTGAGCGGCAGCATGGCGCCAAAGACGGCAAACAAGTCGGCGGCACCGAGGATGCTGAAGAGGGAATAGGCCGGATAGTAGGAGGCCAGGCGCTCGAATTCGGCGGCGCCGGTCCAGAGGCCGGAGCAAGCCACCGCCGCCGCTATCGTATAAAAGACCAGGCGGCCAACCCGATCCTGATAATGCCAGGCATAGGCGAGCAGCAGCAGCGGCGTGGCCCCACC
>Ga0335073_10010513_pt1 | contig 13009 bp, 7 predicted proteins | sample Lox_Sample_22_FD_207093 | JGI IMG/M metagenome (GOLD analysis project Ga0335073, IMG submission 207093) | Soil microbial communities from Loxahatchee National Wildlife Refuge, Florida, United States - Lox_Sample_2.2 | ecosystem: Environmental > Terrestrial > Soil > Wetlands | place: USA: Florida...
ACGTCGTACAGCTTCAGCAGCCCGAACGCCGGGTCGGGCCGCACCTGCGGGTGCGTCACACCCTCATAGTCGCCGCGGCGCCCGGTCCTCCAACGGGCTACTGCCGAACTTTTTCCGGACCGGGCGAACGGTGCCTGAACCAGAGGGACAACAGCGTCAGCGGCAGTGCCAGCCCGCCGATGCCGTAGATGATGAATGTGGCGAGGCTGTCGATGTGCCTGACCAGCCACCCGAAATTCTGGCCGAAAAACCCGGTGACGAACGTGAGCGGCAAGAAGACGGTAGCCAGGATCGTGAGCTGCTCGATGGTGGAATTCTGCCGGAGGCTGATCTTGGTCTGCTCGACGGAGAGGACCGCCATGTTGGCCTGCAGCACCGTGCCGAGCAGGTCACGCTGGGCGGTGACCTCCTCTTCGACCAAGAGCAGGTGGTCCTGGACATCACGCAGGTACGGCTTCAGCTTAGGGGTTTCGAGCGTCCGTTTGACGGTGCTGACCACACCAAGCAGCGGGTGCACGGCACGGTAGAAGTCGGTGGCCTCGCCGCGCAGCGAGTAGATCCGTTCGGTCGGGGCGACGGTGCCAGAGAACACCGTGGCCTCGATCTGATCTATATCGTGGTCGAGCCCCGCGACGACCGGTCCGTAGCCGTCCACCACCTGGTCCAGGATCGCCCACAGCGCCGACAGGCTGCCCGCCGCGAGCAGCTCGGGCCGCTGCTCCAGCCGCTGCCTGGCCCCGCGCAGCTCGCTTGCGACGCCCCGCCGCACCGTGATCACGAAGCTCGGAGCGAGAAAGACGCTGATCTGGCCGAACTGGACTTCCTCTGCGACATCGTCGTAGTACGCGGTGCGGAGGACGACGAGCCAGACGCCATCGTCGTAGGTTTCGATCTTCGGCCGAATGTGAACGTTCTGCGCGTCCTCGATCGCCAGTTCATGGAGGCCGAAGGTCTCGCGTACCTCAGCCAGCTCATCGTCTGCCGGCTCGAACAGGCCCAGCCACACAAAACCGCCTTGCTTGCACCGGGCCGCCGCCTCCTGGAGCGACACCGCACCCTCGTCGCGCCTACGGCCATCCTGATAGTGGGCGCAGTCGATGATCATCCTGGGACCTCCTTGGCGAACATCGGCACGATATCCCGTTGGCAGGGAGCGTCGAATAACCCTGGACGGGTGACGACAACACGGGGCCCTTGGACCACGCTGACCCGGTGGACCTGACCAAAGGCCTCGACGACCTGGTGGCGGTCATGCTGGTGGCGGCGCTCACGCCGCTTATCGTCGCCATGCTGCCGGGTCCTCGCATCCCCCAGGTAGTTGTGTTCCTGCTCGGCGGCGTGCTGATCGGCCCGCACGTGCTCGGCTTCGCCGAGACGTCGAGCATCCAGCTGCTGGCCAACATCGGGCTGGGCTTCTTGTTCCTGCTGGCCGGGTATGAGCTGGATCCGCGGCTGCTGCGGCAAGAGCCTGGCAGGCTCGCGATCGGCGGCTGGCTGATGTCGGCCGCTATTGCCGTGGGCGTGGCGGCCGCGCTGACCGCGGCGGGCTACATCAAGGATTACGTGCCGGTCGGGCTGGCGCTGACCACCACGGCTCTCGGCACGCTACTGCCCATCCTGCGGGACAACGGCATGCTCGGCGGCGAGTTCGGCCGCCACGTGTTCGCCGCCGGCGCCGTCGGCGAGCTGTTCCCGATCCTGATCATCGCGGTCTTCCTCGGCCAGCGCGGCAGTTTCGTCGCGCTCGCCTCGGTGGCGCTGGTCGGGGCGCTGGCCCTCGTGCTGACCGTCGTGCCCTGGCTGGCCAAGAGCGCGGCGGTACAGCGGATGGTCACCGAGGGCCAGGAGTCAACCGGGCAGGTCACGCTGCGCTGGTCCATGGTGCTGCTGTTCGTCCTGCTCGCCGTCGCGAGCCGGTTCGGCCTGGATGTGGTGCTCGGCGCCGTGCTGGCGGGGATGGTGCTGCGCGGCTGGACGCAGCACCTCAGGATGGACACCGCCAGCCTGGAGCACAAGTTCGACGCGGTGGGCTACGGGCTGTTCATCCCGATCTTCTTCATCTCCTCGGGGATGAGCTTCGACCTGAAGTCGATCAGCCAGGACCCGCTGCGCCTGCTCCTCTTCTTCGTGCTGCTGATCGTCGTCCGCGGCCTGCCGTCGCTGCTGGTCTACCGACACGTCCTGGCACCGGTGCAGCGGCTGGAGATGACGTTCATCACGGCGACTTCGCTTCCACTGCTGATCGCCCTGGCCGCGATCGGTGAGCAGGACGGCGTCATGCTCCCCTCTACCGCCGCCTCCCTGATCGGGGCGGGCGTGCTGTCGGTCCTGGTGTTCCCGCTCATCGCTGTGACGCTGCACAAGCGCTCCGCGCTCACGCCCGCCGACGTCGGGATCACCGTGGAGGAAACACCGCAGGCCTAGTCGAGCTGGTGCTGCTGCAGGCGGGCCGCGGCGGCGCTGGCCACGTGCTCGCCGCCCACGTTCCGGTACGGCCGGGCCAGCGGCCAGCGCGGGTCGTCGAGGACGCTGGCGGCATCGAGCTGGCCGAAGGCCTGGATCAGCCTTGCCACCAGGCCGGTCCAGCCGGTCTGGTGGGACGCACCGAGGCCGGCGCCGTTGTCGCCGTGGAAGTACTCGTAGAACAAGATGAGGTCACGCCAGTGCGGGTCCTCCTGGAACAGCCTGGTCGCGCCGTAGACGGGACGGCGCCCGTCCGGGTCGCGCAGGAACGTCGTGGTGAGGCGGCGGGTCAGCTCCTGGGCCACCTCGAACAGCGTCATCATCGTCCCTGACCCGGTCGGGCATTCCACCCTCAGGTCGTCGCCGTAGTACCGGTAGTGCGTGATCAGCGCGCGGATCAGCATCGCGTTGATGGGGAACCACACCGGTCCGCGCCAGTTGGAGTTGCCGCCGAACATCCCGCTCGTCGACTCGGCTGGCTCGTACTGCACGCGGTGCTCGGCGCCGCCGGCGTAGAAGCTGTAGGGATGGTCCAGGTGCCAGCGGGAGATCGAGCGGATACCGTGCGGGCCGAGGAAGCGCTCCTCGTCGAGCATCCGCGCCAGGACGCGCCGCAGCTTGTCCTCGTTCACCAGCGACAGGAGCCGCCGGCCACGGACGCCGGGCACCAGCGGGTCAGCGATGTTGACCAGCAGGTCCTTGTTCCGCTCGATGAACCCGGCGGCCCGCCTGGCGACCTCCGGGTAGCGCTCGAGGACGTCCGCTTCGATCACGGTGCTGGCGCACAGCGGCAGCAAGCCCACCAGGGAACGCACCTTGATCTTGGTTCCGCTCCCGTCGGGCAGGCGCAGCACGTCATAGAAGAAGCCGTCCTCCTCGTCCCACATCTCGTCCGGGTTGTCGCCGATCGGGTCCATGGCCGCCGCGATCCAGAAGAAGCGCTCCACGAACGTGAGCACGAACTCCTCATAGGTCGGGTCATTGTCCAGCAAGGTCAGGGCAATCTCGAGCATGTTCTGGCTGAACATCGCCATCCAGGCGGTGCCGTCGGCCTGCTCGAGCCGCCCGCCGGTGGGCAGGTCGGCACTACGGTCGAACACCCCGATGTTGTCGAGGCCGAGGAAGCCGCCTTCGAAGACGTTGTGCCCGGTGGGATCCTTGCGGTTCACCCACCAGGTGAAGTTCAGCAGCAGTTTCTTGAAGGCCTCCCGGAGGAACGGCACGTCGGTGTCGCCCAGGTCGGATTCCAGGTTCTGCAGGAACAGAGTGGCGAAGGCGTGCACCGGCGGGTTGACGTCGCCGAAGTTCCACTCATAGGCGGGCATCTGCCCGGTCGGGTGCAGGTATTCCTGGGAGACCATCAAGTCGATCTGGTTCTTGGCGAAGTCCGGATCGACCATTGCCAGCGGAATGCAGTGGAACGCGAGATCCCACGCCGCGTACCAGGGGTACTCCCATTTGTCTGGCATGGACACCACGTCGTGGTTGAACATGTGGAACCAGGACTCGTTGCGGGTTCCGCGCTGGATCGGCGAGCGCAGCGGGTGGACGTTCCGCTCACGCAGCCACCGGTCCACGTCGAAGAAATAGCACTGCTTCGACCACAGCATCCCGGCCAGCGCCTGGCGCATGACCGCCTTCGCGTCGTCGGTCACCGTCGGCGGCGTGATCGCCTCGTAGAACTCATCCGCCTCGGCCCGCCGCCGGTCGATCAGCTCAACGACCCCGGCGAACGGCGCCGCGAGCGCCTCAGGGCTCTCCCTGGTGAGCCGCACCAGCACCGATGCCTGCCCGCCACCGGGCACCTCCAGGGCGGTATGCGCCGCTGCCTTGGTTCCCTCGCCGTTGGGGTTGACGGTGGCCGCGCCGGACAGCAGGTGATCGCCGATCCCGTCCTTGGGGAACCGGGTTTCTGCCGGGGCGCCCCAGATGCGGGCCGCGTTGGTCTCGTTCTCGCAGAACAGCAGGTCCGCGTCGGCGGCGGCGTGCAGGTAGTACATGCCGAGCTCGTGATGCTCGGCCCGGATGACCGGACTGGGCGAATCGGCGCGGGTGAGCCGGGGCTTAGGCCGATCGCCTCCCCAGGACCACGTGTTGCGGAACCACAGCGTGGGCAGCACGTGCACCCTGGCAGCCTGCGACGACCGGTTGTGCACGGTGATGCGGCACACGATGTCCTCTGGCGCGGCCTTCGCGTACTCCACCTCGACGTCGAAGTAGTTCCCCTCGTCGAAGATGCCAGTTTCGACGAGCTCGTATTCGAGCTCGTGCCGCGACCGCGCTCGGTTGGTCGCCACCAGGTCGTTGTAGGGGAACTCGGCCTGCGGGTACTTGTACAGCCAGCGCTGGTAGCTGTGGGTCGGCAGGTTATCGACGTAGAAGTAGTACTCCTTGACGTCTTCCCCGTGGTTGCCCTCGGCATTGGTGAGGCCGAACAGCCGCTCCTTGAGGATGGGGTCCCGCTCATTCCACAGCGCCAGCGCGAAGCACATCCGCTGCTTGTCATCGCTGATCCCGGCGAGGCCGTCCTCGCCCCACCGGTACGCGCGCGACCGCGCCTGATCGTGACTGAAGTACGACCAGGCATCCCCGTTATCGCTGTAGTCCTCCCGGACCGTGCCCCACTGGCGCTCGCTCAGGTAAGGCCCCCAGGTGCGCCACGGCACGCCTTCCCTGGTCTCCTTGAGCCTGAGCTCCTCTGCCGTCAGCTTCGCGGGACCGCCGCCGGCAGGTCCCCCATCCCCATCGGACATGCCACGATCCCCCTGCCGCCATCGGATACACCACGATTGTGGCATGGCCCTGAGAGGCGGTGTCGCGGCGGGTCACGGCTTGGCCACGAGCGCACAACCTCGGCCCGCCATGGCCCCCAGTAGTCATTAGATACCGCACCGTTAGGCTATGCCCCAAGAGGTGCTGGCGATGACTGATCTCCTTGCGGGGCCGCACTCGGCTCGGCCGACAGCGGGCGGGAGCCCGTTTCCTCCTATTGCAGATTACGGCTTCCTTTCCGACTGCGAGGTGTCGGCGCTCGTCGCGCCGAGCGGCAACGTGGAGTGGATGTGCCTGCCCCGGATGGACGGGCCGAGCGTGTTCGCCGCGATGCTGGACCGGGGGGCGGGCTGGTTCCGGCTCGGGCCGGCGGAGATCATGGTCCCGTCGGGGCGCCGGTACTTGCCAGGAACGATGGTGCTCGAAACTACGTGGGGCACCCCGACGGGCTGGGCGGTGGTCCGTGATGTCCTGCTCGTCGGGCCGTGGCGGCACGGCTCGGCCAGGTCGGAGACGCACCAGCGGGCGCCGGTGGATCACAGCGCCGAGCGGGTGCTGCTGCGGACGGCCCGGTGCGTGCAGGGCACGGTGGACTTCGTCCTGGAATGCGAGCCTGCGTTCGACTACGGCCGCCAGCGCGGTTCCTGGCGCTACACCGGAGACGGCTACGGGGCGGCCGAGGCCCTGGCAGGCACCGAGCCGCAGTTCAGGCTGACCACCGACCTCAACGTGGGTTTCGAGGGGCCGCGGGCGATCGCGCGGCGTCGGCTGCGGGCCGGGGACACGGCCTTCTGCGCGCTGTCGTGGCACGACGGGACCCCGCCGGAGACCTTCGCCGAAGCTGACCAGCGGGTGACGAGAACGGCGCATTTCTGGCACGAGTGGCTCGGCGGCGGCAAGTTCCCCGACCACCCGTGGCGGGAGTACCTGCAGCGGTCGGCGCTGACGCTCAAGGGCCTGATTTACGCGCCGACCGGCGCGCTGCTGGCGGCGGCCACGTCGTCGCTGCCGGAGACGCCGGGCGGAGAGCGCAACTTCGACTACCGATTCACCTGGCTGCGCGACGCGACGTTCATGCTCTGGGGCCTGTACACCCTGGGCCTGGACCGGGAAGCCAACGACTTCTTCTACTTCATCACCGACCTCGCCGAGCAGGACGCGGACCTGCAGATCATGTACGGGATCGGCGGCGAGCGGGAACTGACCGAGCACACTCTCGACCACCTGTCCGGTTACGAAGGGGCCCGCCCGGTCCGCATCGGCAACGGCGCCTGGGACCAGCGGCAGCACGACGTGTGGGGCGTGCTGCTGGATTCTGTCTACCTGCACACCCGGTCGCGTGACCGGCTGGACGAGCGCCGGTGGCCGATGCTGGTGCGCCAGGTGGAGGCCGCGATCGCGCACTGGCGGGAGCCCGATCAGGGACTGTGGGAGGTGCGCGGCCCGGCCCGGCACTTCACCGCCTCCAAGGTGCTGTGCTGGGTGGCGGCGGACCGCGGCGCCAAGCTCGCGCGGTTGCGCGGTGACGAAGAGCGCTCGGCGGCCTGGCGGAAGGCAGCGGATGAGATCCACGCCGACGTCTGCGCCCACGGCCTCGACGACCGGGGAGTGTTCCGCCAGCACTACGGGACCACCGCGCTGGACGCCTCGGCGCTGCTGATCCCGCTGGTCGGCTTCCTGCCACCGGAAGACAAGCGGGTGCGTTCGACCGTGCTGGCCATCGCCGACGAGCTCACCGAGAACGAGCTGGTCCTGCGCTACCGGGTCGAGGAGACCGATGACGGCTTCAGCGGCGAGGAGGGAACGTTCACGATCTGCTCGTTCTGGCTGGTCTCCGCGCTCACCGAGATCGGGGAGGTCGCCCGCGCCCGGGCACTGTGCGAAAAGCTGCTCTCCTACGCGAGCCCGCTGCTGTTGTACGCCGAGGAGATCGACCCGCATTCCGGGCGTCACCTCGGGAACTTCCCGCAAGCCTTCTCCCACCTAGCGCTCATCAACGCGGTCATCCACCTGATCCGCGCCGACGAAATGGACCAATCCAGCTTCTCAGGAACGATCATCGCCGGAGGAGAGCATGAAGGCAGTCTCAGTGTTCCCGGGATCCCGTGAGGTCAAGGTCATCGAGCAGAAAGAGCCGGAAGTCTCCCAGCCTGACCAGGTCCTGCTGCGCGTGCTCGACGTCGGTATCTGCGGCACCGACTGGGAGATCTGCACGTTTGAGTACGGGACCCCTCCGCCAGGTGATGATCACCTGGTGATCGGTCATGAGGCGCTGGCCGAGGTGGTAGCGACCGGATTCGCGGTCGAGCGCCTCCAGCCCGGTGATCTCGTCGTCCCGTCCGTGCGCCGTCGGTGTCCCCATCCCGGCTGCCTGTCCTGCCGGTCCGGGCATCAGGACTTCTGCTACACCGGCGACTTCACCGAACGCGGCATCAAAGAGGCACACGGCTATATGACCGAGTACGTCGTGGACCACGAGCGGAACCTGCATCTCGTGCAGCCTGGCCTGCGGGAGTTCGCGGTCCTGGCCGAGCCGCTGACCGTCGCGGAGAAGGCACTCGCGCAGGTCTCCTGGATGATGCGGCAGCGTCCGCCGTGGCTGGATCCCGCGACGCCGGCCGAGGAGCGTGGCCGTGGGCTGTCCGCGCTGGTGCTCGGGGTCGGGCCGGTCGGATTGCTGGGCGCGATGGTCCTGGCCACGGCCGGCTTCACGACCTACGTGTACTCGCGCGAGCTGCCGCCAAGTCCGCGGATCGACCTCGTGACCGCCATCGGCGCCACCTATCTATCCAGCCAGGACACGACATTCGCCGAGCTGGCGGAACAGATAGGCAACATCGACCTGGTCTACGAAGCCGCCGGGCACTCGCATTTCGCGCTGGAGGCGCGGCGCTGGCTGGGGACAAACGGGATCTTCGTGCTTACCGGCGTCCCCGGCGTGCAGGCCTTCGTCCAGACGGACCCGGCCCGCACGATGCGGGACATGGTGCTGAAGAACCAGCTCCTGCTGGGCACAGTGAACGCCGGTCCTGACGACTTCGCATCCTCGCTGCGGAACCTGGAGCTCTTCCGGCAGCGCTGGCCCGAGACTGTCCAGACGCTCATCGCGGGCCGCTACCCGCCGGAGCAGGCGGCGGAGCTGATTCTGGGCAGGCAGAAGGGCATCAAGACCGTGATCGCGTTTGACTCCGCTCCTGGATAACGGGGCTCCGGGCGGGACGCAGACCGTGACCGAGGCTGGACGGACCTTGATGCGCAGCTTCTTAGCGGCCGGGCGGGCGCCGCCGTCGAGTTCGAAGCGGAGCTTCTCATCGAAGCGGATCTTGAACTTCTTGCCCCGCGTGACCTTGGCGAAAGGCGACTGCTCTGGATGCCCGAGGGCGAGCCGGCCGAACGTCCTGGCCCACTGGACCGGATTCCTGGCCGTGACCACCCCTAGCTCGAGGCGCCCGTCATCCGGTCGCGCCTGCGGGAACGCCTCGATTCCGCCGAGTATCTTGCCGACGTTCGCGGCCAGCACGCACGAGACCTTGCCTTCGAAGAAGCGCTTGCCGTCCACCTCTATGGTCGCCCGCACCCGGCGCGCACCGAGATTCCTGATGCCGGTGACGACGTAGGCGGCGCGGCCCAGCCGGTCCTTCGTGCCCCGGTCGGCGTCGGCGATCATCCGCGCGTCGAAGCCCGCGCCCGCCATGACCGTGAAACGTTCCCCGTTCACCGAGCCGGTGTCGAGACGGCGTCGGTCGCCGTGCAGCCCGACTCGCACCGCCTCGGGGAGATCGTGCGGCACGTTCAGGTTCGCCGCCAGCAGGTTCGCGGTCCCCGCTGGCAGGATCGCCACGGCCGTGTCCGTGTCCGCCACCGCGTCGATGCAGCGCTGGACGGTGCCGTCGCCGCCCCAGACGAACAGGACGTCGGCCCCCTTGGCCGCCGCCTGCCGCGCGTACTGGGGAGCCTGGCGGCTCTTCTTTACCTCGTACCAGAGGGGATCGGTCACGCCTTCGAGGGCCAGGATACGCCGCAGCTCGGGCAGGCCGCCGCCGAAGCTTTTCCGTGAGTGCGCCACCACAGCGACATCGGCCACGGGATCAGACCTTCCGCCAGCGGGCCTCGCAGAGCCCGTAGACACCGAAGACGATGAGGCCGAGCGCGGCCAGCAGCACCAGGAACTCGCCGAACGGCTGGTTGCGCAGTGTCAGCAGAGCCTTATCGATGCCGCCGGACTCGGCTGCCTTATGGGTGACCGCCGCATCGACCACCAGCACGCCGGCCAGGGCGAAGACCAGCCCTCGGGCGATGGTTCCCGTCATGCCCAGCAGCTCGACGGCGCGGCGTGTCCTGGGGTTCATCCGGCCGGTCTGCAGGTACTTCATGAACTTCTTGCGGGCACCCTCGACGACCAGGGCGATGGCGCAGCCGACGATGGCCAGCCCCACGACACCGACCAGCACCCGGCCGGCCGTGTGCTGCATGGCGGTGGCCGTTATGTCCTGCTGCCGGCCGGCCTGGCTGCGATCCTTCCCGGCAATCACCGTGAACGTCAGGTAAGACAGGCCCGCGTAGATGACCGCCCTGGCCAGCGACTTGAGCCTGGGCCCGGCTCCGGGTGGCTCGCCGGTGACGCCGAACGCGGCCTCGCTCAGCCGCCACAGCGCGTAACCTGCGAAGCCGATGGCGAGCAGCCAGAGCGAGACCAGTCCGTAGGATTTGCCTGCGAGCATGTGCAAGGCGCCCTGCTGGTCCGCCTCGCGAGCGCTGTGCCCCAGTGCCACCAGCACCGCGACCCAGCCGACCAGAATGTAAATTACGCCGCGCGCGGTTAGGCCCGCGCGGGCCATGAAATGCGCCGCCGGGCTATCGGAAGCCCGCCTCGCGGTGCGCATTGCATCGGGCGCTGATACGGAATGCATACCCGTGACTACCTCGTCAGCGGGCCTGCAAACGTCAGCATCAATGCACTTTAAGATCAGGCCGTCCGGATTACCTGAAGCGTTTCCTATTTCGATAGTGACGCGGACGGCCGCGACCGTAAATGCGCATTGAATAGGCGTGAAACAGTTCGCGGCGGGCAGTAGGGGGCCCATGTCGGCTCCCCCCGCTACCCGGCGCACTCTCGTCCCGCTTGCCATCGTCACCACGGCGGCCCTCCTCTTCACGCTCCTGCTTCTGCTAGTACGGCTGCGGTGGGCGCCGCTGGAGTCGGCCGATCACGGCGCCGCGAGCGGGCTGAACAGCCTGATCGCCGGGCATCCGGTGGCCGTCAGCATCGTCAAGGGGGTCACCTGGCTGGGCAGCGGCGGCGTGCTGTGGACGCTGACCGGGGCGGCTGCCATCCTCCTCGCGGTCCGGCGGCAGTGGCGGCTCACGGCCTACCTTCTGGTCGCCGCCGGGGGCGAGCTGGTACTCGACCCGGTGCTCAAGGCGCTGGTCGGCAGGCTGCGCCCGGTCGTGGCGCACCCGATCGCGCACGGGAACGGCGACAGCTTCCCGAGCGGGCATGCGCTCGGCTCGATCGTCTGCTACGGAGCGCTGTTCCTGGTCTTCCTGCCCGTGGCCCGCGGGACGTGGCGCCGCGTGTTCACCGCCGTGATCGTCACGCTGATCGCCGCGATCGGCATCAGCCGGCTGCTGCTCGGCGTGCACTACATCTCTGACGTGCTGGGCGGCTGGACGCTCGGCATCACCTGGCTGGGCATCACCGCCTTCGCCTTCGAACTATCCCGCCAGGCCGCCGGCGAGCCGGTGACCGATCCGGTGACCGAGGGCCTTGAGCCCGAGGCCCGAGCCGACCTCAAGCCGACCGAACCGGAGACAGCCATGCATCATGACCGCGCGCGCACGTACGGCCGTATCGCCGCCGGAGTGCTGGTGAGCTGGGTGCTGATCCTCGGCGCCCTCACCGGCATCGGCAAGCTGATCATGATCACCCGCAACGGGAACGGGAACCTGCTCGGCGATCACACGATCCCGCACTGGTTCGCCACGCAGCGCACAGCCACACTGAATCACTGGAGCCTGATCGTCAGCAACCTCGGGGCAACCCAGGACATCCTCATCGTGAGCGTCGCCGCCTGCGTGGTGTTCGTAGCCGTCACCCGGCACTGGCGCCCGGTGATCTTCCTCGCCGTGGTCATGTTCGGTGAACTGGCCGCGTTCCTGACGGTCGCCGCCATCGTCAAGCGACCGCGGCCGGACGTCCCGCACCTGGACTCGAACCTGCCCACGTCGGCATTCCCTTCCGGCCACATGGCCGCCACCACGTGCCTTTACGTCGGCATCGCGATCCTGGTCATCGGCCACGCCCGCGGCTGGTGGCGCTACCTGTTCCTCATCCCCGCGATCGTGATGCCGGTCGCCGTCGCCATGGCCCGCATGTACCGGGGCGAGCATCACCCCACCGACATCCTGGCCAGCGTGCTGTTCGCCGCGTTGTGGCTGACCGCGACCGCGATGCTGATCAAGCCGAACGCCGGCGGCCTCGACCGCGTCAGCCGCAGGCCGCTGGGCCTGCCCCAGCGCAAGGCGGCCGAGCGCGGCCGGGAAACCGTGTCCGTGGGCCGGAGCGAGCAGCGGAGGGCGAGCTGACATGGACAGCGCGCGCACCTGGGAGCGGATCGAACGCCAGAAGCTCCGCGGGCGGGACCGGCGAACGCGCCGTCACCGGCCTGGCGGCCGGCCCGATCCCTCCCGCCCGGTCGGCACCGACATGCTGCCGGAGATCAAGCACATCGTCGTCCTGATGATGGAGAACCACTCCTTCGACAACTACCTGGGCACCCTGGGCAAGGGGGAGGGGCTCCCGCTCGGAGACGACGGCACGCCAGATGCCGAGAATCCTGACTCCGCGGGCACCATGATCCGGGCCCATCACGCGACCTCCACCATCCAGCACGAGGGCGTGCCTTGCCAGAGCTGGAGCGCCAGCCACGCCCAGTGGGCTGGCGGGAAACTGGACGGTTTCGTAACCTCGGCCGAGCAGGCCGCGCCAGAGGGCGACAAGTCCGCGGCCATGTCCTACTGGACTGCCAAGGACCTGCCCTTCTACCACGGGCTGGCCAGAACCTTTCCGCTGGCCGACCGCTGGTTTAGCTCGTGCCTCGGGCCGACGTTTCCGAACCGCCGGTTCCTGCTGGCCGGGACGGCCAACGGCCTGATGGACGATCTGCCAGTGAACCTGCTGGACCGGCCGCGGGCCGGCACGATCATGGACATGCTGACCCGGCACAAGATCTCCTGGGTCAACTACCGGCCGGCCAGCGGCGACCAGTCCGAGTTCTGCCGCTTCGTGGAATACCGGCGTCGCCGGACCCGGCACCATCTGACCTCCCTCCGCCGCTCACTGCGAAACCCCGGCTACGTGTTCCAGCGAGACCTGCAGTTCACGGCGGCCCTTTACCCGCTCGGGATGGCCGGCTACATGGCCCACGTGCGCAGCACCGAGCAGTTCTTCGCGGACGCCGACGCCGGCAATCTCCCGTCGTTCTGCATCGTCGACCCGGACTTCCGCAGCTTCTCTGAGGAAAGCCCGCAAGACATCCTCAAGGGGGAGAGCTTCGCCGCCGAGGTGATCAACAAGGTCATGCACGGCCCTGGCTGGGCAGATACGCTGCTCATCTGGGCTTATGACGAGCACGGCGGCTACTACGACCATGTCGCCCCGCCGGCGGCGGTGCCTCCCGATGACGTTCCCGGTCGCAGCCGCGTAGCGCACCCATCCCCGCTGCGCAGCCTGCTGAAAGTGCTGTCCCCCAGCTACGTCCGGCACGCCGAGCAA
>Ga0335073_10010515_pt1 | contig 13008 bp, 8 predicted proteins | sample Lox_Sample_22_FD_207093 | JGI IMG/M metagenome (GOLD analysis project Ga0335073, IMG submission 207093) | Soil microbial communities from Loxahatchee National Wildlife Refuge, Florida, United States - Lox_Sample_2.2 | ecosystem: Environmental > Terrestrial > Soil > Wetlands | place: USA: Florida...
AGCCGCTTTAAATATGGGAAGGGCGAGGAAAAACAACTGGGCACTGCGGAAACCACTCCGCATGGCGCGACTCCGTCAGGAGCGACCGGCTGCAAATCAACGAGGCCGGTGGACGGATACCGGCCTCATTCCAGTGGAACCGGGCAGAAACTATAGCGTCACAATAGCTATTGTTACTTCAATTGTCAATATATTAAATATTGCCAAGACGACTTATCTTGGAAATAAAACGGCGCCCCGAGGGAGTCGAGGCGCCGCATGGGAGAACAGACTACGCGTCAAACAATTTTCTAAATGGTCTTCGGGCCGACGCCGGCTGGGGCTGCGCTGCTGCGCGCGAACGAACCGCCACCGGATTCCTTTTCGCCGCTCTTATCGATTTCGATGGAGCCCTTGAAGTATGCGCCGTCTTCGATCATGATGCGGGCGGTCGTGAGATCGCCGTTGACGGAGCCGTCCTTCTTAATCTCGATGCGGTCCTTGGCGCGCAAATTCCCTTTCACGTTGCCATAGACCACGACTTCGCGAGCGATCACATCGGCGGTCAACTTGGCGGTAGCGCCAACCGTCAGTTTGCGCTCATCCAGCTGAACCAACCCTTCCACCGAGCCCTCAATCACGAGGTCTTCGTTCCCGGTAATTTCGCCTTTCACGTGCAAGCTGGGGCCAAGGCGAGCCGTAGAACGGTCGGCGGTGGCTCCTAACGGACGCATAGCATCTGTACTCATTGCGGTAGTTCCCTCCCAAGTTGCCGCGGCGGGTTTAGCTACCGGCGGCGGATTCGCTGGAATGTTTTTCGGTTCCGGCTGCGCTGGTTGAGGCGTATCCGGTTTTTTATTCCCCCACATCGGTCCTCCCAAGGGACAATAAACCCCACGCAGATTTCCGGCCCGGGGTAAACAAACAATAGTCCGTGGTAAGTCGCGTATCAACCGAAAATAAACGAAATTCTCGCGTGAAGGTAACTAGACTCAAGGGCAGGTTCGCTCCCTGTACTAAGGGGACGGGGAAGCGCAGGCGAAACTGGGCGATACCTAGAGGGAATGGATGTACCCGAACATCGGCCGCGCCATTGAATTATCACGATCCTGTAATGCCGCATCGCGCATCCGCCGCTTTGTCCGCAAAAGCCCCTGCCGCTTCCGCGTATGTCTTCCGCGCTTTGCCCTACATGATCCACGGTAACCTTGCGGAAGCGGTGCGCGTATAGAATAGGTGTATGCGAATCTTGTTATTTAGCGGTAAAGGTGGCGTGGGTAAGACCAGCTTAGCAGCGGCCACCGGTTTACGCTTGGCCGAACTGGGCCATCGTACGCTGGTGATGAGCATCGATCCGGCGCATAGCCTCGCCGACTCCTTCGACCTGGAACTGGAACTTTTTCACACACACACTTCCGATCCCCTGCCCATTCGCGATGGTCTCTCGATTTTCGAGCTGAACATTCAGAAGGAAGTGAAGCGGCACTGGCAGCAGATCTCCGCGTACGTCATTTCCGTGCTGCGGACCACGGGCATCAGCGACGTGGAAGCTGAGGAATTGGCCATTCTTCCCGGGATGGAAGAACTCAGCGCCATGATGTACATCAACCAGTACCGCCGCGAAAATCGTTACGACGTGATTGTGCTGGACGCCGCGCCGACCGCCGAATCCATGCGCTTCATCAGCATGCCCACCACGCTGGACTGGTACATGAAGCACATCTTCCCTTTCCAGCGAAACTTGCTGAAGGCGGTGCGCCCGATCGCGAATCGCGTGGCCCCCTTCGAACTTCCTGCGGACAGTTATTTCGCCAATATTCGCGATCTGTTCGAGAAACTGGAGGGGGTGGACGAACTGCTGGAAGATCCGCAGCTCACGTCTGTCCGGCTGGTGACCAACCCCGAGAAAATGGTTCTGCGCGAGACCCAACGAGCCTTTGTGTATTTTTCCTTGCATGGGCTGACGGTCGACACCGTTTGCGTCAACCGCGTGCTTCCGATCGAGGTAAAAGACACGTGGTTTAACGAGTGGCACAACTCGCAGGAGCAAGTGTTGCGCGAACTGGAAGAATATTTCGCGCCAGTCCCGGTGCGCCGGGTGCCACTGTTCGCTCACGAAGTATTGGGCCAAGAACGTCTGCGGGATCTGGCCAAGGTGCTGTATGCTGAGGGGGAAGATCCGTCCGCAGTTACGCAAACCGAGAAGCCTTATACGTTTGTGAAGCGCGACGGGTTGTACGAAGTGCGGCTGCGCTTGCCGTTCGCCACTAAGGGCGAAATCGGGCTGTTCAAAAAGGGCGACGAATTGGTGGTCGAAATCGGCACGCTGCGCCGCCACATTGGTTTGCCGCGCTCGATGGCCATGTTGGTGCCAGCCCGGGCCCGGCTGGATAATCGCATCCTTACCGTGGAGATGAAGGAGGCACAATGAGCGAATCCGAAGCCAAGCAAACAACGCAATCTGCCCAGCAGGAACGCTGCGTGTGCCGTGAAGTGATGGATCATTTTCGGGAGGCGTTTGGAATTGCTCCCGAAGTGCGCGATCACTTTAACAATTCGCGCATCGAATTCCTGAAAGGCCTTCGCGCTATCATCGACAGCCGCATCGAGCACCTTTCGAGGCCGAGCACACACGGCACGAAAATCGCTGTCGAGTAATCCGCTGGGGCAGCTTGCCGGTGACAGTCTTCTAAGAGGAAGGCTTGTCCGGGACCGGCTCGCGCGCCAGGAAATCGCCGGCGAAGCGTTGCGCATACGAAGCCAGCAGTGTTTCGATGCGTTCTGGCGAGGACGATTTCAGGACAAATCCGGCGTGATGAAATTTTTGGATTCGTTCGACAATCTCCGGATCGTTGTATCCAGAGGTGTCCGGTTCCTGCTGACGGGCTAGCGAGACAATCACTCCCGCATAATCCTCGCGCACCTGCGGCAACTGGTAGGGCATCTTTCCCGCGGTCACTTCCAGATGCGCCCACTCCCGCCATAAGTTGATACCCGTGGCGGTTTCCACCATGTTGGAAATGTAGGCGCCACCGACACGCGCCGCCACCTCCAGAAAATAGAAGCGATTATCGCTGCGCGCCTTCAGGAACTCCGCGTGAGTTACGCCACGCACCAAACCCAATCCCTGAATCAGCTTGTCGTGGATTTCCTTCAGCGCCACGGCATCCGCGGAATCGCGCGCCATGGTGCGCGTGGTGAACACTCCGCCCTGGTGCGACACGTCCAAGGGCGGCGCGCCGTAAGTGTGCGCTTCGGCGAACAGCACCGCGCGGTCCGAGACAATCCCGTCTACGTGAAAAACGCCGCCAGGAATAAACTGCTCGAGCAAGTACTCCGATTGCCGGTCGCCTAGCTGATCGAGCCAGCGCCACAACTCTTCCGGCACCTCGATCTTTTTCATCCCGATGCCGGAAGCTTGCGAGCGCGGCTTCAACAACCAAGGCGGCGCCACATAACCCATGAATTCGCGCAGGTCGTCGTAGTTCAGTATATGGATGTATTCGGGAACCAAGATGCCCACTTCGCGGGCCTGTGCACGCATCGCCAGTTTGTCTCGAAAATAGCGAATCGTGGTCAGGCCAATGCCAGGTAACCGCAGGTGTTCGCGCAGCGCCGCCACATTTTCCATGTCGAATTCATCGAGCGCCACCACGCGATCAATGTGGCGGGTGCGTGCAGCGTAGCTGACGGCATGGAGCAAATCCGCCAGCGCCAAATCGTCCGGCATGTAGAACATTTCGTCGATGCAGTCGTGAGGCCAGTTGGCGTTGCGCAACTTCTCTACGGTGAGCAGTAACACCGTGCAGCCGAGATTTTTGCAGGTGCGCAGGAATTCCTGCCCCTTTTCGTACGACGACACACACAAAATCGTGATGGGCCTGCCCGCTGCCGTCATGTTGAATCCTCGGATGATCGACCACTGAAGCTGCGCGGATTATATACGGGTTTAACGGGTGGGAAAGAGGAATTGCAGAAAGGGGCCAACGCGCTGCGCCCAGGCCGCTTCGTTGTGTTCCGCGCCTTCGATGCGTTGGTAGTGTAAATTCTGATCGAGGTGCCAGCCCTTGGCGACCAACACGTCCCGGAAGCGTTCCACATCATCGACGATGCGCGGACCCTCGTGCGTGCCAATATCCAACCAAATGCGCGGCAGCGGAGGCACCTTCGCTGCCGACGCGAACTTGAGAATGACGCGCTCATTCCACCACACCGAAGGCGAGAGAGCCGCAATTTTTCCGAAAATTTTGGGCTGCCGCAGGCCGACATACAGCGACACCAGCCCGCCCAACGATGACCCGCCAATGCCGGTGTTCTCCGCGCCGTCGAGAACGCGATATTGCGCGCTCACGAACGGTCGAACTTCTTCCAGCAGAAATTTGGCGTAGCGGTTGGCGCCGCCCCCACCCAATTTCGGCGCGCGCGTCGGCGTGTACTCGCCCAACCGCTGCTTCCCGGCGTTGTAAATGCCCACAATAATCAGCGGCTCGACGCGGCCTTCATAAATCCACTGATCGGCGGTCTGCCCCACGTGCCAGTCCATGCCCGGCAGGAAGGAAGTGGCGCCATCGAAAAGATTCTGCCCGTCATGCAGATACAGCACCGGGAATCGCCGTTGGGGTTGCTCGTCGTAACCTGGCGGCAGGTAGACAATCAAGTCCCGCTGGTTGCGCAGGAATCGCGAAGCAAACTGCTCGTGCTTGATCAGATTGGGAGAGCTCACGGAGCGATGATGACCAATAAATCTTTGGCTTCGACGTGCTGCCCCGAAGTGACCAGCAATTTACTGATCTTGCCGCCGATCGGTGCATAAATATTCGATTGCATCTTCATGGCTTCGAGGGTCAGCAGTTTAGCACCACGCTCGATCGGGTGGTTCGCTTGCACCGCAATGCTGCTGATCAAGCCGGCGGTGGGCGCGCCCACGTGCCCCGGATCCGTCGCGTCGGCTTTCGGATGGCTGCGCTCTACGACGCGCAAGGAACGGTCGCGCACGTTCACTTCGCGCGGCTGACCATTCAGTTCGAAAAACAAAGTGCGCGTGCCGTCGGGATGCGCCTCGCTGACAGTCAAGAACTTCACGATCATGGTCTTGCCATGTTCGATGTCGATGGTAATTTCTTCGGCAGGTTTCAAGCCATAAAAGAAGGCCGGGGTCGGCAGTACGCTCACATCCGAATAGGCCTGGCGAAACGCGTTGTACTTCAGGTACACCTCGGGATAAAGCAGGTAGCTCAAAAGCGCGTCGCGCTGCACCGGGTGCGCTACTTTCCTTTCCAACTCCGTCTGCGCTTCTTGGAAATTCACTGCCGGCAAACTGGCGCCCGGCCGGCCTTTGAGCGGCGCTTGCCCGCGCAAAATAATGCGTTGCAGTTTCTTCGGCCAGCCACCGGGCGGCACACCCAGAGCGCCCGAAAACATTTCCACGACCGAGTTAGGTAGCGAAACGTCGTGATGTTCATCGAGCTTCAGCAAGTCCGCAGGCTTGATTTCGTTGGCCAGCAGAAACAGCGCCATATCGCCGACCACTTTGCTTGAGGGCGTCACCTTCACGATGTCCCCAAACAGCTGATTCACTTCCGCATAGGTTTTTTCCACTTCACGCCACCGGTGCCCTAAGCCCATAACCGCAGCCTGTTCGCGCAAATTTGTAAATTGTCCGCCGGGGATTTCGTGTTCGTACAATCGCGCCGAACCAGATTTCGGCCCGGAATCGAACGGCAGGTAATAGCTGCGGACCACTCCCCAGAAATCCGAACACTCATTCAGCGCGTTGATGTCGAGGTGCGTATCGCGCGGTGTGTTCGCCAGCGCTTCCACCACGGAATTCAGATTGGGCTGGCTGGTGCCGCCGCTCATCGACGCCATCGCGCCATCGGCCACGTCCACTCCGGCGTCGGCGGCTTTCAGCAACGAGGCCGAGTTGATGCCGCTGGTGTCATGCGTGTGAAAGTGAATTGGAATACCAATCTCTTCGCGCAAGGCCTTCACGAGCGCATAGGCGGCGTACGGCCGGCACAATCCCGCCATATCCTTAATGGCCAGAAAGTGGGCCCCAAGCTTTTCCAATTTCTTGGCCATCTTGACGTAGTAGCTCAACGAATATTTCGGCCGCCGCTTGTCGAAAAGGTCGCCGGTGTAGCAGATCGCCGGTTCGCACACCGCCCCGGTCTCCAGCACCGCGTCGATGGAAACCCGCATATTCTCGATGGAATTAAGTGAATCAAAAATGCGGAAGATATCAATGCCCTGCTCGTAGGCTTCGCGCACAAAATCGACAATCACATTATCGGGATATGAGGCGTAGCCCACGGCATTCGCGCCGCGCAATAGCATCTGAAAACAAATGTTCGGGATGCGCTTGCGAAGCTCGCGAAGGCGCTGCCACGGATCTTCGTGCAGAAAACGCATCGATGTGTCGAAGGTAGCGCCGCCCCACATTTCCAGGCTGAAGAGATTCGGCAGGCGTCTGGCCACTGCGTCCGCTGTAGCCAGAATGTCGTAGCTGCGCACACGCGTAGCCATCAACGATTGGTGCGCATCGCGAAACGTGGTGTCCGTCAGCAGTAGCCGCTTCTCTTTGCGCGCCCACGCCGCGAATTTCTTTGGCCCCAGTTTCTGTAACAGCTGGCGAGTTCCCGCGGGCGGAGCAACCTCCGGCACAGCCGGCAGCGGCGCCCTTTCGAGGGAGCCCGGGATCGTCTTCCCTTTCACTTCAGGATTGCCGTTCAAGATGACGTCGCCAAGATAGGAAAGCAGTTTCGTCGCGCGGTCGGCGCGGCCCGTAAATCGGAACAGTTCCGGCGAATCATCCAAAAACGAAGTGGTGACTTCGCTCGCGCGAAAACGCGGATGGTTCACCACATTTTCCAGAAACGGAATATTGGTTTTTACGCCGCGGATGCGGAATTCGCGCAACGCCCGATCCATGCGCTGGCAAGCTTCGGGAAGGTTGCTGCCCCACGCGGTTACTTTCACCAGCAAGGAATCGTAATAAGCAGCCAGGAGTGCTCCCGCGTAGGCAGTACCGCCATCGAGACGAATGCCAAATCCCGCAGGCGAACGATATGTCGAAATGCGTCCGTAATCGGGTGCAAAATTTTTCTCAGGATCTTCGGTGGTCACGCGGCATTGCAGTGCCGCGCCATACAACGGAATGCGATCCTGTGGAGGCAGCGAGAGCGGCTCTTCGTGCAGTTTGTGTCCCTGGGCCACCAGAATCTGCGCGCGCACAATATCGATGCCGGTGACCACTTCGGTTACGGTGTGTTCCACCTGAATGCGCGGATTCACCTCGATGAAATACCATTTCTGTGCATCCACGTCGTAGAGAAACTCCACCGTGCCGGCGTTGCGATAATTGGCTTCCCGCACAATTTTTAGCGCCGCATCACAGATTTCCGCGCGTACGCGATCCGGGAGATTCAACGCAGGCGCAACCTCCACGACTTTCTGGTGCCGCCGCTGCACGGAGCAATCGCGCTCGTACAGGTGCAGCAGGTTGCCATGTTCGTCGGCCAGAATCTGCACTTCAATGTGCCGGGCTCGCGACAAAAATTTTTCCAGGAAAACGGAAGCGTCGCCGAACGCCGATTTAGCCTCGCCCTGCGCCTCTTCCAGCCGCGCCGCCAACTGGGCCGGATCGTGCACCACGCGCATGCCGCGGCCACCGCCGCCCATGGCCGCTTTCACGATGACGGGAAACCCAATCTCCGCCGCTATTTTCTGCGCTTCCTCTGGCGAGGCTACTGGATTTTCCGTGCCTGGCAGCACGGACACGCCCGCTGCCGCTGCTAAACGCCGCGCCGCCGTTTTGTCGCCCAACAACTGCAGCAACTCCGGAGTAGGTCCGACAAACGCGACACCCGCTTTCGCGCAGGCGCGGGCCAGCGCCGGATTCTCCGAAAGAAAGCCATAGCCGGGATGGATGGCGTCGACGTCGTGCGCTTTCGCAATCGCGATGATGCCCGGAATGTCCAGATACGCTTCCACCGGTCCTTTGCCGGCACCCACCTGATAGGCTTCGTCAGCTTTGAAGCGATGCAGCGCCAGGCGATCTTCCTGTGAATAGATCGCTACGGTGCGCAAACCAAGCTCGTTCGCGGCACGAAAAATGCGTATCGCGATTTCACTGCGGTTAGCGGCGAGGAGTTTTCGGATCGGTCGAGTTTTCTTCATGCGTTAGCGTCAGTCCGTCCTGTAGGGGCAAACCAAAATTCTACAATGATTCGCGGCAAAACTTGCAGGCGCAATAATTTTGATTTATGGCAGAAGGAAAATGAATCAGTCAAAGTTTGGAGCGAGGGAATAGCTAACACTACGGCGCGATCAATGTTTCAGCATCGGCTCCGCGAAGCGAATCGGTACGCCAAAATTGGACCCGCCAAATCCCTTCACAATGGCGAAGGTCACTCCAATCACCCCGCCTTGGCCGTTCAACAACGGCCCGCCGGAGCCACCGGAAGTGGTCTGCGCGTCATAAACGATCTTGTCGCTCAGCACATCCCCCACATGACCTTGCGTCACCAGCGGGCGGATCAACTTACGTCGCGCCAGTTCATCCAGCACCAGCTTCGGGTCTCCGGCGCTCACCTTCACAATTTCCTTCACCGTGTCATCCCCGGCGCGCGCCAAAATAGCTTCGATCCCTGTGGCGTAGCCTAGGCTGATCAGCGCTTCCCCGCTCACAGCGGCTTCCTTTCGCGCGTCAATTTTCAGAATCGGGCGACGCAAACTGGATAAGTCTCCGTGCACCAGCGCGAGGTCAGCCTCCTGTGAAATCTGCAGGATTCCGACGGGAATACCATTGGCCTCTCCGGGGAAATACGCGGTGATATCGGCAATCACGGGTTGCAACCCTTGTTTGACGGCATCATCCAGTTCATTGTTTTCCCACCATGGTTGCACCACGTGATGGTTCGTCAGAATCTTCCCGTTCCCGGCGATAAATCCGCTGCCAAAAAAATCAGCGCGGACGTCCGGCCCGCGACCCTCGGTGGTGTAAACGATGTTTCCATCGCTGTCTTTCAGCGGAGTGCCATCGCTATCCATGCCGCCATACCGCAGACGCTTTCCGGAAGTCTTTTCGTTGAACGCCACGGAAACGTGCAGCAAGCAAACACTGGGCGCGTAATCACGAATGACTGCCTCCGCCTGTTGCGAACTGCCTTCCAACTTCTTCAAGCGGTCGGTGGTCTCCGCGAGGTCTTGCTTCAAAGCAGCAACGTCGGCGCCGTCGGAGGCAGCGAGTTTCTTGCGCAGTTCGTCGGTTTGCTGCTGCAATTGCTCCTTCTGCTGCGTAAAGTCGGCGTTGCGGGGATCGTCGCGCAAACGGCGGGTAGCCTCCAGTAATTGCTGCTCGTTCTGGGCGTTATGTTCGAGCTGCGAAATGATGCCATAGGCCCGCTTGGACTCTTTCTCGGCTTTGTGGGAGAACACGAAAAAGATTCCAGCAATAATGGCGGCAAGACCCAACAGGGCTCCGACGCCAAATTTCAGAACGCGTTCCAACGAGAACGCGTCGCGCGTCATCTTCTCCGTCACCGCCAGCGCCTGAAATGCCGTCTGCGATGCCTGGTAAACCTCTTCGGCGTTGCGTAGTCGCCGCTCCAGGTCACCGAAGGCGCGCTTCTGGCGAATCTGGGCGCGCACCCGCGCCAGCAGTTCCTTGTCGTCCCATGGCATCGGCAGAACATCGTCGACGCCCTGGTCGAGCAAGGTCGCGCGTTGTGCGGAATCCGCCCGGCTCAAAAAAAGCACACGTGGTTTTTCGTTGGGGTTGGCGGTTTGCAACAACGCGAACAGGCCTGGAACTGCGGCGTCTGGCATCCCGTCCACGATCGCCACAACCTGGGCGATTTCGCCGGAGCGTACCGCGCCCACGGCGTTGTCTGGAGAGTCCGCCAGCACCACCGTGTAGCCCTCGCTCTCCAGCAATGCCCGCAAAGATTCGCGCGAAGCGGCATCGGCGGCAAAAACCAACACATTTTCCATGGCGGGAGCCACGTCTAATCCTCCAACGCCCCACACGGACGCAAAATGGCTGCTGAGCGGCGCCGCAAGTTTACCTCAAAACAATTAGACGAACGCAACGATATGTATGGCGCAGAAATTTTCGGTATTTGGAAAAAACGTGTAGGGATAACTGGCTTAGTATTTCCGCAGCACGCCGATGACGCGGCCCTGCACCTTTACGTCACCCGCGGGCAGGACGATCGGGGCCATTTGCGAGTTGGCGGGTTGCAATCGGATTTTTCCGGCTCCTTCGCGGTAGAACCTCTTCAGTGTGGCTTCTTCGTCGGCCACCAGCGCCACCACGATATCCCCGGCATTCGCGACCTGGGTCTGCTCGCACACCACAAAATCGCCGTCCAGGATGTGATCCTCAATCATGGAATTGCCCTTTACCTGCAGAACAAAGGAATTTCCGCCGCGCGCAAAATCGCCCAGCGAAATCGTTTCCCGTTCTTCGACCGCTTCCAGCGGACGGCCCGCCGCGATGCGCCCCACCAGCGGCAATTCCTGCACGCGCCGCTCGATCACCTGTTCCTTCGGCGTCTTTGGCAATTGCACAATCTCTATTGAGCGGCTCTGGTTATATCCGCGGCGAATAAAACCTTTCTTCTCCAGAGTGCTGATGTGCTTGTGCACCGTGGCCAAAGACGTCAGCTTCAGCCCTTTGCCGATTTCTTCGAAACTGGGCGCGTATCCGTGGCGAGTTTCAAACGCGACCAGATAATCCAGCACTTCTTTCTGCCGCTTGGTCAGTGCCATGAGAGCCTCCGCCATTCTGCTGCCGCATCGCGACACCGCCGGGGAAACAGCGCCGCATCACCACCTCCACTCTAGGCGAAAAGAAAGCGAACGTCAACATATTTTTCAGTATGCAATGGGTCCGTTTCCGATTTCCCCGTTAGGCGCTGATTCCATTGGTGGGTCGATGCAACACTCTTCAAGTCAGTGGATCCGTTTGAGCCGGCACCGTTAATCAGGATCGATCTATTGATGCTTGGGTGCACTTGCTCGGAACTTGACATCCTCAAAGGGCGCTTCTATATTCTCCAAGCCAGTTAGACCTTTCCTTAGATCCTTCTGAAAATCTCCGCCCCTGGCTGTTTTGAATGGATCAAGCGCTAGTCTATGCACAGGTGCGTCTACCGTTCCGGAATCTTGCGTGTTCGTTTGACGCTTACGCTCTTTGTGGTGCTGCTGTTTCTTTTCTCTGCGCGGTTGCTGGCCCAGAGCGACAGCGCGACGCTGTCGGGAAGGATTACCGACGCCACGGGAGCGGTAATAGAGGGCGCGCAAATTGTTGTCGGCAATGACGGCACAGGCTTTAAGGCCACGACATTGAGTAACGAGAGCGGTGTGTACGTTGTGCCGGACCTTCATCCGGGCACATACAAGGTTACCGTGAATAAGACCGGGTTCCGGCAAGTGATCCTCACCGGGTTGGTGTTGAACGTCCAAGATGCGCTGAGTCAGAATTTCACACTGGCGATCGGTCCCAAGACAGAAAGCGTAACGGTTCTTAGCAACGTTTCCGGGTTGCAGACGGACTCGGCGGTGGTGAGCACGCTGGTGGACCAGCGGTTCGTGGGCAACATGCCACTGAACGGGCGCAGCTTTCAGCCGTTGATCGCGTTGGCGCCGGGCGTGGTGTTCACTTCGCAAAGCCTCGGCCAAGGCCAGTTCAGCGTAAATGGACAGCGGAGCGACGCCAACTATTTCATGGTCGATGGTGTGAGCGCGAATTTTGGGTCGACCTTTGTTGGGCTCGGTCAGACTCTGGGGGGCGCGATACCGGGTTTCACCGCCCAAGGTGGCACGAACGGAATGGTTTCCGTGGATGCCATGCTGGAGTTCCGCATCGAGACCTCGTCCTATGAGGCCGAATTCGGACGCACTCCCGGGGCACAGATTTCCATAGTCACGAAATCCGGTGGCAACCAGTTCCACGGCACGGCGTTTGACTACTTGAGGAACGACGTCTTCGACGCCCGAAACTATTTTGACGCGCCGCCGCTTCCCAAACCTGCGGAGCGCCAGAATGACTTTGGGGGTGCTATTGGCGGCCCCATCCGCAAAGACAAAACCTTCTTTTTCTTTTCTTACGAAGGACTGCGGTTGCGGCTGCCACAGACGGCCACCGGCGAATTCTTTACGGCGTCGGCCCGGGCCGCGGTTGCGCCCGCCTATCAGCCGATTGTCGATGCCCTGCCGCTCCCCTCCGCGAACGCGCCTCTCATTGACCCCACCTGCGATAACCTCACAACTCCATGCCTCGCGAACCTCACCGTGGCTTATTCCAATCCTTCCTCTCTCAACGCCACCAGTATCCGCATCGACCAGAACTTCGGCAAGAAAATCACCCTATTCGCACGCTACGTCCACGCTCCCTCTTATGACGCCGTACGGCAATGGGAGGAACTGTCGTACGAAAACGTGAATACGGACTCGATTACCGCCGGGGTGACTATGTTGCTTAGTCCCACCAAGGTGAACGACTTCCGCGCGAACTGGAGCCGCTACACCGTTGCCTTCGTGACCGACCTTACAGACTTTTATGGCGGCGTGGCGCCGCCTACTTCCGTGCTGTTTCCGGCCTCATCCGCTTATAGCCCTGACAAAGCTTCTGCTTTCGTTTATATTGAATCCATCGGCGACGGCGGCATGGATGTAGGGGAGGGTACCCACTATTCCAATGTGCAAAGGCAACTCAACTTTGTGGATACATTCTCCTGGGCCGTCGGAGTGCACCAAATTAAGTTCGGTATCGATTATCGTCGTCTAAACCCAACCTCATTGGAAGGTGCCGGTAGCGGTTACACTTTTTTCCCGTCTGGGTACGCGGAGTTGGTGGCAGGCACGTCGGACTCCATCTTTCTGTCTTCGTATCGACCTTTTTCGGTGATCATGAGTAACTACTCGCTGTTTGCTCAGGACACCTGGAGTGTTTCGAGCCACCTGACGTTGACATATGGGTTGCGCTGGGAGATCAACACTCCGCCGGAGTCGGCAACGGCGGGC
>Ga0335073_10010517_pt1 | contig 13008 bp, 9 predicted proteins | sample Lox_Sample_22_FD_207093 | JGI IMG/M metagenome (GOLD analysis project Ga0335073, IMG submission 207093) | Soil microbial communities from Loxahatchee National Wildlife Refuge, Florida, United States - Lox_Sample_2.2 | ecosystem: Environmental > Terrestrial > Soil > Wetlands | place: USA: Florida...
GGATGGCGCCGAGCGCACATTTGCGGACGTCTCGGAGTTCGAGTTTACCGATGACGGCAAGCAGTTGGTCTACACCGTTGCGGCCCATGACAGTGCCAAGAACGGAGTATTCGTGGCGACGCCGGGAACGGCCGGTGCAGCCGCCACAGTGCTCGACGGCAAGGGGAAGTATTCGAAATTGACCTTCGACGAAAACCAGTCGCAGATGGCCTTTCTGAGCGATCGCGACGATCCTGCCGCCAAGCCGCCGAAGTGGAAGCTGTACCGCTGGGATCGCAAGGGCACGGCCGCGGAACTGGTATCCGATGCTGCCTCCGGCTTCGAAAAAGGATTCACCATCAGCGACAAGGGGGCAATATCGTTCTCCCGCAACGGTTCGCGGGTTTATTTCGGAGTCGCGGTGCCGGCACCGAAGGCAAACACCGAAGATGCGGCAGACACGGCTACGGACGAGAAGGCGGTGGTCGATCTCTGGAGCTACAAAGACGAGTACCTTCAGCCGGTCCAAAAGATCAGGGCGGCGCGCGATCGCGATCGCACTTTCATGGCGGCGTACATCATCCCGGAGCACAAGCTCGTGCAACTCGGCGACCCCGAACTGGAAACGGTAACCACGTCGGAAAGCCTGCAATGGGCGCTGGGCAGCGACGACCGGGCCTATCGCAAAGCCGACGACTACGACGAGCATTACACCGATCTTTACCTGGTGGATTCCACTTCCGGCGGGCGCAAGAAAATTGCGGAGAAGAGCTTCGGCCAAACGACCTGGTCGCCATCCGGACGGTATCTGCTGACGTTCGACGGCAAGGATTGGAACACCGTCTCGGTACCTGACGGCAAGAAGACCGATCTCACCGCCGCGCTCGGGGTGAAGTTCTTCAACGAGGACACTGACACGCCGAGCATTCCTACCGCGTACGGCTCGGCCGGCTGGACCAAAGACGGCAATTCCGTGCTGATCTACGACCGGTACGACATCTGGCGCGTTTCGCCCGATGGCTCAGGCGCGAAAAATCTCACCGCGGGCTATGGCCGCGCGCACGACCTTCGGTTCCGCTATGTCCGCACGGAAACCGATCCTCACGAGCGATGGATCGATGGTTCCAAGCCATTGCTTCTTTCGGGCGAGAACATGAAGACCTACGACCAGGGCTTCTTCCGCGTCTCCATCGAGGGCGGAGAGCCGAAGCAACTCGTGATGGCCGCAAAATCGTTCAGCGCGCCGGTGAAGGCGAAAGATGCCGACGTTTACGTGCTCACCGGGCAGACCTTCAACGAGTTTCCCGATTTGCTTACGACTGACGGCACATTCAAGGAACTGCGCAAGGTGAGCGATGCCAACCCGCAGAAGGCCGGACTGTTGTGGGGCACAGCCGAACTCGTGCCGTTCAAGAATGCGGATGGGGTCCCGCTGCAGGCGACCCTCTACAGGCCGGAGAATTTCGACGCCAGGAAAAAATACCCGATGATGGTCTACATTTACGAGCGGCTCACGCAGAACACGAACCACTTCGTGAATCCCGCCCCGGGCACGTCGATCAATATCAGCTACTACGTCAGCAATGGATACCTGGTGCTCACGCCGGACATCGTATACACCGTGGGCTATCCCGGGCAGAGCGCGCTGAAGTGCGTGCTGCCGGCGATTCAGGCGGTGGTGAACCGCGGAATCGTTGACGAAAACGCCATCGGCATACAGGGCCACAGTTGGGGCGGTTACCAGATCGCTTACATGGTTACGCAGACTAATCGTTTCCGCGCAGTGGAAGCGGGCGCGCCGGTAGCCGACATGATCAGCGCCTATGACGGCATCCGCTGGGGCACGGGGATCACTCGGCAGTTCCAATACGAGCGGACGCAGAGCCGGATCGGGGGATCAATCTGGCAATATCCGACGCGTTTTATCGAGAACTCGCCGATTTTCTGGGCGGACCGGGTACAGACTCCGGTGCTGATTCTGCAGAACGATGGCGATACCGCGGTGCCGTGGTATCAGGGACTGGAATACTTCCTGGCCCTGCGGCGTCTCGGCAAGGAGGTGTACCTCTTCAACTACAACGGGCAACCACACGGACTGCAGAATCGCGCAGATCAGAAAGACTACGCCATCCGCATGCAGGAGTACTTCGATCATTATCTGAAAGGCGCACCAGCGCCCGCTTGGATGACCAAAGGAGTACCGTATCTGGAGCGCGAGAAGACGGAACTGCAGGCGTTGCAGGGCGGCGAAAAGTAGGAAGACAGGGAATCCGCCTGGAAGCCGGATGCCGGCAGGATTGCCCCATGCCAGATCGTTTTCGCGGGGATGGAATTCCGCGCAGATCGTAGGGCGTGCAATCGTGCCAGGCAGGAAGCCCGCCAGGATTGGCCGCCCTACTGTCGTTATGTGATATTCTACATAGGGATCTCCCTATGAAGAACCGGACTATTCACACGCTGGCTCTCGCGGTATTTTCTCTCGGAGCGCTTTTCGCTCAAGATATTACCGGAACGTGGCAGGGCACGCTGGTGCTCCCTAACAAGCAGGAATTGCGGATCGTCTTCAAGATCTCGAAGGCGGATTCCGGGCTAAAAGCGACGATGTACAGCATCGACCAGTCGCCGCAGGGGCTTACGGCGGACGCTGCCCTGACGGGTTCGACGGTGAAAATCACGATTCCGGCCATCGCTGTCACGTATGAGGGCAAGCTCGATTCCGACGGTGTCACCCTCACGGGGAACTTCACGCAGGGAGGCGCCCAGCCGATCGCCTTAAATTTGAAGCACGCCGGCCCCAAGGAGCCGGAATGGTCGATGGAGGATGCTCCGAAGCTGCCCAAGAATATGGCAGCCGACGCCGATCCCGAGTTCGACGCTTGTTCGATCAAGCCGAGCAAACCGGGACAGCAAGGCAGGGGCATCACAGTGCGGGGACGCGAGATCGTCACCATCAACACACCGGTCAGCTTTCTAATCAGCTTCGTCTATGGCGTGAGCGCGCAGCAGGTGACCGGCGGTCCGGCGTGGATGGACAGCGAGAACTACGACCTGGACGGCAAGCCCACGCAGGAGGGCATGCCTAACCAAAAGCAGATGAAGATCATGATCCAGAAACTGCTGGCAGACCGGTTCCAGTTGAAATTCCATCGCGAGAAGAGGGAACTGAACGTCTACGCCATCCAGGTGGGTAAGAACGGGCCAAAGCTCACGAAGAGTGCGGCCGATCCGAAAGGGCTTCCCGGGCTGGGTTTCCGCGCCCTGGGCGCTTTAAATGCATTCAACGCCACCATGAGCGATCTGGCAGCCACTTTCCAGACGACGGTTTTGGACCGGCCGGTGGTAGACCAGACTGGACTTGAGGACCATTACGATTTCCAACTGAATTGGACGCCCGACGAGACGCAATTCGCGGGTTTGGGGATTAGGGTGCCGCCGCCATCCGATAGGCCGGACGCGCCGCCGGATCTGGGTGCGGCTCTACAGCAGCAACTTGGGCTCAAACTGGCCGCAACGAAGGCCCCGGTGGACGTGCTTGTGATCGATCACATCGAAAAGCCGTCAGCGAATTAGCCAATTCACTCGCAAAAGGGCGATGAATTTCTCTGCTTCTGCTGGCCCTACACCCACCACGCCGCCGCCGGCTGCTCCCTGATCACGATATCTCCCAGGAAACTCGCCGCCTTCGTCAGCCCTTCCTCCGGCGACAGAATGCTGTCCTCATGCTCGATCGACAGCACGTAATCGTACCCGTACATCCGCAGCGTCGACACGAACTCGCGCCACCATTCCGCACCATGCCCGTATCCGCAAGTCCGGAAGATCCACGAGCGATTCCGTTCGTCAGTGTACGGCTTGGTGTCCAGCACGCCGGTCAGCGGCAGATTCCGGCCGTAGATCTGCGTGTCCTTCGCATGCACATAGTAGATCGCGTCACCGAGCACGCGTACCGCCGCAATCGGGTCGATCCCCTGCCAGAACATATGGCTCGGGTCGAGATTGCAGCCCACCGCTTTGCCCGCGATTCCGCGCAGGCGCAGCATCGTCTCCGGGCTGTAAACCACGAACCCCGGGTGCATCTCGATCGCGATCTTTACTCCGTGCTCCGCCGCGAATGCGCCATGCTTTGTCCAGTACGGCGTCACCACTTCGTCCCACTGCCACTTCAGCACTTCCAGGTAGTCCGGTGGCCACGGGCAAGTCACCCAATTCGGCTGCTTCGCGGCCGGTGAATCCCCCGGACACCCCGAGAAATCCACCACCACCGGCACGCCCAACTTCTCCGCCAGCAGCACCGTCTTCCGGCTGATGTCCGCATCGTGCCGGGCGCGCTCCTTGTCCGGGTGCAGCGCATTTCCGTGGCAGCTCAACGCGCTGATCGAAAATCCGTGCTTCGCGATCGTCTTTTGGAACGCACTCAACTCCGACGCGTCGTCCAGCATCGTCAGCTTGCAGTGAGCATTCCCGGGATAATTGCCCGTTCCCAATTCGACGGTGTCGATTCCCTTCGCGCTCAACTTCTTCAGCACATCTTCCAGAGAAAGCTGCGATAGCAGCGGCGTAAAAACTCCAACTCTCATCCCGATTCCTCTTTTCTGTTTATTTCGCCAACATCGCCCGCAATGCCAGATTCAACCCCACCATAATTACCGAAAACGCCGGAATCACCATCAGCGCCTTCTTCAACCTCTTGGTATCGCCGCCGGCAATACCGCCGATAATCCGCGAGCTCACCGCGAGACCAGCCCATCCGAATGTAATCGCGAGCCCAACCGCGGTACCGATCATCTGAGGAAATTCCCGGCCCACAATCGCCAGCGTGGTCGGAAACACCGGCGCCATCGAGACACCGGCGAGAAACACCAGCGCCCAGGCCGCTTTCACGCTGTGGATCGTTATCACCAGATAGGTAGTCACTGCCATCAGCACTGCCGCCACCAGCGTAACTGTTTCGGGCCCGATATTCATATTCACCAGTACCAACCCCACGAACAGGCGGCCCACAAGGAGGCCCAACGCGAACCCCAGCGACAGCACGTTCAGCGCGCGGGCCTCCGGAATTCCCTGCGCGATCATGTGCTGCACCAGCCAGTTCCAGATACCTACTTCGCAGCTCACGTAAAGGAACAGCATCAGCCCCAGCACCAGCAGCACAGGCTGCGCGAGCAAGCCGCCCGCGTCCGAAAGGACGAAACTCTTCGCGCCGGTGGGCGCGGGAATCGGCGCAATCACCTGCACCGCCAACGCCACGACCGCGAAGAATCCGGCCGCGTAGCAGAGCTTCACAATGTTGCCCTTCAACAGGTTCGCCGAAACGAAAGGCGTCACCATGCCGCCAAGCCCGAAGAACAGATTGAGCAGGTTGGATTCGCTCGGCCCGTTGATCAGCGCGTTCGCGGCCGTCACGACCACGCCACCGCCGAGCCCCAGGACGAATAACAGCGCCGTCACACTGCCGAACCCGTTCGACTTGGGCAGCGAAAGCAGCGCCAGCGCCACCAGGATCAGGCCCAATACCAGTCCAATCTTCTTCCCTTCGTTATCCAGCAGCGGGCCCACCAGCATGGAGGCGATCATCAGCCCCAGGGCCTGCGTAAACGCAATTGTGCCATTCTGTTTCGGTGTCAGGTGGAACCGCTCCGACAGCCCGGGGAGTATCGTCCCCAACATGGCGGCGATCATTCCATAAACGAAAATCGCCAGTGCTCCAGCAACGAAAACCATCAGCTTTTCCCCTCTTCCGGCGCGGGCACGTCTACCCAGCCCCGCCTCTTCTGGCTTTCCAGCGCCGCTTCCAAAATCGTCAGTTGCCGCAAACCGTCGCGGAACCGCGGATACTCCGTCTCCGCGTCTTGGGATGCCAGCGAAGCGTAGAACCGCTTGAAATTCTGCTTGAACGTATCGGGGTAACCCTCCGCATGCCCACCTGGCTGTTCCGCATACGACTGAGCGCCCGGGAGCAGCAGCGACGGATCCTTCACCAGCACCTGGTTATTCGCGTTGCGGCTGCCGATCCACAGTTCGTTGGGCTTTTCCTGGTCCCACGCCGCCGCGCCCCTGGTCCCATACACCTCAATGCGCAGCTGATTCTTGCGCCCGGCCGAAACCTGGCTCACCGTCATCGCCCCGCGCGTGCGCTCGCCCATGCGGAAAATCGCTCCGCAATAATCCTCGGTCGAAATCGGGACTTCATCGTACTGGTCCGGATGCAGCATCTTACCGCCGAACGTCTCTACCGTCCCCTTAGGCTTCTTCCGCGTCTTATAGAAAGTCTGAAAGTCGGCGCACAAGGAAGTGACGCGCTGCCCGGTCACGTGTTCCGCCATGTCGAACCAGTGCGAACCGATATCCGCGAAGGTGCGCGATGCCCCGTGGTCGCCTTCCACCCGCCAGTTGTAATCCGTATCGTAAAGCAGCCAGTCCTGCGAGTACGTGCCCTGGACCACCAGGATGTCTCCCAGTTCGCCCGCCTCACACATGCGCCGGATGTGCTGCACCAGGGGATAATACCGCAAGTTGTGATTGAGACAATCCTGCTTCCCCGACTTCGCCGCCTCCGCCACCAGTTTCCGTGCCTCGTCCACGTTGCGTGCCAGCGGCTTTTCGCACACGACATGCTTGCCAGCCGCCAGAGCCTCGCTCGCCATCGGATAGTGCTGGTTGTTGGGCGTGCAGATGTGCACCGCGTCAATCTTCGGGTCTTCCAGAACCTTGCGGTAGTTCGATTCCACGCGCTTCACGCCGTACTGCGCGGCCAGCCGCCGCGCCACGTCGTCCTGTAGGCTGGCGAGAGCCACCACCTCCACATGCCCCAGACGGCGAATTGCCTCCAGGTGGACTCGCCCCATGAATCCGGTGCCGAATACCGCTGTCTTCCACTCTTTCATCATTAATGGTCCTCTCCTAGCCCGCGTACAGCAAAATAAATAGTAGCGCTAATTAGCATAAAATGCCCCCATGAGGACGCTGTCGCAAGATCTGCTCTACGCCATCCGCACTTTTCGCAAATCACCCGCCTTCGCAGCCATTGCCATCGTGACTCTCGCGCTGGGCATTGGGGCCAATACCGCCCTTTTCTCGGTGGTCAACGGCGTATTGCTCAATCCCCTGCCCTACCCCCATTCCGACCGCCTCGTCTCCGTCTATGCCAGCACGCCGGGAGTGGTCCGTGGCCCAATCGTCTACCTCAACTTTCTCGATTGGCAGCACGACACCCAAACCTTAGCCTCCATGGCCGCCTACCGCAACCAGGATTACAATTTCACCAGCCGCGCAGAAGCCGAGCGTCTCACCGGCTACATGATTTCCGCCGATTTTTTCTCCACCCTGGGCGTGCCGCCCATCCTAGGCCGAACTTTTCGTGCCGAGGACGATCAGCTCGGCGCGGCCCCGGTCGTCATGCTGGGCGGGGCGTTCTGGAACCGTGAATTCGGCGCTTCCGCGGACGTCGTCGGAAAGTCGCTCACATTGAACGGCACTTCCTATACGGTTGTCGGCGTCGTCCCGCCCGGTTTTACGTTCTACGGCCACGATCGCGATGTCTACACCCCCATTGGCCAGTGGAACGATCCGTCCTTCCGCGATCGCCGCATCTCGGTCAGCGCGCATTCTATCGCCCGTCTGAAGCCCGGCGTGTCGCTCTCGCGAGCCCAGGCCGACATGGACGTGATCTCCCGCCACCTCGCCGAAGCGTTCCCCGTCGCCAATCGCAATACCGGCATCGCCCTCGTTTCTCTGAAGGAAGACATCGTCGGTAAAGTCCAACCCTTCCTGCTGGTTCTGCTTGCCGCCGTCGGATTCCTGCTGATGATCGCATGCGCCAACGTCGCCAATCTCCTGCTGGCCCGCTCCATGGGCCGCTCGCGCGAGTTCGCCGTGCGCGCCGCCCTCGGCGCGAGCCACGCCCGCATTGTCCGCCAACTCCTCACCGAAAGCCTGTCTCTCGGAGCGATGGGCGGAGCGCTGGGGCTGTTCCTGGCCTTCTTCGCGACAAAATCCCTGCTCCATGCGCTGCCCGCCGCCTTGCCCCGAACGGAAGAAATCTCGCTCGATGGCCGAGTTTTGCTCTTCACGCTCGCGCTCTCCCTTGCCGCCGCCATCTTGTTTGGGCTTTCTCCGGCGTTCCAAAGTTCGCGTGTGAACTTGCAGGAAATCCTCAAGTCGTCCGGGCGCGGATCGAGCGCCGCCCGCCACCGGCTGCAAAGCCTCTTCGTCGTGATCGAGGTCGCCACTTCCCTCATTCTCCTCACCGGCGCCGGACTCATGCTCCGCAGCCTGTCCGCGCTGTGGCACGTGAATCCCGGCTACAACCCTCACCATGCCATTACCTTCAGCCTTTCCATGCCGGCCACTCCGGCCACCACTTCCGCCGAAACCCGCGCCCGGCTGCGCTTATTCGACGACAAGATGCGGTCCCTCCCTGGCGTCGAGGCGGTTTCCGTAACGCTCGGCTCCCGCCCAATGATCCACGATTCCTCGCTGCCGTTCTGGATCGACGGCCGTCCCAAGCCCGCCAACGATAACGAAATGCCCCAAGCGATGTTCTACCTAGTCGAAGCCGGCTTCCAGCAAGCCATGGGAATCACCCTGCAGCGCGGCCGCTTCGTCGCGGCCGAGGACAATGAGACTGCGCCCATCGCGATCGATATCGACGATATTTTCGCGCACACATATTTCCCCGCGGAAAACCCCATCGGCCGGCACATTCACCTTCTGCAATTCAACGTGCAGGCCGAGATCGTCGGCGTAGTGGGCCATGTCAGGCAATGGGGCCCCGGCAACGACGAAAAAGCCGCCATCGAAGCGCAGTTCTTCTATCCCTTCATGCAAACGCCCGAGAGGTTGATGCCCATGATCGCGGGCGGTGTCGCGGTCGTGCTTCGTACCACGGGCGATCCCGCCGCAATCATGCAGCAGGTGCGCAGTGGCGTCGCCGAACTCGACCCCCGCCAGGTCATCTACGCCGTGCAGACGATGGACGATGTTCTCGCCACCTCTCTGGCCGCACGCCGCCTCACCATGATTCTCCTCGGCGCCTTTGCCGCCCTCGCGCTGGTGCTTTCCGCGATCGGAATCTACGGCGTCATTTCCTATATCGTGGGCCAGCGCACCCACGAAATCGGCGTCCGCATAGCCCTAGGAGCCCAGCACGCCGACGTAACCCGCCTCATCCTCGGCGCCGGGGCCAGAATGGCGCTCCTCGGAGTCGCCGCCGGTATCGCCGGCGCCTCCGCATTGACCACCCTTATGGCCAACCAACTGTTTGGCATAACCCCGCATGACCCGCTCACGTTCGTCGCCGTCGCCGTTCTGCTTACGCTCGTCGCGCTCCTCGCTTGTTACCTGCCCGCCCGCCGCGCCCTGCGCATCGATCCGGGAGTAGCGCTGCGGTGCGACTAGCCAGCCGCCCGGCGGCACCGGTGCGCCGGCAACCGAGCGTTTTTATGCGCCAAAGTAAATAATCAATCGCGGCCGGAGTCTGTCTGAAATCGCCGGCACTGTTTGACACGACCCGAGCAGTTCCCGGGGCCATCCAATGGCGCCAGCAGCGCCGCGGCGTTTTTCGTGCCGTGAAATCTTCTCCCGGGTCTTTAGTATCATGGTCGTAATGTCCCAGCGGGAATCAATCGTGGCCCCGCCGGCTGGATATTCGACGCAAATCGCCCGCTTAACCGACCTCGAGGCATCCCTGGGGCTGGCGATTCGCGGCAAGCCTGATGTCGTCAGGCTTTCCCTCGTCTGCCTGCTGGCGCGCGGTCATCTTCTAATCGAAGACGTGCCCGGGGTCGGCAAAACCACACTCGCCCAGAGCCTGGCCCGCTCTGTGAACTGCCGCTTCCATCGCCTGCAATTCACCAGTGACATGCTCCCGTCGGACGTTCTCGGCGTCACCATCTATAACGTCCAGGCAGGAGCCTTCGAATTCAAACCCGGCCCGATCTTCGCCAATTTCCTCCTGGCCGACGAAATCAACCGCACCACCCCGAAGACGCAATCCGCGCTGCTCGAGGCCATGAACGAAGCCCAGGTCACGATCGACGGCCACTCGCATGTGTTGCCGCGTCCTTTCATGGTGATCGCCACCCAGAATCCGGTCGAGCACCACGGAACCTACCCTCTCCCCGAGTCGCAACTCGACCGCTTCCTCATGCGCCTGCGCATCGGGTATCCCGATATTGCCCATGAGCGCGAAGTGGTCCGCAACTCCCGGCCGGCTGCCACTCACATCCCGCCTTCCCTGTTGATCGCGGATGATATCCTGCAACTCCAAGACGCCGTCGAGCGCATTTCCGTCGAAGAGAGCCTCGTCAATTACATGCTGGCGATTGTCGAAAAAACGCGCCATCACGAATCGCTCGTCCTCGGAGTCAGCCCGCGCGGATCCCAGGCGCTGTACCGCGCCGTGCAGGCACTCGCGCTTCTCGAAGGCCGCGATTACGCCATCCCGGACGACATCAAGCGCCTCGCTTCGCCGCTTTTCGCGCACCGGGTGGTCATCAACACCCGCACCACTCTGGTGCAGCGCCGCGCCGATGCCGGCGAGCGCATCATCGAAGAAATCCTGAGCCAGGTGGAAGTTCCCCTGTAGCCCCTCCTCTTATGAAAACAGCCATCATCGGCTTGCCCATGGTCGGCAAGACCTCACTGTTCAGAATCCTCACCGGCGTCCAGTCGGAAACCCGCATCGGATCCACCGCCGCGCGCACCGGTGTCGCCCGCGTGCCCGACGCCCGTCTGGAAGCTCTCGGCCGTCTTTTTGACCCGCCGAAGGTAACCCATGCTACTGTCGAATACGTCGATATGCCGTCCATTTCGAAGGAAAGCCTGCGCGATCCGAGTTACCTCGCCAGCCTTCGCGTGGTCGACGCCTTCGCTCACGTCCTGCGCCTTTTTGCCGATGAAACGGTGCCGCACGAAAAAGGCTCCGTCGATCCCCTGCGGGACATGGAAGACGTCGAAACCGAATTGATTCTAAGCGATCTGGTGGTCGTCGAAAAGCGCCTGGAACGTCTCGAAAAAGATCGCAAGAAAATCAAAAATCCCGAGCTTGACCGAGAATTCGAGCTACTCGAAAAGTGCAAGACATCGCTCGAAGCCAACCATCCGCTCCGCGAGATGGATCTCGAGGGCGAGGATGAAAAGCGCCTGCGCGGATTCCAGTTTCTCTCGCAAAAGCCGATGCTCTACGTCCTCAACCTCGGGGAAGACGATGCCGCTAATCTGCACGACCGCGAGCGCGAGTATCGTAACGGACCGCTCGCCGGCCGCAAACACACGGCTGCCAGTGCCGTCTGCGGCAAGGTCGAAGCCGAACTCGCCGAACTCCCTCGCGACGAGCAGCGCGATTACCTCGCCAGCTACGGCCTCCAGGAATCGGGCCTCGAGCGTCTGATTTCCGCCACCTATTCTCTACTCGGCCTGATGAGTTTCCTCACCGCCGGCGAAGACGAATGCCGGGCTTGGACCATCCCCATCCAGACCCCCGCGGTGAGAGCCGCTGGTGCTATCCATTCCGATTTCGAAAAGAAATTCATCCGCGCCGAAGTCGTAAACTGGCAAACTCTGATCGACCACGGCGGCTACGCCGGAGTCCGCGAAAAGGGTCTCCTCCGCCTCGAAGGCAAAGAATACATCGTGAAGGATGGAGACGTATTAGTCATCCGCCACAGTTAGAAGGAGCCGTCATGAAAGTCCTGGTTCTGCTCGCCGCCATCCTGGCTATGAAGGATCTGCCTCCGGCCGTCCGCGCCACCGTCGAACGGGAGACCAAAGGGGCTGAGGTCAAGACGATCTCCAAGGAATCCGAAAACGGCAAGACCACTTACGAGGTCGAGACCTTGGTTAACGGGAAGCACCGCGACCTCGAAATCGATTCCCGCGGGGCCGTGGTCGAGATCGAGGAGGAGACCGCCGTCTCAGGGATTCCCGCCGCCGCCAAAGCCGTCATCGGGAAAAAGGCCGCGGGCGGAAGGGTCACTGTGGTGGAGACTGTCACCAGCGGAGGCGCCATCGTCGCGTACGAAGCCGAGTACATCGACAAGAACGGCCACAAGCGCGAAGTGCGCGTCAAACCAGATGGAACCGTGGTGCCCGACTAAGCTTTGTCCCCGACGACCCGATCGTAAACCTCCCGCTTGGACATGCCGCGCTGATGCGCCACCTGTTTGATGGCATCCATTCGCGCCGTCCCTCGAGCGATTAACCGCGCTACCGCTTCCTCCACGGGGGTGTCGTCGCGCGCGGGAGCCGTCGCTTTGCCGATCAATAGCGTCATCTCGCCGCGAACTGCATCGCGTGCCGCCAATTGCGCCCGCACCTCCGCCGCCGTTCCGCGCAAATACTCCTCGTGTATTTTGGTCAGCTCTCGCGCCACTACCAACGGCCGGTCTCCCAGCGCCTGCTCGACCGCTTCCAACGCTTCCAGAATCCGGTGCGGCGCTTCGTAGAAAATCAGAGTCGCCTGCTCAGACGCCAGGGTCTCCAGCGCCTTCAACCGCTGTCCGGCTTTCGACGGTAGAAATCCGCCGAAGCGGAAGGCATCCGTCGGCAGTCCCGATGCCGCCAGCGCCGTCAATACCGCCGACGGCCCCGGTACCGCCTGAACCGGCACTCCGGCCTCGATTGCCGCCCGCACCAGGCGGTATCCCGGGTCCGACACCAGTGGCGTGCCAGCATCGGATACCAGCGCCACCGTGTCGCCGGCCGCGGCCCGCGCCGCCAGTTCGGCTGCACGCTCGGCCTCGTTATGCTCGTGATAGCTGATCGTCGGTTTCCCGATCCCGTAATGATCGAGCAGTTTCCGGGTCTGGCGAGTATCTTCGCACGCGATGAGGTCCGCTTCCCGCAGCACACGCACCGCGCGGTAGGTCATGTCTTCCAGATTGCCGATCGGCGTCGCCACCACGTACAGCAAACCAGCCATATTCGACTCTATATCACGTGGCGCCCCGCTGTGATATCTTTCTAGTCAAGCGACAAACTGGCACTCGGGAAGATGGAACCAAGCAAAGCAGCGATGAAAGCAGCCCTCCG
>Ga0335073_10010518_pt1 | contig 13008 bp, 10 predicted proteins | sample Lox_Sample_22_FD_207093 | JGI IMG/M metagenome (GOLD analysis project Ga0335073, IMG submission 207093) | Soil microbial communities from Loxahatchee National Wildlife Refuge, Florida, United States - Lox_Sample_2.2 | ecosystem: Environmental > Terrestrial > Soil > Wetlands | place: USA...
GCCCGCGGCAAATGGATGGATGGCTGGGAGACGCGCCGCCGCCGCACGCCCGGCCACGATTGGTGCATGATCAGGCTCGGACTCGCCGGAATCGTGCGCGGCGTCGTGGTCGATACCAGCTTCTTCAAAGGAAATTTTCCCGAGCGCTGCTCGATCGAAGGCTGTGATCTCGGTGCCGCGCCTTACAAGAATGAAAAAGCAGCGCTTCTCGATCCCAAAACGAAATGGACCGAGCTTTTGCCCGAATCTCCGCTGAAGGGCGACTCGCAAAATCTCTTCGCGATTGCGCACGCCGCGCGCGTCACGCATCTTCGCCTCAATATTTTCCCCGATGGCGGCGTCGCGCGCCTCCGCGTTCATGGCGAAGTCGCGCCCTGCCGGCGCGCCGCCCCGCGCGCGGAAGTCGATCTCGCCGCGGTCGAGTATGGCGGACGGATCGTCGCATCGAGCGATCGGTTCTTCGGCGAGCCTCTCAACATGTTGATGCCCGGCCTCGCGCGCAACATGGGCGACGGCTGGGAGACGCGCCGCCGCCGCGGCCCGGGCCACGACTGGGCCATCGTCCGGCTCGGCGCGCCCGGCACGATCCGCCGCATCGAAGTCAGCACCGCGCACTTCAAGGGAAATTATCCCGAAAGCTGCGCCATCGACGCCTGCTTCGTCGAAAGCGGCGCGCCGAAGGAAGACGCTTGGAAGCCTCTGCTCGCGCGCGCCCCGCTCAAGCCCAACGCGCGCCACCTCTTTCGCGAGCAATTGCAGAAAATCGGCCCGGCCACGCACGTCCGCCTGAGTATCTACCCCGACGGCGGCGTCAGCCGCTTCCGCGTCTTCGGCGTCACCGCTCCAGCCGGCGAAAGCGCGTCGAGCCCCATCGACGCATTCAACGACCTGCCCGCCGCACAAGCGCGCAAAGCGCTCCTCGATTGCTGCGGCGCGAAAAAGTGGGCCGCGCAGATGCTCGCGCGCCGCCCCTTCGCCACCGAAAACGATCTCTTCGCGGCGGCGGACGAGACCTGGGCCGCGCTCGCCAGGCGCGACTGGCTCGAAGCCTTTCGCCATCACCCGGCGATCGGTTCGAAAAAAGCCAAGGCCAGGCAATCGGCCGGCGCGAAAAAATGGTCCGCGGGCGAACAATCCGCCGCACAGCAGGCGGCCGCCGCAACCCTCGCCGAAATCGCCGAAGCGAATCTCGAATATCAGGCCAAGTTCGGCTATGTCTTCCTGATCTGCGCCACCGGCAAAACCGCGGACGAAATTCTGGAAAATCTTCGCCGGCGCATGCCCAGCGATCCCGAGGCCGAGCTGCGCGTCGCCGCCGAAGAACAGCGCAAGATCACGCGCCTGCGCCTCGAAAAACTTCTGAAAGTATTGGCGGAATCATGAGCGAAATCACCACGCACGTGCTCGACACTTCTCTCGGCCGCCCCGCGGCCGGCGTTCCCGTCACGCTCGAAGCGCGCGACTCCGCCGGCAAATGGCAGCCCTTCGGCCGCGGCTCGACCGACGCCGACGGCCGCCTCCGCAATCTCGCGCCCGGTCCGCTCGCCGCGGGCGTCTATCGCCTCACCTTTGACACGCGCGCTTATTTCGATGCGCGCCGCATCGCGAGCTTTTATCCCGAAGTCGCGGTCGTTTTCGACGTGCACGACGCAGCCGCGAAGTATCACGTTCCGCTGCTGATCAGTCCGTTCGGCTATTCGACCTATCGAGGGAGCTGACAGGTGACCATCCGTCTCGGCCAGAATAATTACGGCAAGTCGCGCGTGCGCCTGCTGCGCGTCTCGCGCGGCAAGGATCAGCACGAAATCCACGAACTCACGCTCGCCATCCGCTTCGAGGGCGACTTCGAAACCGCGCACACCAGAGGCGACAACAGCAAAATCCTTCCGACCGACACGATGAAAAATACCGTCTACGCCCTCGCGCGCAAGAATCCCGTCGACTCCGCCGAACAATTCTGTGGCGTGCTCACCGATCACTTCCTCGGCGGAAATCCTCAGGCCCAAAGCGTCCGCGTGCACTGCGTCGAGCAGCTCTGGACGCGCATCGCGCCCGGCGGCAAGCCCGACCCGCACGCCTTCGTGCGCGCCGGCGAAGAACGCCGCACTGCGGTCGTCACCGCCACGCGCGCGGGCGCCGCGATTCAGGCGGGCGTCAGGAATCTGATCGCGCTGAAAACGACGAAGTCCGCGTTCGAAGGCTTCATCCGCGACCCGTACACCACGCTCAAGGAAGACCGCAACCGCATTCTCTCGACCGCGATTCGCGCCGATTGGCTCTACGCCGCCGGCAAGATCGATTTCAATGGCGCGTGGGAAGGCATTCGTCGCACGCTGCTCGAAACCTTCGCCGCGCACCAAAGCCTCTCGCTCCAGCAGACGCTCTACGATATGGGCGAGGCCGTCCTCGAGCAGTTCGACTCCATCCGCGAAATTCGCCTCTCGATGCCCAACAAGCACTACAACCTCGCCGACCTCTCGCCCTTCGGCATGACCAACCCCGGCGAAGTCTTCATCCCCACCGACGAGCCCCACGGCCTCATCGAGGCCACCTTGCGGCGCGCCTAAGTTTCGGGACGCTTTTGTAGCGGCCGCCTTGCCTCTAGGCGGGCGCCTTTGGATTTGAATGTACCGCTGCCTTCAGGTCCGACATAAGAATCGTCGCGCGAAGCGCGTACGCTTGCGCCGCTTCACCCGCGGCATGTCTTCGCTCTGTTAAAACGAAACGGCGGCATTCGCGCAACGTGTAACCTGACGCCCGGCGATCCAGCGCAATGACGTCACTTCCGTCGCGCCAAAAGCACTGACGTAAACGACCCCGCCCGCAATTCCTCCGCCGGCAATCCCGTCAGCGTCTCCGCCTCTTTCTCGCTGATCGCGCCTGCCTCGATCGCGCGCAGCACGTACCCGAGCAGTCCCTGCCCCGTCGCCGCGTCGTCCGCCACTTCCCCGCCCGAGGACTGGGTTCCCTTTTCGATGAGAGCGCGCAAGCGCGCCGCCGCCGACTCGAGGCTCTCGAGGAAAAATGAAAACATAGCCGCGTACCGCGTCGGCAGTTGCGCGGGATGCAGATCCCATCCCTGATAAAAGCCGTTCATCAGCGAATGCCGCACATGTTCGAAGTGCAGCTTCCACGCCGCGTGCACCGCCGCGCGATTCTCGGCGATCTCCTGCACGCTCAACGTCGAATTGCCGTCGCCGCGATGCGGCGCCACCGGCAGCACGTTCGTCCCGCCGTCGGAAAGCCACACGCCCGTGCCCGCCAGCGCCACCTGCATCACTTCGCGCGCGAAATCGCACGCGGGGTGCAGCATGTGCTGATGCGCTGCCGCGATGCCCCGCGCCGCCGTGTAGTCGTACGTGCCGAAATGCGCCCCCACGCACCGCCCCTGCGCCGCGTCGACGAGCGGCACGAGATTCGCTTCGCCGCGATCGTTCAGCACCGCTTGCGTCGTCTCGATCATCAGCTCGATCTTCAGCGTGCCCGGCGCGAGCCCCAGCAGAGTTTCGAGATGCGCGCAGGCCTTCGCCAGCGCCGTCACCTCGCCCGGCACCGTGATCTTCGCCAGATTGACGTAAAACTTCGCCGGAAAATTGCCGCGCGCCTTCGCCGCCAGCTCCGTCACCACGATGTCGAGCGTCCGCAGGCTCCGCGCGCGCAAGTCCTCGCTGAACGGTTTGATTCGGATTCCGATCGATGGCGCCGCTCCCGATTCGATCGCCTCGGCGATTTCGTTCGCGGCCGCCACCGCGTGCGAATCCTCCTCGTCCCACGAACGATTGCCGTATCCATCCTCGAAATCGATTCGCAGGTCTTCGACCGGCTGCCGCAGCAGCCGCCCGCGCACGCGCGTGTAAATCGTGTGCGCAAACACCGCCGGTCGATTCCCCGCCCGCGCCGTCTCCGGATTGTCCGCCATCGCCAGCGCCAGCTTCGCGGCCGACGGCGGCTCCGGCAAACGCTCCGCCCCCGCCAGCCCGATCGCCCGCGCGAACGTGATGAAGTCCGGCGCGAATTCGTCGAGCGAAAGCAGCGCCAGGTCCCCGAGCGTGCGCACCAGATCGCGGCGAAAAAGATCGGCAGCGCAGTAATAGGTGTGGATCGGCTGCCTCTCGGCCGAAGGCCCCGGGTAGCGCGCGTCAAATGCTTCGTGTTCGCGCTCGACGCCGGCCGAGATTTCGCGCAGCACTTGCTCGCTCAGCGAGGTATTGGTCGTTGTCTCCATCGGCGAACGTTGGCAGCCCCTTCGAGTGCGGGATCATCTCGTCGAGTCGCAGGAGAACTCATTGTAGGCACGATGCCGGTCCGAGACCAGCTAAGACGTGCCCCAGATGTGTGCAAAAAGGTGGCATGGCAGCCGGGCGGTCCGAGCCTACGCGCGAAGGTGCGTGAAAATCCCCTTCTGAGCTCCGAAGCCGCAGTCAACGATATATCGGTGTAAGAGACTTGGTTTCAATATCTTAACGAAGATCCTCGAAATCACACTGTCTCCCGTTCGCTTTCCCCCGCCGTTGCCATAGCGGCGATTTCCTATTGCATACATGACGCGATATTGTGTATACACGTAGGTCACTCGGCGCTCCACCCCCATTTCCGGAACGCCGTGCACGCCCGGGAGAGGACAACCACCCCTTCTTCCGGGCACTTTTTTGCGTGCACGGGTAGAGCGCGGCGTGGGGCCCGTGCGCGGGACGTCGATTTGTCTCGGTCGAAATGAAACATCGTGCGAAGCGATAGCGTCGCCCGCCGCGCCGAATATCGCGCGCGAGCGAGACCCACGGGCGAGCGCGAAGCACCGCTCGGAAGATCGACCGGCCCGAGATTTCCGCTTGACTTGATTCGCTCCTTGTTTCAGTGTGTCGTCTCTTCGCAATGGGGGGAAAATTGAACGCTCTGCAACTACGACTTGTTTTGGTTTGCCTGCTCGTCACGTCTATCGCCACCGCCGGAGTCGCCCCGGCGCTGGGCGCGCTGCCGCCCCTGCCGAGGGGCGCCGCTGCGCTCGCCGACGACGACACTGCGTCGTGCGATCGCGCCTGTCTGGAAGGCATCGCCGACCAATATCTCACGGCCATGGCCGCCCACGATCCTTCGCGCGCGCCTCTTGCGCCCAACGTCGCCTACGCCCAGGACAACGTGCGCCTCAAGATCGGCCAAGCCCTGTGGGCCACCGCCACCGGCCTCGGCAACTATCGCCACTACTTCGCCGATCCCGAGCGCGGTGACGTCGGCCTGATCGGCGTGGTCTACGAAAACGGCGTCGGCGCCATCCTGATCGTGCGGCTCAAGGTCGTGAACCATCTGATCACCGAGGCCGAGCAGTTCGTCGCCCATGACCCTTATGGCGCGGCCAACTACGAAAAGCTCGGCAAGCCCGATCCCGGATGGCTCACCCCGGTTCCGCTGGACCAGCGCGAGTCGCGCGAGGCTCTCGAACAGGCCGCCTACATGTATTACGAAGGCCTCCAGAAGAATGACGGGCTCGGCATCTACGCCTTCACTCCCGATTGCAACCGCATCGAGGACGCCGTGCGCACCACCAATCAGCCTCGCCCGCAGAACTACGGCCACTCCGATTCGGACATCAGCGACTTCACCATGATGAATTGCACCGATCAATACAAGCTCGGCTTCCTCGGCTTCACCACCGGCTGCCGCGATCGCCGTTTTCTCGTCGTCGATACCGAGCGCGGCGCCGTGCTTGCCAACGCCTATCTCGATTTCGACGGCACCGTCAAGGAAGTGCACCTCACCGATGGACGCGTCTGGAAGGTCCCGCCTTACTTCATGACGCCCCGCACGAATCAATCGAATGAGGCTTATCGAATCGAAAAAGGAAGTATCCGATTGATAGAAATGACCATGTACGAAGTCCCGTTCAACGCCCGGCCGGCCTTCGGCAACTAGGAGAGACGAGACCATGATGCCGAAATCTTTTTCCGCCTGCGCCATTCTGATCGCACTCGCCGCCGCCGTTTTTTGCGCGCCGCGCGCCGCTGCCGCTTCCCCGGACCAGGGAAAGGCCCTCGTCTACGTTCAGGGCCCCGAACATCCCGCGCGGAAAGTCCCTTGCGACCGCGCCTGCCTGAAAGGATTTGTCGACAAGTATTTCGCGGCTCTCTCGTCGCGCTGTCCGTGCACTCTCGCCCTGGCTCCCGATGTGAAATACACGGAGAACGGCGAGGTTGTCGCGCCCGGTGAGGGAATCTGGAAAACCTTTAGCGGCATCGGCAAGTACCACATCTATTTGGAAGATCCCGCGAACAGCGAAGCCGGATACTACGGCGACTTCACCGAGTTCAACGGCGCCCTCTTCGGCATGATGGCCATGCGCCTCAAGATTAAGGACCAGCGCATTACGGAGATCGAAGTCATCGTCGACCGCGAGCAGCTCCGCCCCACCGGCGGGCTCGGCATGAACACTGCCGGCGTGATGACTCCTCGCATGATCGACGAGATCCACCCGAAACCCTTCGCCTCTCCCGATCCCGTGCTGCTCCAGGCGCTCACCCCGGCCACGCGCACTCCGCGCGCCCAGATGACCGCCGCGCTCGACCGCTACTTCGAAGGGTACGCGCAGAGCAAAAGCTCGCTCGTGCCCTTCGCCGATCGTTGCTCGCGCCGCGAAAACGGAATCCTCACCGCAAATAACGCCAGCGGTCCCGTCATCGATCCCGCCCAGCCCGGATTCGCCGCCTATGGCGGCACGTGCGCGCAGGAACTCGACGCCGGATTTTTCAGCGCCCTCGCCAAGCCCCGCGATCACCGCAATCTCGTCGTTGACGAGCAGCAAGGCCTCGTTCTCTCACTCACTCTCTTTGACAACGAAGGCGACATTCGATCCGTCCCGGTGCCCCAGGTGGGCGAGGTGAAAGTGCCCACCGCCTTCTTGCGGCCCATCACCTACTTCAAGCCCCAGCTCTTCAAAATCGAGAAGGGCAAGATTCTCGCGATCGAAGGACTTTCCTGGGCCCTCCCCTTCGGCATGACTTCCGGTTGGGGCGATTAGCTGTGCGCCGGGAGGCAGTTGAGTCGCGCCTCATCGCCGCGTAGAATGGATTACAGTGTGTACATCCTGAATTCTTCCGCGTCTTCGCCCGACTTCGCTGTTCCGTGCGACAGCAACGCCAGGAAAATCTAAGGGAGCGTCGTTATCATGCCTAGCGAGCCCATCATGGATTTGGCCCATCTCGGCCATCTCGAGTTGCTCACGCCCAAACCCGAAGAAAGCCTCCGCTTCTTCGTCGACGTTATGGGCATGACGGAAAGCGGCCGCGAAGCCAACTCCGTCTATCTGCGCGCCTACGACGATTACGAGCGCCACTCGCTCAAACTCACCGCCTCGAAGCTGCCCGGCCTCGGCCACGTCGGCTACCGCGCTCGCAGCCCGCAGGCGCTCGAGCGCCGCATCGCCGCGCTCAAGGGCTCCGGCTTCGAGGTCGGCTGGAACGACGGCGATCTCGCCCACGGTCCCGCCTACGTCTGCCACGATCCCGACGGCCACAAGATCGAGCTCTACTACGAGACGCAGTGGTATCAGGCGCCGCCCGAGCTTCGCCCGGCGCTGAAGAATCAGGCGCAGCGCTTCCCTGCGCGCGGCATGAACGTCCGCCGCCTCGATCACTGGAACGGTCTCGCCGTCGACATCAAGGCCAACCGCGAATTCTTCGAAAACTATCTCGGCTTTCGCCTCACCGAACAGATCGTCCTCGATAGCGGCGTCGAAGCCGCCATGTGGATGACGGTCACCAACAAGAGCTACGACTTTGCCTACACGGCCGATCACACCGGCACGAAGGGCCGCTTCCATCACCTCACCTACGCGGTCAACAGCCGCGAGGAAGTGCTGATCGCCGCTGATATCGCGCTCGAAAACGGCGTCCACATCGAAACCGGCCCGCACAAGCACGCCATCCAGCAAACCTTCTTCCTCTATCTCTACGAGCCCGGCGGCAATCGCGTCGAAGTGGCCAATGCAGGCGCGCGCCTGATTCTCGCGCCCGATTGGAAACCGATTCGCTGGAGCGAGGCCGAGCGCAGGAAGGGTCAGGCGTGGGGACTCAAAACCATCGAGTCGTTCCACACCTACGGCACGCCGCCCGTCGAACTAGGCGTCAAGCATTAGGCACCCCAACTTCTCTCTCTGAGGCCGTGCGGATTCCACGCTCGCGCGTTGCTTGCGCTTCCCGGAGTTGATACCATCTGCCCGGATCGCCAAGGGCAAACGGGGACTTCCGGATTTTCCGGAAACCGGTGTGGCCCCCGCATCCGAAGATCTAGCGCAAAAAAATGGCCGGTAAGAATTCGCGAGTCATCGTACGAATGCGCGAAATGATCCTGCACGGCGAAATCGCGCCGGGTCAGCGCGTCCGGGAAGTCGAGTTGGCCAACGCCCTCGGCGTCTCCCGCACTCCTATACGCGAGGCTTTGCCGATTCTCGCGCAGGAAGGTCTGCTGACCCAGCTCGATACGCGCGGCTTCGTCGTCCGCGAGTTCACCCCGCAGGAGATCATGGACGCGATTGACGTTCGCGGCGTCCTCGAGGGCCTGGCCGCCCGCACGCTCGCCGAACAGGGCGCGCCGCGCCGGCTGATGCAGTCTCTCTACGAGTGCCTCCGCGAAGGCGACGAAATCTTCGCCAAGCGCCATCTCCTCGAGTCCGACGAGGTCCGCTACGCCGAGATGAACCGCCAGTTTCATTCGCTGATCGTCCAGGGCTGCGGCAGCAAGGTTGTCGCCGACGCCCTCGAACGCAACAGCCGCATTCCCTTCGCCGCCGCGCACGCGATCGCCTTTGACCCCGTGGATCTTCATCGCATGTACTGGGCGCTCTCCTACGCGCACCGCCAGCATCACGCCATCGTCCAGGCCCTTGAACATGGCGAAGGCGCTCGCGTCGCGGCGCTCATGGTCGAACACGCCTATGGCACCAAGGCCAGCATCAACATGGTCCGCAAGACGTTTGCCTCGCCCTCTGAAACCGTCGACTCGCCCGCCGAATCGCCCAAGACCGGTCCGTAGCGCCCCGCCGAGCGCTTTCGCGGCTCCCCGGCTGTGTGACCGCGGTCACAATCGCACGTGACCCAAGTTGCGGCGATTTTCCGCCTCCGGTGCCACTCTGCGATCGAGAGGCAGGGCCGATGCAAAACCGCTTCGATCGCCACACACATTCAGCGGCCGGAACCGCCACCCTCTTCGGCGGTCCACTCACCGGCCCGCTTGGACACCTCAGCGCTCGCTATCCCTACCCCGCGCGCTTGAATGATCCCTATGTCGCGAAACTGAAAGCTTCCAACCATGGCGCTTCTCTCTCCCGCGGCGCCATCCTCTACCGCGAAGGAGAGCGTTCGAATGGCGTTTACGTCGTTCTCGAAGGCCGCGCCAAGCTCTACGTCAATTCCGCGCAGGGTAAAATCCTGGTCCTCGGCTTTTTCGGCCCGGGCACGATTCTCGGGCTCGCATCGGCGATCCTTGGACGCGATCATGCCGCGACCGCCGAGACCCTCCAGCCGACCACGGTCCTTTTCGTCGCGCGCGAAGAGCTCCTCCGCGAAATCCGAAGCGATGCCAATGCCGCCCGCCACACCGCCGAGTTCGTCAGCGAAGCCTGCTTCTTCATGCTCAGCAAGCTCAAGAGCGTCGATCTTTCCGAATCCGCGCGGCAGAAGCTCGCCCGCTGCCTGGTCGGCTTGCTCGCCCACAATTCCGATCCGGGCGGCGATGCCGCACTGCACCTCGATCTGAATCAGGAAACGATCGCGCAGATGGTCGGCCTCTCGCGCGAGACCGTCAGCCGATTGCTCTCGCGCTTCCGCCGCCGGCACATCGTCGATTGGAAACGCTCTGGCCTCGTGATTCGCGATCGCAAGGCCCTCGAAGAGCTCGCCGACCTCCCCGAGGGCCTGCGGGCCTAGCCGGCTTTCTTGCTGCCTAGTTCGAGCCTTTCCCCCACGGGCTCGGCATGTAGTAGGGGACCGTAATCAGCACGGCCTCGATCTGCCGAATCCCGCCGTTCTTGATCTTGAACACTTCGAAAATGCAGAAAGTGTACGGCCGGTCGAACGGCGCCCCGATCGTCCGCACGCTGCCGTCGACCAGCGTGTTCTTCCTCACCGTTCCGTTGTGGTCGAAAAACGTCGCGGCCATCACCATCTGCTTGTCCTCGTCCACCACAAACCGCCGGTCGCGCGCTCGCGTGACGATTTTCAGCAAGCCCGTTTCGAGCTGCGCCTGGCAGCCCATCTTGGCCACCGGATTGGTCGCGTCCGGATTGTTCGCGGTCACCGACCCGTTCTCCATCCGCTGGCAGTTCGGATCGAACGTCGTGTAGATCTTGCCCGTGTTCAGCTGGATGGTGTCGAAGTAGCCGTTCGCCAGCGCGATCAGCTTTGCGCGCGACACGCGCTCGTCGCCGGGCTCGACCTCGGAGAAGAGCGGCTTGTCCTTCAGGTTTTCGGGGCCGCCTGCTCCAAAATTGCTGGGGCCTGGGGGCGCCGGTCGATCCGGACGCGCCGCGAGGATCTCGATCTCGGTCACCTTCTGGTCGACCACCTTCAGCCGCCCCGCGAAACACGAGAGGTGCCCGTCCTCGTTGGCCACTGCCAGAAAACCCACCTGCCCCGCTTGCGGATCGTCGATAAAAACTTTGTACGATCCCCAGCCGTCCGACGTCTGCCACAATCCCTCGCCGAGCGGCATCTCGACGTTGTTCTCCGTGTATCGGACATTCGGCGCCGTCGCCAGCTTCGACGGATCGTGCGCGGCCACCGCCGCCATGTATTGGTCGACGAATCCTTCCAGACAAGCGCGATCGCACTCTCCCGCCTTCGCGGGCGCGGCACTCGCAGGCCGCGCGATCGCGGCCAGCAGGCCCAGCGCACACACAGGCAGCAGCGTTGCAAACAGAATTTTGCGAATCATATTCCCCCCCCCGGTCCCCATTTTCGTTCTTCCTCCGGCATTCCAAGTGGCCCTCTTCGCTTTCCGATTGGGCGCCACCGCCTCCACCGGCGGCCACAGCTTCTGATCCCAACGTGCCTTTGTAGCGGCCGCCTTGGTTTCAGGCGGGCGCCTTTGCTTCTGCGTGCGGCGCAATCTATACCAGAAGCTCCGCGAAGCCGCAATCGTGCCGATCTGATAACCGGGAATGTTGCATTATCTGCGGGCGGAAGCGTGAGCCTGCCCTTGTCGACTGCCGTGGCGGGATAAGAACGCGGAGAAAATCGAAGATGCCGGGCGGAAAGCCCCGGCGCTACGCTACATCCAAACCTTCACATCACGGGAACGCTCACGCATCCCGCCGCCACCAGTTGCATGCGCCCTTCGATCAACCGATCCGGACGTATCCACGATTCGTAGCGCACCAAAATCCGCGTGCCGCTGCGCGCCACCAGCATCCACAGCCCGTGCATGTACTCGAGCTGGCAAAATAGATTGAACACCGTCCGCAGGTCATTTGTTTCCGGCGCGGTCAAGGCGTCGTACCGCTTCCCGATCAACTCGTCGCGCGTGTAGCCGACCAGCTTGCAGAATCCATCCGAGACGTACACGTACCGCCGGTCCATGTCGATCACGGTTCGATACTCGCCGGCGACGATCGCTTCGGGCTCGCCGCCCTCTCGGCACGTCGTGATCTCCAGCTGCGCGTCGTTCTTCACGGACATCGAATACGCCTCCTCGTCGCCATCTTGAATGTTTTTCCGCTTCAACTAGGATACATCATCGGCGCGATTTGCGAATCATCGGCTTGCTGATAGAGTTTGACGCACCGCGCGCTCCCTCTGTTTCACTGGCGATGCGAAACCTCGTTTTCCCGCGTTTTTCAGGGGATTACGCGCATTCCTGATCGGAGAGTGCCGATTGGAAAATGCGCGGAATTCGGAGACGTCTTCGATGGCGGGAAACGCGGAGCAGAGCTCCGCCCGCCTGCGCCGCGTGAACGGGCTTACTTGGCCGCGGGCGCTGAATTTTCCGTCTTCTGGATGAACGCGGCCACGTTATCGTGCAGTTCCTTCAGCGAAGCCTCGTGCGCGTAGACCATGTGCCCCGATTGGTAAAAGTGAAATTCGATATTGCCCTGCAATTTCGGAGGAATGGGCAGGTGCTGCATTTCGTAGATGCCCTCGTAGAACGGCGTCGCCAGGTCGAAATAGCCGGCATTCAGCATCACCTTCAGATCGGGATTGTATTTCATGGCGCGCGCAAGATCCGGCATTACGTTGGTGGTCTGCGGCAGGGCCGCCGGAGCGCCGGGCGGCTGGTGCAGGAAATTCCACCATTTCGAAGGGTCGATCTCGGGCTTGAAAATCCGGTCGTCGCCGTACTTCAGATCCTTCCGCACGTAGTCGTTGAAAGCGGAGACGTACGCCGAGCTGATCGCCGCCGATTGCGGATCGTAATCCGCTTCCTTGCTGAGCGGGTCGATCGTGGGCCCCGAGAACCGGGTGTCTAGGCGTCCGGTCGTCATGTTGGCTTCGTCCTGCAGGTTCTTTTCGAATTCGCCGCCGTTGATGCGGAGGTCGGCCTTCTTGATGTACTCGACCGGCAGGCCGGTGTAGGCGTGGAGCCTGGCCGCGATCGCATCGCGCTGATCCGGAGCGAGCGTGAACCCCGCCGCGAGCGCTTGCGCGTAGTCCGTCATCGCGAAGTGCTCCACCTCCTGCAGCAGCGCCTGCAAATCCGGATGCGCGTCCGGCAGCTTGTGGTGATACCAGGCCGTCGCGGCGTAGGTCGGCAGCGCGAGTTCGTACGGCAGGTCGACGCCCGGGTTGAACTCCGGGTCGTCCGCGCTGAAATCGAAATTCAATATCTCGGAGAGCAGCATCACGCCGTTGAAATCCACGTCGCGTTGAGTTTCGAGAATATTGGCGAGCACCGCGGAGCGCGTGGTGCCGTAGCTTTCCCCGAAAAGGTACTTCGGGGAGTTCCAGCGCCCGTACTTCCCGAGAAACTGGATGATGAAATCCGCGAAGGCGTTCGCGTCCTCATCCACGCCGTAAAAAGCCTTTT
>Ga0335073_10010519_pt1 | contig 13008 bp, 13 predicted proteins | sample Lox_Sample_22_FD_207093 | JGI IMG/M metagenome (GOLD analysis project Ga0335073, IMG submission 207093) | Soil microbial communities from Loxahatchee National Wildlife Refuge, Florida, United States - Lox_Sample_2.2 | ecosystem: Environmental > Terrestrial > Soil > Wetlands | place: USA...
GTCCCGTTGCTCGTGGGTCCGCCGGTAACTGTGGTTCCGTAAAAGGTTCCGTCGGAGGTCAAGAGTAAACTCGAGTTGGGGCTCGCGCCGTCGCTCCCGCCGGCAAAGCTATGCAAGACGGTCAGCACGCCCGCCGGAGTGATTTGGAAGAAAGTTCCATAGTCGAAGTAGCCGCCGTTAAAGGTAACACCGTACAGATTTCCGTCATTTCCTATGCGAAGCCGAGATGAGGGTTGACTGCCATCATCCGGAGCGCCCGCAAAGGAATAGATAACGCTGCTCGCACCGGAACTTGGATCGTATTTGAATATCGTGCCCAATCCATTCGCTCCGCCTGCACCCGTAGATCCATAGAGAGTCCCATCCGGTACATTGCGAAGCTTCACTCCAGGATACTGTCCGTCCGTCGCCCCGCTGCCAAAAGAATAAAGGGTCGTGTAGCCAGTACCATCGGGAGCTATTCGAAAGATGGTGCCAAAGTTGTTCGTACCGCCGTAATAGGTAACGCCATACAGATTACCGTCAACGTCATCGGACAGGCCCGCGACCGGGCCTTGTCCATCGGAGCCGCCAGCGAAGGAATATAGTACCGTCTGCACACCTGCGGGGGTCATCTTGTAGATGGTACCCAGATTATTGGCGCCACCCCAGGTAGTAGTCCCGTAAAAATTGCCATCGGCTAATTCAGTCAATCCTTGCGGGGTTACACCGCTACCATTCGCCCCGAAGGAGTAAAGCATCGTTTCAGTTCCAGCCAGGGTCATCTTGTAAAAGGTACCAGACCCGAATGCACCTCCAGCCGTCGTGGTCGCGTAAAAGTCTCCATCACTCCCCAGGTCCAGACCAGAGGCAGGGTACTGCCCGTCACCAATACCGCCGGCGAAGGAATAGAGCACGGTATGCACACCGGCTGGAGTTATCCTGTAAACGGTACCCAGATTATTCGCTCCGCCATAAGAAGTGGTTCCATAAAAGTTGCTATCTGACCCCGCGGTGAGGCCCGAATCCGGATACCTGCCGTCCGCGCCGCCGGCAAACGTATAGAGCGTTGATTCAGGACCCAGTGCGCAAGCGACATTTACGTTCGTGACGTTGGCATTCGCTACGGATCCGCTGCCATTGCTTACTGTACAAACCTGTCCAGGCGGTTGTGCTGCAATAAGAACGGAATACGTGCCCGGGCCCGAATAAGTTAGAGTGAATTTGTATGGACCATCCGATGACACTGAGAGAGAGTCAGTCTCATTGTTGATCAGCGTGACGCTGCTCCCGGAAAGCCCCGAGACCGTACCGCCGACAGAAAATTCAGCCGGGCTGTTAGAGCTTGAGATCGAGAAGCCGCCGCCGCAGGCCGTAAGTTGTAAGGTGAGAAGGCCCGTCAAGATAATTCCGAGGATCTCCAGGACATCCTTGCTGAGACACGCACGAAGCTCCGCTATTGATCTATAGGTTCTATACAGTCGCATGCACGCGTGTTCCTCCAGAAAATTTCTGACTCCATTCACCGTAAATAGGTGGAGGATATTCCTCTTCGAGCGGCTCACAGCTAGTGGTCTGTAACCTTGAAATCGAAAGTTAGAGATACTACGAGTAGGTATGCTCTCATCAGCACTCCGACTATTAGTGCAGGAACGACGAGAACTGCAATCACGGGCGCGTTCGCAGGTGTTGCGCGCCGGTGACGCGCGGCAGGCGAAGCTGATCTTGATGTTGTCCGAGGGCAAATCATGGTCCGTCATCCGACAGGCTATGGGTTGCAGTTCGGCCTACATCGCCCGCTGGCAGAGCCGCTTTGAGCAGCAGCGGCTGGTCGGCCTGTTCGCCCGCCATCGCGGTCGCCCGGCCCAGACTCGCACGCCGCGGCTGGAAGCCCGCGTCCTGGTTTGGACCCGGCGGCGGCTCGCTGATGGCTCCAGCCACTGGAGCAGCCGCGAGCTGGCCCGCGCCTTGGGGATCAACCAAATGATGGTGGCGCGGGTCTGACAGCGAGCCGGGCTTAAGCCGCACCAGCTCAAGCGCTATATGGCCGGCGACGACCCGGACTTCGAACGCAAGGCTGCCGACGTGATCGGGCTCTATGTCAATCCGCCCCAGCATGCCGCGGTCTTCTGTGTCGACGAGAAGACCGCCATTTAAGCGCTCGGTCGGCTTGACCCGGTGCTGCCGCTGAGTCCCGGGCGGGCCCAACGCCATGGCTTCGAGTACTATCGCCACGGCACCCTTTCGCTTTACGCCGCGCTCAACACCAAAAACGGCAAGATCCTCGGTGAAACCGCCGCCCGTCACACCACCGAGGAGTTCGTGGCTTTCCTGAGGCAGATCATCGCGCTCGAACGCAGGGGCCGCGAGATCCACATCATCATCGACAATCTCTCGGCGCATAAGACCAAGCGGGTCGCGCAATTCCCGGCGGACGACCCCAAGGTGCACCTGCACTTCACCCTGACCTATTCTTCGTGGCTTAACCAGGTCGAAATCTGGTTCGGCAAAATCGAGCGCGACGTCGTTGCCCGCGGAATCTTCACCTCGGTCCACGACCTCGCCCGCAAACTGATGCGCTATATCCGCCAACACAACAAAACTGTCGCGCCCATCAAATGGGCCTACCGTGACTTCTCCCACCGCATCAGTCCTGCTTTTCATTCAGCTGTTACAGGCCACTAGTACCCGGACTTGCACAGAAGAGTTCCAGCACTAGTACAATGGTCAATATTTGGGCGAAGTACAGCGAGCACGGGAACGAATACTGTCAAACATGACTTAAAGAAGCAACTATATTTATAGGGTGTTACACACTGTTCTTGACTTAAGTCGTCATGCGTAAACCCGTTAGGAATTACACACTGAGCCCCTGAAGAAATTAAACTGAATTCACGATTTTACGACGCCTTCGCGCGTAGTGTCCTGTGGAGGCCTTCGGACTGGTTACCTCGCAGTTTGTTCAACCTCTCGCTAGCGATAACATCCTGCGCGCACAGAAAATCGCTCCCGCATTTGAGTTCGTGAGCGCTCATTGGCAGTTTGAACGGTCAGTTCCGCGACGATGAGCGTTTATTGTTCGGGACGTTTCGTTGCTTGAGCCCGTCACGAAACTCAGGATACTCAGTCGCGTGATGATTCAGACCGTGAAATCAACAGGACAATACTTGCCAACCAGTAGGCATCACAGGCGCTGGATGAGGTAGTCAGTCATCGACTACCAGGCAGTTGCCCCATTCAGTTGATTGAACGCCAGTGAGCTCGCTCTGCTCTGCTTTGCTTTAAGCGACTGCGCGCTTTAGCAAAAAAGGCCAAAAGTGCCTCTCTTCATTCACGGTGCGGCGCAGAACGATGAGAGAAAGGCGACCCAGACGCGCGAAAAGCCAACGAGAGGCGGTTAGAGAAGAACTTATCAAAGATCGAGTGTTTTGGTATCGACCATTTGACAAAGTTGCGAATCAGCTAGGCGTTAACTCTTCCTGAATCTAAGGCACAGCTATGAAAACGACGGCATACAATTACACCGGGCTATTCAGAACCGGTCCGAACCCAAGTCTCAATGCTTGTGTAGGAGCCAACGGCGGACCCTACGATTTCCCGGCCTATGGAGACGGGTTTTTCGCTCCTCCGAGTATTGATCGCGGCTCAAGCGATGGCTGGGCTTCGATCGCGAAGAGACTCTTCTGAGCCTGAGAATGTTCTAGCGCTGTTTTTTCATCGTTTGCCACAGCTCAGCATCGTTGATGGAGTAAATTGGTGGGCTTTTAGGAGCACCAAAGCCGTAGGATTCAGTTATTGTGGCGGATGGAAGGAATACTTCTAGTGGGGTGAGTAGGCGGCGGATTGCATTTACAGTCTTTGCGCTACTCGCAGTGGCCGCCGTCGTCGATCTTCGAAGTCGCCATCGCGAAACCGAGCTCGACCATCTCGCTCTGGTCCTCGAGCTTAAGGTGGGCGACTCGGTCGCCGACGTTGGAGCCGGCTCCGGCGAGCTCTCGATCGCGATCGCGAAGTTCGTCGGACCTGAGGGTCAGATATATGCAACCGAAATCGATCCTGCCCTGCTAGACAAAATCAACAATCTCGCGCGGCAGTCCGGCGTCCACAACGTGAAGATGATCGCCGGAGACAAACTGAACACCGAACTACCGCCGAACTGCTGCGACGCGATCTTCCTGCGCGAGGTCTATCACCATCTGAGCAACCCGACAGATATAGACCGTTCGCTCTTTGTGTCCCTCAAACCGGGAGGGAGACTTGCGATTATCGATTTTGAGCCGATCCTGGATCAACCCGTGCCCGTCGGCGTACCACGCAATCGTGGCGGTCACGGTGTACCAAAAGAGATTGTCAAAAGAGAGTTGAAAGCGGCTGGTTTCGACTTTGTGAAAGCAATGAATTGGCCGATCAGCCCAACGATTGAGCACTACTGCCTGGTGTTCAAGAAGCCGTCCGCAAGTCTGTCGGCGTCAGTCTCGACAATCGCTGGCTCTTGCGCTTTCGGACGCCAAGTTCCTGCCTTTGCCCGTCTGACTCGAACGGGCTTCGATTGCATTGCACGAGCGTCGTTGGTTGAGTGATGCAGGATAATTGAGGTTCGCGATGCAATTCGCCAGTCCCTCTAGGATAGTCCGATGAGGAACACCAATGTCGCCAATCTGGATCTGGCGATCGGGCGCGCCAGAATACTTGAGCAACCTCGGGCGCGGTCTTGACCGTGACGTTGCGCGCCTTGCCGGACGCAGTCGCCTTGGTGGCAAAAATGCCTCACTGAAACAGTGTGACGACGATCGGCGCACTGCTTCAATCTGTTAGGACGACAGCGCTAGTGCGCTGTTCCGAGTCTAGATGATCCTTGTTCCTTGCTCGATACGTTCTTTTGGCCGCGGAGTTCCTTGTGCGCCGCATACCAAAAGCAGCCACCAAGGATGAAAAAGACGCCCACCAACAGCAGGATTGCTTCGAGTTGCATGTTCGGAAGCCTCCGTGTCGATATTGAAGTTTTCTTATCGCTCGGTAACGGAAATTGCAACATGCCCGGCTGGGCACCGCACTACCAGCGCAGTCTAGCCGCCTAACCCCTGGGCACACCGGCAACAGAATTGGTGACAGGTTTTTGAGCGATGCGCTCCGCTTTCCAACACCAAGCAATGACCCTGACAGGGGCGCGGAGCAGTCGATCGCAATTGCGGTTTTATCGACGTACAGAACGCATTGGCGTGCCCGAAGAACGGCTTCCTCTACTGCCATGCGTCAGAATGTGAACCTTTCAAGCCCGAAGTTCTGTGCGTCTTTCCGCATCTCACGTTCAATCAATGTGCGGAGCGCTTGGCGCGCACGATGCAATCGGAGTTTAACCGCGTTGTAGGTGATCCCTACAATCGCCGCGACTTCTTCGCCGTCAAGATCTTCGATGTCTCGAAGCATAAGAATGGTCCTGTAGGTATCGGGCAGTTGCGCGATCGCTCGCCGGACGAGTTCGCGGGTCTCGCGGCGCAGAGACGGCCAAATTGTGGATATACGGGCACACGCACGCGAACATTCGATTCACGGTTAATTCCGTGCCTGTGGTGACGAATCAGCGAGGATACATCGACGAGGATCCGGCAGTGGCGGGTTCGATCCCGGTTACATCATCGAGCTCCCAGACTGAAGGCGATGAACGATCTGTTGTTCATAGGAGACCCACATGGCCTGTTGCCCGAAGTGGCGACGGAGATCGCGCCTCTTCGCCCGAAGGCTGTGATCGGTCTCGGGGACTTCGACCTCGATCGTCCGCTTGAGCGCGAGGTCGAGCCGCTTTCTGCCGTCGATACCGAGTTCTGGTCGATTCACGGAAACCACGACAACGACGGAATCGAATACTATTACCGGCTCTTCCATTCCGCTCCTCCGTTGCCCGACCGGAACCTGCACGCGCGCGTAGTCGAAATCGGAGGCATTCGTATCGCCGGCTTGGGCGGGATTTTCAAAGGCAAGGTGTGGCGCCCTGACCGTGACGTATCTGACTATCGTCAGGCGCTCTGGAAAACGCGGCGCGACTGGCTCAACGGCAATCGCAAAAGCTCGCGTTTCAAAAATGGCGTCGGGCTCCACCTGCGCGACGCGATCTTTCCTGAGGATTTTGACGCGCTTTGGTCATGTCGGGCCGATGTGCTTGTGACTCACGAGGCGCCCAGCTGCCATCAACACGGTTTTGCGGTAATCGATGAGCTGGCGTCGGCAATGGGCGCGTTTCCCTGGTCATCCACGGGCATCATCACACCGACTATCAGTCGAGCATCGTCGGCGGCCGCATCCAGGTCTTCGGCGTTGGAATTGGCTGGAGTGCTCTCTTTATCGGCTGATCTCAACCCGACTCTTGTGAGGCCCGGACGCAGAAGTCTGCGAGCGAGTGTGACCCTGCCAAAGAGGGAGGAATAAATGTCGGCGCGAATGGCTGTATCTCTTAAGGCTTCGCTTGCATTCTGGCGCGCCTCACGTCAGTTGTTTCCCCAACGGTGTCGCTATGGATATTCGCACTACGCGCAAAGGGGTCCAGTTCGTTCGAACCGCGGACGCCAATTTTGTAAATCTGCCAGACTATTCCTTCGCGCCAAACTACATCGAAGTTGACGGGTTGCGCATGCATTATGTGGACGAGGGGCCGCGCACAGGCCCTGTCGCGTTGCTGATGCATGGCATGCCGACGTGGAGCTTTCTCAACCGTCACTTGATTCGTGGGCTCGCACACGCGGGCTATCGCTGCGTGGCTGCCGATCACATCGGCTTTGGCAAGTCGGATAAGGTGATTGAGGACGGCTGGTATACGATCGCGCGCCACATCGCCGCCCATCGGACACTGATCGAACAGCTCGATCTCAGGAACGTCACTATGTTCTGCCACGACTGGGGCGGACCCATAGGGCTCGCTCAAGCGGCGGAAATGCCGGAAAGATTTCTGCGCTTGGTAATTTTGAACACTTGGCTGCACCACGACGCCTTTTCCTATACTCCGGCGCTTCGGCAATGGAACGCCGGCTGGAAGGAAGGGGGCTTCTTCCGCCTTGCAATCCCGCAGCGGATGTCGATCGGAGATCTCATGGCAATGGCAACGGGCATGGCGCTGCCGGCTGACATCCAGGCTCTCATCGCCTCAGGAACGCCGAAACCTCTAACGTCCACGCAAAGCCGGATTTGTCGCGGATACGCGGCACCGTTCGAAGGGCTGGGCGAGGCAGGACTAGCTGGCCCGCGGCGATTCCCGCTGAGTCTTCCCTTTGACAATCCGGAAGCTGGCGCAGCGGCGGATCAGGCTCAGTACTTCGAGACGCTCAAGAGTTGGGCTCGTCCCGTGCACTTTATCTGGGGCGGTGCGGACGATGTTTTTACCGAGGCGTGGGGCAGGAGCTGGTCCGCTCTCTTTCCGGGGGCTTCCTATGATCTCATACCGGATGCGCGACACTTTTTGCAGGAAACGCATGCGGACGAGATCCTGCGCACGTTCTTCGCTCGCACTTCTTGATCCGAAGTGCGGAGCGTAAGAGGCATGTACAAACCACTGCCACACATTGCCGTGCTGGTGGACCGACTCTAGCGATGGCCGGATACGCGCTCTTAGTGTTGGCGGGGCTTCCGCTTGCGGCGGTTGCCGTCGTGCTGCTTCAGCACTTGCACTATCTTCACGTAAGGCGGCGCGCGGCGCAGGATCGCCAGCCGCTCCTCTATGGCAAAAGCGCTTTTCACGTTGTGATTTTTTTCCAAGTTCGTGTTGGCATGGACGTCATCGAATCGATGCGTCGGTTCAAGGGAAACACCGCCGGACTCGGCGTTTGGATCTATGCCGGCAAAGTAGTGGTCAACGTACCGTCCGCGCAGATCGGGCCCGTGGAATGGTCCGCCGTCGCCCTCGTGCAGTATCCTTCGCGAAAAGCCTATGAGACCGAAGCAGCTTCTGGGGCCTACGCATCAGCCCTGGCCGATTTTGAGCGCTGGTATGCGCAAGGCGCGCGGCGAGATCACGTCGTTAATCTGATGCTGCCCCAGGCGTTATTGCTCAAGAAGATTGCGCGGGCGGTGACTTTTACGAAGTCAGCTTATCCCTTCACCCTTGCCGATCCAGTCAAGCTCCCGGCGCGTGGGATCGAAATGATGCGGCGCTTGCGGGCCGAGGGAACGCTCGGTGCGCGCGCCGCGGTGGTTGTAAACCTGGTGAAGCGGGGGAGCGCTGCGCAAGACAAATCCGACTCGCGTTACGTCGGGGCCATGCAGGACCTGATGGCCGAGCGCGGCTATGGCCCGTTGCATCTCGCCAAGGCCGAGGCGCTTCCAGGCAACTTCGATTTCGACAATGTGGCGATAGTCTACTACCCCGGGACGAACTATTTTGCGGACATGTTCGGTAGCACCTTCTACCAGGAGATTCTCCCCAACAAGCAACTCGGCGACAATCAGTCGACGATCACGGTCCCGATACTCGATCTCCTTAACTGACCCTTGGCTAGTAGAGAGCACGTGAACCTATCCTGCGACAGCATTGCGCTCTCGCGAACTCTTCGTCCAAGCCCCATTTGATTAAAGCCCAGCCTCGGCCGACAAGAAAACTAAAATGGAACAACTTTCCGCAATGGTCTTCGAATTCAGTATTTCACAGACCATCGCCAAGCTAGAGGAGGTTAGGATCGCGCAACGCGCCTTGGATATCGCTGCTCGGGAGACCTTATGCGGCGTTCAGCTATCTAACGCCTCGGGACTGCCAGTTGATCGCCGCACGATCTCGCCCGGATCGTCGTGAGCGGGCAACAAGCATGGCGGAGAGGGGGGGATTCGAACCCCCGGAGCCACAAGGGCTCACGTGATTTCGAGTCACGCCGGTTAAACCTGACTCCCGAACCTCTCCGCGACCTGCCAGCATTTATCTTCCCTCCTGCGCAGTCAAGCCGCGCTTTCCTGGCAGCGCCGCAACTTCAGCGCACCTGATACGAAATGCGCGCCGGACTTTTCGCCGCGCATCCGAATTTGCTACGGTCTTGCCTAGATACGTCACGAGGAGCGCTTGCATGTCGCCGGACATTATTCGCACGACACTGGAAACCTACTTCACCCGCGACTACGACGTCACCGCCCCCGACCTGCGCCGGCTCTACGAGAACGCCAAGCGCGATCAGTGGAACGTCTCGCGCGATATCGACTGGACCACCAACGTCGATCTCGAACGCGGTCTCTTTGCCGACGAGCTCGTCGATGGGCACGGCACGCCGACCATCAGCAAGCTCGACCACAAGACTTTCCGCAAGCTCAACGTCGAGTTCTCATGCTGGCGGCTTTCGCAGCTCCTCCACGGCGAGGAAGGCGCGATGCTCGCCTGCGCGCAGCTCGTCGACATGGTGCCGAGCAACGACAGCAAGTTCTTCGTCGGCACCCAGGTCGTCGATGAGGCGCGCCATACCGAGGTGCTGAGCAAGTATCTGAAGGACAAATGCGACGGGCGCATCTACCCGATGAATGCCAACGTGCGCAAGCTCTTCGATTACATCCTGGGTCACGGCAAGTGGTTCGTTAAGACCGTCGGGCTCCAGCTCCTGGCCGAGACTTTTGCGGTGTCGGTGTTCAGGATGCTGATGGAATCGGCGCAGGATCCGCTGTTGCGCGAGATCTGCAAGCGAATCCTTTCCGATGAGTCGCGCCACATGGGTTTTTCGGTGCTCAGCCTGCCCGATGAAATCGCGGGACTGAATACCGGCGACCTGCATGAGCTCGAGGATTTCGTGCGCGAAGCGCTGATGCTCCTCTTGAGCGGGCAGTTCCCGCTCGAAGCGTATGAGGCAGTGGGGATGACCGCGCAGGACATCGCGCAGATCAAGGTGGCGCGCAAGGAAATCGCCCGCAGCAACGATCACGTATATTTCCGCCGCCTGTTCCGCCGCGAGATGCATCAGACCGTCGTCACCAATATGAAGAAGGTAGGACTGCTCAACGACCGCACTAGCGGTTTTCTGCGTGAGATGGGCATCGACCCGGCTGCCGCCCTGGCTGCGTAATGGCTACCGCGCTTTCTGCTCACACTGCTGGATGGCGTGCGCAGCTCGGCGGTAAGCTCATTGCTGCGGACGAGGCCGTCGCTAACATCAAGTCTGGCGATCGCGTCTGCATGTCGATCGCGCAATCGACGCCGCTCGAGCTCTGTACCGCCCTCTCGGGGCGCCTGATGGAGACCGAAGACGTCCTGATCAACGCGGGCGCGACGGCATTCGATTGGGATCTACCGGGTCTTGGCGAGCGCTTCCGGCTTCAGTCGATGTACGTATCGCCGTACGACCGGCATATCTACGCGCGCGGCGACGCTGATTTCACGCCGATCCAATATTACCGCCACGGGCATCTGCCGCCCTCGCTCGAGAACTTCAACGTGTACATGGTGCTGGTCGGGCCGCCCGATGAAAACGGAATGTGCAATTTCGGCGATGCGCAGATCATGTCGAAGCTGCTGGCGCGCAACGCCGATCTGGTGATCGCGGAAATCGATTCCAAGCTGATCCGCGTCGGCGGCGATAACGCGCTGCATATTTCGGAGATCGACTACTTCGTCGAGCGGACGCTGGAACTCCCGGAGATAAAGCTGCCCGTACCCAACGCCGAGGAGCAGAAGCAGATCGACGCCGTGTGCGGAACGATCGCGCGCGAACTGATTCCCGATCGCGCAACGATCCAGATCGGTGTCGGCTCGATGTCAGGCGCGATCATGCCGTTCCTGAAAAATCATCACGACCTCGGGATGCAGACCGAGATCATCCCGCTCCATACCGCGCCGCTCGTGCAGGCCGGCGTGCTGACCGGCAAATACAAGAAGCTGTTTCCGGGCAAGGTCGTCGGCGCCGGCTTCGCTCCGCTGACGCCGCGTGACCAGCTTGATTTCATCGACGGCAATCCAAGTTTTGCGCTCTACGATTTCAACTTCACCGACGACATCCGCGTCATCGCGCAGGAAGACGGTCTGATCTCCGTGAACAACGCGATGGCGATCGATCTGACCGGCCACGTCAATGGCGAGTCGATCGGCGGGATGATGTACACCGGCACGGGCGGGCAGACGGCATTCGTCGTCGGCGCGAGCCTCGCGGGCGGCAAGACGATCCTCGTCACGCCGTCAACCTCGACGGTCAAGGGCCAGCTCGTATCGCGTATCGTGCCGACGATGCCTGCAGGCAGCGTCGTGACCTGTCCGCGCGCCTTCGTGCATCACGTCGTCACGGAGTACGGCATCGCGACGCTCAAGGGCAAGTCGCTGCGCGAGCGAATCAACGAAATGATCGCGGTCGCGCATCCCGACTTCCGCTCCGAGCTGAAGGCCACCGCCAAGCGCATGTACAACCTCTGAGGCTTTAGCGTTATGAAAGGAGTTTTGGGCAAATTTTGAGCTTAGGTCCGATAATTTTGACAACGAATTTGCCACAGACCATGGCGGCCCCTAGCAGCGCGAAATAACGCTATGATCGCCATCGAGCGCCCAGACCTCCCCATTTGGCCAAAATCACTGCGACGCAACAATCCCCTGGTTTGATTCCGCGCCGCAGTGTGACCGGTGCAAGTATCGCGAGCCTATGTCGCTGTGGTCCTGAGCTTGCGACCGCCAGGCTTGCGACATTTTTCGGTTCTGGCCAGCATCTCATGGTACGGGAACATGAAGCTTCTGCTCGATGTTAACGTCAGTATCACGGATGGCTGTTAGCTAATGCCGGTGGCGAAAGTGCAGAACCGCTTTGCAGGACGGCGACAGCAGCCGCTGATCGTCAGGCTGGCGCACTGGGTGAACATCCCGCTGCTGCTCATCATGGCGGGCAGCGGGCTGCAGATTCTGGTCGCGTATCCGTATTTCGGCCCGCGCGGCGCGCTCTACAAGTTTTATCCGTTCCAGGGCGATGCGCCGCCGAGCTGGCTGCGTTTCGGCGGATGGCTGGCGGGCGCGCGCCATTGGCATTTCGCGATCGCCTGGTTTCTCATCATCAACGGGTTGATTTACCTCACCTATCAAATTGTGAGCGGAGAATGGCGCCGGCGCGTGTTCCTGCCCGGCCGCGACGCCTTCAACGCGACCCAAATGTTCATCTATTACCTGCGCCTGCGTCCCGATCCTCCGCCCGAGGATTTCTATAATGGCCTCCAGCGGCTCGCGTACACGTCGGCAATAATTTTCGGAATCGTGGTCGTGCTGTCGGGACTGGCGATCTACAAACCGCTCCAGCTTCATTGGCTGACCTCGATGTTCGGCGGCTACGACGGCGCGCGCGTTGTGCACTTCGGATGCCTGCTGTTGCTCGCGGGCTTCACGCTGAATCATATCGTGCTGGTCGCACTGCATCCGCGGACGCTGGTTGCGATGATCACGGGAGGCCGCCGTGGCTGAGATAATCACGCGCCGCAAATTCCTGGGCGCGCTCGCCGCGAGCACGCTTGTCGCGGGATGCAACGGTCCGCTCACGGCCAAATTCCTCAAGGGCATGGAGCACTGGAATGCTGAGTTTCAGAGCTTGCTGTTCTCGCCCAATCGACTCGCACCGGAGCCGCCCGAATCCGAGCTCACGCCTGATGACGACTTCCCGGTGTACTTCATTTCGAGCGATATGCCGTCGGCGCCGCCCAACTGGACGCTCAAAGTCGGCGGCCTGGTGAACAACCCGGTCATTCTCACGCTCGATCAACTCAAGAAAATGCCGCGCATCAATATCCGCATCCGGCATCATTGCGTCGAAGGATGGTCTGCTGTGGCCGCGTGGCAGGGAGTGCCGATGCGCGAGATCGCCAAGCTCGTCGGGCCGCAGCCCGAGGCGCGCTATGTCGAGTTTCGATCCTTCGATGCCGGCTACTACTCGTCGTGGGATATGCCGAGCGCGATGCATCCGCAGACCATGCTTGCCTATGGAATGAACGGCGACGATCTCGACTCCGACTATGGCGCGCCACTGCGCCTCTACTCGACGGTCAAGCTCGGCTACAAAAACGTGAAGTACCTGACCGAAGTGAACTTCCTGCCCCAAATAACCGGCGGCTACT
>Ga0335073_10010520_pt1 | contig 13007 bp, 16 predicted proteins | sample Lox_Sample_22_FD_207093 | JGI IMG/M metagenome (GOLD analysis project Ga0335073, IMG submission 207093) | Soil microbial communities from Loxahatchee National Wildlife Refuge, Florida, United States - Lox_Sample_2.2 | ecosystem: Environmental > Terrestrial > Soil > Wetlands | place: USA...
GGGCCGACGAGCCCGCCAGCCGGGTCATGGAGGAACCAGCGTGGCTCACGGTCATCGCGAACGGCAAGAAGCCGTTCCTGGCGGCGGCCGCCCTCATGGGGCTGCCCATCGACGGCGTCGCGAGCGACATAGACCAGGTCACCGTCACGCTGCGGGGGACCGGGGACCTCGGCCTGGTCCACGGCGACCCCTGCCCGGACAACGTGCTGGTGGCCGGCGGAGCATGCCGGATTGTTGACTTCGAGGCCGCGGGCTGGGGCGCTGTCGTCCTCGACGTCGGCTACCTGCTCGCACCGTTCCCGAGCTGCTGGTGCTTCGCTGGCCTGCCCGCCGAGATGGCCGCCCCGGCCGTCGGCGTCTACCGCGAGACCCTCGACGCCGCCGGGATCTGCCTGGGCACAGGATGGGACGAGTGCGTGGGGGCTGCCCTGGCCGGCTGGATCGTCGCCAGGGGACGCGGGATCGCCAGGCTGCTCGATGAAGACGACGAGTGGGGCACGACGACGATGCGGCCCCGGCTGCTGGCCTGGTTGCGCAGCTTCCTCGGCCGGGCCGGCGGCGAAGCGGCCCTGCCCCGGCTGCGGGGCCTCTTCGCCGAGATGCATGATCAGCTCTCGTCGCGCTGGCCGGAGGTCCGCGTGCCCGAGTACCCGCCCCTGGCCCGGCCCGGCTCGCAGGTGCTCCCGGTGCCCGAATGGTGGCCACGGCGCGACTGGCAGGAGGTGGATCCGTGAGCGGAAACCGCGAAGAGCGAAACCGGGTGCTCGGCTTTCCCGTGGAGCGTCACCCGAACACCCGGCCGGCCAGGAAGCCGCGGGGCCCGCAGCAGGCAGAGCAGCCGCAGGGCCGCACGCAGGCCAAAGAACCGCAGCGGGTCCTCGGCATTCCCGCTGACTGGCTCGACCAGATCGCCGATGAGGCGCTTCGCCCGCTGCTGCGCCGCATCCGGAGCTGGGGGAGAAAGTGAGGAACGCCGCATGAACGGCCATCTGCTCGCCCTGTACGTGGCCGCTGTGTTCCTGGCCATGATCGCGCCAGGACCGGACATGATGTTTGTCCTCGCAACCGGCGCCCGCGGCGGGCCGCGGGCCGGGCTGCTCGCCGCGCTCGGCGCGGCCACCAGCGAGATCGTGCAGATCACCGCCGTCGCGGCGGGCCTGTCGGCGCTGTTCGCCGCGGCACCCGCGGCGTTCACCGCGCTGCGGGCGTGCGGCGCTGCGTACCTCCTGTACCTGGGGGTGCAGGCGCTGCGCAGCGCGCGGCGCGGTGGCGCGGTCCCGGCCCCCGCGGACCGGGCTCCGGTCAGCGGGCGCTACGCGTACCTGCGCGGCTTTCTCACGAACCTGGTGAATCCGAAAATGGTCACGTTCGCCGTCGCGTTCCTGCCGCAGTTCGTAGACCGCGGCCTCGGGCACGTGCCGGCACAGTTCGCCGTGCTTGGGGTGATCTTCGTCGTGTTCGAGGTGCTGGTCGACGGCACGGTGGGCCTGACCGCCGGACGGCTCGGCGGCTGGCTGTCCCGGCGGCGGCGGGCACGGCAGGCACTGGACGCGGGCTCCGGAACCATCATGGTCGTGCTGGCAGGCCGGCTGGCGCTCGAGGCCAGGTAGCCGGGCGTCAGAAGACCACGAGCTCCTCGGGCACGGCGCCGGTCAGCTCGTATTCGGCCGGCTCGGCCGGCCGCCCGGCGAACAGCCGCATCAGCGTGGCGCGATCGGTGACCAGGGTCGCCGGCGGGCGTCCGGGGACGGGAAGGCCGAGCCGCAGCGCGGCGCCGGGCAGGGCGACCTCGACCAGCGGAACCTTCCGCCGGCGCGTCCACTCGGCGAGCAGCGCGCAGGCGTCCTCGAAGCCGTCGCTCTCGTAGGCCAGCGGCTCACCGAGGGCACTCCGCACGTCGCCGTCGTGGATCCACTCGCCGAGCGCGACGGCGTCGAGCCTGCCGCCCGCTTCGGCGATCGCCGGCCCGGCTTCGAGGTAGCCGCGCTCCAGCTCGGACAGCAGCCGCGGCAGCGGCCAGTCTCTCCGCTGCGCCACGTCGATCTCGTTGAGTTCCGGGGTGAACGCGTGCAGCGTGCCGGTGGCCACCCTGGTCAGCGCCGCGGCGCAGTGCGCGACGACATCGCGCACCGACCATCCGGCGCACGCGGTCGGGCTCCCGAAAGCTTCCTCGGGAGCGTGCCGCAGGATCGGCAGCAGCGTGTCATGCTCGGTGCGCAGCAGCCGGGCTGCGCGCTGCGGATCGCGGGCCGTCGGTGCGTCATCCGGTCGCGTCTCGGTCACGCTGCCATCTTCTCAGCGCGGGCCGGGCGGCTGCAGCGGCGAACCGGTCAATCAGGGAGCGGAAATCAGGAAATCGCGCAGAGCCCGGTAATACGGCTCGATCGTGGCGATATCCGCGTACTCGTCAGGCCCGTGCTGGCCGCCGCCGCCGACGCCGAAAATAACCGCGTCGGTGCCCCGCTGGTAATAGAACCGGCCGTCGGCGCTGCCGTGCTTGCGCAGGAAGTCGGGGCGGTATCCCTGGGCGCGCACCGCTTGTTCCAGCCTCCGCACCTCGGGCCGGCCGGGGTCGGCGTGGTGCGGCGGGTCGGCGTGGTCGACGACCGGCGTGACGCCGGGCTCGCAGAAGCGGGCCAGGTACTCGGTGATCTCCTCGACGGAGCGGCCGTTCAGCGCCGTGTCCTCGGGAGGGTAGCGGATGTCCAGCCAGGCCTCGGCCAGCGCCGGGACCTGGTTGCGCGCCTGGTTCGGGGTCTCGATCCTGGCGAGGTTGACGGTGGTCCGCCAGGCCTCCTCGGTCGCTGGCGGGTAGGCGGCCAGCACGTTGTCCACGCTGCGGCTGAGCTTGAGCAGGGCGTTGTCACCGAGCCAGGGATACGCGCCGTGGGCGGCCAGGCCCACGGCGCGCAGGTTCACCGTGACCATCCCCTTGGAGTCGGTCACGATGCGCAGGCCGCTTTGCTCGCCGATGACCGCGAACTCGCCGCTGACTCCCTGCTCCAGCTGGTACCGCGTGCCGTCCCGGCCGCCGACCTCCTCGTCGGTGACGAGCTGCAGCCCGGCCGGGTAGGGCAGGCCCGCGGCCACCTCACGGAACACCAGCGCCTCGGCGAGCGCGGAGACCTTCATGTCGTGCGCGCCCCGGGCGTACAGGCGCCCGTCCTCGCGTCGCGGCCGGAACTGGTCCGCCGGAGCGGGCACCACGTCCAGATGCGCGTTCAGGATGATCTGGAAGCGCGGCCGCCGTACGCCGGAGTACACCAGCGCGCTCGGCTTCCCGCCGGACTCGAACCGCTCGACCGTGAAGCCAGGCCCGACAAAGTCGAGCACCAGGCCGAGCGCCCGGTGCAGATCTTCAGGCCGGTCGGCGGTTGACCGCACCGCGAGCAGCTCGCTGGCCGCGGCGAGGAACGACTCGGTGTCCACCGGATCATCCTCCCCGCAGCCACGCGGCCCATGGCGGCCGGTCCGGCGGCGGCGCCGCGTTCCGGCCACTGAGCCGGGGCATCCGCCGGGCCACCGGGCGGAAACCTAATGAAAGGCTTAATACATCATTAAATTGGACGTTTCGCATTGACCGGCGCCGCGCCGGAAAGCCACGATCTGCCCATGGGATGGGCGAACGGCGTGGCGCACACGAGGGTCTCGTGCTGACGGTTCTTGCGTCGTCCGGATACCTGGTCCTCGGGACCCGGACGTCGTGGGGCTGTCACCGGTTCTGCGTGCGGTGCTGCTCGAGGCGATCGTGGTCGGCCCTGGCCCGGCGAGCGGCGGCTCCGGCGTTCGGCATCCAGGTGCTCGTGGCCGCGCTGATGCTCGTGCTGGTGGTCCTGCTGGCCGAGAACGCGCGGCTGCTTCCGGGCCGGCCGGCTGCGGCGGGAGGGCGCGCGTGACGGCGCTGTGGGCGGTGGTCGGGCTGCTGTCCGTCATCGTCGCCGTCGACTCCGTGGCGATCATCGCGCTGGCCAGGCAGGTGGGCCTGCTGCACCTGCGCGCCGGGCAGCAGGGTGCTGCGTCCCGCCCGCGTGCCCCGGCGGGCCCGCAGCCAGGCAGCAGCCTGCGGCTCGACGTCCCGCCCGGCCTCATCGGCAGCCAGCACGAGCTGATCCTCTACGGGTTCGTCCGGCCCGAGTGCGGTGCCTGCGCCGCCGCGCTGCCCGCCTTCACCGAGGTGGCCGCGGGGCTGCCGGGAAACGAGCGGGCACTGCTGGTCAGCGACCGCGACGAGGCCAGGACCCGGGCGTTCCTGGCCGCGAACGGCGTCAGCCTGCCGCTGCTGACCGGGCCGCAGCTGCTGCAGGCCAACGGCATCCCCGCCACCCCGTACGCGGTGGTCGCCGACCGCATGGGCCGGGTTATCGCGGCGAGCACAGCGAGCAGTGCCGAGCAGCTCGCAGTGGTGCTCGGCCGGGCCCGGTCCAGCGGGCTGATCGGGCAGGGGACGGCCAACTGAGCAGGGTGGGGACCCGGCAACCATGGCAGGAGGAACGCGATGTCGTTCGACAGCATCACCGAGGCGGCCCCGCGGCGGCTGGCCCGCGGACTTCGTGAACGTGCACCGGTCACGTTCTCCTGAGCGTCAGCGCTCTCGGGCGCCCGCCACCGGCTTGGTCAGCCGGACATCCTCGCCAAGGAAGCCCAGAGCGGCGTAGAGGCTCCTGGCCGGCTCGTTGGCGGCGCCGGTCTCCAGGGTGATGAACGCCAGCCCGCGCCGCGCCGCCCAGGTCTCGGCGACGGCCATCAGCCGCGTGGCTATCCCGCGCCTCTCCTGGCCAGCCGCGACCACAAGCTCGCCCACGTACGCGTCGACCTGGCCGGTGAAGTGGACCCTCTCGGTCACCGTGATGACGCCCGCGATCTCGCCGCCAGCCTCGGCGACGAACACCGCGTGCCCCGGCTCGGCGGCGGTCTCCAGCGATCCCGCCACCCAGCCGCGTACCGCGCGGCCGACGGCCTCCGGGTCCCGCCAGGCCGCGACACCCTCGCTCAGCCGGGGTGCGAGGTCCATCACCTGCTCGCGGTCACCACCGCGATACGGGCGGATCAGGATCGGAGTCGGCCGCGGCATACGGAAAGCATCGCATGCGGTGGCTTGACCAAAAATGGCCCGCGATGCGGCAGCGCAGGCGGTCAGGCCTCGCTTGCCGCTCCCGCGGCGACCAGGTTGCCAGACCAGCAGCGCACGATGTCCCGCATCGAGAGCAGCCCGACGACCTCGTGACCCTCGACGACGACGAGGTGGCGGAAGTTCCCGCGGACCATGGCGTCCGCCGCGTGGTTGAGCGTCCACCCTGGCGCTGCGAAGACCACGTCGCTGGTGCGGTGATCGGCAACGAGTTCGGTATCCGGGTTCTGACCGGCTCCGACCGAGTCGAGGACGTCACGTTCGGTGAGAATGCCGATGCCAGCATGCTCGGAATCGGTCACGACCGCTGCCCCCACGCGCCGCGCTGACATCTGGCGTGCTGCCTCGCGCAGGGTGTGCGCGGGGCCGAGGGTGAGCACCACGTCGCTCATTCCGTCGCGTACGTTCATGAATCGCTCGCTCCCTCCTGCTTGTGCGTTTGTGACAGGCATCTGCCCAGCATCTGCGATCCTGCCGCTCGGGGCAAGACCCGTAGGGGCTGTCAGTCCCCCCGTAGGGGGAGCCGGTCTCCCCGTGGGGGATATCGGCCCGGGCGCGCCCGGCGTTAGCTCTCTTTCAGAAGATCGAGAACTTCGGCGTGGAGCCGGCCGTTCGTGCAGACCACACTGCCCCCATCGGGCGTGGGCTTCCCGGTCAGGTCGGTGAACGCGCCGCCCGCTTCTTCGACGATGACCTGCAGCGCGGCGAGGTCCCAGAGCGAGACCGAAGGCTCGGCGGAAACGTCGACCGCGCCTTCGGCGACCAGCATGTGCGACCAGAAGTCGCCGAACGCGCGGGTGCGCCAGACCGAGCGGGCCAGGTTGAGGAACCCGTCCATCCTGTTGTCCCAGCCGGACAGGCTGGCATACGAGAGCGACGCGTCGCCGAGGCTGGACACGTCGGACACCTGGCACCGGGAGGCCTTGGTCAGGCTGCGGCCGGTCCAGGCGCCGTTGTCCCTGGCCGCCCACCACCGCCGGCCAAGCGCCGGCGCCGAGACCACCCCCACGGCGACCTCGCCGTTGACCGTGAGGCCGATCAGCGTTGCCCACACCGGCACGCCGCGGACGAAGTTCGCGGTCCCGTCGATGGGGTCGAGCACCCAGCACCGGTTCCCGACACCGGTCAGGCCGGCCTCCTCGCCGAGCACGGCGTCGCGCGGCCGGGCTCGCTTCAGCACGTTCCGCAGTGAGTCCTCGGCGGCAAGGTCGGCGTCGGTGACGGGGGTCAGATCGGGCTTGGAATCGACCCGCAGGTCCAGCGCCCGGAACCGGCGCATGGTGATGTCGTCCGCCGCGTCGGCCAGGACGTGGGCGAAGCGCAGGTCGTCGTCAAATCCCGCCATCGCGGGCAACGGTACCGCCTAGGCACCTGCCGGGGCCACGGCTGGGCCGGCGCATCCCGCCGCCGCTTTGCTGGCAACGGCACCGCCCAGGCACCTGCCGGGGCCACGCCCGGGTCCTGGCACGTTCCGCGGCGGCCGTAGCGTGTGCGGCATGGACTACACGCATCTCGGGCGCAGTGGCGTATCGGTCAGCCGGATCTGCCTGGGCACGATGAACTTTGGCTCGTTCACCGACGTCGCCAACTCGCACCAGATCATGGATCGCGCGCTCGACGAGGGCATCAACTTCTTCGACACCGCCAACACGTATGGCCGGCCCCGCGCCGAGGGCGTCACCGAGCAGATCATCGGGGAATGGCTCGCCGCCGGTGCCGCGCGGCGGGACAAGATCGTCCTGGCCACGAAGCTGTACGGCGGCAAGGGGGAGTGGCCCAACGACAGCCGGCTGTCCGCCGTGAACATCCGTAAGTCATGCGATGACTCGCTGCGGCGGCTGAGGACCGACCACATCGACCTGTACCAGATGCACCACGTGGACCGGGCCACACCGTGGGAGGAAATCTGGGAGGGCATGGCGGTCCTGCGCGACCAGGGAAAGGTCATCTACGTCGGATCGTCCAACTTCGCGGGCTGGCACATCGCCCAGGCGCAGGAGGCGGCCCGCCGCCACGGGTCGTTCGGTCTGGTCAGCGAGCAGTCGCTGTACAACCTGGCAGCGCGCACGGTCGAGCTCGAGGTGCTGCCGGCCTGCCAGGGATACGGCCTCGGCGTGCTGCCCTGGAGCCCGCTGCACGGCGGCCTGCTGGCCGGGATACTGCGCAAGCAGGGCGGCTCGGGCCGCAGCGACGGCGGCCGCGCGGCCGAGACCCTGGCCGGCCTGCGCCCCCAGGTCGAGGCGTACGAGGCGTTCTGCGACGAGGTGGGCGAGGACCCGGCTCTGGTCGGGCTGGCGTGGCTGCTGCACCAGCCCGCGGTCACGGCGCCGATCGTGGGGCCCAGCAGCCTCAGCCAGCTCGAGGGAGCGGTGCACGCACTGGAGATCAAGCTCGACGACGCGGCGCTGGGGCGGCTCGACAAGATCTTCCCCGGCCCTGGCGGCGCCGCGCCGGAGGCGTACGCGTGGTGACGGCGCGCCCCGCCATTTAGCCGTCGCGGCCGTCGCGGCTGCGCAGCAGTCGCCGCAGCGAATCAAGCCGCGCGGCCAGCGCGCCGGTGCCGCCGTGCTCGCCGGCCCACGCGTCCAGGGCGCAGTCGTCGCCGAGGTGTGAGCAGTTCGGAGGGCAGTTCGCGATCCCGTCGGCCAGGTCAGGAAATGCCTGCGCGACCCGGTCCGGCGAGATGTGGCCGAGGCCGAAGCTGCGCAGACCCGGCGTGTCGATGATCCAGCCGCCGCCGGTGAGCGGCAGCGCGACGACCGAGGACGAGGTGTGGCGGCCGCGGCCGGTGACCGGGCTCACCGTGCCTACCGCCCGCCCGGCGTCCGGGATCAAGGCGTTGACCAGGGTCGACTTGCCGACTCCGGAATGGCCGACGAGGACGCTGATCCGGTTGGCCAGCAGCGCCCGCAGCTCGCTGGCCACGGCCTCGGTCAGCGGCCGGCCGCTGACGATGTAGCGGATGCCGAGCGGGGCGTAAACCGCGAGCAGGTCGTCGGGAGCTGCCAGGTCCGCCTTGGTCAGGATCAGCAGCGGATCGAGCCCGGCATCGTAGGCCGCGACGAGGAAGCGGTCGATGAGCCGGGGCCGCGGCGGCGGGTTCGCCAGCGCGGTGACGATCCCCAGTTGCTCGGCGTTGGCCACGATGACGCGCTCCACCGGGTCGGTGTCGTCGGCCGAGCGCCGCAGCGCCGAGGTGCGGGGCGCAACACCGACGATGCGGGCCAGCGTCCCCGGGTCGCCGGAAACATCGCCGGCCAGCCTCACCCGGTCCCCGACCACCACGCTGCCCCGGACGAGTTCACGGGCCTTCATGGCGGTGACCTGCACCTCGACGGCGTCGTCGCTGGTCAGGACGCAGGTGTACCTGCCGCGGTCCACCGCCGTCACGAACGCGTCGGCCGCGTCCTCGTGAGCTGGCCTGCGCCGGGTGCGCGGGCGCGAGCCCCTGCCGGGTCGCACCCGCACATCGTCCTCGTCGAGGTCAGCGCGCCTGCCCGGCCCGGTCAGGGTGACCGCTCCGAGATGGCGGACCACGCGGCGGTGAAGGCCGGGAACGTCTTGCCGACCGTCGCGGCGTTGCCGACCAGCAGGCCGCCCGGCACCGCCAGGCCGAGCACTGCCCCGGCCATGACGAGGCGGTGGTCGTCATGGCTGGCGAAGACCACGCCATCCGCCCGCAGCGGCCGGGGCCGGATTTCCAGGCCGTCGTCGTGATCCCTGACGTCACCGCCGAGCGCGCCGATCTCGGCGGCCAGCGCGGCCAGCCGGTCGCTCTCGTGCGAGCGCATGTGCCCGATGCCCGTGAACACCGACGGCGCGTCGGCCAGCGCGGCCAGCGCGGTGAGCACCGGAACGATCTCGCTGACGTCGCGCAGATCCGCCGTGATTCCGTGGATCGTCCCGGATCCGGTGACCCGCATGCCGTCGGCGGTCAGCGAGCAGTCGGCGCCCATCTGGGTGAGGAAGCCCAGGATCTGGTCTGCGGCCTGCAGGCTCCGCCGTGGCCAGCCCGGTATCGTGATGGACCCGCCCGTCACCAGCGCCGCGGCGAGGAACGGGGCGGCGTTGGAGAGGTCGGGCTCCACGGTTACCGTGCCCGGCCGCAGCTCGCCAGGGTGCACTCGCCAGCGATCGGGGACGGACGCCCCCGGCTCGGTGACCCACGTCTCCACGTGTGCCCCGGCGTCGCGGAGCATCTGCACCGTCATCCCGATGTGCGGGGCGGAGGGGACCCTCGGGCCATCGTGGTGCACCTCGGCGCCCTTGTCGTACCGGGGCGCCGCCAGCAGCAGCCCGGAGACGAGCTGCGAGGAGCCGGAGGCGTCCAGGGTGACCGTGCCGCCGCTGATCCCGCCGCTGCCCCGGACGATGAACGGCGCGCTGCCCCGCCCGCCGTCATCGATCACCGCACCGAGGTCACGGAGCGCGGCGAGCAGCGGGCCGATCGGCCGCTGCGCCATTCGGGCGTCGCCGGTGAACTCGACGCTGCCCCGGGTCAGCGCCGCCACCGGCGGAACGAAGCGCATCACGGTTCCGGCGTTCCCGACGTCCACGACGGCCGCGCCGTCCGTCAGCCCGGGCGTCACCCGCCAGATCCCGTATTCACCGCCGCTCTCCACGCTCGCGGCGCCGTCACGGGCCCGGCCATCCTCTTCGATCACGGTGCCGAGCGCGCGCAGCGCATCGGCCATCAGCCGCGTGTCCCTGGCCCGCAGCGGATTTGTGATCATGGTGGGGCCGTCGGCGAGCGCCGCCAGGACCAGTGCGCGGTTGGTCACCGATTTCGACCCGGGCGGCCGAACCTGGGCACGCACCGGCCCGGTTGCCGCGGGCGCACGCCAGTCCGGGGCGTCGTCGCGTTCCGGATCTGTATCACGGTGCATGGTGCCGAGCGTACTGGCCCCCGTTGTGCCTGTGCAGCGCCGCACGCGCGCATTCAGCCCTGATCTGCATGCATGACCGCCGCCAGGCTGGGAACTGGACCTTGATCGTGAGACCGTTGACCCGGCCAGGGTGAAAGAGTTCTCACAGAGGTTTGGCAAACCAGGATGTTGGCAATTAACTGGCACAATCTGTGCTCACCACCGCGGAGAGCACGAATGCGGGGAACTACCCCGCTGACCCCCTAGCGGTCAAGGTGAGGACATGTGCGGTCGGTATGCGTCTGCGCGTAAGCGCATAGAACTCCTCGAGGAGTTCCGCATCGAGCGCGACCGTGTCTCCGAACCACTCGCGCCCGACTACAACGTGGCGCCCACGAAGCGGATCTATGCGGTGGTCACCCGGGATGCCCCCGCTGCGGAGGGGGCTGGCGGCCCCGCTCAGGGCGGCGCCGAGGCCGCGCTGGCTCCCGATTCGGATCCGCTCGGCGTGGCGCGTGAGCTGCGCGTGGTCCGGTGGGGTCTTGTGCCGTTCTGGGCGAAGGATCCCAAGATCGGCAGCCGCATGATCAACGCCAGGGCTGAGACCGTGGATTCCAAGCCCGCGTACCGGCACGCATTCAAGCGCCGCCGGTGCCTGCTGCCCGCGGATGGCTACTTCGAATGGCAGCGGCCGGACGGCAGCAGCGAGGACGAGCCGGTCGGCAAGGGCGCAAAACAACCGTTTTTCATCACCAGGGGCGATGGCGGCCCGCTGGCATTCGCCGGCCTGTACGAGCTCTGGCGGGATGCGGCACTGCCCGAAGATCATGAGCGGGCGTGGCTCTGGACGGCCACGATCATCACCACGAGCGCGCCGGACGAACTGGGCAAAATCCACGACAGGATGCCGATGGTGATCGAGCCGGACCGCTGGTCGGACTGGCTCGATCCGGCGAACAACGACCCGGCCGACCTGCGAGCGCTGCTGGCTCCCGCGGCCGTCAGCGGGCTGATCTCGTATCCCGTATCAACGGCCGTCAACGCGGTACGGAACAACGGCCCGCAGCTCATCGAGCGCGTCGAGTCAGGCCCCGGAGGCCCGGGCCCCGACCGGGGCGCACCCGGCGCCGGCTCCCCTAGATCCCGGAGCGCGGCGTCCCAAGGAGCCTCTGGCAGCGCTCCCGACAAGCTGCTGTAACGCCAGAGCCGAACACCCCGGCCTGGCGGCAATGACGCCAATCGGCGCTGCTGGGCCTTATGCGGATAGGAGGTGGGTATCGGATGGATACCGCCACCGCTCGCAAGCGCCTGGAGGAGATCCAAGCGGAGCTCGAACGGTCCATCGCGGTGCTCAAGGGAGAGGCGGAGCAGGACGAGCGCGTCTCGGACTACCCGCAGGACCCGGCTGACGCCGGCGCCAATCTCTCCGAGTCCGAGCGCACCCAGGCCGTCCTCTTCGTTGCCCGGACGCAGCACTCCCAGGTCGTCGATGCCCTGCGCCGCATCGAGATCGGCACGTACGGGACCTGCGTCGACTGCGGCTCCGCGGTTCCCGAAGGCCGGCTCGAGGCGAAGCCAGAGGCCGCCCGCTGTGTCTCGTGCCAGGGGAAATGGGCCCGGCAGCGGAGGTGAGACCCCTGGTGGAATGAAGCCACGACAGGGCGTGTTGCAACGCGTGTGTCGCTAGTAACCTGCCCGCCGCGTGACCAAGCCCCGAATGTGGATGGCGCCTCGATGGTGATGGCGCGCGAGTTCGGCGGGCCTGACGTTGTATCCTCCGGCCGAGACAATTGGCAAGGCGGAAGGTGGCCAGGCGGTCGCTCGCAGCCAGCAATCGCGGAGGAGGTGAGTCCGGTCCCAGAGACACTCGAGCAGCGCAGCGAACGCTTTGAACACGATGTCATGCCGTACCTGGATCAGCTGTACGCGGCAGGGATGCGGATGACCCGGAACCCCGCCGACGCGGAGGACCTGGTGCAGGAAACCTTCGCCAAGGCGTACGCGTCGTTCCACCAGTTCCAGGAGGGGACGAACCTCAAGGCCTGGCTGTTCCGGATCCTCACCAATACGTTCATCAACACCTACCGCAAGCGGCAGCGTGAGCCGCAGCGCGCTGGCAACGAGGAGATCGAGGACTGGCAGCTTGCCAGGGCCGCATCGCACAGCTCGGCTGGGCTGAAGTCCGCCGAGGCCGAGGCGCTCGAGCGGCTTCCGGACTCTGACGTCAAGGAAGCGCTGCAGGCTCTGCCGGAGGAGTTCCGCATCGCGGTCTACTTGGCCGACGTGGAAGGCTTCGCCTACAAAGAGATCGCCGACATTATGGGAACCCCGATCGGGACCGTGATGTCACGCCTGCATCGCGGGCGCCGGCAGCTCAGGGACATGCTTCAGGAGTACGCGGCCAAAGAGGGACTGGTCAGGGCGGCATCGACCGCCCCGGCCGAGGCGTCGCCATCGGGCGACGAGCCCGGGAAGGACGCGGAATGAGCTGCGGGAAGCCGCACGAGGTGCCGTGTAGCGAGGTGCTGGCGCGCGTGTATTCGTACCTTGACGGCGAGATCGAGGACAAGAGCATCGCGCAGATCCAGCAGCACCTCGACGAGTGCGGGCCGTGCCTGCGTGAGTATGGGCTCGAAGAGGCCGTGAAGCGGCTGGTGCAGAAGTGCTGCGGCTCCGAGCCCACGCCGACCGGGCTGCGCAGCAAGGTGATGGTCCGGATCCGGACCATCAGGGCCGAGCTCGAGGTCTCCGAGTTCCGGGTCGATTAAGCCCGAAGGCGTTCAGGGTCGACTAGGCCCGAAGGCGTTCAGGGTCGACTAGGCCCGAAGGCGTTCAGGGTCGACTAGGCCCGAAGGAGCGTTTGCTGACTTTCACTGCCGTTCATGGTTAAAGCGGCCAGTCTCTTGATTACGCATTGCATTCTGCCGTGTACATGTTGTGCACGTTGTTGCTGAGGTCTTCGCGGAAGCGTTCGAGCGCGTTACTCTGAGTGGCGGCGTCCGGCTAAGCGCATT
>Ga0335073_10010521_pt1 | contig 13007 bp, 11 predicted proteins | sample Lox_Sample_22_FD_207093 | JGI IMG/M metagenome (GOLD analysis project Ga0335073, IMG submission 207093) | Soil microbial communities from Loxahatchee National Wildlife Refuge, Florida, United States - Lox_Sample_2.2 | ecosystem: Environmental > Terrestrial > Soil > Wetlands | place: USA...
GCGTGCTGGCCGGCCCGACCGTGGGCGTCCATTCACAGGCGGCTCAGAACATCCGTCATGCGCTTCATCTCGACCAGCCGCTGCCGGTCCAATATGGCATCTGGCTCATGGGCGCTCTTCATGGCGATTTCGGCAACTCGCTGATCTTCGGATTGCCGGTCGGCCCGCAAATCGCCCAGCACCTTCCGGTGACCCTCGTCCTGACGGCGTTGTCCCTGATCTTCTCGATCGCAATCGGGGTGCCTGGCGGCGTCGTGGCGGCGACCACACGCGGGCGTTGGCCCGACCTGACGATACGCGCGGTTGCGCTCCTCGGCCTCTCGACGCCCGCCTTCTTCGTCGGGGTTGCGGCTGTGCTCTTGCTTTCGATCTATCTGCCTTGGTTCAAGACCCTCGGCACCGTCGACCTGCACGGCGATCCGCTCGGCAGCCTTGAGACCTTGCTGCTGCCGGCCTTCGTTCTGTCGCTGCCCTCGGCGACGACCGTCATGCGCTACACGCGCGTCGCCATGCTGGAGGTGCTGGCAGAGCCTTACATGGCGACAGCGCGCGCCAAAGGCGCTGGTCGTCTGCGCGTGCTGATCCGGCACGGTCTTCGCAACGCCCTGTTACCCGTGGTCACCGCCATCGGCGTCACGGCCGCGCAATTGGTTGCCGGTGCGGTCGTCATCGAGCAGGTTTTCGGCCTGCCCGGCGTCGGTCAATTGATGCTCAATGCCATCTATCACCGCGACTATACGCAAGTCCAAGCAACAGTATTGGTCGTCACGACCCTCGTCGTCCTGATCAATATCCTGGTCGACTTCAGCTACTACCTGCTCGATCCGAGGATCCAGCAACATGGCTGATCTGCGCTCGACAGTCCTCGACGCGCCCAGCGGGCCGGCCGTGCAACGGGACGACGTTGCGGTCGGCGAGCTGTCCGCGATTGCTGCCGAGCGGTCACGGCTTCGCCTGAACCTGCCGTTGGTCGTGGGCGCTGCGATCGTCCTGTTGTCGATGGCACTCGCGCTGGCTGCCCCTTGGTTGACCGGGCACGATCCGTTGGCAATCGCCGACGCGCCGCTGTCGCCGCCCTCGAGCCAATATCTATTGGGAACGGACCAGCTCGGCCGAGACGTCTTCGCGCGCATTCTCTACGCGGCGCGCAGTTCGCTCAGCGTCGCCTGCTTGAGTGCCGCGCTTGCGTTCGCGTCGGGTACGGTGATCGGCCTCGCTGCCGGCTACAGCACCGGCCTGCTCGATGCAGGCATGATGCGCATCCTCGACGTGCTCCAAGCCTTTCCTGCCCTTCTCCTGGCGATCGCTCTGGTTGCCGCGCTTGGACCGAACCTGGTGAATCTGGTCCTCATCATGGGTCTGCTGTTCATGCCGCGTTTCGCCCGCATTGCTCGCGCCTCGACCCTGTCGGTGCGTGAGCGGGACTATATCGCGGCAGCCATCGGGCTGGGCGTGTCCCGTGCGCGAACGATGTACCGGCATGTGCTGCCGAATATCGCCGCGCCGTTGATCGTCGAGGCGTCGCTGACGGTGACCCTGGCGATCCTGACCGAAGCCTCTCTGTCGTATCTCGGGCTGGGCGTGCAGCCGCCCGACCCCACTTGGGGCGGAATGATCGCCGATTCGACGGCGGTGATGGCGCTTGCTCCATGGCTCGCGCTCAGCCCGGGGATTGCAATCGTGTTTGTCGTCGTCGGCTTCAACCTTTTGGGCGACGGCCTTCGCGATGCATTGGACCCGCGAGGCTGATCAATCCGTGGCAACACAAACTCCTGAGATGACCGATCTACCATCCGATATCCATTGGGCGTCCGCCTGGCAGCTCCGCCAGGCCATCGTCGCACGGCGTTTGTCGGCGACTGAAGTCGCTCGCCACTTCATCGCACGGATCGAGGCTCTCGATTCACGCATCCACTCATTCATTACGCTGTCGGCCGATGCTGCGCTCGATCAGGCACAGGCTGTCGACCGGCGCATCGCTCGCGGCGAGGCTGTCGGCCCGCTGGCGGGCGTGCCGGTGTCGATCAAGGATCAATTCTGGACGAAGGGAATCCGTACCACCGGTGGCTCTTGCGTCTATGCTGATCATGTGCCGCAGGAGGATTCGCTGCATGTGGCGCGGGTGAAGGCGGCCGATGGCATCATCATCGGCAAGACCAACACCCCTGAATTCGGCATGTTCTGGCGCACCGTCGGCGGCGTCGCGCCGGAATGTCTCAATCCCTGGGATTCGCGACGCACCTCGGGCGGGTCGAGCGGCGGCGCGGCGGCCGGCGTATCAGCCGGCTTCGGTCCTCTGGCGCTTGGCAGCGATGCCGGTGGATCGATCAGGCTGCCCTCGGCGATGTGCGGGGTGCTGGGTGTCTTGCCCAGCAACGGTCGCGTGCCGCGGCACGGCGCGTTCGGCAGCACGATCTTCTTTTCGGGCGTCGGCCCGATCACTCGCGATGTGCGCGATGCCGCCATCTTCCTGCACCTGCTCGCGCAGCCCTCGGCTGATGATCCTCTATGCCGGATGGATGAGGTGCCCGATTATCTCGTTGAGCTTGATGAGGGCGTCGCGGGATTGCGGCTCGGATGGTGGGAGGATCGGAGCCTCTCGACCCTGCTCGACCCCGCCGTCATTGGCACGATCAAAAAGGCAGCTCTTGGTCTGAGCTCGCTCGGCGCGACCTTTGCCGATGATTCCGTGACGCTCGACACGGACGGCATCGATGAGGCGTGGAAGGTGCTCGACTTCGTCGACCGCTACGCCGCGTTGGGCGAGCAGCTCTATGCGGATGCGGCGACGCGCCGCAAGCTGACGCAGTATGCGCGGGTCAGATTCGCGGATGCGAAGCGCGTCAGCGGCGCCCGCTATTCGCAGGCCGTACGCCGGCGAGCCGAATTCATCCGCTCAATCGAGGGCGCCTTTCGCCACTGCGATCTGGTGCTGTCGCCGACCCTCGGCCTCACCGCGCCGGTCATCGAATCCGTCGGCCCGACCCAGCGCATACCGGCGCTGGTCGCCTACACTTTGGCGGTCAATCTCGCGGGCTTTACCGCGGCCTCGATTCCGTGCGGCTTCGTCGATGGCCTGCCCGTGGGCTTGCAGGTGATTGCCCGACCCAATCAGGAGGCGCTCGTACTGCGCGCCTGTCGTGCCTATGAGCAGGCTTGGCCGTGGATTGGGCACAAGCCGGTATGATGTGACAAAAGGAGGAGCGTCAATGGAGAATTATTCGGCACTTTTCGACCTGACCGGCAAGCGTGCTCTTGTCATTGGCGCGGCGAGCGGCATCGGGCGCGCCAGCAGCTTCGGCCTGGCGAGCTTCGGCGCCCATGTCGTGTGCGGCGATATCGATCTGGCGAATGCCCGCGAGACCGCCGCGTCGATCGCCGAAGCCGGACGGAGCGCCGAAGCAATCCATGTCGATCTCGGCGATGCGAGCAGCATCGCCAAGGCCGCTGCGGCCGCCGGTGTTCCCGACGTCCTGCTCATCACCCCCGCGATCAATGTGCGCAAGCGGGTCGTCGATATCAGCGATGAGGAATTCGACCGGGTGGTCGGTTTGAACCTGAAGGGCACGTTCCGGGTGCTTCGGACCTTCGCGCCGCGCATGGCCGAACGCGGCCGCGGCAGTATCATCGCCTGTTCCAGCGTGCGCGCCCAGGTCGTGGAGCCGGGCCAAGGCGTCTATGCCGCAACCAAGGCCGGAACCTTGCAACTGGTGCGGGCGCTGGCGGCCGAATTCGGCGAGCGCGGCGTTCGGGCGAATGTGATCGCGCCCGGCGTCGTCGAGACGCCGCTGACCCGCCAGATCAAGCAGGACAAGGCCTGGTATCAGGCCTATGCCGACAAATCCATGCTGCGCCGTTGGGCGAGCCCATCGGAGCTGGTCGGCGCCGTCGTGTTCCTCGCTTCGGAAGCGAGCTCATACGTCACCGGCTCTTACCTGCTTGTCGATGGTGGTTGGACGGCGGCCGACGGGCGGTTCTCGCCGCCGCTCCCCAACAGCGTCGGCGCCGCCGGGGGCGACTGAGACGACGACCGTGCCGCTGCTTCAGGTTCAAAATCTGCGGACCTATTTCGACACGCGATACGGCGTGATGAAAGCGGTCGACGGGGTCGATTTCGAGGTCGCGGAGGGCCGGACGCTCGGGGTCGTCGGTGAATCAGGAAGCGGCAAGAGCGTCACGGCGCTCTCGATCATGCGGTTGATCGAGGCGCCTGGGCGCCTTGTCGAAGGCAGTCGCATCTTGTTCGAGGGGCGCGACCTTGCCGCGCTGTCGGAGCGCGAGATGCAGGAGGTCCGCGGCAACGAGATTGCGATGACCTTCCAGGAGCCGATGACGTCGCTCAATCCCGTCTATACCGCCGGCGACCAGATTGCCGAGGCCATCAGGCTGCACCGCAGAATGGGGGCGCGCCAGGCACGCGCGCGCGCCATCGAGCTGTTGGAGTTGGTGGGTATTCCGTCGCCCGAGCAGCGCTTCTCCGCCTACCCGCATCAGATGTCCGGGGGCATGCGGCAGCGGGTGATGATCGCGATGGCGCTCGCCTGTGAGCCGCGGTTGCTCATCGCCGACGAACCGACCACTGCGCTCGACGTGACCGTCCAAGCGCAGATCCTCGAGTCGCTGCGCGCGCTTCGCCAGCGGCTGGCAATGGCAATCATCCTGATCACCCATGATCTCGGGGTCGTGGCGGAAATGTGCGACGATGTCGCCGTGATGTATGCCGGGCGGGTGGTGGAGCGGGGGCCCGTCGACGCGATATTCCGCAGCCCGCAACACCCCTACACCGAGGCGCTGCTGCGTTCGATACCGCTGCTGGGAATGACTGCGGACGAGCCGCTCAAGGTCATTCCCGGCAAGGTTCCGAGCGCGCTTCGCTGGCCGCCGGGCTGCCGTTTCGCCGGGCGCTGCGACTACGCGACCGAGCGCTGTCGTCGGCAGGATCCGCCGCTGCTTGAGGCGGAACAGGGATGGGCGGCGTGCTGGCTGCGCGCGCCGCCGCCCAAGGGGTCGGCGGCCGCCGCGTGATGCGTTCACACTCAATCACTCCGGTGTTTCATGGCTGTGTTCTTCCGCATGATCCTGTCCGAGACGCCGGCAAGGTTTCGCCACCCGGCTCCGGGGGATGGTGCGATGCCTGAGCCGCTCCTGCGCGCCCGCGGCCTCGTCCGGCATTTCCCGGTGCGCCGCGGATTGTTGCAGCGCGTCGTCGGACAGGTCCGCGCGGTCGACGGGGTCGACCTCGATATATTTCCCGGAGAGACAGTTGGGGTGGTCGGTGAATCCGGCTGCGGCAAGTCCACCCTCGGCAGGGTTCTGGCCGGTCTGCTCAAGCCGACAACCGGCGAGCTCTCGTTTGCCGGGCGCGGGATGGAGTCGCGGCGCGGCGCGGAGCTGAAAAGCCTGCGCCGCGATATGCAGTTCATCTTCCAGGATCCAACCGGCTCTCTCGATCCGCGCATGAGGGTTCGCGACATCATCGGCGAGGGGCTTGACGCCCAGGCCATCGCCGTCGGGCGCGCCAGGGACAAGCTGGTGGATGAGATCCTCGACCGGGTGGGGCTGGGCCAGGACGCGGCGCTGCGCTACCCACACGAATTCTCCGGCGGTCAGCGCCAGCGCATCGGCATCGCGCGCGCGCTGGTGCTGCGGCCGAAATTGGTCGTCGCCGACGAGCCGGTCTCGGCGCTCGACGTGTCGATCCAATCGCAGGTGCTGAACCTGCTCGTCGAGCTCAAGCGGGACTTGCAGCTGACCTACGTCTTCGTGGCGCATAACCTCGCCGTGGTCAGCTATATCAGCGACCGGATCGCAGTCATGTATCTGGGAAAGATCGTCGAGCTCGGCAGCACCGGGGAGCTCTACCACAATCCCCGCCACCCCTACACCCGGGCGCTGCTGTCGGCGATGCCGGAGCCGACCCCCGGCCGCCGGCGGGAGCGGATCGTGCTGCATGGGGACGTTCCTTCCCCGATCGATCCACCGTCAGGCTGCCGCTTCCGAACACGCTGCCCTGCGGCGCAGGATATCTGTGCGAAGCGGGAGCCGATGCTCGAACACAAGCCCGGCCATGCGCCCGGGCATCTGGCCGCGTGTCACTTCGCTTGAGCACCAAGCGTTGGGCCGCCGGACCACGGACCCTGCGGGACGGGCTGTCAGCGACCCACCACCTTCTGTGATCTTTCCAACGTTCGCGATCGCTAGGACGCGACCGCGAACGCCGTCATGGGACATAAGCGATCCGGCTGGCGCACCGGCAATTCGGGACGGCAAATCGGTCTTTTTCGATTGGTGATCGCGCACTCGCTTGCCGGGACCACCTTTGGGGTGGCCGCCCCGACGCTCACCTTCACGATAGGCGTGGTGATCGCCGGGCTTACCGTGCTCTCTTGCTTTCCAGCCGTTCGAATGTACATGACAGAACAGTTTCTGACGAACATTCGTGGTCGCGGCTATTTTCTCTCGGAGATGACCGGTCGTGACGTGAATGCCAAAACGAGAAAGCCATCACATTCTGATGTTGGTCAGAGGACGGAAGCCTCGGTTCCTCGACCGGGCGGGCTGTAGTCGGCATCACCGACGTTGCCGCTGCCCGGAGCATCTCCAGGGCGGACACCAGATGGTCGAGCACCTGCGAGAGCGCAACCGCTTCGGGAGAACTGTCAGACGCTCGCGTCTGTGGGCAAAAAATACTGATCCGCAGCTTGCTTCGCTCGGGATTGGCCAGGGCCGAAACGAAGGCCGCACGGAAGGGCGCAAGCGCCGGGCGTGAACTGGCAATGATGGGAGCCGTCTGTAGCAGCACATTGAGAGCGTTGCTGAGCCGTTGCAGCGCAGTGGAGGCACGGACAAAGGCGATCATGGCATCGGTGTCGCCGCCGATTTCTGTCAGGGAACGCTGCACTCCGATCTGCAAGTTGTTCAGAGCGAGGCCGGCTTGTCGGCGTCCTGTCTGCAGTTCGCCAGCCATTGCGTCCCCCTGTGCGGCACCGATAACGGCATCGGCGTAGGCTGCCATCGCTTCGGTACAAGCGCGGAGCAGATCCGGCAGGCCACGACTCTCGAAGGTCGGCCATAGGATGTGGCCGCCGATCAGCGCCAGTGTCGCACCAATCGCCGTCGCCACGAGGCGATCCGGCCCGACCGCGTCGCCGATGCCCGGCGTCAACACATGCTCGAACGGGATAAGCCCGGCCGAAAGCAGCATGATGGCAAGGCCATAGTTGAACGGCAGCACGGACATCATGGCGAAGAACAGGATGACGACCGCTGCGAACTGGAGACCTGCGGTCGGCAAGAATGGCATGAGGACGAGGCCAGCGACGAGCCCCGTGACCGTTCCGACCGCGCGCTGAACGGCGCGCGCGAGCGTCATGCCAGCATATGGCTTCAACACCACTGTCGCGGTGAGTGGCACCCAATAGCCGAACGGTTTTGGGAAGACCCAGAACACCACGACCGCAGCCGAGGTCACTACGGCGAAGCGCAGTGCATGCCGCGCAACCACCGAGTTGCGATGGAGATTGGCGCGAAGAGGCGCGATGGCGGCGGAAATGCCCGCTCTCTGCGCTGTTGGCGCGGCAGGTAGGGCAGGTGGCTCGTCATCGGCCGCCAGCCTCAAGGCGCGGCAGAGTTCCTGCAGCATGTGGCGTCCAAGAGTGGCAGCCAGGGATTCCGAGGAAGGGGCTCCAACAGCCATGTATCCTTCCACCTCGCCGCGTAGCCGCCGCAGCTCTGCCGGCTTGCCCCGACCCTCGAGCGTCCGGGCAATGGCGAGCAGCGCTGTCTTACATCCGGGCATCAGGGGCTGATCCGTCTCGCGCATGGCACCGAGAACGGAGTACAGGCGGTCGGCTATTTCGATCAGCACCAGCGACTGCTGGCTGGTGAGGCTGGCGCCGACGACCACCTGTCGTGCTTGTGCTGCAAGGCGCCGGGCTTCCGCGATGGCGTTTCGTACACGCGGCTCGGACTGGGCCGCCCCTTCGCGCCGGTCCGCTTCCAGATAGCGGGCGATCTCCCGGAAGCAAATTGCGGTCTGCGCCCTGACCGGCGCCAAGGTGCCGTTGATGCGCAGCGTCATGGTGAGCGCCAGCATCAGGAGCCCGCCCACCCCAAAGAGCCCGCCTAATAGCAAGGCGCTCGTCAGCGTGTGGGCGGCCGCAGGCAGCCCGAGCTCGACATAGGCCCAGGCGATCGGCAGGGACATGGTCGCGAACGCCTTGCCGTAGGCGCCCATCATGCCCGTGAGCAGGCCCCAGACCATCATCCCCACCACAGCCGTCGCGAGGCCGCCGCCGGCGATCACGCCGGTGGCGAGCGCGACGCTCCCGAGAACCGTTCCCACGATGATTCGCAGTGGCTGAGCGCGGTCGCCGTCGTCGGTGCAGTCGCCGATCGCCAGCAGGTAGGCGCCGAGCCCGACCCACACGAGTAGCGGCTGCTCAAGCATGTGGGCGAGCATCAGGGGCAGTGCGAGGCCAACGATCGTCCGCACCGCCAGTGTCCAACCGAGGCGGCCGGGATCGAATGCCACCAAATCGGCTGCGAGCAGCCGCGCGCGCATCGACCATGCCGGTGCGGAAAGGTCAGCAGCCATGGTTCTCATCGCTCATCCCTGGGGTGTAATCCGATTGGTCTTCGTATCTGTGTCGATGCTCGTGGTATGGAGGCCGGACTGTAAAACGGACCATATGCTCGCCGGCTGGGCCGGCATTTGGAGATCCCACGCTCGGGGACAGGAGCCGAGCGCATTGACGACCGCGTTCATGATCGCGGGCGGAGCCGCGCTCGCGCCGGACTCCCCGCAGGCCTTTGCCCCAAAGACGTTGGTCCGAGAGAGCAACCCGTTGTCCGTCCAATTCACATCCGGGACGTCCGTCGCACGGGGCAGCGCGTAGTGGAAGAGGGACCTCGTCGTCGGGTGCAGCAACTCGTCCGGCATTGGCGCGCGCTCCAGGAGCGCCTGACCAATCCCCTGCGCCACACCGCCCTGGACCTGTCCCAGAACGTTCGCCCGGTCGATGACCTGTCCGAAATCATCCACCGCGGTGTAGCGGACGATCTCGACCTCGCCCGTGGCCGGATCGATCTCGACCTCGCAGGCGTGACAGCCATTGGCGCTGCTTCCCTGCTGCAGGCCTGCCTCCGCCTCCGTGTTCAGCGCGTCGGGGAAACGAGCAACGAGCTCGGCGAAGCTCGCGGTCAGGTTTGATCCTGGCAGGGAATAGAGTCCCCGTTCGAATCGGATTGCATCGCGCTCGACACTCCATTGCCCCGCGACGAGAGAGCGGCCCTTTGCAATAGCGTCGGCGACCGCCTGCTTGATCGCAACCGAGTTCACCAGTGTGGACTTCGACCCACCGGTGCCGCTGCCGACCGGCAAGGCCGCGCTGTCGCCTTCGCGAACCGAGATCGACGAGGGCTTTAACCCGAGTTTGCGCGAGACGTACAGCATCATGGGATTGGCATGGTCCTGGCCCGCCGATTGGGTGCCGATCGTGACAGTCGCGGAGGCCTCGGTGCCGAAAGTCAGGGCGGCACATTCATGTGGCACGCTGCCCGGTTCGATTGCCTGCGAGACCTGAAGTCCGCCATTGGCTTCCAGGTAGTTTGCGAAGCCGAAACCGCGAATCCGCCCGCACTTCTCGGCTTCCGCCCGCCGCTCCGCAAACCCGGCGCGGTCGGCTTGCTCGAGGCAACGTCGCTGGTTGTCGAGAAACCTACCGCCATCGACCGCAAGCCCGGCTACGGTCGTCAACGTACCGCCTTGCGTGCTCGGGAGATTGCGCGCCCGCAGTTCGGCGGGATCGATGTTCAGCACTGCGGCGGCGCGATCGATGAGACGTTCGAGGACGTATGTCGCCTCCGGACGGCCCGCCCCGCGATAGGCATCCATCGGCACCTTGTTGGTGAAGATACCGCGAACGTTGATTTCGATTGCGTGGAACCGATATGCGCCGCCCTGAACCGGTGCGCCGACGCCTGTTGCGACGATCGGCGTGAGTTGAGAGAAATAGGCTCCGAGGTCGACGGTTGGGCGTACGGACAGCGCAAGAAAACGACCGTCTTCGTCAAGCGCCAATGAGGCCTCGGTTACGTGTCCTCTTCCTTGTGTGTCCGACAGAAACGCCTCGGTGCGTGTCGCCCCCCAGCGTACCGGGCGGCCGAGAGTACGTGCCGCGAGCAGTACCAGGGCATGTTCCGGGTAGGCATAGATCTTCGATCCGAAAGCGCCGCCGACGTAGGGTGTCACGACACGCAGTTTCGTCTTAGGCAGCCGCAGCGCCTCTATCAGGACACCCCGGACGAAATGAACGCCCTGCGTGTTCGAGACCAGCGTCAGTTTGCCGGTACGCACGTCGTACACACCGATCGCGGCGCGCGGCTCGATCGGATTGGGCAGAAGGCGGGGGATCGAGAGATGAAGCCGGACGGTGTGGGCTGCGCCCGCGAACAGGCGCCGACACAGTGCGACGTCACCGAACTGCCAGTCAAAAGCGACATTGTCCGGCGCTTCCGGCCAGATCGGCGTCGGCGACGTGTCGGCATGGAGGGCGACATGGGTTGGCAACTCCTCATAGTCGACCGTGACGAGGTGCGACGCTGCTTCTGCCTGTTCCGGCGTCTCGGCAACCACGAATGCCACGCCGTCGCCGACGTGACGGACACGATCCATGGCCAGAATGGGACGGTCGACGGCAAGCGCTTTGGCCCGGCCGTAGGCCGAGGGTGGTATGACGCAGGGCAGCGGTCCGGCCATACGGGCTACATCCGATCCCGTTAGGACAGCGAGGACACCCGGTGCACGGCGTGCCGCAGATGGGTCGATCGAGCGGATGCGCGCATGAGGATGGGGTGACCGCAGAACGTAGCCGTAAGCCTCGCGCTCGAAACGGACGTCGCCCACGTAGACCGCCCCGCCCGTGAGCATTTTCTCAACGCTGCGAGGCAGTGCCCGCAGGTTTCGCGCGTAAGCGCGTCCGACCGTCGCCGGCTCTCCCGCAATGGCGGTGGGCCTGTGGATCGAAACGTTCGATGCCCATGACGGGCCCGCGAACCCGGAGGCTAGGCAAGCGGCGCCAGCCCGCGTGAGCGCCTGCCGCCTTGTGAGGAGAGTCATGGGACGATACTCCTGGTGGCCGAGCGTGACACGTGAGGCCGGATCCGGCCGAAGCCCGGCCGTCCATCCTGGCAGCCGTCGCGCATCACAGTAACGCACTACTATCACGCGTGACACAGCGGCGCAAGCGGTTTATGCTGCCGGCAGCGAAAATTGATCGATCGGAAGGAGAGCCCGGCCTTGGACGCGTCACGGACTGCGGAATCGTCCACCAGCCTGCGCGACATGGTGCTGCGGCGGGTGCGGGCCGATATCGTGTCGGGCTATGCCGGCCCCGGGACCATGTATTCCGTTCCCACCCTGGCCGAGGAAATCGGCGTCTCGACCACGCCGGTCCGCGAAGCGCTGCTGGAGTTGAGCTACAACGGGCTAATCACGCCCGTGCGCAATCGCGGTTTCCGCGTCGAAGCGGCCACGCTGGAAGATCTCAGGAATGGCTTTGCCCTGCGTGAGCTGCTGGAGCGCTTCGCGATGGTGAGCTTGGCCGAGAAGCGGCTGACCGATACCGAACCGCTGCGCAAGCTGGCCGACGAGATCGCCGCTGCTGTCAAACGCAAGGACGTCCGCGGCTATATCGACAGCGATCGCGCCTTCCACCTGGAGCTCGTCTCGCGCCTCAGCAATCCGATGCTGACCAAAATGATCATGGAGCTGCGCGACGGCATGCGCCTCTATGGCATCGATTCGGCGGCCGGACGGCAGCGCCAGGTCGCGTCGGTCAAGGAGCACTATCAGCTGATCGATCTGGCATCCGCCGGCGAGACCGATGCCATCGCCAAGCTTATCACGCAGCACATCCGAAGCTGGGAGCCCGTCTTCACGGCCGGGCTGTCGGAGCGGCTGGGCCGCACCCTGCGAAGCCGGGGACGCTGAGTCCGGCAACCGCGCGTCGGCCAGCCCCTGAGGAGGCTGTCATGGGGTGAGCGCGCTACCGACGACTTCCGGAAATGGCACGAAGCGGCGGTGGCGCGAGCGCACGGACAGGTCTGCTGTCGAGGGGAAGGCGGCCATGCTGCGGGCTCAAAGCGGACATCGGCCATACGCGCGCCTCCACGAGATCATCACCGATGGCGCCCATCCCGAGCATCGCGAGACCTTGACGTGGTGCGGCGGCCGCTTCGATGCCGAAGTCTTCAACCTGGGCCGCACCAATCGCGACATCAAAGCGACACTTTCGTCCGAGCCGCCGCATCCGCTACCGGGAGTGACCGGCCACGCTAATTGTTGCCCACCGGTCATCAAAATTGTCGTTGCACACCGTTGTCTATAGGTGGCGGCGATCGGCGGAGCGGCATGATATGGACCGCTTCAACACCGGCTCGTCCTCCGTCGGGTCGATCGCGCGGGACAGCAGCCGCTATCCGACGCTGCGCCGCTCTCTTCTCTAGAGGGTGTTCGAGCGGGCAAAGACCGGAACGCCAGGCGCAACAGCATCGCTTTACGCCGCCCTTCACCCGCCGCATCATCGCTGTCCTCAGGCATAGGTGGAGACCAAATGTCGATAGTTTTGATGCCGCTCCTACTGCGGGATGCGGACGAGACCGGCGTGCCCTGGCGCGTGCTCACTGAACGTGGGCACAGTGTGATCTTCGCGACCCCCGATGGAAATCCTGGCGAGGCCGATCCGAGGATGGTGACGGGACGAGGGCTCGGCCTCTTTGCGCCACTGCTCAAAGCTGACCGCAATGGCCGCAGCGCCTATGACGCGATGATAGAGAGCGCCGAGTTCCGGCGACCGATCCTCTATGACGACATTCGCGGCGGCGATTTCGATTCGATCTTGCTGCCAGGCGGCCATGCGAAGGGGATGCGTCCTTATCTCGAATCTGAGCGCTTGCATGCCGCCGTTTCCGGATTTTTCCGCCGTCGAAAGGTGATCGCCGCCATT